>Ga0070681_10004324_pt1 | contig 13499 bp, 12 predicted proteins | sample KBSC83BmetaG_FD_65650 | JGI IMG/M metagenome (GOLD analysis project Ga0070681, IMG submission 65650) | Corn rhizosphere microbial communities from Kellogg Biological Station, Michigan, USA - KBS C8-3B metaG | ecosystem: Host-associated > Plants > Roots > Rhizosphere | place: USA: Michigan... | reverse complement strand
CCGGGATTGATGGCGGCGTCGGTTTGGATGAAGGACTGGAATTGCCGTGCCGGGTTGATGTTGCGACCGCGCGCTGAAACGATTCCGGCGGTTACCGTGTTTTCCAGGCCAAAGGGGCTGCCCATCGCCAGGACCCAATCGCCCACGTTCATGGTATCGGAGTCGCCAAGCTTGGCCACGGAGAGTTGTGCATCTTTGGGCGGCTCAATTTTAATTACCGCCAGATCGGTCTCCTTGTCGTAACCGATCATCTTGGCATCGTGCAGCGTGCCCGGCGGATCGTCTTTCAGCTTGACGCGAATGCGGTCGGCGCCGTCCACCACGTGATAATTCGTGATGATGTAACCGTTCTGGTTGAGAATGATGCCTGAACCCAGCGAACGAGAGCGGCCTCCCGGACCACCGAACGGATTGGGTGACTCGTCGTCACCACCGGGGCCCTGGCCCTGTCCGCCCTGGTCGCCGCCGAAGAAGCGGTTGAAAAAGTCCTGGAGATCGTCATTCCCACCACCCTGGTCGCCCTGACTGCCCTGGCCCTGGCGGCGATGCGGGTTCGTCCTCCTTGGACGGGGATTCGATTCCGTGCTGATGTTCACGACGGCGCCGTTGATCCGCTTGGCCACCTCATTGAAGGTTGAGCTGAGCTGCTGCGGCGTCTGCATGGGCAGCAGCGCGGCGTCAGCGGTGGAAAAGTTGCCCTTTACGCCGTTCCGGCTGAGCACTGTACCGATCAGGATGCCCACGGCCAGCGTCACCATCACGACCAGCGTGGAGAACACTCTCTGGGCCCTGACTCTTGCCAGATAATCGGCAAAACGCGAATTCATAGAATGGGACCTCTTTTAGGACGATTGCGCCTGTGGAAATTATAATCTTGGACGCTTTCCGGAGCTCTTGACGAATTTGATGAAAGCGCTAGTTCCTTAGACGCAAAACAGAAAAGCTATGTTATCCAGCAGAGCCGGTTTCGGCGGCTTCTGCCGCCAGTTCGGCCTCAGGATGGGCCACGCTGCCCAGCAGTTCCGAGATCAGAACGCCAGCCAGGATCATCAAAGCGCCCAACCCGGAGCGCATCCCCAGCCGCTCGCCCAGCACGATGTACGAAGTCAGCCAGGCAAAGACCGGTTCGAGTGTGAAAATAAGTGCAGCATGAGTAGCGGGAGTGAACTGCTGGGCCCACGCCTGGACGGTGAAGGCCACGGCAGTCCCGAAAATGCCTGTGATCAGAATGCAGGCGATCACCGCGCCGCTGAAGTGGATGTGAGGCTGCTCGAGCAGGGGAGCGGTTGCGATCATCAGCACGGCAGCCACAGCGATTTGTAGTACAGCCATCTGTTCGAAGGGAAAACGCTGCGTGGCCCGGCCGAGAAACACTATCTGGAAGGCGAAGGCGAACGCGCAGGCGATGCAGAGAATGTCCCCGAAATTGACCTTGGCGAAATCCGCCAGGGCCTCCTTTCCGGCGGGAACTGTCAGGAGAAAAAGGCCGCAGAGCGCGAGCACGATACCCAGCCCTCGCCAGGGATGGACCTTGTGCCGCCAGATCGCGAAATGAATCAGCGGGACCAGCACGGTGGAGATGCCGGTGAGGAAGGCGGTCTTGGAAGGCGTGGTGAGCCGGAGTCCGGCGGTCTGAAAGGCATAGCCGAGATAAAGGAAGAGTCCGACAACGCAGCCCATCGCCAGCGACCGGCGGTTCAGCCCGGCCAGATGTTTGCGGTACCAGATGATCAGCAAAACAGCCGCCAGTGACATCCGAACGGCGTTCAGCATGATCGGGGAGGAATCCGCCAGTGCCGCCTTGATGAGCACAAATGTGCTGCCCCAGATCAGGGTGATGGTCACGAGCAGCAGATGGGCTTTGAGGGATCGGGACACAGGTTTTTGTCACTCGAACAGCGAGCTCATTCTAAAAGGCCAAGGCAGTTGGCTGCGTTTCGATTACTCTTCAGTAAACCTTAGTGGGGCGCCCCCCTTGTTTTTTCCTGCTTTGTTACAAACAAAGCTACTTGCCCAATTTCGACCCTTGGGTCACGCCGAGTTTACGCTTGGGTCACGCCGGGAATTGCTTGGGTGACCCAACGTTTTTCTTGCGTCACCCAAGGGTCTGAATCCCCAATCGCAATTTGGCAGGTTGATCACTGAGTAACTATTTGGATTATGAAAGACCACGGCAACACTAACTCCGCCCCAGTCCCTCGCGACAGGGCAGCCGTCCAACACCGGGAATTTTAATCGTATTTTATTCGCCAAGTCAAGCGTTACGGCGCGGCGGCAAAGAGCAGCTTGGCGGAGCCGGCGAAGACCTCGACGTAATCCTGGTGCGGCGGAATCAGCTGCAGCAGCTGGAAATTTCAGAGCGCGGTAATCAGGAGAAATGCTCGGGAACGGTTTCTAATACGCCATTGTCCCGGGTCGTGTTTGGAACTTTCGGGACTTTAGCCAACTGCTCTTTGTAGAGTCTCCGCTGAGGGTAGCGGGACGCAAACATGGATCGTGGTCCCATGCCGCGGCTTCGAGTCAATGTGAATGGATCCATGAACCAGTTTGACTCGCTCCTGCATGCTGGTAAGACCTAATCCTTTCCATGGGCCTGCCGTGTCCATGTCGAAGCCGACGCCTGAGTCGCGAACCGTCAACTGAATGTCAACTGGTGTTTGCGTCAGCAGCACTTCGATTCTTTTCGTCTTGCTATGCTTCGCGGCGTTGTTGAGCCCTTCCTGCAGAACTCGGAAAAGGCACAGTCCGATCTCGAACGGAACAGCACTGGAAACAGTGTTGCTGAAGTAAATCTCTATCCTCTGCCGTTTGCCGAATTCCGCGCACCATCCCTTGATAGCGGAAACAACGCCCGTGTACCTGAGCTTGGACGAGTGCAAGTCGTGCGACATAGCCTGTACGTCTTTGCTGAGATCGATGGTCTCCTGTCGAAGGGCTTCAAGACGCTGGCGAAGGGCAGAAGGATTGCTCTGCAGCCGTTCAAGTTCGAATCCTAACATCACGAGCCGCTGGGTGACGTCGTCGTGAAGCTCCCTGCCGATCCGTGCTCGTTCCTCCTCCTGTGTTTGAATCAGTTTTTGATTAAAGGCTGAAAACGCTTCTTCTACCTGCTTGCGGCTCGTGATATCCATTCCGAAGACGAGAATACCTCCTATACCCCCGCTCACAGTCCGCCAGGGGCGAACCTCCCAGGAGTACCACCTGGTTCCTTCTTTGCGTTCCCACCGATCTTCGTCTGCCCGCACGGTTTCACCTTTGAGGGCTCGTTGGTGTGCTTCCTTCCATTCCTCCGGGAGATCGGGAAACAGTTCGTAATGGGAGCGGCCCAGTATCTCTGAGCTATCCAGCGAAAAATCTGAGCACCAGAGATCACTCATCTGGACATAACACATCCTGCGGTCGAACATCGCCGCCAGTGCCGGCACATTTTTCACGAACGTTTTCAGCAGTTCTTCCCGCGACTGCAGGAAGGCCGCCTGCTGCTCCAGAACTTGATTCAATTGGCGCAACTCTTGTTCCGCCGTTTTGATATCGGTCACGTCAACGCACGAACCGATGAAGCCCGCGAAGGAACCATCGGAATTGAACCTCGGTACTCCGTTGTCAAGGATCCAGCGATAGTTTCCGTCGCAACGCCGGAGGCGGTATTCCATGGTGAAAGGCTTGCGCTCATCAAATGCACTCACGTACGTGGCCAGGCACTGTTGCAGGTCTTGCGGGTGGACGCCTTCTGCCCAGCCGTTGCCAAACTCCTGCTCCACGGACCGCCCTGTAAATTCAAGCCATGGCCTGTTGAAGTAATTGCAGAGCTTGTCAGTACCGGACATCCAGATCATGACAGGCGCAGTGTCGGCGACCAACCGGAAACGTTGTTCGCTTTCCTTGAGCGCTGCTTCAGCCTGCTTCTGCTGTGTGATATCGCGAGCGATCTTGTTGAAACCTGTGATTTTGCCGGTGAGGTCTCTGACAGGCCCGATGACAAGAGAAACATTGATGCGTTTACCAGTCTTGCCAATGCGTGTGGTTTCATAATGTTCAATGCGGCCTCCCGCACGCAACCTCTCGAGGATCATGTTCTCCTCATCGCGTAAGTCCGGAGGAATTAAGATCGTGATCGGCTTTCCAACAACCTCCTCCTCCGTATAACCGAACATGCGCTGCGCACCCGGGTTCCAGCTGGTAATGATCGCGTTAAGATCTTTTGAAATGATGGCGTCCGCGGACGATTCAATGATCGCGGCATGCTGGAATCGGAGGGATTCCGCCCGTTTCCGTTCAGTGATATCGAACAGGACCGCCAGCCAGCCATTCGCGGTTTCGCCGTCAAATGTGGGCGTATAGTTTGCTGAAATCCAGCGGTTGCCGATGTTTGGAAGATTCACTTCCTGCTCGTAACTTACATGCTGACCCGAAAGCACTTGCTCGAAATAGCTCCGCAATACTTCAAATGCTTCAGTACCCAGAACGGCCGAGATATGTTGCCCCCGGATTGAGTCCAAAGGACGCTGGAGCCAGTCTGCGTAGGCTTGATTAGCCCAAAGATAACGAAAATCGCGGCTGCAATGCGTGACAGCCACGCCCATCTGACGTGTCATCAATTCCAACAGCTCTATTTGCTGACGCGTCCTACCCTCCAACATCTCTATTTGCTCACGCGTCCTACCCCGCGCCACGTTCTTCGTCCCCCCAACAAGTGAAAGTGGCGTTTAACGATCCAATCGCTAAAATCCACATCGTTCATAGATTATGTTCCGGAACGCACCAAGCATTCAAAGCTCTTCAATTGTGTGAAATCCGGAACTCTTTACCATCTAAGAATGGTCGCCCGAGCCGCTCAGACGTGAAGCCGGCGGCAGCGCTGAATTGGGGGTCAGGAGATGAGGCTTACTGATCAAGGCGTTGACGGAAAAAGTGCGAATGATCGGAATCCGCTGTGAGGAGTCAACTACAGCAAAGGTGTGTGAGGATCGGCTCAGGCTGCGCGTTTGCGTGCTCCACCGGTCCGCTTTGTACGAGAGGCTGTTCGCGGCTTAGCTTTAGCTGAAGTACGCTTCGTCGTCCCGGTGGATTTCGCACCTTTTCCAGAAGATCTGGATGCAGGCGTCTTGGCTCCCTTAACTTGCGTGCCTGCCGATCCTGCCCTTGCTGCCTTCGGCTGCTTTCCCTCAAACAACCACTCGGCGCCTTTTTTCACCGCCGCCTTGCGATTGCTCTGCCACTCGCGTGAGCCGGTGTCGCCGGCAATCTCGGCGAGGCTGCGATTCGTCGTGACCGAGTAATCAAGATCGTCGACGTCGAAGCCCTCTTGAACGGCTTCATCCCGTTTTTTGATCAGCAGCCACTCGGTACCTTTAGATCCCGGACGCCGCGACCGCATATGCGCCAGCACAAATTCGCCGTTAAGCTTCTTGCCATGCAGGCGAAACTTGAGATCGCCTTTTGCCAGCATGGCATCAGGATCGCCCAGAGGCTCCCACGTCCCCATGTCCCACACCATCACGGTGCCGGCGCCGTAGTTGCCTTCGGGAATGATGCCTTCAAAGCTGAAATACGAAACCGGATGGTCTTCCACCTGCATTGCCAGCCGCTTGTCCGCCGGATCAAGTGACGGCCCCTTGGGCACGGCCCACGATTTAAGCACGCCATCCATTTCCAGGCGGAAGTCATAATGCAGGTGGGAGGCGCGATGCTTCTGTACCACGAAGCGGTGCTGGTCGGCTCGGCCCAGGTCGCCTTTGGGTTCGGGCGTCTGGTCAAAGCGGCGCTTGCGGTTGTATGTTTCTAGAGCCACCAACGTTTAGATGCAAATTGCCGTTGAGTTTGCACCAGAATACGCGCAGGGTAGGCACGGGAGATATGAATGGCCAAAATTCCTGGCGAGAAGCTGCTGAGCGAGGTGATCCAGGAGCGACGCGCGACGGCCAGCTTCGAAGAAGTGCCGATTCACAGCGCTGACCTGGAGAAAATCGTGCGTGCGGGGCTGGCCGCACCCAGCGCTTATAACCTGCAGCCGTGGCGTTTCATCCTGGTGCGTGACCGCGAGCAGAAGAAAAAGCTGCGTGCCGCCAGTTTCAACCAGCCCAAGGTAGAAGAGGCAAGCGTGGTGGTGGTGGCGTGCGGCGATCCTGAAGGCTGGAAGCACGGCGATCTCGACGTGGTGCTGGATATTGCCAAAGACCACGGCTTTGGCACGGACGAACAGCGCGAGAAAATCCGCGGTTCCGTCACCGGCTTTCTCGGCGGGACGCCGGGCAGTGCCGGCGGCTTGCAGCCGGACTTCTCCGTCTGGGTGAACCGCCATGTGATGATCTCGTTCACTACGATGATGTGGACCGCGGAAACGCTCGGCTATGACACGGCGCCGATGGAAGGCTTTGAGGAAGACAAGGTCAAAGCGCTGCTGCACATCCCTGATCGCGTGCGCGTGGTGGCGCTGCTTGGAATCGGACGACTCAAGGGCACGGACAAAGTATTTGCCGGACGTTTCAATCCCGAACGTGTGGTTTTTGCCGATGAATGGGGAAAAAAGATTGACTTCTAAACAGATCGTACGAGGTGCACTGGCATTAATCTGCCTAATCACGTGCACGGTTGCGCTTCCTGGAAGTGAAGTTGTGATTCGCGCGAACGCGGCGGCACAAAGTCCAGGCCCAACGCCCTCGCCTACGCCCGCTCACCCGGCCTTCACCGTAAGAGCGGGTTCGAGCATGCTCTTGCAGATCCGTGACGGCCTGCGGACGCGCAACGCACAGCTCATGCTGGCCCCCTTCGATCGCAGCCGCATGCCAGATGCGCAGCTTTTTGAGCAGCAGCTACGATCATTTTTTTCGCACACCGAAACCATTCGTGTTCATCTGAATCTGGTAAACGCGACCACCGACCACGAAAACGGCACTGCCGACGTAGATGCGGAGATGGAAGCCGATCTGGGCGACAACGTGGTCCCTCTGCACAAGCAGGCACGCCTGAAGTTTTCTGCCGTTCTGGAGGGCGACAAGTGGAGGTTGGTCGATGTCCAGCCGCGTTCGTTTTTCTCCACTCAGCCCTGAGCTCGCTCGATGAAACGCGAATACCCTGACCGGCCGATCGTGGGCGTGGGCGCCGTGATTATCCACGAACGCAAGGTGCTGCTCATTAAGCGCGGTGCGCCGCCTCTCCTGGGCGAATGGTCGCTGCCCGGAGGAGTAGTCGAGCTTGGAGAAACTCTCCGCGCAGCCGCCGAACGCGAAGCGCTCGAAGAGACCAATCTTGTCGTGAAAGCCGGGGAAGTGCTGGAGGTTTTTGATCGCATTGTCCCCGGCGTCGAAGACCGTCCGCAGTATCACTATGTGCTCGTGGATTTTTTGTGCCAGGTGGAAAGCGGCGAGGCGAAAGCAGGCGGTGACGCTGCGGATGTCGCGTGGGCAGCAGAAGAGGAACTGGAGAAATTCAGGTTGGAAAAGCCGGCGAGAGAAGTGATCCTCAAGGCATTTGCGTCCGGATTCGCCGCAGATATGCGCTGATCTGTTTTTCTAATTCCTTTGTTCTATCTGCGTTCATCTGCGGAAATCAGCGGCAAATCGCTTTGTTGTTCTCCGTGTCTCCGTGCCTCCGTGGTGGATGCTATTTTCCCCACACGTAAGCATCATCCTGTGGCAGACCCATGAACGCCAGTACGCGGCAGGCGAACTGGTGCGCCATCTGCTCGAACGAGTGCGGCAGGTTGTAGAAGGTCGGGATCAGCGGATAGATCGTTGCGCCGGCCTCGGCTGCAAGGTCCATATTGCGAATATGAACGCGATTCAGTGGCGTTTCGCGCACGCACAGCACCAATGGCCGTTTTTCCTTGAGGCATACATCGGCTGCGCGCTGGACCAGATTCGTAGCCAGGCCATGCGCAATGCCGGCGAGCGTTCCCATGCTGCAGGGAAGGATGATCATGCCATTCGTCGGATAAGAACCGCTGGCGATGTTCGCGCCAATGTCATTAATGTTCTGCTGGCGGATCTTCTCCGATTTCGCGCCCAGCAACTGCTGCACCAGGTTGTTGCGGCCCTGAATGTTGAGTTCTTCGGCAAAGACGCGCAGGGCGTTATCTGACGCGATGAAGTTCACGCATTGGACGCGCTGCTCGCGTTCCAACAGCTGCAGCAGAGCTCGTGTGAACAGGGCTCCGCTTGCCCCGGTGGCGGCCACCGTAAGTACATGGGCTGTCGAATGGGATGAGTTCTGCATCTAACGTTATAAGCTCTAGTTCACAAACCTGTCAGGAAAACTTTTCGAGAGCATAGGGTTTGGGCTTGCGGCTCGTCAAGCCGGTATGAGAAGTGTCTTCACAATGCGTGCTCGTCGCCGTACTGCTGCACAGCAGCTTGGGCTGGAGCAGGTGCAGCGCGAAATCAAAGCCACCGATCCGCACGGGAGGCTGAAATATCTCCGCGAATTCAGCGAAGCTTTCCGTGAGTACCAGTGGGTGCTCAGCGGGGCAGAACTGCAGCAGCGGTTGAAGCGTGCCAACGTGCTCCTGGTAGGTGACTATCACGCGTTACCTGCCTGCCAGAACTACACGGCTGATCTGCTGGAGCAGCTCACGCTGGATGGACGGCCGGTGGTTCTAGCCCTGGAGATGGTCTTCAGCAAAGACCAGCATCTGCTGGATCGCTGGCTGCGTGAGGAACAGAGCGATGACGAGTTGCGTTCCGCACTTCGCTACGATCTGGAGTGGGGCTACGAGTGGAAGCCGTTCCTCGAGCTGTTGCGCCGTGCGCGACGCCATGCCTCAGGAGTTTACGGGATTGACTGTGCCACGCGCGGCAACATGCGCAAGATCCACAAACGTGACCGGCACGCGGCCGCGCAGATCGCGGCAATTCGGCGCGCCCATCCGGAAGCGCGGGTCGTGGTGCTGTTTGGGGAAGCCCACCTTGCGCCCACACACCTGCCTGCATGCCTGCGGCTGCTACGCCCCAAAGATCGTGTGTTGACGGTCCTGCAAAACGTGGACGAGCTTTACTGGCGCTCGGCCGGCGAGTCGCTGGATGCTCTACCCGCAGTGCAGGTAAGTGAAGATGTTGTCTGCGTGTTCAATGCAACGCCGCTCGAGAAATACGAACGCTACCGCATCTGTATCGAGCAGTGGCGTCAACCGGAGCCCGAAGTTGCGCATGCTGCGCTTGCACCCACGTTTTACAACCTCGTCGATACGCTTTTGCGATCGCTGGGACTTGAGCAGTACTATCCAGTCGCCGGTAGTCACCCCAGCACGCTCGTGGAGGAGTATCCAGATGTGCAGAGGCGTTCGGAGACAGGGCAGTTTGAGGCGCTGCTCGCAGAATACGATGTTGCTCCCACAGAGCGCCGTGCAGTACTGGAGAGACTGCGCCGCAACGGCTGCGTATATCTGCCGCAAAAGAACCTGTTGCTGATCGAGCGCTTCAATATGGCAGCCGCTGCTGAAGAAGCCGTTCGCTTTGTTCAGACTGAATGTCGCGGCGCGCGATCCTTGCTGGGGCCATGGGCAGCCGCTTCGCCGGAGCATCATTTCTATTTCGGTGTCATGGAAAAAGCTCTTGTGACGTTCGGTGCGCGAGTTCTCAATCCCCATGCGCCTGCGGCGGCGGACGAGAAGCAAGCCGGATCGCTGGAAAGACTTGGCATCTCGCTAGGCGCCGCGATGCATGAAGCGTATGTTGATGGCTTGCTCACGCGCAGCCATCTCCGCGCGCTCTTCTTCCGCAAAATTCACCTGCCCGGCGCAGCCAAGAAGGCATATTTCGAGGTGGCGAAGAGAATAGCAGCGCAACGAGCAGTGAAAAACTGAGAGCTACTCAAAACGGATATTAACTCCACTGCCTGACGGCCGTAGCACAGTCGCCTCGCCTGTGCCACGAGGGGTGCCGCGCCTGCGCCGGAAGAATGACAATCTACCGCCGCAAGACTCGATCAGACCACACGCTTTCTAGCACAGTTGACCATTGTTTGCACGACGACGGCGAGCGCTACGAATTGGAGTCGGTTGTCGTGATGAGCACCCACGTTCACCTGATATCGACTCCACTGCCGGACGGGTGTAGCACAGGCGCCCCGCCTGTGCCGCGAGAATGACAGCCGCCGCAAGACTCGATCGGACCACACGCTTTGTAGCACAGGCGCCTCGCCCTAAGCCGTAGCGCACTGCCAGTACCGTCAGCTCCGCATAAACTGATACCCTAGTTCATTCGCCATGGATCACTCCTCCCTCCTTAAATTGCTGGAGCAAGTGCGCGATGGACGCGTGTCTCCCGACGACGCCGTTTCCCAACTGCGCCACATGCCGTTCGAAGACCTCGGCTTTGCCAAGGTGGACCACCATCGCCGGCTTCGCGCCGGAATGCCGGAAGTGATCTTCTCCCGGGGTAAGACTCCGCAGCAGGTGGCCCAGATCTTCAAGAAGCTGGCGCAGCATGGCGGGAACGTGCTGGCCACTAAGGCGGATCGTGAGCACTTTCGTGCTGTAAAGAAGGCTGTGCCCAAAGCCGAGTACCACGACATGGCGCAAGCTGCCGTGCTCCGTCGCGACAAGGCGAATTATGGTAAGGGAGCGATCGCGATTGTCTCGGCGGGAACGAGTGATATCCCTGTGGCTGAGGAAGCTCTGGTGACTGCTGAAATTATGGGGAATGAGGTAATTCCTCTTTATGATGTAGGAGTCGCGGGTATTCACCGGCTGCTCGCAAATCGTACGGTGATCGATAAAGCCCGTGTCGTGATCGTCTGTGCCGGCATGGAAGGGGCTCTGCCCAGCGTGGTCGGAGGTCTTGTCCGCGTTCCGGTAATCGCGGTGCCCACCAGCGTCGGCTATGGAGCTTCGTTCAACGGATTGGCGGCTCTGCTGGGCATGCTGAACTCCTGCGCTTCCAACGTAAGCGTGGTCAATATCGACAACGGTTTTGGCGCAGGCTACGTTGCCAGCATGATTAACCGGCTCTGAACCGGTTTCATGAACGCCCGCGCAAAGCGGTTCCTAAATTGCAAGCGTTTTCCGTAGCTGCTATAAAAATTTCTTTAGCAACGCTCCTACTTTTCTCAGCGTCTCATTTGCAGGTGTACAATTTGCGGGTAGCGAGGGCCTTCGGACCTTCTTTTGGGACCTTCTCCCAGCCGAGGCGCAAATGAATATTCACGTAAGCTACAAATCAGGCAAGACGCCTGATGTAGAGCGCGAATTCCAGATACAAATCCAGAAACTCGAACGCAGGCTGCGGGTCTTTAATCCAGACCTGGTCCATTTACACGCAATCGTAGACGCCTTGAACGGGCAGGGAGCGTCGACCTCACTCAACCTGCGGCTGCCTTCTGGGCAGATGGCGTCGCACGAATCAGGTACGAATCTGATTCCGGTATTGAAGGCGGCCTTTTACGATCTCATCACTCAGTTAAAGCGCCACATGGATCTGCTGCGCGGTGATTTCAGCCGCAAACGCCGGCAGACCGGACGAACCCAGGTGATCGAGTCCGCAGTTCCGTTTGAGCAGACGTTTGCTTCCGTGCCGCCGCAAGAACAGCCTATGGCCGGTGCCTCGAAGGAGGGCAATGGCTCCGCCGCGAACCCTGAGCTGCAGAACTGGATCAATGCCAATATCGGGCAGCTGAACGGCTTCATCGAGCAGGAGCTCCGGATCCGTGCCGTGAACGGCCAGATTCGCGAAAACCAGATCGCGCCGGAGGAAGTGGTTGACGAGGTGATTGTGACCGCGCTGTCACAGGAAGACGGCGGATCTTCGCTGCTCTCGTCGGGAAATTTGTTTCAACGGCTGGCCATCCAGGCGATCCGCCGGCTCATGCAAGACACGGCCGATACGGCGAACGTCTCCCTCGATTCTCCCCACCGGGCGCAGAACGTGACCGGCAGCGATGAAAACCTGCTCCAGTATCATCAGCCTGACGACCGCCCCCAGGAAGAAAACCTGATCCGCGACCAGATGGCGCGCACGCCGGAAGAAATCTTTGCCGGCGAGGAGATGGTCGCACAGCTTGATATTGTCCTGCATGAAGTGAAAACCGCCGACCGCGAGGCCTTCGTTCTATTCACCCTGGAGGGCTTCACTATCGAGGAGATTTCACGGCTCTCCGACCGCACGCCAGAGCAGGTACGCCAATCCATCCACCACGCGCGGGAGCTTGTCCAGCAGCGATTGCCGGAGCAGAACCAGTACCGGCGCAGGCTGCTGCAGCGCTCGCGTGTGGCCTGACCTTATATTCACTGGAACGACGAGGAGGTATTCATGATTTCCCGTGAGGAGCTTCGTCACCTGGCCCAGCTTGAGTCATCCCACGGTTGCGCCATTACCTTTTATTACCAGCCGCAGACACCACAGGATCGCTCACATCGCGAAGAGGCCATCATCGTCAAGGACATTGCGCGCGAGGCGCTGCGTCGCGCGGAGCGAAACGGCAATAACCAGGAGTTGCACGATGACCTGCAGCGCATTGTCGAGATCGCGGAAAGGCTTCACGGCAATCATTCCCGCGGCAAAGTCATTTTTGCATGTCGCGAACTCGGCATCTGGCGCGAGCTTGACGTAATGCCCCGGCTCGGCCGGACGCAGATGATCGTAAACTCGCGTTTCCACTTGAAGCCATTGGTTGCCGCGGATCACAACGTGCCGAGCGCCCTCATCGCGCTGGTGGACCGCAAGAAGGCGCGCCTTTTCGAGTTGCGTGATGGCAATCTGCTGCAGAAGCCGGAGCTTGAATTCGGTCCCCTGCTTAAAGTTGGGAAGAGCGATGGCTATCTGGGATACGATGCCGGCCATCGCGAGCGGCACGTCGAGAACGAAACCAAGTATCACTTCAAGCAGTTTGCTGAATCCATGCTGAGCCTGATCGGAAAAGACAAGCTGGACGTCCTCCTCATTGGCTGCCGCGACGAAACCTGGCCGGAAATCCAGCCGCAGCTGGACACCTACGTAAAACAAAAGCTGGCTGGGCGGTTCCTCGCCGATCCGGGCAATGCCAGTGCCGAAGAAGTCCGTGAATATGCGGAACGCATTTTGGAGCGCAATCGCCTCATTGAGCAGCAGTCCGTGCTGCGCGAAGCCATCGGTCAGGCGTCCCGCAATTCGATAGGAGCTATGGGCTTGCGCCACGTCCTTACTGCGCTGGAACGCCAGGAAGTAGACACGCTCCTCATCAGCCGCGATTTTCAGGCTGACGTGGTGGAGTGCACAAATTGCCGTCATCTCGATACGCGCCTGGTCAAGAGTTGCGCTGTGTGTGGTCAGCCGACCCGCGAGCTCACCGATGTGGCTGATGTGCTCGTGGATCTTGCCCTGCATAACGGCGCAGATATCGAATTTTTCGATAACGATCGCGAGCTGGAGAAGGCTGGCCGTATCGCCGCGCTGCTCCGTTTCCGCGCCGACCAGAACACGGCCGAGAAGGTGGCGGTGTAGTTTTGTGTTTACATCCCGAGCGAAGCGAGCGAGCCCTATTTGCTTCGATAGAGCGGAGAATCGAAACTGGATATGTGACACTTGCAT
>Ga0070681_10004323_pt1 | contig 13500 bp, 10 predicted proteins | sample KBSC83BmetaG_FD_65650 | JGI IMG/M metagenome (GOLD analysis project Ga0070681, IMG submission 65650) | Corn rhizosphere microbial communities from Kellogg Biological Station, Michigan, USA - KBS C8-3B metaG | ecosystem: Host-associated > Plants > Roots > Rhizosphere | place: USA: Michigan... | reverse complement strand
GCGGATCGAGACGCGCTCGGCGAGAAGGTTCTGCAGCACGCGCTGCACGCTCGCCATCGGGATCTGGCTCGGCACCATGTCGGTGACGAGCTTTTGATGCGGCTTGTCGAGCTCGTCGATGAGCTTTTGCGTCTCGGAGTAGGACAAGAGCTCCGACATATTGTCCTTCACCACCTCGGTCAGATGGGTGGTGATGACGGTTTGCGGCTCGACCACGGTGTAACCGCGGAACTGCGCTTCCTCGCGCGTGGATTCGGGAACCCATTGCGCGGGAAGGCCGAAGGTCGGCTCGGTGGTGTTCTCGCCGCCGAGCGAGATCGGCTCGCCCTTGGGGTCCATGACGAGCAGCATGTTGGGGCGAAGCTCGCCCCGCCCGACCTCGATCTCCTTGATGCGCAGGATGTAGCCGCTCGCCTGGAGCTGCAGATTGTCCTGGATGCGCACCGAGGGCATGATGAAGCCCATCTCCTGCGCCAGGCTGCGCCGCAGCGCCTTCACCTGATCGGTCAGCCGCGTGCCGTGATCGCCGTTGATGAGGCTCAAAAGCCCGTAGCCGAGCTCCAAGCGGATCTGGTCGATCTGGAGTGCGGCAGCGGTCGATTCCTCCTTCGGCGTTTCCTTGGCGGCTTTCGCCTCGTCTTCCGCGGCGCGCTTCTTGCGCTCGCGCTCCTCGGTGATCTTCCAGGCGCCGCCGCCCGCGAGGAGCGAGAGCGTCATGAACGGCAGGAACGGGACGCCCGGCACGAGGGCGAGGGAAAAGGCGAGGAAGGAGGCGAGGCCGAGCGCCGAGGGATGGGCGCTCAATTGCCCGAACAGCGCCTTGTCGGTGGTGCCGCTGATGCCCGCCTTGGAAACCAGCATGCCCGCCGCGGTCGAGACGATGAGCGCCGGGATTTGCGTGACGAGCCCGTCGCCGACGGTCAGCAGCGTGAAGGCGTGGGTGGCATCGCTGAAGCTCATCCCCTTTTGCGCGATACCGATGAAGATGCCGCCGATGACGTTGATGCCGGTGATGATGAGGCCGGCGACCGCGTCGCCGCGCACGAATTTCGAGGCGCCGTCCATGGCGCCGAAGAAGTTGCTCTCGTCTTCGAGGTCCTTGCGGCGCGCACGGGCTTTGGCCTCGTCGATCATGCCGGCCGAGAGGTCGGCGTCGATCGCCATCTGCTTGCCCGGCATCGCGTCCAGGCTGAACCGCGCGGCGACTTCGGCGATGCGCCCCGAACCCTTGGTGATGACGACGAAATTGACGACGACGAGGATCGTGAAGACGATCACGCCGATGACGAAATTTCCGCCCATGACGAATCCGCCAAAGGCTTGGATGACGTGGCCCGCCGCCGCCGGCCCTTCGCCGCCATGGCTCAAGATGAGACGGGTCGAGGCGAGGTTGAGCGCCAGGCGCAGCATCGTGCTCATCAACAGCACGGTCGGGAAGGACGAGAATTCGAGCGGCCGCTCGATGAACAGGCCGACCATGAGGATGAGCACGGCGAAGGTGACCGACAGCGCCAGGCTGATATCGAGCAGCCAGGTCGGCATCGGCACGATCAGGACTGCGAGGATCGCGACGACGCCGAGCGCCAGCGCGATCTCGCCACGCTTCAGGGCGTCGGTGATCCGGGATACCAATACGCCGAGCGGATCGGCGGCCGTGCTTTGGCTGGCGGCGGTGTCGGCCATCGATCGACGCTTACGCGGTCGCGCGCTCGGCTTCGCCGTGCTGCGGCACGGTGAGGCCTTCTTCGCGGTATTGCTGCAGCTTGTTGCGCAGGGTGCGGATCGAGATGCCGAGAATGTTGGCGGCGTGGGTGCGGTTGCCCAGGCAGTGCTGCAAGGTCTCGAGGATCAGGTCGCGCTCGACATCGGCAACGGTCCGGCCGACCAGCCCCATACGCGCCGCGACATTGGGATCGGCGCCGTCGCTCGCGCGGCCGCTCGAGAGCGCCACGGCATCGGCGCCGATCTCCTCGCCGCGCGCCAGAAGCACGGCGCGATGCATCGTGTTCTCGAGCTCGCGTACATTGCCGCGCCACGGATGCTGGACGAGGCGGGCGCGTAGCTCGAGCGAGAGGGGCCGCGCCGGCACCGCGTTCATCTCGGCATATTTCTTGACGAAGAACTCGGCGAGCGGCTCGACGTCCTTGGGCCGCTCGCGCAGCGCCGGAACGCGGAGATTGACAACGTTGAGGCGGAAATAAAGGTCGTCGCGGAAGGCGCCCTCGCGCACTGCCGCTTCGAGGTCGCGGTTCGAGGTGGCGATCAGGCGGATGTCGATCTTGATCGGCTGGGTGCCGCCGACGCGGTCGATCTCGCGCTCCTGCACGGCGCGCAGGAGCTTCGCCTGGAGACGGGGGTGCATCTCGCTGATCTCGTCGAGCAGCAGCGTTCCGCCGTTTGCTTCCTCGAACTTGCCGATGCGGCGGGCGATCGCCCCCGTGAAAGCACCCTTCTCGTGGCCGAACAATTCGCTCTCGAGCAGGTTCTCGGGGATCGCGGCGCAATTGACGCTGATGAACGGCATCTTGGCGCGCTTGCTGCGGCGATGGATAAGGCGCGCGACGACCTCCTTGCCGGTGCCGCTTTCGCCGGTGACGAGCACGCTTGCTTCCGACGGCGCGATCTGCTCGGCCATGCGCACCACCGCCTCCATCGCCGGATCGCGATAGATGATGGCATGACTGTCGGTCGAGACCGCCTGCAGCACGGCGGCGATCAGCTCCGCGTCGGGCGGCAGGGGGATATATTCCTGCGCGCCTGCCTTGATCGCCCGCACCGCCGCGTCGGCGTCGTTGCCGATGCCGCAGGCGACGATCGGCACGAAAATCCGCTCGCGCTTCAGGCTCTCGATCATGCGCTGGATGTCGAGCTTCACATCCATCATCAACAGATCGGCGCCCTGGCCGGCGCGCAAGGCGGCGAGGCCTTGCTCGATATTGTCGGCATGCGCCACCGTCGCCCCGCGATTGAGCGCGATCTTGCCGGCCGTGCCGAAGTGACCGTCGAGTGGTCCAAGGATCAGAAGACGCATGCTACCCTCTCTCTCGGGCCCAGGAGCGCTTGCTTCAGGCCCGGTCGGCCTTGACGATTTCCGTCATGGTCACACCCAAATGCTCGTCGACGATCACGACCTCGCCGCGCGCCACCAGCCGGTTGTTGACATAGATGTCGATCGCCTCGCCGACCTTGCGATCGAGCTCGACGACCGCGCCGCGGCCGAGCTTCAAGAGCTGGCTCACCTGCATGTTGGCGCGGCCGAGCACCGCCGAGACCTGGACGGGAATGTCGTAGACCGCTTCGAGGTCCTTGGCGCTTTGCGGCTTGGCGTCGGGCTGCGCCGCCGCATCGCTCTCGAGTTCGTTGAGCGGCATGTTCGGGGTGTCGGTCATTTGTGGTTCTCCTCGGGGGAAGGCGGTGTCGGCGGCGAGAGCGGCGCGGCGATCCGCGCCAGTGCCGCGTCGATTTGATTCAATTGGTCGGCAAGCCGGCGCTCGGCGCCGCCATCGGCCCATTCGATCCTGGCATCGCCCCAGGTGAAGCTCTCCTCGGCAAGCAGCACGATGCGGCCGCTATAGCCCGCGCTCGCCGCGATCGCCTCGATACGCTCGCGGACGGCGTCATAGACCTCGTTGCCGACGCGCAGGACGACGCGCGGCTCGTCGATCGCCTCGGCGAGGCAGGCGCTGGCAAGGGCTTCGATCTCGGCCATCGGCGCGCGCGCGGCGCAGGCGGGCAGCGCTTTGGCGATGATTGCGCGCAACGCCGCCACGGCGTCGCGTTGCATGTTGGCCGTGCGCGCGTCTTCGGCGGCGATGAGCGCGGGAAGTTTCTCCATCAGCGCCGCGAGCGCCGCGGCCGATTTGGCGGCAGCCGCCTCGGCCGCTTCGGCGAGGGCGCGCTCGTGCCCCTCGGCGAACGCCGCCTCGCGGACGGCATCGAGCTCGGCGCGGGTGAAGCTCTCGACGGGCGGCGCCGACGGCGCGTCCTTGTCCTCGAGCGCGTCGAAGGACATGTCGAAGAGAAATTTCTTTGCCGTCGCCATGCGTGCCGCTCAGTACACCAGCTCGTCTTCGGCGTTCCCGTCGGCGATGACGATCTCGCCGCGCGCCGCCAAATCCTTCGCCACCGACACGATATAAGCTTGAGCCTCCTCGACATCGCGCAGCCGCACCGGGCCGAGGCCGGCGATCTCCTCCTTCAGCAGCTTGCCGCCGCGCTCCGACATGTTCTTGAGGAAGAAGTCGCGCATCGTCTCGGACGCGCCTTTGAGAGCGACCGGCAGCTTGTCCTTCTCGGCGTTGCGCAGCACAGCCTGCATGGCGTTGGCGTCGAGCTTTGCCAGATCGTCGAAAGTGAACATCAGGCTCTTGACGCGCTCGGCGCTGTCACGGTTGCGCTCTTCAAGCGCGGTCAAGAACTTCGTTTCGGTGTTGCGGTCGAGGCTGTTGAAGATCTCGGCGATGAGCTCGTGGGCGTCGCGGCGGTTGCTGCGCGCGAGATTGGTGAAGAATTCGGTCCTGAGCGTGCGCTCGACGTCGTCGAGGACCTCTTTCTGTACGGCCTCCATGCGCAGCATGCGCATGATGACCTCCATGGCGAAATTCTCCGGAAGCTGGGACAGAACGCGCCCGGCGTGATCGGCCTTGATCTTCGACAGCACGACCGCGACGGTCTGGGGGTATTCGTTTTTGAGATAGTTTGCGAGCACGGTCTCGTTGACGTTGCCGAGCTTGTCCCACATGGTGCGGCCGGCGGGACCGCGGATCTCTTCCATGATCTGCGAGACGCGCTCGGGCCCGAGTACCTTCTGCAGCAGGCGCTCGGTGCTCTCGTGCGAGCCGACGAGCGAGCCGGTGGCCGAGATCTGGTCGGCAAAATCGACGAACAGCTTCTCGACGACGTTCGACGCGACCGTGCCGAGATTGGCCATGGTCTGCGACAGTTCCTTGATCTCCTCTTCGTCCATCAAGGCGAAGAGGCGCGCGGACTGGTCCTCGCCGAGCGAGAGCATGAAGATCGCGGCCTTCTCGGCGCCCGTCAGGGTGCGGTAATCGTCACGGGATTGCGGCGGCATGGCAAAAGGCTCGTTTCTACCGGTTGTTCTGATACATCCAGCTGCGCATGATCGAGACCGCCTCTTCCGGGTGCTTCTCGACGATCTCGCCGATCTTCTTCATGCTCGAGGCGGCGACGCGCCCCTCGACCTGGCCGATATCGATCGTTTCGCCGCCGCTTTGAGGCCGCGGCGCGAGCGCGGCGTCGGGACTGGCGAGCTGCGTTGCCGCATTGGGGCCGGCGAGGAGTGCCGCGGCGGTGGCGGGTTGGGGCAGGGCGGCGGCCGCGCTCTCCATGAAGCGCACGACCATCGGCCGTACCACGAGGAGCAGGAACAAGAGCCCCACCACCGCGATCACGCCCGTCTCGCCGACGCGGATGATGTCGTCCTTGCCGAGGCCCATCAGGCTCCAGGCCGGCGGCGGCAGGGGCGGCTCCTCGACGCCGGCGAAGGGAAGGTTGACCACCTCGACGCTGTCGCCGCGCTTCTCGTCATAGCCGACCGCCGAGCGCACCAGCGCCGTCAGTTGCTTCATCTCGTCGGGCGAGCGCGGCTGATAGGTCTTCTTGCCGTCTGGCGCGATGATGTTGGTGCCGTCGACCAGCACGGCAACTGAGAGCCGCTTCACCGTCCCCTGATCGCTCACCTGGCTGCGGACGGTCTTGCTGATCTCGTAATTCGTCGTTTCCTCGTTATGGGTGCTCTGGCTCTGCTGGCCCGGATTGGCGGGCGCTTGTCCGCCGGGCAGGTTGGTGGTGACCGAGACCGCCTGGTTGTTCGTCTTGTTGACGTCGGTTTGGCTCGTCGTCTGGGTCGAGCGGACGACCTGGCCGTCCGGATCGTAGGTTTCGGAATTCGTGGTGACGCGGTCGAAATTCATGTCCGCATGAATATCGACGCGGGCCTTGCCCGGCCCGAGCGAGCGGTCGATGAGCTCTTCGACATTGCGCGCAAGGCGCGTTTCGTAATTGATGCGCTGCTCTTCGCTGTTGGCGCTCGTGAGCTGGTCGGGCGCGTCGCCATCGCCGCGCGCCAGGAGATTGCCGTCGGAATCGACGATCGAGACGCGGTTGGGTTGAAGCCCCGGCACGGCGGCGGCGACGAGATGCTGGATCGCGGCCACCTGCGTGCGCGTCAGCCGCGCGGCGGTGCGCTGGCGCACCACGACCGAGGCGGTCGCGTCCTGGCGCTCGCGCGAGAACAGCTCACGCTGCGGCAGCACGAGATGGACGCGGGCGGACTGCACCACGCTGAGCGAGGCGATGGTGCGCTCGAGCTCGCCCTCGAGCGCGCGCACCTTGTTGATGTTTTCGACGAATTGCGAGGGCCCGAAGCTGTCGGGCTTGTCGAAAATCTCATAGCCGACCGACCCGCCGCGCGGCACGCCTTGCTCGGCGAGCTGCATCCTGAGCTTGGTCACCTGGTCGACCGGCACCATGATCTGCGCGCCGCCGGCGCGCAGCTCATAGGGGATGTTCATGGTGTCGAGCTTCTGAACGATCTGGCCGCTGTCCTTGGTGTCGAGGTCGCCGAACAGCAGCGCCATTTCGGGCGTGCGGATGCGGTTGCCGAGCACGATGAAGAAGGCGGCGGTTCCGGCGAGGGCGAGGGCGATGGCGACGAGCCTCACCGCGCCGAGACTGCGAAGCGTTTGAAGGATGCCGTTCACCGTTCCGAACCCCCGGGCTGCCGATGCGGGCGTGGCGCCCGCGCGCAAGCTACGGTCGGTTGGGTGAAAAGAGGGTTAAGGGGCGGCAGTTTTTGCCCAGCGCCCGGCACTTCTTGCCGAGGCCGGGGCCCGGACTACTCGCTGCGGTCGTTGTTGCGGTAATCCTGCAGCCGTGTGACCCGCAAGCCGGGCAGGCCGTGACTGTCGACAAGACGCTGCCAGGAGAGGAATTCCTCGATCGATAGCGAATAGCGCTGGCAAGCCTCCTCGAGCGTCAGGACGCCCGCCCGCACCGCGGCAATCACCTCGGCCTTGCGGCGGATGACCCAACGCTTGGTCTCGGGCGGCGGCAGCCGGTCGAGCGTGATGCCGGCGCCGATCTCGACGAGCCAATCATGCTCGCTGGCGCGGAGTGTGTGTTGAGCGTTGCTGTTCATGGTCATCGAGGTTCTGGATTGCACGCGCGGGAAAATACCGGTTGGCGCTTTAAGAAAGCCCTAAAACTCATGGTTAACGCTTTGAAAAAATTGTATAAAATGCATGCGACCAGCACCGCTTCAAAGCCCGCGAGCCGCATGCATCCCGCCCCCGTCATCAGCCGGTCTGGATGTTCAGCAAGGCCTGCAGCATCTGGTCCGAGACGGTGATGACCTTGGAGTTCGCCTGATAGGCGTTCTGCATGATGATGAGCTTGCTGAACTCGGTCGCGATATCGACCGTCGAGTTCTCGAGCGAGGAGGGCGACACCGTCCCGGCGGCGCCGGTGCCGGCCTGGTTGAGCAGCACCGCCCCCGATTTCGCCGAAGCCTGATAGGTGTTGCCGGTGACCGGGGTGAGGCCGTCGGGGTCGGCGAAGGTCGCGATCGGCAGGATGTAGATCGCCTGATGCAGGCCGTTGTTGAAATTCGCCGTCACGATGCCGTTGGCATCGACCGTGACGCCGGTGAAGTTGCCGAACTTCACGCCGTCCTGGTTGATGGTGCCGACCGAGAAGGTCGTGCCGAGTTGGCTCAACCCGTTGGTCGTGCCGTTGGTGCCGATGTCGAAGGTAATGGGCTGCGGCGAGGCGCCGCCGCTGATCGAGGGATCCCAATTGACCGAGAGCGCATTGGCGGTGGCGAAGGTCGAATTTGTCAGGTCGAGTGAGCCGTCGGTGTTGAACTTCACGATGTTGTCGCCGGCGGCAATCGTCGCGGTCGTCGTGCCGGCATTGGGGAAGCTCGCCGAGACGTTCCATTCATTGGCATTGTCGGCCTCGACGCCGGCGGTGAAGGTCTCGGCTCCGGTCGTGGCGGTGATCGAGCCGCCGCTGATCGGCTGACCGCTGCTGTCGGTGATGGTAACGACGCTGCCGGCAGCGGCGGCGGTGAAGCCGGTAGGAAGGACCGCCTGGATCGCGCTGGCGACATCCGTGAGGGTCGGCGCGGCGCCGAGCGCCGCCGTGTTGAGGGTCTGGCCGTCCACCTTGACCTGGAACACGTCGCCCGCGGCGATGGCGCCGGCTTCGGTGAAGCCTTGCGACGACGCTGCGACGGCGGTGCGGGTGAAGGAGAGAGTCATGTCGTGCTCGATGCCTTGCGAATCGAACACCGGCACAGTCATGGTGCGCGCACCGGTGGTCGATGTATCCGAGGCAGGAAGGTTGGCCGAAATCGTGACGTTGGCCGTGGCGCTGGCGCTGCCGCCGATACCGGTGACGTTGACGGTCTGCAGCGAATTGAGCGAGGTCGCGGTGAGCTGCTGCAGATTGCCGTTTGCGATCGCCAGCGATTGCGCCGGGGTGAGCTTCTGGCCCTGGAGGTAGAGGCCCGCGCCGTTGACGAGATTGCCGGTCGAATCGACCGTGAAATTGCCGGCGCGGGTGAAGGAGAAGGTCGCGCCGCTTGCGGCGCCGCCCGGGTTGACGTTGACGACGAAGAAGCCGTGGCCGGAGATCGCGAGATCGGTCGGCGAGGCGGTCGACTGCATCACGCCCTGGTTGTCGATGTTGTAGACCGGCGAGGATTGGACGCCGCCCGGCGAATAGAGCGTGGTCGCGCCGCTTGCCTGGGTAACGAGCGTCGAGAAATTCGTGCTCGTCTCCTTGTAGCCGACGGTGTTGGAGTTGGAGATGTTGTCGGAGATCATGCCGAGCGCGTTGCTGCTTGCAGCCAGGCCCGACACGGCGGAATAAAGTGCGCCAAGGATGCTCATAACGGGGTTCCTCTTTCTCTCGGGACTGTCAAAGACTGGTGTTGATGGTCGGGTTGATGGCGAGGAGCTCGCTCAGCGGCACCGAGACGCCGGAGAGGTTGAGGTTCGCCCCGCTGCTATCGACGCTGACGCCGTTGACGACGCCATAGGAGGTGACCGTCGTGGTGATCGGGTTGTTGCTCGCGTCTTTGGCGACGACCTGAAGGGTGTATTGGCCGCCATCCGGCATCTGCACGCCGGCGCTGGTTTTGCCGTCCCAGACGAAGTCGTGGTTGCCGGCATTGATGTTGCCGCTCGTCGAGTAGACGACGTTGCCGGAGGAGTCCTCGACGAGCAGATCGACGCTCGCGGCATTGCTCGGCAGCGAGTAGGAAAAGCCCGCCGCTCCGCCCGAGAGCGGCGCGGTGGCGTCGCTGTACTGGATCGTCTGGCCGACCAGCGGTGCCGCGGCGATCGCCTCGTTGCTGGTCTGAAGCTGGATGAGCTGCTGCAGATTCTTGTTGGTGTTGATCTGCTGCTCGACCTCGCTGAAGCCGACCAATTGCTGGGTGAACTGGCTGGTGTCGACCGGCGACAGCGGGTCCTGATTCTGCAGCTGCGTCGTCAGCAGCGTCAGGAAGGTGTTGAAGTTCGAGGTGAAATCCGGAACGCCAGTGTCCGTGCTGGTGGTGGTGGCCGGCGGCGTGACATTGACGCCCGTGGTCGTGGTCATGGCTTCGTTCCTATACCTCTATGTCGAGAGTGCCGCTGTGCTGGCGCTGAGCGCGGACCAGCGCCGAGGCGGCGGTGAAATCCGCCGGCGTGCCTGTGCTCGCTGGGAAAGAGGGCGGCGCGTTTTGCGCGAAGCTTTGACCATCGCCGCGCAGATTGAAGCTGAGGCTGCCGCTGTCGGCGTTGAACCCGGCATCGCGCAGCGATTGCTGGAGCTGGCTCGCATCCTGCTTCAAGAGATTGAGCGTGTCGGAGCGGTCGGCGGAAATCACCGCGGTCAGCCTGCCGTCATGGTTGACGTTGAGCTTGACGTCGATGGTTCCAAGGCTCGCCGGCTTCAGCTGGATCTGGATCTCGTCATTGCCGGTCGTCAGCGCCTGCCTGAGGTTGATCGCGACTTGCTCGCTCGCCGGAAGGGCGATGAGCGCCGGGCGCAGGCTTGCATCGCTCGGCGTCGACAGCGGGGCCGAGGCGCCTCCCGTCGGATCGGTTTGCGGCAGCGGCAGGCTCGCGGCCGAGGCGCTCGTCGCGTCGCCGCTGGAATCCGAATTGGATTTCGTGCCGTCGCCGGTGGATGGGGTGGCGTCAATCGCCGCGCCGGCGTGGTTGAGGGCCGCCGCGAAGGCGCGCGGGTCGCTCGCCGCATTGGCGCCGCCCGGCGGGGTCGGCGAGGCGATGCCGGCCGCCGAATTGGAGCCGAGGCCGAAGCCCGAATTGTCGTGGCCCTTGCTGTCGCCGGCGCTCGCGGCCGGCGGTAGCGTTCCGGCATTGGGATCGGCGGGCTGAGTCAAAGCGGCGGTCGCGGGCGCTGCCGACTGATTGGAATGATCGGTGATGGCGCTCGCTCCGGCGACGATGCGCGCATTGAGCGCCGCGGCGCCGGGCAGCATGGCCGCAGCGTTGGCGGCGGTGTTCGATCCGGAAGCGGCGCTGGCCGCCGCATCGGATGGAGCGGGGCCGCCTTGCGCCGGTTTCGATGGCGCGGTGGCAGGTGCGCTCGTGTCGGGCGCATGGGCCGATGTCGCGCCGGGAGCGCCGAATTGGTTGACCAGGAACGCCGTCGCGGGCGGGCCGGCTTGATGCGGCTGCGGGCTGCCCGGCGGGGTGACGCTCGGCGTCGCTTCGTTGAGCGAGGTCGGGGCGGGCGTTCCGCCGGATTGCGGCGCTGCATTGGCCGCGGCGACGGCATCGGCCGAAAGCGCGGCGTCGCTCGCCTCGGCGGCGCCGGAGACCGCACTGCTCCCGGCGGCGATCAGTCCGAGAAAGGAATTGGCGTTCGCCGGCGTCGGCGTGCCGGGCTTTGCCTGTACGCCCATCTGTCCGGCGATGCTGGACGCGGCATTGGCGAGAAGAACGGCGCGGTTTCGGGAAGAGCCCGCGAAGGGAAGGGCGGTTGCACTCGGCGCGTTTGCATTTGCCGTGTCCGCGTTCGCCGCAGCGGCTGCGGGGGCAGCGGAGAGAGCAAACGGCGAGGTTTGCTGGCTCGACGAGTCTGTCGCGCCCGAAGCGGCATCGGCGAGAGAATTTGCGTCCTGCGCGGCGCGCCCGCTTTTCGCATAGGGCTTGTGGCCATGCAGCGAGGTGGCGAGGGCGGTCGAACCGGCGAGCCCCTTGGGCGCTTTGAGATCGGCGGCACCGAGAAATTGGATGAACGAGCCAAGCCCGTGACCGCTCCGCATCGGGGCAGGCGGCGCCTTCATGGCCTTTGGCACCATGGCGACGGGTTGCGCAGTCATCCGAGAATCCTTGTTCTCACGCCGGGTGGGGGAGCAAACCCCATGCCATGCCGACGAGAGAGGCTAAGCGCTTGATCGAATGATAGGTTTTACAGTGCGCTGGAGGCGCTCGAGGGCAGCTCGGGCAATCTCTGCCGCAAGCCTTGCGGCAAACTTTGCCGCACCCATGCCCGCGCGCTTGGAATATCGGGCCCAATACCAAGCTATAAGAAGGCGACGATTTCGCGGTTGGACATTCAAAGGGCAGGTGACACGGTGGCGGCTAAGCGTTGGTTCATAATTTTCGGCGCGATCTGCGCCGCCGCAATCGCAGTGGTGCTTGCGATTATCGGCGCCTTTGGCGGGCTTGCGGAATCGGACCTTCCGGGACCCGGCATCGCGGCGATGGTGCTCGGCATCGTCGTCACCTGCGGCCTCGGCATCGGGCTGATGGCGCTGATTTTCTACAGCGCGCGCAGCGGCCAAGATGAGATCGTCTACCGGATCGATCAGGCGCACGAGCCATCCGCGCCCGGACAGGCGCAGCGAAAAGACTAAGCGCGCGCGCTCGCGCGCGGCGTCTTCGCTTTTTTATCTTCCGCGGCCGCAAGAGCGGCAAGACGTTCGGCAATGCGGGCGGCACCTTTGCCGTCGATCAAGCTGCGCGCCCGCCGGCCGAACTCCTCGCGCCGCGCGTCATCCGCGGCGAGGCGGGCAATCGCCGCGTCGAGCGCCGTATCGCTCACCTCCTTGACGATCCCGGCGACCTCGGCCGCTCCCGCTTGCGCGAGAGACGTTGCCGCGATGCGGTGATCCTCGGAGAGGCAGAGCAGCAGCATCGGCACGCCGATCGCGGCGAGCTCGAAGGCGGTCATGCCGAAAGAGGCGAGCGCCAGATCGGTTTTGGCCATGAGGCCGGCCATGTCCTCGACCTGGCGATGGATCGAGAGTCGCGCGCCGAGCGTGGCCGCGGTCGCATCGATGCGCGGATCGTCGGAGGCGGCGGCGCCGATGACGAGGCCGAGGCGCCAGGAGGCGGGCAGGGCGCGGGCGGCGCTCGCGAGAAAGCGCCGGCCGATGGCCTGCGGATCGCTGCCGCCGCCGAGAATGAGCGCGAAGCGTTCTGGACTGGTCCGCCGCGCCGGCGCCTCGGCGAATTGCCGCCGCAAGGGGATCCATTCAAAGCCGATATGGCGCTCGCCCCGCGCCTGCGACCAGTCGAGCGCGGCGGCGCTTGGCGGAAAGAACGAGCAATCGGCATCGAGCCGGCGCGGACCAGGATCATCGAGCACGGCGATGCCGCAGCCGGCGGCGCGAAGCGCCGCCATCGCCGCGGCGTCATAGGGCGCGCGCAAATCCAACAGCACCGCATCCGGCTTGTCGGCGGCGATGAGCGCACGCAGGCTTTCAGCTTCCGCCGTGCCGTTAAGCTGCTCGGCCGGAAACGCCGCGCGCCGCACCAGCGCGAAGGCTGCTTCCTCGCCGCGCATCGCAAAGCGCACCGACGCCGCGAAGCGGTCGCGCAGCTCCGCGGCGATCGCAAGGCAGCGCACCACATGGCCGAGGCCGATCGCGTGGCCGCCATCGCAGCGGATCAGGACCGAAAGCGGCGTCTCGTCCGCGCGACGCTGGCGCACATGGCCGTTGATCTCGAGGAGAGATGGATCGGCGCGCAACAGCGCCAAAGCGTCGGTGAATTTCGCCTCGCCCGCGGCTGCGCCAAGGCGGCGATAGATCGTCTCCAGGAAAGCGAGATCGGCCGGCGTGTCGATGCTGAAGCGCGCGCCCTCGACCCGGCGATCTTCGCTGCCGAGCGCGAGTACGGTGCGCCGCGCGAAGCTCGGCTCCAGAGCGAAATAGCCCGAGACATGCTCCATCGCTGCGGGATGATCGCCCCGCTCCGTGATGAGACGCAGCAAAACAGCCCGCGTCATCGGGTCGATCCCGCAATCGCTCACCGGCGTGGAGGTGACGACGTAGTCGGCGCCGCTTTCCTCGAGCGCGTCGATCAGCCGGTCGATGAGCTGGGGATCGATCAGCGGCGCATCGCCGGTGATGCGCAGGATAGTGGGGGCCGAGGTCAGCGCGAGCGCGAGGCGGAACCGCTCGAGGACATTGCGCTCGGGCCCGCGGACGAGATCGACGCCCAAGCGCTG
>Ga0070681_10004322_pt1 | contig 13500 bp, 8 predicted proteins | sample KBSC83BmetaG_FD_65650 | JGI IMG/M metagenome (GOLD analysis project Ga0070681, IMG submission 65650) | Corn rhizosphere microbial communities from Kellogg Biological Station, Michigan, USA - KBS C8-3B metaG | ecosystem: Host-associated > Plants > Roots > Rhizosphere | place: USA: Michigan... | reverse complement strand
TCGATGGTGGTTTCACCACGCAATACCCGGGCCCGACCATCGTCGCGGATGGACGGCGTCATCCGGCGAGCGTGACGCTCAAGGTCCTGCTCGCTTGCACCATCATGAATCATGGTGCGCATTGCATCGTCGACGACGATGAGCTCGTAGATTCCGGAGCGGCCCCGGTAGCCCCCGGAGCCATCGCGTCCCGGCCGGTAAAGGACCGGTGAGGGGTCATCCGGGTGAAGATTGAGCAGCCGGCGCTCGTACTCGCCGGCCTGGAACGGCTGCTTGGTCTCAGGATTCAGGACGCGGACCAGACGTTGGGCTAACACGCCTATCAGACTCGACGAAAGCAGGAACGGCTCGATACCCATATCGCGCAGACGCGTGAGGGCGCCCGCGGCGGTGTTGGTGTGCAGGGTCGAAAGCACGAGGTGACCGGTCAAGCTCGCCTGAACCGCTATTTGCGCAGTTTCGAGGTCGCGGATTTCGCCCACCATCACGACGTCAGGGTCTTGGCGGAGGATGGCGCGCAGGCCGCGCGCGAAGGTCATCTCCACCTTGGTGTTCACCTGGGTCTGACCGATCCCGTCGATGTAGTACTCGATGGGATCCTCGACGGTCATGATGTTGCGGGTATTGTCGTTGAGCCGCTCGAGGCCCGCGTACAGCGTGGTCGTCTTGCCCGAGCCGGTCGGTCCGGTGACGAGCAGGATGCCGTGCGGCTTGTGGATGAGCTCGTCGATCAGCTTCTCGGTCTGCGGATCCATGCCCAGCGCGCCCAGGTCGAGCCGGCCCGCCTGCTTGTCGAGAATACGCAGCACGACGCGCTCGCCATGACCCGAGGGAATCGTCGATACGCGCACGTCCACCGAACGCCCTGCGATTTTCAGGCTGATACGGCCGTCCTGAGGGAGCCGCTTCTCGGCGATGTCGAGCTTCGACATCACTTTGATACGGGAGACCACGAGCGGCGCCACGGCTCGCTTCGATTGCAAGACTTCGCGCAGCACTCCGTCCACGCGGAAGCGCACGACCAGGCGGTTCTCGAACGGCTCGACGTGAATGTCCGAGGCGTTCTCTTTCACTGCTTGCGTGAGCACCGCGTTGATGAGGCGAATGATCGGCGCATCATCATCGCTGTCCAGCAGGTCGGCCTGCTCGGGCAGTTCCTGCGCCAGGTGAGCCAGGTCGGTGGTCTCGTCCAGACCTTCGACCGCCTGCATTGCGTCGGAGCCCGCTTCGTACGTCTCGCGCAGCAGGATGTCGAATTCGGCTTCCGGCACCCGCTCGATCCGCAGCGGACGTCGCAGGTAGCGGCGCACCTCGGCAATCGCAAACGGCCCGGAGTCCATGCGGCACGCGCACTCGGCGGCGCCGTCCTCCGCGAACCCCTTCACGAGGATTCCGTGCCGCTTCGCGAAGGCGAACGAGAGTTTCCGGTCGAGTAGCGGCATGGGCGCGGCGGCCGCGGCCGCGCTGGCGGCGTTGGCTGCCGCGGCGACGGCGGCATTCGCGCCATTCATGGCTTCGGCTGCGTCGTTCATTGCTTGGATCCGTCCGGCGGGGGCGCAGGCGTCGCCGTGTCATTCGGAGCGGGCGCGGTTTGAGCCCCCGTGTTCGGGTTTGGCGGTGGCGCTGCCGGCTGCGGCTGGCCCGGCGCGCCGGCGGGCGGGGTGTACTTCGGGGCCGTGACGTCCGACTTCTTGTTCTCCTGCGCGGCCTTCTCCTTTTCCGCCGTGGAAGCGGCACCCGTGTCGCGTCCGGGCGTCGGCGGCGGCGGCAGGGGAGGCAGCCTGGGCGGGTGCTCTCCGGGCAGCAACGGGATATCGAGCGAGCGCCTATCCTGCTTGTTCTGCTCCTCGATCATGTATTTGTACTTCGATTCCGTCTCGTAGGCGGCCTGGGCGTCATCGCGCAGGATCTTCGGGCGGATGAAGATCATCAGGTTGTTATGGGTGACCGAGGCGTTGCGTGTCTTGAACGCCAGCCCAATGAGCGGAATCTTCGACAGGAACGGCACGCTGTTCTCACCCTTCACCGAATCGTGCTCGATGAGGCCGCCCAGCACGACGACGCCGCCGTCCTCGATCAGGACGTTGGTCTGAACCGTGCGCTTGTTGGTGACTAGATCGACAGCGCCCGCGGGCTTCTGGCCAATGCTCGAGCTCTCGATGGAGATCTTCAGCACGACGGAGTTGCCCTCGGTCGTGATCTGCGGGGTCACCTTGAGGATCGTGCCCACCTCTTCGCGTTGGATGGTCTGGAAGGGGTTGACCGAACCGCCCGTTGAGGCCGTCGTGTTGGTGAACTGGCCGGTGACGAAGGGCACTTCCTGCGCCGATTTCAGCTGCGCTTCCTGATTGTCCATCGTGATGGTCGACGGAGTGGCCAGGAGCGTGGTGCTGGTGTCTCCCCGGATTGCGCGCAGCATGGCCGCGAAGTTGACGCCGGTGCCGGCGATGCGCCCGATGCCGATGGTCGTGCCCTGGAGCAGTGTCGTGGTCACGCTCGCGGGGTTCTGGGCGGCTGCCGCCAGATCGACGATGCTGGTACCCCCTACCGGACTGACGAATCCGCCGACCGGGACGTTATTGCCGCGGTCGAACGCAGCCCAGTTGACGCCGAGCTCGGCGCTCTTATCCATGTTGACGTCGGCGATGATCGCCTCCACGAGCACCTGCGGACGGCGGATGTCCAACTTGTCGATGATGCTCATGATCGAGCGCATGATCTTCGGCGGCGCCGTGATGATCAGTGCGTTCGTCGGCGGATCGGCCCAGATGGTCGCGTTCTTTTCGGCAAGCGCCTGCGGGTTCGCCTGCGCTCCCTGGCCGGCGCCGGCGCCCGATTGCGCGGCGATGCCCGTGATCTGCTCTTTCAGCTTCGGCGCGATTTTCTCGGCGTCGGCGAAGTGCAGGTAGCGCACCTGAGTATCCCCGCCGCTCTCCAGGGGCGTGTCGAGATGGGCGACGAGCGCCCGGATGCGCAGCCGTTGCGACTGATCGCCGCTGATCAACACGCTGTTGGAGCGTTCATCAGCGACAACCTTGACGGTTCCGCCGCCTTCGGCTCCGGCGGCCTGTGCGCCCGTGTACAGCGAGTTGATGACGCGGACGATCTCGGCTGAGGAGGCATTCTGCAGCGGCACGATCTCGACGTCCGAATCTCCGACCTGGTCGATGCGCCGGATGATGCGGACGATGCGGTTGACGTTGTTCGCGCGGTCCGAAAGGATGATCAGATTCGAGGCCGTGTACGCCGCCAGATGCGCGTACTGAGGCATCAGGGGTCGAAGGATCGGTACGAGCTGCGCCGCGCTGACATTCTTGACGTCCACGACCTGCGTGACGATCTCGTCCGAGGTGCTGCTCACTCTGTCCGGCAGATCGATAGCCGGCACCTGGCGCGCATTGGCATCCGGGAGCACCTTGACGACATTGCCGTTCTGCACGGCGATGAAGCCATGCACCTGCAGGATCGACAGGAAGGCCTGATAGAGCGCGTCCGAGGTCATCGGAGTGGAGGAGAACATCGTGACCTGGGCGCGAACCCTCGGGTCCATGATGATGTTCTTCTGCGTGGCCGCGGCGACCGCCTCGGCGATCTGGACGATATCGGCGTCCTTGAAGTTGAGGGTGATCCGCGTGCCGCCGCCCTGGTTGGGGGGGGGTTGCTGGGCTGGAGCAAGCGAGGCGAACGCCAGAAGGGCGAGCACGCACGCAAGTCGATCAGGCCGATATCGAGAACCCGTCATCCAGAAGACCCCTTGAGCCCGTTGTGTCACGCCTCTGTCCGGCACCGGCCGGGAGGCATTGGCGGTAAACGCTGTAGACCCAGACCGCGCTGCGCCCCTCTCGTTCACTTCATTCACTGCTGACTGTTTTCCGGAGGCGGCGCCGGCTCGACCGGCTGCGCCTGTTCCGGCGGGGGCCCCTGACCCGTCGCCAGGGACTCCGCTTCCTGCGCTACCTGCGCCATGTTCAGAGTCAGATCCTGCTGCTGACCGTTCCGCAGCACCGTGATGTGTGCCTCAGTGGAGGAACCGATGGTGCGAAAAACTTCCTGCCCCCGCGACGGATCATCCAACGGCGTGCCGTTGATGGCCGTCACCAGATCGCCTGGGCGAAGCCCCAGCCGCGTGAACGCCGCGCGGTTGCGCCCCGGATAGATCCGGTAGCCGCGTTGTTTGCCCTGGGCGAACACCGGTTGCGGCCGCATGATGTCGGCCATCAATCCCGGGTCGTCCGTCATCATCCGCCGCATCCGCTCCACCACCGGATTTTCCGTCTGCAGCACGTTGGTGGTGGGGGGCGCCGTGATCGGCATACCCCCTCCCTGCGAGTTTTTCGGCAGCGCAAGGTACTCCAGCGTGCCGTTGCGGTCGAGGACGACACGGTCGGCGAGCACGGAATGCACCTTCGCGCCGCCCGGAACGTTGTCTCCCACCGCATACACCTTGGTACCGGCGGGATTCGGGCCGAGGATGGCCAGACCATTGCGGGGGTCGTCCGCCGAGATGATTCCAGTCAACACCAGCGGGATGCTGCTCGGCTGGGCGTCCGTGTCGCCCCGGCCGGGAGTGGCCGCCTTCTCGCCGAACAGCTTGGCGTTGGTAATCGTTGCGACGTTGACGCTGTGGCTGCGAAACGGCGCGGCCATGGGCCCGGAGGCCGGCGGGATCTTCCTGGATCCGGTGATGTCGGTCAGGATGAAAGCGGCCTGCACCCCCAGCGCCAGCGCCAGTGCCCACGTGGCGATCCGCGGCCCGTGGGTGAGCACGAGCGCGCGCCACTTGTCCGGAGCGGGAATGCCTTCAAGCCAGGTAGCGGCGTTCATTGGGCGGCGCAATCCTCAGGGTCCCGGCGGGAAAAAAGGGTGGCAAACTGCGGAACGTCCGATTGTCCGCCCCCGCGGGACGAGCAATGATACGGGTGCGCTGCGCGCACGCTCAAGCAATTGTTTCTGCTGAAGTAACCGACGTCCATCATCACAGGCTTGTGTTGCCGTTTGGCGACCCATATAAAGACGCAATGCCCGACTCGCATCCTGCCCGCCCCGATACCGGCGTCGTTGTCGAAGAGGCCCGGCCGCAGGTCAAACAGCCTCCGCTGTTCCAGGTCGTTCTGCTCAACGACGACTACACTCCGATGGAGTTTGTTGTCGATGTCCTGGAAAAGTTCTTCTGTCTCAACCGGCCGACAGCTACACGCATCATGCTGGAGGTTCACACCAAAGGTAAGGGTGTTTGTGGGGTGTTTACGTACGAGATCGCGGAAACTAAGGTGGCGCAGGTGACCACGTATGCGCGCGATCACCAGCATCCGTTAATGTGTACATTGGAAGAAGCCTGAGGGGACCGGGGTTGCTGCGTTCCCAACCGACTTCCGAGAGGATCGACGAAAGTGCTGTCCAACGAGCTTGAGTATTGTCTCAACGACGCGTTCCATCAGGCACGTGAAGCGCGTCACGAGTATCTGACGGTCGAGCACCTCCTGCTCGCGATTCTGGACACCCCCAAGGTGCGCGAGATCCTGCGCGCCTGCGGGAGCGATCTGACGAAGCTCAAGCAGGAGCTGAAGGAACACATCGACCAGTCGACGCCCCGTCTGGAGGAAGGCGAGGAACGCGAGGTCCAGCCGACCCTCGGGTTCCAGAGAGTGCTGCAGCGCGCGGTATTTCACGTCCAGTCGAGCGGGAAGAAAGAGGTTGGCGTGGCGAACGTGCTGGTCGCCATCTTCAGCGAGAAACAGAGCCACGCGGTGTTCCTGTTGAACCGCCAGCATGTGACGCGTCTGGATGTCGTCAACTACATCTCCCACGGCCTCTCGAAGATCGCCGAGGAGAAGACGGACAAGGAGGAGGCGCAGGCGGACTCGGAGCGCGATCCGGAGGGCGGCAGCGCGCTCGAGAAATACACCACGAACCTCAATCGGCTGGCGCAGGAAGGCCGGATCGATCCGCTGATCGGCCGCAAGCTCGAGGTCGAGCGCACGATCGAGATCCTGTGCCGTCGTCGCAAGAACAATCCGCTGTACGTCGGCGAGGCCGGCGTGGGCAAGACCGCGATCGCGGAAGGGCTGGCGCGGCTCATCGTCGAGGGGAAGGTGCCGGAGGTGCTCTCCGATTGCACGATCTTCGCGCTCGACATGGGAGCCCTGATCGCCGGCACCAAGTATCGCGGCGATTTCGAGAAGCGCCTGAAGAGCGTCATCACCGAGTTGAAGAAGCAACCCGGCGCGATCCTCTTCATCGATGAGATTCACACGGTCATCGGCGCCGGCGCGGCCTCGGGCGGCGTCATGGACGCTTCCAACCTCATCAAGCCGGTTCTCACCAATGGTGAGATCCGCTGCATCGGCTCGACCACTTACCAGGAGTACCGGGGCATCTTCGAGAAGGACCACGCGCTCGCGCGTCGTTTCCAGAAGATCGATGTAGTCGAGCCTTCGGTGCAGGAGACGGTGGAGATCCTGATGGGCCTGAAGCCGCGCTTCGAGGAACACCACGGAATCGTGTATGCGGACGATGCGATGCGCGCGGCGGCCGAGCTCGCCGCACGGCACATCAACGAGCGTCATCTGCCCGACAAGGCCATCGATGTGGTCGACGAGGCGGGCGCGCGGCTGCGGCTGAAACCCCTGTCCGAGCGCGAATCGACGGTTGAAGTGCGGCATATCGAGGATGTGGTCGCGCGCATGGCGCGCATCCCCGCCAAGAGTGTTTCCACCTCCGATCGCGAGGTGCTGAAGAACCTCGAACGCAATCTGAAACTGGTGATCTTCGGGCAGGACCGCGCCATCGAAGCGCTCGCGGCTTCCATCAAGATGGCGCGTTCGGGCCTGGGCGATCAGCGCAAGCCCGTGGGCAGCTTCCTGTTCGCGGGCCCCACCGGCGTCGGCAAGACGGAAGTCACCCGGCAGCTGGCGATCGCGATGGGCGTCGAGTTCCTGCGCTTCGACATGTCCGAGTACATGGAGCGCCACACGGTCTCGCGCCTGATCGGCGCGCCGCCCGGCTATGTTGGTTTCGACCAGGGTGGCCTGCTTACCGAGGCGATCACCAAGCACCCGCACTGCGTGTTGCTGTTGGATGAGATCGAGAAGGCGCACCCGGATGTCTTCAACCTGCTGCTGCAGGTGATGGACCATGGAACGCTGACGGATAACAACGGTCGCAAAGCGGACTTCCGCCACGTCATCATCGTCATGACGACCAACGCGGGAGCCCAGGAAATGAACCGGCCCATGATCGGCTTCATGCATGCCGACAACGCGAGCGATGGAATGGAAGCGATCCGCAGGATCTTCACCCCTGAGTTCCGCAACCGCCTGGATGCGGTCATACAGTTTGCTTCGCTGGATCCGCGGACGATCGAGCGCGTCGTCGACAAGCTGATCGTCGAAGTGGAAATGCAGCTCGAGCAGAAGGGCGTCACGATCACTCTCGACGACGCCGCGCGCGCCTGGGTTGCCGAGAAGGGCTACGATCCCAAGATGGGCGCGCGGCCGATGGCGCGGATCATCCAGGAGCACATCAAGCGGCCGCTCGCCGAAGAGCTGCTGTTCGGGCGCCTGGTTGGCGGCGGCCACGTGCGTGTCTCGGTATCCAAGGACGGCACGAAGCTCGACCTGGAGTCGATACCGACGAGCACGCCGGCGTTGACGGTCGAGTAAGCGTCAGGTCGAAGTGCCAGCGGCTCGGTCACGAGCCGCTGCGGTGCCTCAAAAGGGCGGCACGGCGAAGCGCGAGGGGCGCGCACGCCGCTGCGGTGCGATGATCAGCGCCCGCGGTAGATGATGCGACCCTTCGTCAGGTCGTAAGGGGTCATTTCCACGGTGACCTGGTCGCCCGTCAGGATGCGGATGTAGTTTTTGCGCATCTTGCCGGAGATATGTGCGGTCACGACGTGGCCATTTTTCAGCTTCACCCGGAAGGTGGTGTTTGGCAGGGTCTCAACGACCTCGCCCTCCATCTGAATGGCATCTTCCTTCGACATACGGCCCTTACGGCGATTGAGGGGCGCGAATTCCAGCACATGGGGAGGGCAAAAGCCATGCCTGCGGTGCGAAAGCACCGGCCAACGAGTGGCACGCGGGCAAAAACCACGCTTTTTGCCCGCCAACGAAACGGGCGCCGTGCCTGCCTCCGTGCAAAGGCCGTAGGCGACTTTGCGCCAATAAACTAGGCAGCCAACGGCTGAGGCCCTGGCGCCACAAGCTTCGCCAGGAGCCGCTTGAACTGCGCCCGGGGGACCGACCGGGCTCCCAGGCTTTCCAGGTGCCGTGAGGAGAGCTGGCAGTCGATCACCTCGATGCCGTTGCCGCGGCAGACCTCAACGAGATGGGCGAGGGCGACCTTCGAGGCGTCGCGCTCCCGGCTGAACATGGATTCCCCGAAAAAGACCCCTCCCAGGCGGACCCCATAGAGCCCCCCTGCCAGCGCGCCCGCTCGCCAGGCTTCGATGCTGTGCGCATAGCCGAGCCGGTGCAGCTCGACATAGGCATTGCGCATTTCCGAGGTGATCCAGGTTCCCAGGCTGTGCGGTCGTGGCGCGGCGCAGGCATCGATGACCGCGGCGAAGTTGCCATCGATGCCCACCGCGAACCCGCCGTTACGCAGGGTTTTGGAGAGGCTGCGGCTGCAGCGGAACTCGGCTGGAAACAGCACCGCCCGGGGATCGGGCGACCACCACAGGACCGGCTGGCCGGGCGAGTACCAGGGGAAGATTCCGCGCTGATAGGCGGCCAGCAGCCGCGCCGGGGACAGATCTCCGCCGGCGGCGAGCAGACCGGCGGGCTCATCCAATGCCTGCTCCAGTGGCGGAAACCACTCCGGCGCATCCTGCGGCGAGAGCCAGGTGATCGTCTTCACAGCGGCTGCGACCTCACAGCGGCTCCGAGGAACGGCGTCCCCGATAGGGAACGTGCGCCTGGACCTCCTCGGTATAGGCATCGACGGACTCGCCTTCGCGCGAGAGGTACTCGGCAATCGCATCGCGGAACTGATGATTGGCGATGAAGTGCGCCGACCAGGTGAGCGTGGGCTCGAACCCGCGGCTCACCTTGTGTTCGCCCTGGGTTCCGGGCTCGAAGCGCGAAATTCCTTGCTCGATGCAGAACTCGATACCCTGGTGGTAGCAGGCTTCGAAGTGGAGGCTGTGATACTCCGCCGATGCCCCCCAATAGCGCCCGTAGAGCGCGTGCGGCGACCAGAAGAAAATCGCCGCGGCTACCGGGGTCCGTCCGTCCACCGCCAGTTTGACCATGAGGGCATCGCCCATGGTCCGCACCGCCTCGCTGAAGAACTCGCGCGTGAGATACGGCTCGTGGCCGTGGCGCAGAAAGGTATCGCGATGGAATGCGTACACCCGGTCGAGCGTTTTCTCATCGAGATCGCTTCCAACGCGCGTCTCGAAATGAATGCCCGCTTCGGCTACGCGGCGCCGCTCGCGCTTGGCCTTCTTGCGCTTCTCGGCCGTGAAGGTCTGCAAATACGCATCGAAGCTTTCGTAAGAGTGATTGGTCCAATGGAACTGGCAGTCGCGGCGCATCAACCAGCCCGCGCTCTCCAGCGCCGCGCGCGCCGGCTCATCGATGAACAGCGCATGCACGGAGGACAGCGAGTGGCCGGATGCGAATTTCTCGACCTCGCTGGCCAGCCGGGCGCCCACGGTCCTCGCATCAACGCCGGGCCGCACCAGCAACCGGGGTCCCGTCGCGGGAGTGAACGGGACCGCGACGGTGAGCTTGGGGTAATAGCGGCGCCCGTGACGCGAATAAGCCTGGGCCCAGGCGAAGTCGAACACGAACTCGCCGTATGAGTGCGTTTTGATGAACGCGGGGGCGGCTGCGAGCAGGCCCGCCGGGTCCTCCAGTGTGAAGTAGCAGGGGTCCCAGCCTGTGCCGGGCCCTATGCAGCCGGTGTGTTCGAGCGCCGCGAGGAACTCGTGACGCAAAAAAGGGTTGCGGTCGGTACTGAGCGCGTTCCATTGCCGGGAATCGACGCTATCGATGCTCTTGTGGACCCGAACCCGCACGTTTTACTGGCAAGTCACCGCGCCCATGGCGCTTCCAACCCGATCGGCCTCGATCGTCCTGCGTAGCGACTCAATCGTCCAACGCCTCGAGGTATTTGTCCGCATCCAGCGCAGCCATGCAGCCGGCGCCCGCCGAAGTGATCGCCTGGCGATACACATGATCCGCCACATCGCCGGCCGCGAACACACCCGGCACGCTCGTCGCCGTGGCGTTGCCGTGCACCCCGCTCTTGACCGTGATGTAGCCCTCGCGCATGTCCAGCTGACCCTTGAAAATCTCCGTATTCGGAGTGTGCCCGATTGCGATGAACACCCCCGAGGCCTCGAGGCTGACCTTCGTGCCCGTGTGGATGGCATGGAGTCGCACTCCGGTGACACCTTGCTCATCCCCCAAGACCTCATCCACCGTATGGTTCCAGATCACCGACATTTTTCCTTCGGCGACCTCGTGGAAGAGGCGGTCCTGCAGGATCTTCTCCGCACGCAGCCGGTCGCGTCGATGAACCAGCGTCACATGTTTGGCGATATGCGACAGGTACAGCGCCTCCTCGACAGCCGTGTTGCCGCCGCCGATCACCGCAACGCGCTGGCCCCGGAAGAAGAAGCCGTCGCAGGTCGCGCAGGCCGAGACCCCGCGGCCCCGGAACTTCTCCTCCGAGGGCAGCCCCAGGTAGCGCGCCGCGGCTCCGGTGGCAATGATCAGGGCGTCGCAGGTGTAATGATGGGTGTCGCCGATGAGCTTGAAGGGACGGGCCGACAGATCGACGGACTGCACGTGATCGTTGACGATCTGCGTGGCAAAGCGCTCGGCATGGCGGCGCATGCGGTCCATCAGGCCCGGACCCTGGAGGCCTTCCACATCGCCGGGCCAGTTGTCGACCTCGGTAGTGGTCATGAGCTGCCCTCCCTGCTCCACGCCGGTAATCAGAAGAGGGGAGCGGTTCGCGCGCGCGGCATAAACGGCGGCGCTGTAGCCTGCGGGACCCGATCCGATGATGATGAGACGGCTGTGGCGGGATGAGGGCACTGCTGATTCCTGAGGGTTTTGTGAACGTTATGTGCTTGCGGGGGACGATACTATCAAGGGGTAGGATACAGCGCCGCCGTCCACGGCGGCTCGCCCAGCCAGCGCAGCTGTTCTTCTCGCGTGTGCCGTGCCGCGAGCAGACGCGAAGGCGGCAAGGCAGCTAAAATCAGTCCTCTGCATCGCTTTCATTCGGAGTCTTATCAGGTTGGCTGAAGTCTCAGGCTCGCACGCGCGCAATTCCGTTCGCTTCACGTCGGCCGTGATGCGCGGCCTGCGCGAAAGCGCCGTCATCGGGCTGGGCGTCCTCGCGCTCGTCCTGCTGGTCGCGCTCGCCACGTACAATCGCGACGACCCCGGATTTTCCTCCGCGGTCGACTCGACCGTCGTCCACAACCGCATCGGTCCCATCGGCGCCTGGCTGGCGGACGTGCTGTTCTTCCTGTTCGGACGGCCGGCGTTCCTGTTCCCGATCATGCTGGGCGCTTCGAGCTGGCTGCTGTTGCGCCGTGGGCAGGGCGAACGCGGCTCGCGCATGAACACGGCGGTGCGCATCGCCGGCTTCGTGCTCGTTCTGGTGACGAGTTGTGGCCTCACGACCCTGCACTGGGCCGCGGGAGATCTGCGGGAGAGCGCCGGGGGCGTCGTGGGCAACCTGGTCGGGAAGGGGCTCGCTCACGGCCTGGAGTTTCTCGGCGCGACGCTGCTGATGATCGCGGCCTGGATGGCGGGCCTCTCGCTGGCGTTCCACGTCTCGTGGCTGACGATCATGGACCGGCTCGGCGCCTGGACGTGGGGCACGGTCGGGTGGGTGCGCGAGCGGCTGGCGACCCGCAAGGAGGTCGCCGAAGGTCGTGAGCGCCGTCAGGCGCGCAAAGAGGCCGTCAAGAGCGAGCAGAAAAAAACCGCTGCGAGACCGCCACCGCGCATCGAGCCGCCGGTCGCCGTCGTGGAAAAGAGCGAGCGGGTCGAGAAAGAGCGGCAGGTTCCGCTGTTCGATCCGCCCGAGGCCAACGAGCTGCCGCCGCTGAAGCTTCTCGACGATCCGCCGCCGCGCGAGCCGTTGTATTCGCCGGAGGCGCTCGAGGCGCTCTCGCGTCTGGTTGAGATGAAGCTGCGCGACTTCGGCATCGAGGCCGAAGTGGTCGCCGTGCAACCGGGCCCGGTGGTGACCCGATTCGAGCTGCGGCCCGCCCCGGGTGTGAAAGCGAGCCAGATCACCAGTCTCGCGAAGGACCTCGCTCGCGCGCTATCGGTGCTCAGCGTGCGCGTCGTCGAGGTCATTCCCGGCAAAAGCGTGATGGGATTGGAGATCGCGAACGAGAAACGGGAGACCGTGACGCTCGGGGAGATCGTCCGGTCGAAAGCCTACGACGATATGCAATCGCCGCTGGCGCTGGCCCTGGGGAAAGACATCGGCGGCCAGCCCATGGTGGCGGACCTTGCGCGCATGCCACACCTGCTGATCGCGGGCACGACCGGCTCGGGCAAGTCGGTCGGCATCAACGCCATGGTCCTTTCGCTGTTGTACAAATCGACCGCCGAGCACGTGCGGTTGATCATGATCGATCCGAAGATGCTGGAACTGTCGGTGTACGAGGGCATCCCGCACCTGCTGGCGCCCGTCGTCACCGATATGAAGCAGGCGGCCAACGCACTGCGCTGGTGTGTGGCCGAAATGGAGCGCCGCTACCAGCTCATGGCCGCCCTTGGCGTGCGCAACATCGCCGGTTTCAACCGCAAGGTGAAGGATGCGAACGAGGAGGGCAAGCCGATTCGCGATCCGGTGATGACCCTGCGGGCTTCCAACGACCCGACCTTCGATCAGTCGACGATTCCGAATCTGACTCCGTTGCCCTTCGTCGTCGTGGTGATCGATGAGCTCGCCGATCTGATGATGATCGTGGGCAAGAAGGTCGAGGAGCTGATCGCGCGGCTGGCGCAGAAAGCGCGCGCGTCGGGCATTCACCTGATTCTTGCAACGCAAAGACCCTCCGTGGACGTCATCACCGGCCTCATCAAGGCCAACATTCCCTGCCGCATCGCGTTTCAGGTTTCGGCGAAGGTGGACTCGCGGACGATCCTCGACCAGATGGGCGCGGAGACGCTGTTGGGACACGGCGACATGCTCTATCTGCCATCGGGCACTTCTGTGCCGACTCGCGTGCACGGCGCGTTCGTATCGGATCAGGAAGTGCACCGTGTCGTCGAGGCGCTGAAGACGCAGACTCCGCCGAACTACATCGAAGAGGTCCTGTCGGGACCCAGGACCCCCATCCCGGGGATTTCGGGCGAGGAGGGCGAGGTGGAGGGCGGGGCGCCCGGCGGCGATGCCGAACAGGATGCGCTCTACGACGAGGCCGTCAAGATCGTCACACAGGAGCGCAAGCCGTCGATCTCCTATGTGCAACGGCGCCTGAAGATCGGCTACAACCGCGCCGCCCGCCTCCTG
>Ga0070681_10004321_pt1 | contig 13501 bp, 12 predicted proteins | sample KBSC83BmetaG_FD_65650 | JGI IMG/M metagenome (GOLD analysis project Ga0070681, IMG submission 65650) | Corn rhizosphere microbial communities from Kellogg Biological Station, Michigan, USA - KBS C8-3B metaG | ecosystem: Host-associated > Plants > Roots > Rhizosphere | place: USA: Michigan... | reverse complement strand
TGTGCCAGCTTGGCCTCCAGGCGGCGGAAGGCCTCGACGAGCGCTTCCCGCGTGACGGGCTTCAACATATAGCCGACGGCCCCCAGCTCGAGGGCTTCATGGCTGAAGTCAGCGACGGAGGCGACGTGAACGGGAATGTGCCGGGTGCGCGGATCGTGCTTGAGTTGATCCAGCACTCCGAGCCCGGAATGGTCGGGAAGATTGACATCGAGCACGATGGCGCTGGGCTGGTAGGTGGTGGCGGCCAACAGCGCCTGGTCCGCCGAATGGGTGATGATGCACTGGAACCCCATCTCGTGCGCCAGATCCCGCAGGATCTCCGCGAAGCGCACGTCGTCCTCGACGATCAGGATCGCCCGGGAGGAGGGAGAAAGACACTCGCGGTCGTCAGCCGTCTCGATTGCACGCAGACCGGCCCGAACACCCGCTCCGGACCCATTGCGGGCGCGGCGCTCAGCGCGCCGCGGCGGGGGAGGTTGCGGCGACACAGGTGCGGCGGGGCGCTCGCTTCTCGCGTGGGAACCATCGCCACGGGCGGCAGACAGTACGAGCGGCAGCGTGAGCGTAAAGCTGCTGCCTGCATTGGGTTCGCTGTGGACGGTCACCTCTCCACCGAGCAGCCTCGCGAGGTCACGGGAGATCGACAACCCGAGGCCGCTGCCACCGTACTTGCGATGCGTGCTGCCGTCGGCTTGCCGGAATGCTTCGAAGATCAAACCCTGCTGATGAGCCGGAATTCCGATGCCGGTGTCGCGCACCGTGAAGGCGATGCCCTCTCCCTGCTTCGCTACGTTGAGCGCCACTTCGCCCCGCTCGGTGAATTTCATGGCGTTGGAGAGCAGGTTCTTCAGGATCTGCCCGAGGCGCTGAGCATCGGTCTGAAGCGATTCAGGTGTGTCGGGCTCGATGGTTGCCGTGAAGGCAAGTCCCTTCTCGCGCGCGAGCGGTTCGAAAGTCTGCACGTGGGATTCCACGACCTTGGCGATCGCAACGGTTTCCGCGTGGACCTCGAGTCTGCCCGCCTCGATTCGGGACAGGTCGAGGATGTCGTTGATGAGGCCCAACAGCTCATTGCCGGCGGAGGAGATCGTCGTCGCGAACTTCACCTGCTCCTCCGTGAGATTGCCTGCCTTGTTGTCCGCCAGCAGCTTGGCGAGGATCAGCGTCGAATTCAGCGGCGTGCGCAGCTCGTGGCTCATGTTGGCCAGGAATTCGCTCTTGTATTGATTGGTGCGCTCGAGTTCCGCGGCTTTCTCGGCCAGCACCCCTTGCGCGCGGCTCAGCTCGTCGCGCTGCGTTTCGAGCGTCCGTGCCTGCTCCTCGAGCTGCGAGTTGGTCTGCTCCAGCTCGCTTTGCTGATGTTCCAGGCGTTGCTGCGTTTCCTTCAGGGCGCGCGTCTGAACCTCCAGCTCCTCATTGCTGACGCGCAGCTCCTCCTGTTGGGTCTGCAGCTCTTCAGCCTGGCGCTGAGTCTGCGCCAGCAGATCCTCCAGCTGCGTGCGATCCCTGGAAGAGCGGACCGCAACGGCCAGCGCCTCGGAGATGCGCTCGAGCAGCTCCTGATCGGTCGGCTCGAGCGGCCGCATGAACCCCAGCTCCACGACTCCCTGGACGGCCCCGTCGCTCGTCGCGGGAGCCACCAGCAACTCGCGTACTTTCCCGCTACCCAGGCTCGAGGAGATCCTGAGGTAACCGTCGGGTACATCGCGCACACGGACGGCGCGCTTGTCGCGAGCCGCCTGGCCCAACAGCCCCTCTCCAGGGAGCAGTGTTTCGCGAGCTTGATCAGGCGCCACGGCGTAGCCGGCGAAGCGGCGCAGCCGCGAGTCGCTCTCCACGAGGTACAGCGCACCGACCTTCGCGTCGAGGTAGCCGGCCAGAAACTCCAGGACGTGATTGCCAAGCACATCGAGCCGCTGTTCTCCGACGATGCGGGCCGCGAACAGGTTCTGGCCCGTGCGCAGCCACGCCTGAGTCTCGCGGGCGCGATAGTCCCGGGAGGTCATTACCGAGGAGGCAAAGATGAGCAGGATCAGCACGGCCGAGCCGATGATGAGCACGGTGTAGGTGAGCCGGGTCGCGCTTTCCAGGCTCGCTTCGCGCTCACTCAGCAACTGGCGCGCGGACCGCTCGATATCCGTGACGCTCGCGCGAGTCCGCTCCATCAACTCCCGGCCACCGTCTGTACGCACGAACTTCAGCGCCGAGTTGACGTTGCCCGATCGAATCATCGAGACCGTCTGCTCCACTTCCGCAAGCTTCTGCTTCGTGAGCTGTTCGAGCGTATCCAACCGGCGCAACTGGTCGGGCCGGCTGCCGGTGAGGGAGCGCAGGCGCGCCAGTTCGACCGGCAATGCCGTCCTCGCCTCCTGATAGGGCTTGAGGTAGCTGTCGTCCTGCGTGAGCAGGAAGCCGCGCTGGCCGGTCTCCACGTCCTGCAGGGACGAGAGCACGGCCTGCAATTGCTCCAGGATGTCGGTCGACTCGTTGACGCTCTGCGCGGTCACCGAACTCGCCTGCAGCGAGTGGACGGTGACGACGGCGATCACCGCGACCGCAACGAACTTGAGCAGATAGCCGATCAGGGGTGCCGGAGGGAGGGGAAGTACAGAGCGTCGGCCGCGTGCGTATCCCGTCGTCGCAGAGTCCGTCATCTTTTGCAGTTCGCTCTGGTGGGCAAACCCTTACAAATGCGCGACCGTGGCGGTGGATCCCCGCCCCCGGGGGCTGGACGGATATCCAGTCTGCGGCCACCGCCCCGGCGCCATATATATGAATGGACCGATTTCGGTACGATTGGACCCGGTGAAGAAGGGGGTCGAGGGGACAATGAGCCTGGAACCATCCCGCGGCGATGAGGCTTCCCGGTACTCGAGACGGGAATTCATCAAGCGTGTCATCGCATCCGGCGCGGTTGCTTCAGCCGCCACCTACATCTATGGAGGGCTTGCCGGTTGCGCCAAACCCGGCGGGCCGGTTCCCGGGGGTGTGGAGCGACTCGTCTCGATCAACGTGAACGGCCAGATCCGGCGCGTCGACGTTCTTCCCCAGGAAACGTTGGCGATGACCCTCAGATACAAGCTGGGCCTCACCGGCACGAAACTCGGCTGCGACCGGGGCGAGTGCGGCGCTTGCACGGTGATGCTGGACGACATCACTCACAACTCCTGCTCGGTGCTCACCCACAGTGTGCGCGGCCGGAAGGTGATCACAGTCGAGGGTGTAGGCGGGCCCAACGGCGAGCTGCATCCGGTGCAGCAGGCCTTCATCGACGAATTGTCGCCCCAATGCGGCTTCTGCACGCCCGGGCAAGTGGTGTCCGCGGTCGCGCTGCTGAAGCGAAACCCGAAGCCTACACGCGAGGAAGCCCGTGCGGCGCTCGCCGGGAACCTGTGCCGCTGTGGCGCCTATGACAACTATCTCAATGGTGTCATGCGAGCCGCGGGAGTCACCTCGACATGACGTACAAGCTCCTGGGCAAGAACTTCACGCCACACGACGTCGTGGCCAAGGTGACGGGGCAGGCCAAATACGCGGAGGACTTTCGCATCGACGGCATGGTCTTCTGCCGCTTCATGCCCAGTCCGTTTCCCCACGCGCGCATCCGCAATATCGATGTCAGCGAGGCATTGAAGGTTCCCGGTGTGTTGGGTGTTCTGCTGCCGGGCGATGTCACTCCGGTCGCCCCACCCGACCCACCCATTCTGTCGGACAACCCCCAATACGTCGGACAGCCCATTCTGGCGCTCGCGGCAGTGGATGAGACGACGGTTCAGGACGCGCTCGAAAAGGTCAAATTTGACGTCGAGCCGCTGCCGTTCACGCTCGATCCGCTGCAGAGCCTGCATCCCCGGGGTCCGAATGCACGACTGGACGGCAACGTCGGCGTCGGCGGTCCGGCAGCCGTCAAGCTGCAGACACTCAAGTGGACGGAGGAGGATTTCGCGCAGGCCGGAGAGGGCAAGCTCCCTCAGGGCAAGTCCGCCAGAGACTGGTCCTACGGCGATGTCGAAGCGGGGTTCAAGAACTCGAAATACGTTCTGGACGAATCGTTCGTCACCGCCAGCAACAGCCACCACAGCATGGAGCCGCGAACCTCGCTCGCGTACTGGCAGAACGGCAAGTGCTTCGTGCACGGCTCGACGCAGAGCCAGTCATTCGTGGTGCCGCAGCTTGCAGGTTACATCGGCATCAAACCGGACGAGCTGGTGTACATCGCCGAGTTCTGCGGGGGCGGCTTCGGCTCCAAGGGCACGGCCTACCCGAGTCTGGCCATTCCCGCGCTGCTGTCCAGGAAGATCGGCCGGCCGGTGATGATGCGAGTCAGCCGCGCCGAGGAGTACTACATCGGCTGCGCCCGCATCGGCTTCCAGGGGCGGGTGAAGATGGGATTCGGCGCCGACGGCAGGCTCCTGGCCGCCGATATGTACATCATCCAGGAGAGCGGTGCGCACAACGGGTTCTGGGACTTCGTGAATGCGGCGGATGCCCTCTCGGTGTTGTATCAGCCCGAGTCGATGCGCTGGCGCGGCGTTCCGGTCTATACCAACTCACCCACACGCTCGGCGCAGCGCGGCCCGGGAGAGAACCAGATTGCCTGCATCCTGGAGCCGCTGCTGGACAAGGCGGCGCGCGAGCTGGGCATCGACAGGCTGCAGATCCGCAAGATCAATGCGCCGATGAACGGTTCGAAGGTGGGAGCCGACCGCCGGCCGGTGACGAGCGCGTACGTGGTGGATGCGCTGGAAAAAGGCGCGGCGCGCTTCAACTGGGAAGAGCGCAAGGCGCGCAGCGGCCAGCGCAACGGCCCCAAGGTGATCGGAGTCGGGATCGGCCGGGCCTATCACCCGGCGGGCTTCAACGGTTTCGACGGCCTCGTGCGCATCACGACGGACGGCAAACTGCATATCCACACCGGAGTCGGAAACCTGGGGACGTTCTCCCACTCGGGCACGGCTCGCATCGCGGCCGAAGCGCTGCAGTACGACTGGGAGGATTGCATCGTCGAGCGCGGCGATTCCCGTAAGCATCTGCCCTGGAACATCGGACAGTTCGGCAGCAATACCTCCTTTACGATGGCGCGAACCAACTACGTCGCGGCCATGGACGCGCTGGAGAAGATGAAGGAGATCGCCGCGCACGATCTGGGCGGTAAGCCGGACGATTACGACATCGACGGCACGAAGGTGTTTGCCAAGGCGCATCCCGCGAAGCATCTGACCTACATCGCCGTCGCGAAGCGTGCGGTGGAGCTGGGCGGCAAATTCACCGGGAAGGAGCTGCCTGGCGACATCAATCCGATGACGCGGGCCTCGGCGACGGCGTTGGCCGGAACGGGCCTGATCGGCGTCGCCAAGGACAAGTTGCCCGTGGGCGGCGAGACGGCTGCCTTCGCCTGCGCATTCGTCGAGCTCGAGCTCGATCTGGAAACCGGCCAGCATCGCATTCTGGAGCTGCTCAACGTCGGTGACTGCGGCACCGTGATCCATCCCATGGGGCTGGAGACACAGCTCAAGGGCGCCTCCGTCCAGGGCGTGAGCATCGCGACACTCGAGCACATCATTTTCGACCCGCAGAACGGCTTGCCGGGACATATAGGCCTGTATCAATCGCGGCCCGCCACCTATCTGGATATACCGGAAAAGCTCGAGACGGATTGGGTCGACAAGCCCGATCCGACCAGCCCGATGGGCACCAAAGGCATCGGCGAGCCTCCACTGGGAGCCGCGGCGTCGGCGGTGCTGTGCGCGCTCGGGGATGCGCTCGGCGGTGTCGTCTTCAACCGGACTCCGGTGAAGGCCGACACGATCATCAGCCTGGCCTCCAAACGGCCTCTGTCCCACCAACCGCTTCAGGTCAACACGGCTTAAGGGGCGCCGACGATGTCCAAAGACATGATGCCGCACTTCGAGCTGTACCAGCCCGACACCATCGAAGGCGCGTTGGATCTGGCGAAGCGGATCGGCCCGGGCGCCTGGTTCATGGCCGGCGGGAATGACAGTCTCGATTGGTTCAAGGACCGCAACAAGCGTCCGGCGGCGGTGATCGAGATCGCCGGGATCAAGACCCTGTCGGGCATCCGCGAGACGCCCGACGGAATCGAGATCGGCGCGCTGACGACGCTCGCGGAGATCGAGCGCTCCGGCTTGATCCAGGAGAAGTACGCGTTGCTGGCGAAAGCGGCCGGCCGCGTGGCGAGTCCGCAGATCCGCAATTCCGGCACGCTCGGCGGCAACCTCTGCCAGGATGCGCGCTGCTGGTATTACCGCTATGGCGTGAGCTGCTATCGCGCCGGCGGCAACACCTGTTATGCGGACACGCCCCAGGGCCAGAACCGCGAGCACTGCCTGTTCGGAGCCAGCCGTTGTGTCGCCGTGTCGCCCTCGGACACCGCCACCGCTTCGGTCGCGTTGGATGCCCGGATGGTCATTCGCGGGCCCGCGGGCGAGCGCGTCGTGCCGGCCGAGGAGTTCTTCGTCGGTCCCGCCGTCAACATCACCCGCATGACGGTGTTGGAACCAGGTGAATTGCTCACGGCGGTGCGCTATCCGAAGGAATGGTCGGGCGCGAAGTTCTACTTCGAGAAGGTGACCGATCGCAATTCGTGGGACTTTGCCCTCGTGAGCATTGCCGCCGCGATGTTCGTCGATGGCGGCAACATCAGCCGCATTCGTATGGCTTGCGGGGGCGTGGAATGCGTGCCGCGCCGGCTACGCTCGGCCGAACAGCTGGCCGCGGGCAAGCCTCATAACGAGGCCACCGCGGAGTTGGCGGGGAAGAGCGCGGCAGAGGGGGCGACGACATTGAACTTCAATCACTTCAAGGTGCCCCTGATGGAGAACCTTGTGCGCCGCGCGATCCGCGACGCCTGAAGCGGGCCGTCGAGACGCTTGAAACGGGCCTTCGACTGGGCCTTGGAATGAGGTAGTGAGCTCATGGAAATCTTTCGCGTCGGTCACGATGCCTGGGGGCGCCAGGTGCTCGAAGGCGTCTCCTGGGATCTCCTGCCCCTCGCCGCGGGCGTGGGCCTCCTCGTGATCGTGGGGCACGCGATCTATCGTCTGATCCGACGCAAGCCGGGAGAGTGACATGGCGAGTTCAGCCGATGCGATGGGCGCCGTACCGTCCGGAGCGGTTTCCCCGGGGACGACCCTGCCCGAGGACCGCATCCAGCGCCACGCGGGTGTTGACCGATTGTTCCACTGGCTGACCGCGGCCTCGGTGATCACTCTGATGGCGACGGCACTGCTGCCGATCCTGGGTGTGCGGTTCGATTGGACGCCGATTCATTGGGTAACGGGGCTGGTGCTCACCGCTCTGGTGGTGTTTCACCTGTTGCGCTCGATGGCGTGGCGCAAGCTGCGGAGCATCTGGTTCTCGGCCGGCGAGCTGCGCGGCACGAATGTCGGCAAGTACTCAGTCGCACAGAAGCTGATGCATCATGCGATGACCCTGATGGTCCTCTCGGCCGTGGTCACCGGCCTGCTGATGCTGAAGAAGATCAAGACTCCACTCATGACGCGTGACCCGTACGTATTCGGATTCGACACCTGGGGAGTGATCTACGTCATTCACGGTCTGGCGGCTCTCGCCGCCGTGACGCTCGTGATCATCCATGTGTACTTTGCACTGATCCCCGAGAATCGGATGTACCTGCGAGCGATGATCCGGGGCTGGATCACGCGCCAGGACCAGCGCGCCCGCCTCGCCGAGAATGCGTGGCTCGACAAGAAGACGCCGTAATGCCGGATACCGATGACCTGTCCGCCCGCATCGACACCATCGAGCGGGGATATGAGTATTTGCTCGCGTATGCGGCCCAAGGCCGCCAGACCGATGCCGGCTCCGAAGCGCGGCAGATCCTCACGAGCATGCACGCAGCGCTCGATGGCCTCGATTCTCTGCTGACCGCCGCAATCGGCGCGTCCGCACCCGCGGCCGTCGCCGAGGCGGGCGGTTTCATCGAAGCCCTCTGCGACGACGCCCGCAAGGCTCGCGGCGCCATCGGTCTGGTGTTGACCCGTCCGGCCATCAGCTCACTGCTGGTCGACAATCTCAACGCGTCGATTCATCTGCGGGCGCTGCTGACCGACGTGTTTCTCGCGGAGCAGGCGCTGAAATAGGCCGGCCGCGTTGCAGCCCGCCTGGCTGCCTGGCTGCCTGGCCGATGGCCAGGCTCTGGGATTGGATCGTTTGCCAAAGACGCCAATCGGCGAGTAGTATGGCGCCATATGGCCAATAGGCGGACGCTGCATGACCACGGATGACATCTTGGGCGCGTCTTTGTCGGAGGACGAGCCACTGAAGCTGATGGATGAGCTGAAGGCCGGCCTTCCTTCCAAGGCTTTGGATACATTCAAGGCGTCCGCTCGTCTCTCGGACGATGAAATCGCTGAGATGCTTCAGGTGGGCGCGCGCACGCTGACGCGCACACGTGCTTCGCAGCGCAAGCGGTTGCCCGCGGACTTGAGCGATCGGCTGTTCGCAATAGCCTCTGTCTATGCGTTGGCCATTGACGTTTTTCATGACCGGAGCACTGCGTTCGGTTGGCTCAACGAGCCCCAGTTTGCATTCCGCGGGCGCATTCCCCGCAAGCTCCTGTCCAGCGAGCTCGGGCGGCGTGAGGTCGCCTCCCTCCTGCAGAGGATCGAGCACGGAATGCTGGCCTGAGGGCGGCAGGTCGATTGCCAATGCGCCTCTATCGCCTGTCGAAACGGCAGTATTCCGCCGCTGTGCTCACCGGGAATGGCGGGCTCGAGTCCGACGGTCGTTGGCACTCACAGGGTCGGCGCATCGTGTACTGCGCCAGTTCCGAAGCACTCGCCATCATTGAGCTACGCGTTCACGTTTTGCGATTCGTTCCCCGGGTCGCCTTCGTGATGCACGAGATCGAGTTGCCGGACGGCGAAGTCGGGCACCTCTCGGCAAAGGAGCTTCCCAGGTTCTGGAACCGATTGCCTCATTCCAAGCTCACGCAAGCAATTGGCGACACTTGGCTCGCCAAAGGTCGTCACCTGGCGCTGCAGGTTCCTTCCATCCACAGTGCAACCGATAGAAACGTCCTGCTGAATCCGGCTCACGAGTCCTTCCGGCATGTCCGGGTGGTCTCGCGACGCGCCTACCGGTTCGATCCGCGAATGTTCGGTCCGGCCTGACCGGAGCAGTCGCAGATCAGTCCTTCATAGGCATCCGGGAAACAGACACGACACGCCGATGCCCGAAGATCTTCATATGGGTCTCCCGCTCAGCCCGTCCGTACCCACCCGTGCGCGTGTGATCCGGCCCGCCACCAGCCATTCCTGAGCGGCTCGAGCATTGGCGTCCCCAGGCAGACCAGCGCGATGAGCGATACGCAGCTACGCTTTTGCACGCGGTTGCTTGTCGCGCGCGCGCCGCGCAATCGGATGGCTCTCATGGGCCTGGGCACTCGCAAGCAGTTGCGTCAGACCTTCTCGTAGATGCTCCATCTGCTCGGCACTGAGGCTCGAAAACAACTCTTCCTCGAGAGATCTGGCCACCGGAATGACGCGTTCGAGCAGGCGTTCGCCTGCCGCAGTCAGCTCGGTTCGCAGGATCCGGCCATGATCCGGGTCCTGGCGCCGCTTGATCCAACCTTTCTTTTCCAATGGCTGAATGAGGTCGACGATGGATTGTGGGCGCACACCGATCGTGCGCGCCAGATCGGCGCTCGAGACCCCTTCGGAGTGCTTGAGGCGAAACAGCACAACGAACAGCGCGGGCGTCAGTCCAAAGGGGGCGAGTGCGACCTCGGCACAACTGCGTACGGCCAACTCGGTCGATTTGAGGAGATAGACCAGACCCAGGGAGTCGCTTTTTCGAGAGTTCACGCTGATTCGATATCGCGAATGAGGTCCGCCGATGATAGCCCATCCCGGGATTTCCGCTGCGCGAGACGAAACTGCATGGGCCCCGAGCCGAAGGCCCTGCGAAAGCGTCTCGCAAAGTGACTGGGCTCCAGAAAACCGGACCGCGCGGCGACTTCGCTCACCGACAGTGTGGAAAAGCGGGCGTCGCTGAGAAGGCGGCGCGCACCCTCCAGGCGCGTCTGCATCAACTCATCGCCGAACGTGCTGTTCATGTGTGCAAAGAGGTAGTGCAGATAGCGCTTGGAAATTCCGTGAACTCTGGCCACGGTACCCGGACTCAATCCCGGTTCATGGCAACGATCGCGGATCGTACGGCGCACTCGATTGAGTAGCTTCTCGCCGCTGCGCGTCGCCTGCGTGTCAGGCCCCGCCGCGAGTGCCAAGAGTACCGCGATGTGTTCGGCAACCACGCTTTCGGGTAGTGCAAGTCCCTCCGTGCGTGTGTTCTCGAGGCTTGTAAGGGCAGAGCAGAGCGTGCCACTCCAGCCGCTTCCAGGCCGGAAGGGCCGGGCGGCGAGATTCTCTGGAGCAGGCACCCAGTTGCGCAGCCAATCTCGCGGGAATCGAACCGCGATGCTGCGTGTCGTATGGAAGCATTCCAACTTGTACGGCGTGTTGCAGTCGACGAGCACGCAGTCACCCGCTTCGATGCGGGCGTCACGGCCGTGCTGCTGAAAATGCAGCTCGCCAGCGCGAAGCTGCAAAAGAAAGTACGCCGCATAGCGGCTGTGAGCAATACGCGCCGGCGTACGGCGAATGATCTGCGGAGCGGCTTCGACCAGGTTGAGCGTGGCCGGACCCAGTTCTGACTGCTCCAGTTGCGCGTGAAACTGGTGCCGCTGCGGACTATCGATATCGATCTCCAGAAACGACCGGCAGATCGTATCCACCCAATATGCGAGCGCGTTCCGTGGCTCCACGTCGGAGGTAGACCAGCGCTGGCGGGCAGCGTTTTCCGTGGCGAGGGCGAGCATATAAGGACACCTTATATTAATCTCGCCGCGATAATGCTCTCGCCTGTGCAGCGGTGCAAGTTCAATGGGGGCTGATGGAAGGAGAGGGTGCGTTCCGTCGCAGTCTGTCCGTTGCGGGAACGCAACATCTAACGCGCAGCCCCTCTGTTGAGCCGCGTGCATTCAAAGACCCGAGTTGTTGCACGGCGAGACGCGCGCGGCGCGTCGTTGCACGCTAGTGTGAATGCAGTTGGCGGGATGAGGCGCGCGGCGGCAATCTCTTGATGAACCTGAAATCGACGGTCCATTGGCTTACCCAGACACCGCTCAGTCAAACGATTCAGACCACCTCCTGGGCCATCCCCGGCATTCAGGTCGTTCACATCATCTGCCTCGCAGCCCTGTTCGCCTTCGCATTGAATCTGTCTTTGCGTGTGGCCGGTCGCGGCCTTGCCGTAGAGTCGCTGGCCAGTCTGGCCGGACGCCTGGTGCCCGCTATCTGGATCTGCGTCGGCATTCTGTTTCTCAGCGGCTCCCTGCTCATCATTGCCGAACCGTTTCGCACGATCACCAACCCGGTGTTCTACCTGAAGATGGGATTGCTCATCGTGGCGATCGTCCTGACTTTACGGCTCGACCATGTCGCACGCCGCGCATCCGAGACTCCTTCGCGTGCACACACCGCCGTGGCGATTCTCAGCATGCTCGTCTGGGCCGGCATCATTGTCGCCGGGCGCTTCATCGCCTACCTCTATTGAAAGACTCACCGTGCTGGTTGCATTTCTTCAATGGCTCCAGGGAACCTCACTCAGTGTGGCAATTGCCGAGAAGTGGTTTCCACTGGTGGAGTCGGCGCACGTCATTGCACTTGCGACCGTCGCTGGCAGCATCTTCATGGTGGACTCGCGTCTGCTCGGCGTTGCTTCCGAGAAGCTACCGTTCACCTATGTCTCTGATCGCCTGTTGCCGTGGACGTGGGGCGCATTTGGCGGCGCTGCCCTTACCGGCACGTTGATGTTCATGGGCAACGCGACGACGTACTACTCGAACACGCCGTTTCGGATCAAGATGCTGTTGCTGGTCCTCGCGGGGCTCAACATGCTGGTGTTCCAACTGGTGACCTTCCGCGGTGTGGCGAAGTGGAACTCGGACCGCCCGCCGGCCCCCGCACGAGCGGCGGGATTCATTTCGATTGCGCTCTGGTGCGGCGTCATCGCCTTTGGGCGGTGGATCGGCTTCACCATGTAGGGCCTGCATGTGCGTGAGCCACGCTGATTCTGTTCGAGCTGATTTACGGGAGCTCAAATACAGTGACAGTCACGCCAGCCGCCGGTGCGACCACATCGGGAACATAGCCGCGGCTCGCAGCGCCCCAAGGGCTGCCACTACCGGCTACCACGGCAACATACTGCTTTCCGTTTGCGCTGAAGCTGATGGGGAACGATTCGGCCGATGCGGCGAGTCGCGTTTGCCACAGAATCTTTCCGGTGCGCTCGTCATGAGCGGTGAAGTAGCGATCGACGTCCCCGACAAACACCAACCCGCCCGCGGTGGCCAGAGCTGCGCTCGCCGGTGGAATGCGTTGCCGATGCGTCCACAGGATCTGCTGTTTGTTGAGGTCAACCGCGACGAGCCGGCCGTAGTTGCCGTCGTGGTCCGGTGGTGTACGGGCGCTGAAACGAATGTCGATCCCTCCGGCTGCGGTCTGGGCCGCATTGCGCGGCGAGTAGGTGAAATCCGCACAGTTTTCCAGGATGGGAACGTAGAGCACGTCGGTTTGGGGATTGAGCGCCGTGGCGGGCCAGTTGCGGGCGCCGACGCTGTTGGGGCACATGAGCCTGGTCTTGCCCGCTTCAGGCTCCACGGCGGGATTCATTTTCTTTTCGCCCGTGAGGGGGTCGACCGCGCTGACGAGGTTCTGCACCCCGAGATCCTTTGCAAAGACGAAAGCACCGGTGGCTGCATCGAGCGCGTCGAAGAGGGCGGTCTTGCTGCCCGTGACGACGAGCCGCCTCGACCGGCCTTTAACCGGCATCGTGACGAGTGACTGCTCGAACACCCAGTCAAGATCCCAAACGTCGCGCTTTTGATGCTGAAAGTACCAGACGAGCTCGCCAGTCTGCGGGCGCAGCGCGACCGTGGAGTCGGTGTAGAGCCCATCGTTTTTGGTCACGCTTGCGGCGCCCGGCCGCGGCTCCAGCAGCGTGGCTGTGTCGTAGGTATTGCCAATGCCGAAGTAGACGAGATTGAGCTGCGGTTCGTAACTGCCTGCGGTCCAGACTCCACCACCGTATCGCTCCTGCACCGGAGCATCGTTCCAGGTATCTCCGCCCGGCTGGCCCGGCCGCGCAATCGTGTTGAAACGCCAACGTTCCTTGCCAGTCTCTGCATCGAGACCGACGATAAAACAACCGCCTGGACTGGATACTCCGAGACTCACGCCGAAGATCACGATCCCTTTGGCAACGATAGGCCCGCTGTTAAGGGACAGTCCCGCACGCGAGCCGCTCGCCAGCACCTCCTGGTCCCAGACCAGATGGCCGGTGCGAATGTCCAGCGCAATCATGTGACCGTCGGCGGTCGAGGAGAACAGCTTGTCCTGGTATATCGCGAGGGCCTTGCCATGCGAGGCTCCGAATCCGACGCCTCCTGGTATCGACC
>Ga0070681_10004319_pt1 | contig 13503 bp, 15 predicted proteins | sample KBSC83BmetaG_FD_65650 | JGI IMG/M metagenome (GOLD analysis project Ga0070681, IMG submission 65650) | Corn rhizosphere microbial communities from Kellogg Biological Station, Michigan, USA - KBS C8-3B metaG | ecosystem: Host-associated > Plants > Roots > Rhizosphere | place: USA: Michigan... | reverse complement strand
TGAAGAGCTCGAGCAGCAGATGACCCGTCGCCCCGGTGCCGGAGGAGGCGAAGGTGTGCACCTCCGGCCGCGACCGCACGAGGGCCACGAACTCGGCTGCGTCAGCCGCCGGGAAGGACGGTCGCACCGCCAGCACGTAAGGGCTGCGCGAGATGAGCCCGATCATGACGAAGTCACGCATCGGCTCGTACTCGAGGCGCGAGAGCGACGGCATGATCGAGATCGGCCCGCTCGATGCAGCGAGGACCGTGTAGCCGTCCGGGGCGCTCTTCGCCGCGGCGGCCGTGCCCACCGAGCCGCCGGCGCCCGGACGATTCTCGACGACGAAAGGCCGGCCGAGCGACTGCTGCAGCTCCTGCGCAACGATGCGCGCCGCGATGTCGGTCGCCTGGCCGGGCGGCCACGGGACGATGACCTTCACTGCACGCGCCGGATAATCATCGGCCCAGGCGGAGGCGCAGACGGCGAGCGTCAGGGCGCAGAGGATGCGCATGTCAGTAGTGCGCCGACGCCGACACGACCTTGCCGCCCTCGCCGAAGCGCAGCACCTCGGCCACCGGGCCCTTGTGTCCCTGGTAGTGGATGACAAGCGAATCCACCCCGACCCGCACATCGATCAGCTCGAAGCGCAGGTCCGGGACCATCTCCAGCGCCCTCGCCCAGTACGCGCGGATCGCCGGCTTGCCGCGCAGCCGGCCCGACGCCTCGCCCGCGAGGCTCGCGATGAAGGGCGAGCTCATCTCGAAATGTTCCGCGTAATGCGCAAGCACGCGCTCGAGGTCGTGGGCGTTCCAGGCCTCGATCCATTGCATGGCGAAGGAGTGCGCCTCGGCTTCGTTCATGTCGTCGCGTACCGCTGCAGGACCACGCTCTTCGGGGGAGATGTAGGTCATGAACGCCGCCCCGGGATCAGCATGCCGACCTGCTCGCGGTAGCGGCGGTACTCGTCGCCGAACTGTGCTATGAGGTCGCGCTCCTCGAACGCGATGCCGACGAGGATGTAGCCGGTCGCGGCGACCGCGAAAAGCAGGTGCCCGGCGCTCATCAGCGGCGTCGCCCAGAAGGCGAGCACGAACCCGAGGTAGATCGGGTGGCGCACGTAGCGATAGAGGAGCGGCGTGCGGAACTGCGGCGCCTCGGGCGCCGGGGAAGCGGCGAAGGCCTGCGCGAGCCCGAACAGCTCGAAGTGGTTGATAAGGAACGTGGCGAGCAGCAGCACCGCCCAGCCGAGCCAGAACACGCCCCACAGCGCGTCCGCGGCGAGCGGGTTCTCCACCTGCCAGACCACCGGCTGCGGGATGCCGCGCCATTGCCACAGCAACAGCGCGAGCGCGGCCGACGCGAAGAGCACATATGTACTGCGCTCGACACGCGGCGGCACGAGGCGGGTCCACAGGCGCTTGAAGCCGCGGCGGGCCATGACGCTGTGCTGGACGGCGAACACCGAGAGCAGCGCGAGGTCGATGGCGATCGCCTCCGCTAGCGATCCGGCCGAGGCGCTGTCGATCGTCTTCGGCACGGCGAGGTCGCCGACGAAGCCGATCGCATAGACGAACGTCACGGCGAAGAAGACGTAGACCATGACCGCGTAGAGGATGGACATGAGACTCCCGTCAGGCAGCGAGGAGGAACCGCGACCGGCGCGCGGCCGCCGCGGCACGAGTGATTTGCAGGATGTCGCGCTGGGCATGGCTGCCGCCGAGCTTGTGCGCGACCGGAGGAAGCGCGCGCGCCGCGGGCAGGCCGACCGCGCGCGTCATCTCGTAGTTCGCGCCGCTCGTGCGCAGCAGGCGCCGCTGCATGGCAGCGATGACGCGCTCTGCCGCCGACCAGCGGCGGGCGGCGACGAACGCCATCATGGCGTGCAGGTCGTTGAACGAGCAGTAGCCGTCGTCGGCGTGGGGCTGCCAGGCCTCGGCGACGGCGGGGAACCAGTCGCGCACGTCGAAGCCGGCGAGGTGCAGCCGCCAGAGGAGCGACGACGCGTCGAGCAGGTGCGGGATCTCGCCGAGGCGCATCGAGCGCTCGTACACGCGCAGCGCCGCTTCCGGCCGGTTCTCCTGCAGATGAAAGAGCGCCGCGTGCCACGAGAGGTGGTTGGTGAGCGGCGCGCGCCGCTCGAACCCGGCGATGGCCCGCAATCCCGCGCGGGGGCGGCCTTTCATCTCGGTCGGCTCGAGCTCGAGCGCGCGGCGCGCCGCGCGCTCCGCGGCCTCGTATTCGCCGCACTCCTCGAGCCCGAAGGCATGCATCGCCAGCACCTGGTGGTACCCCGGCTCAGCGGCCGACCAGGCCGCCCGCACCTTCGCCGTGCGCTCGTGCAGGGCCTGCGGATCGCGCTCGAGGATCGCGTCGTACGCGGCGCGCGCGGCGCGATAGTCGCCTTGCAGCCCGGCGTGCAGCGCGGGCAGGTGCGAATGGCCGGCGAGACGAGCGATCGCCGCCCTGCCCTCCCGGTACTCGCGCGCATCACCGACATCAGGCCTCCGCCTTGGCCGCTTCCTGCATCGTGCTGGCGAGCGTCTCGAGCGCCGCCATCCAGGCCGTGCGCACGTCGGCCGTGAATCCCGCGCCGAGCGCTTTCTCGAGCGTGGAGAGCAGCGCCGCGCCCACGGTGCCGTAGTGCTCGTCGCGCACGCCGTAGCCGGCATGCCGCACGCCGAGCGAGCGCACCACCGGCACGATCTCGTCGATGCGGCCGAGCGAGCCGACGAGGAAGCTCAGCATCGCCATGGACTTGCGGCCCTGCTCCTTCATGTCGCCCTGGAACAGCCGCTGCAGCGACGGGTCGAGCCCGAAGAGCTTCGTGTAGAAGCGCGACGCCGTCTCCTCCAGCGTGTACGGCACGTCCTGCCAGCTCGACTGCACCAGCTCGATCTGCCTTGCGTTCATGCGACTTCTCCCTGTGGTTCGAAAATGAGGCGCCGCAGCCGCGCGAGCAGCGGCTCGCGCATCACGACGTTGTGTCCGGCCGCGTCGCGCGTCATGACCGGCGCGCGCGGGTCCGATCCTTCCGCGGCGGCGATGCAGACGATCGTGCGCTGCAAAGCGTTGGCGATGGCGAGGCCGTCGCCGTCCAGGCGCAGCCAGTCGCCCGCCGTGATGTAGCGGTCGCGCGCGTCGCCTTCCTGGGTCAGCCACAGCATGCCGCGCTTCACCTCGAGGACGATGCCGCGGCCCTCTTCGATCTTGAGCATGCTGCCCTTCGTCATGGCGAGGTCCATGGTCAGTACAGCCCGAAGTGCACGCGGTAGCGCGCGGCCTCGAGGCGCGCGTGCTCGCTCGCCCGGTCGAGCCCGATGTCGCGCAGCGTATGGGGATCGAGCTCGGCAAGGCTGTGCTCGCGGATCCGGCGCTGGCGCGCCGCCTTGATCGCTCGCATCACGTTCTGGAAGAGCTTTTTCATGCGAGCAGGCTAGAAGCGCCGCGTAACCGCGCGATGTCGGGGCGGAAACAGTTTGTTTCGCGCTTGTATACTGTCCGCATGGCAACGCGCCTGCTCGTGGTGGACGACGATCCGGCGATCCGCGACATGCTCTCGGATTACCTCTCGTCGCACGGCTACGAGGTGGCGCTCGCCGACGGCGGCGCCGCGATGCGCGCCGAGCTCGAGCGCGCGAAGCCAGCGCTCCTGCTGCTCGACATCGGCCTGCCCGGCGAGGACGGCCTCACGCTCGCGCGCTTCGTGCGCGAGCGCTACGACGTCGGCATCATCATGGTCACCGGCGCGGACGAGGTGGTGGACCGCGTCGCCGGCCTCGAGGTCGGCGCGGACGACTACGTCGCGAAGCCGTTCGATCCGCGCGAGCTGCGCGCGCGGGTGAAGAGCGTCCTGCGCCGCCTGGAAGGGAAAGCGGACCGCAAAGCGCTCACCGAGACCGTCAGCATCGGCGCCTGCCGGCTGAACCTGCGCTCGCGGCAGCTCGCCGATGCCAGGGGTCGCGACGTGCCGCTCACCGCGATGGAGTTCGCGCTCCTCAGGACCTTCCTCGAGCATCCGAACCAGGTGCTCTCGCGCGACCGGCTCCTCACCCTCACGCGCAACCGCGAATGGGAGCCGTTCGACCGGTCGATCGACATCCGCATCGCGCGGCTGCGCCGCAAGGTGGAGGAAGACCCCGACCGCCCACGCTCGATCCGCACCGTCCGCGGCGCGGGCTACATGTACGTCCCCGGAGAAAAGTAACCGGCTTGTATCAATGGTTGCCCGCGGGTAACCATCCCTGCGCGCCGCAGGCGATAGCACTAGACTGCCGCCGGTGAGCGACGGTTCCAAGCGCCTCGAAGCCCTCCAGCATGCCGCGCTCGCGGTCTCGGCCGCGCGCGGCGAGCGCGTGTTCCCGGAGCTCGTGGGCGCGCTCGGCAAGATCCTGCATTGCGAGCTCGCGCTGGTGGGCGAGCTGCACGGCGCCGAGGTACGCACGCTCGGTGTGCACGGCACCAGCGGCTACCAGGAGAACTTCGCCTATCCGCTCGAGACCACGCCGTGCGGCGACGTGGTCGGCCGCTCGTTCATGGTGTTCGCCGACGGGGTGTGCGAGCGCTATCCGAAGGACGAGCAGCTGCGCCGCTTCGGCGCGCGCGGCTACGCCGGCTATCCGCTGAAGGACGAGGACGGCACGCCGATCGGCATCCTCGCCATCCTGTCGCGCAAGCCGCTCGTCAACCACGAGCTGGTCGAGGCGGTGATGAAGATCTTCGCCGTGCGCGCCGAGGCGGAGTTCGAGCGCCGCGCGCACGAGGAGGCGCTCGCCGCCTCCGCCGGCCAGTACCGCGCCATCTTCAACGCGGCGGCCGACTCCCTCGTGCTGCGCGACGCCGACTTCCGGGTGGTGGACGTGAACCCGGCGTACGAGGCGATGAGCGGCCGCCAGCGCGAAGAGGCGCTCGGGCGCGACGTGCTGACGATGAGCCCGCAGTCGCTGAACGACCACGTGCGCGAGCTGCACCGGCGCGCGCTCGCCGGCGAGCGCGTGATGTTCGAGTCGCACGCGCGCAGGAAGGACGGCAGCCGCTTCCATATCGAGACGCGCGGCGTGCCGATCCGCCACCGCGGCCAGCCGCACGTGCTCTACATCGGCCGCGACATCACCGAGCGGCGCGGCGCGGAGGAAGCCCTCCGGGCAAGCGAGGAGCAATACCGCGCCATCTTCAACGCCGCCGCCGACGCCCTCGTCCTGCGCGACGCGGGCTTCCGCATCGTCGACGTCAACCCGGCCTACGTCGCCATGAGCGGCTATACGCGCGAAGAGGTCATCGGCCGCGACCGCCTGGTTGCCGCGCCGCGCGAGATCGAGGCGCAGATCCGCGAGCTGCACGCGCGCGCCCTCGCCGGCGAGCCGGTGATGCTCGAGACCACGCGCGTGACGAAGGCCGGGCTGCGCCGCGAGGTGGAGCTGCGCGGCGTGCCGATCAACTTCCACGGCGAGCCGCACGTCCTCTACATCGGCCGCGACATCGGCGAGCGCAAGCGAGCGGAAGCCGCGCTGCGCGACAGCGAGGAGCAGTACCGCGCCATCTTCAACGCCGCCGCGGACGCGCTGGTGCTGCGCGACGACCAGGCGCGCGTGGTCGACGTGAACGCCGCCATGACCAGCCTCTCCGGCTGGACGCGAGAGGAAGTGATCGGCGACCGGCGCTGGATCTTCGCGCGGCCGGAAGCGAGCGATCTCGCGCTCGAGATGCACCGCCGCGTGATCGCCGGCGAATCGGTCCACTTCGAGGTGCAGGGCATCCGCAAGGACGGCACCACGATCGACGTCGAGATGCGCGCCGTGCGTGTCATGTACCGCGGCGTGCCGCATGCGCTCGGCATGGCGCGCGACATCACGGCGAGGAAGCGCGCCGAGGCGGAGCGCGACGCGCTCGAGGCGCAGCTGCGCCAGGCGCAGAAGATGGAGGCGCTCGGCCACTTGACTGGCGGCATCGCGCACGACTTCAACAACCTGCTCGCGAGCATCATGGGCTACGTGGTGCTCGCCTCCGAACGGGTCGAGGACCCGAAGCTCTCGCGCTATCTCGACCAGGCGCTCGTCTCCTCGCGACGCGCGCGCGACCTGATCCAGCAGATGCTCACCTTCAGCCGCGGCCAGCGCGGCTCGCCGCGCGTGGTCGACCTCGCCGACGCCGTGGCGCGCTCGGCGAAGCTGGTGCGCGGCTCGCTGCCCACCACGCTCGAGATGCGCACCGATTTCCAGCCCGACGCCCGCGTGCTCCTCGACCCGGTGCAGCTCGACCAGGTGCTCCTCAACCTCGCCATCAACGCGCGGGACGCCATGGGCGAGACCGGCAAGCTCGTCATCGCGGTGCGGCCCGCCGAGGCGCTGCGCGCCGTCTGCTCGAGCTGCCGGCAGCGCTTCGCCGGCGAATTCGTCGAGCTGTCGGTCTCGGATTCGGGCCCGGGCATCGCGGCGCATGTCCTCGAGCGCATGTTCGAGCCGTTCTTCACCACGAAGGAGGTCGGCCGCGGCAGCGGCATGGGCCTCGCCACGGTGCACGGCATCGTGCACGAGCATGGCGGTCACATCGTGGTCGACCGCGGCGCCTCGGGCCCCGATGGCGGCGGCAGCCGCTTCCGCGTGCTGATACCGGCGCTCGACGAGGGTGCGCCGCTCTCGGCGGCGAAGCCCGAAAGCGGCCGCACGAAAAAGCGCGCGCCGCTCGCCGGCCGCGTGCTGGTGGTGGACGACGAGGGACCGGTCGCCGACTTCATGCGCGAGCTGCTCTCGAGCTGGGGACTCGACGCGCAGGCGACCACCGATCCGCGCGGCGCGCTGTCCTCGTTCACCGCCGACCCGCGCGCCTACGACCTCGTCATCACCGACCAGACCATGCCGAGCGCCACCGGCCTCGGCCTCGCGCGCGAGCTCCTCGCGCGGCGCCCGGATCTGCCGGTGATCCTCTGCACCGGCCACATCGACCCGATCGCGCAGCGCGAGCTCGAGTCGGCGGGCATCCGCGCGCTATTGCACAAGCCGGTCGAGCCGGACGAGCTCTACGGGCTCCTCTCCCGCCACCTCGCCTAAACCCGAAAAGGGGTCAGAGCAATTTACTTGTAACTACTACGAACTTTAGTAGTTACGGGTAAATTGCTCCGACCCCTTTTCGAGGAGAATCGCGCCTTCGCATGAAGGCGCTCCTCGCTTGGTATTTCGTCGCGGTCTGGGGCTCGGGCTATGTGGCGACGAGGGTCGGGCTTCAGTACGCGCCGCCGTTCACCTTCCTCAGCCTCCGCTTCGCGTTCGGCCTGGCGTTCCTCGTCCCGGTCGTGCTGGTCTGGCGGCCGCGCTGGCCGGCGACGCGCATCGAGTGGACGCACCTCGCGGTGGCCGGTCTGCTCATGCACGCGGTCCAGCTCGGCGCGAGCCACTACGCCCAGTACCTCGGCATGTCGGCGGGCGTGACGGCGCTCGTCATCTCGTCGCAGCCGCTCTTCACCGCCATCATCGCCTCGCGCTGGATGCACGCGCGCCTCGCGCCCGGCCAGTGGGCCGGGGTGTTCATCGGCCTCGCCGGCGTGGCGCTGGTCGTGTGGCACAAGATCGACGTGCGCGAGGTGAGCCCGGGCAGCCTCGCCGCCACGCTGATCGCGCTCGCCGGCGTCACGGCGGCAACGCTCTACCAGAAGACCTTCTCGCCGAACGCGGACCTCAAGGCCGCGGCCGTCGTGCAGTTCGGCGCGTCGCTCGCCGTCCTCGCGCCGCTCGCGATCGCCATCGAGCATTTCACGGTGCGCTGGTCCGCCGAGCTCCTGGCTTCGATAGCATTCCTCGTGATCTTCGCCTCGTTCCTCGCCGTCAGCGCCCTGTACGTGCTCATGCGCCACGGCGAGGCGACGCGCGTGACGAGCATGATGTACCTGCCGCCGATCTTCGCCGTGGTGCTGGAGGCCGTGATGTTCGGCGTCGTGCCGGGCGGCCTTACGCTCTTCGGCATCGCCGTCACCTGCGCCGGCGTGGCGATGACGGTCTGGAGCCGCCGTTGAAGGAAATCGCGTTCTTCATCCTGCTGAACGCCTTCGGCCACCTCGCCTACGTCGGCAGCCGGATGACGACGTCGCTCTTCGCGCTCCATCTGGGCGCCTCGGCGTTCACCGTCGGCTCGCTGGTCGCCTGCTTCGCGGCCCTGCCGATGTTCTTCTCCGTGCTCGCCGGACGCTTCATCGACCGGGTCGGTCCCCGCGGCCCGGTGATGCTGGGGCTCGGGCTCGTCGCGCTCGGCGCATCGCTGCCCTTTTTCCACCCCACGATCGGCATGCTCTACGTCTCGGCGCCGCTCATCGGCACGTCGTTCATGCTGCTCCACATCGCCATGAACAGCGTCTTCGGCGCCTACGGCACGCCGGAAGAGCGTGCCGTGACGTTCTCCTGGCTTGCGCTCGGCTTCTCCATCTCGAACTCCGTCGGCCCGATGACCGCCGGCTTCGCCATCGAGCTCTTCGGCCACGCCGGCGCCATGCTCACCCTCGCCATGCTGCCGGTCGTCGCGCTCATCCTGCTCTGGCGGCGCAAGCGCCCGCTGCCGCGCCCGACGCACGCGCCGCGCGCCCGCGGCGCGGGCGTGCTCGATCTCCTGCGCGTGCCGGCGCTGCAGCACACGCTGATCGCGAGCGGGCTGCTCAACATGGGCTGGGACATCTACTCCTTCCTGATGCCGGTCTACGGCAACCGCATCGGCCTCGCCGCCGGCACCATCGGCATCATCATGTCGACCTTCGCCTTCGCCACCTTCGTCGTGCGCGCGGTGCTGACGCAGCTCGTGCGGCACGTGCGGCCGTGGGTGCTGATCAGCTCGGCGATGAGCGTGGCGGGCTTGGCGTATTTCCTCTTCCCGTTCGTGCAGAGCGTGCCGCTCCTCATGGCGCTTTCCTTCATGCTCGGCCTCGGCCTCGGCGCCTCGCAGCCGGTGATCATGGCGCTCCTCTACGAGGCTTCGCCGCCCGGCCGCCAGGGCGAGGCGGTCGGCATCCGCACCACGATGCTGAACATCAGCCAGACGTCGATCCCGCTCGCCTCGGGCGCGATCGCCGTGGCGCTCGGCAACATGATCCCCGTGTTCGCGCTGATCGCCGTCATGCTCCTCGGCGGCGCCTGGTTCGCCCGTTCGCGCTCATCTGGCAAATGAGCGAAGAAGGAAGGTTAGAATCTGCCCGCCATGCGACGCGTCACCCTCACGCAGTTCCTCGTCGGCCGCCAGCAGCAGAACCTGATCAACGCCGACCTGCGGCTCCTCCTCGAAACGATCGCGCGCGCCTGCAAGGCGATCAGCACGCGCGTCAACAAGGGCGCGCTCGCCGACGGCCCGGCCGACCCGGCGACGAGCAACGTGCACGGCGAGGTACAGAAGAAGCTCGACGTGCTCTCGAACGAGATCCTGCTGGAAGCGAACGTCTGGGGCGGCAACCTCGCCGCCTTCGCCTCCGAGGAGGAGGAAAAGCCGGTGGCGATCACCGAGCCCTACAAGCGCGGCGAATACCTGCTGCTCATCGACCCGCTCGACGGCTCCTCGAACATCGACGTCAACATCTCGGTCGGCACCATCTTTTCCGTGCTGAAGTGCCCCAAGACGCCCGAGGGCAAGTTCTGCGAGCCGGAGGAGCCGGCCTTCCTGCAGCCGGGCAACCGCCAGGTGGCGGCCGGCTTCGCCGTCTACGGGCCGACGACCGTCTTCATCCTGACGGTCGGCGAAGGCGTGCACGGCTTCACGCTCGACCGCGAGACCTACACCTTCGTCCTCACCCACCCGGAGATCCGCATCCCGCAGGAGACGCAGGAGTTCGCCATCAACGCGTCGAACATGCGGCGCTGGGAACCGCCGGTGAAGCGCTACATCGACGAATGCCTCGCCGGCAAGGACGGCCCGCGCGGCAAGGATTTCAACATGCGGTGGGTCGCCTCCATGGTGGCCGACGTGTTCCGCGTGCTCTCGCGCGGCGGCATCTTCATGTACCCGCGCGACGCCAAGCACAAGGACGGGCGGCTGCGCCTCATGTACGAGGCGAACCCGATGGCGTTCATCGTCGAGCAGGCCGGCGGCGCCGCCACCGACGGGAAACAGCGCATCCTCGACGTGCAGCCGAAGGGCCTGCACCAGCGCTGCCCGGTGATCCTCGGTTCCCGCGAGGAAGTCGAGCGCGTCACCAGCTACCACCCGTAACCCGTCGTCCCCGCGAAGGCGGGGACCCAAAAGAAAAAGGCCGGGGGCGACCCGGCCTTTCTCACTCCTCCCCTGAAACCGTTATTTCAGGTGCTTCGAGACGAGCTTGGTCATCTCGAACATCGACACCTGCGACTTGCCGCTGAACACCGGCTTGAGCTTGTCGTCGGCGTTGATCATGCGCTTGTTTTTCTTGTCCTGCAGACCGTTGCGCTTGATGTAGGCCCAGATCTTCTTGGTCACCTCGGTGCGCGGCATGCCGCTGGAGCCCACGACGGCCGCGAGCGGACCCGTCGGCGTCATCGGCTTCATGAAAGCGGCATTTGGTTTGCGCTTCTTACCCGCCGCCTTCTTCGCTTTCTTCTTCGCCATCTAGTTTTCTCCTCTGAACGTTCGCTGAGTTTCGATCCCGGAATCCCCGCCCGCTATAGACGGTGGAGCGAAAGATGCCGAATCCCCGAGGGCGTGTCAACGACTTTCAGAGGGAAAACGGCGTGATTTCCCTCGGCCGTTGCTTTTCCGACCGTAGAATTCCGCCATGAACCTCGCGAGCCTCCGCCAGGAATACATGCGCGCGGGCCTCTCGGAAAGCGATGCGGATCGCGATCCTATGCGTCAATTCGAACGCTGGTTCGAGGACGCGCTGAGAGCGAAGCTGCCGCTGCCGAACGCGATGACGCTCGCCACCGTGTCCCGCGACGGCGCGCCCGCGGCGCGCGTGGTGCTGCTGAAAGGCGTCGAGCGCGGCGGCTTCGTCTTCTATACGAACTACCGCAGCCGCAAGGGCCGGGAGATCGACGAGCGCGCGCAGGCCTGCCTGGTCTTCATGTGGTCGGAGCTCGAGCGCCAGGTGCGCATCACCGGCCGGGTCGAGAAGGTCGACGCCGCCGACTCCGATGCCTACTTTGTCACGCGACCGGTGGGCTCCCGCCTCTCCGCGTGGGCCTCGGAGCAGAGCGAGAAGGTGGCCTCGCGCGCGCTGCTGGAGAAGGCAATGGCCGAGGCGAAGGCGCGGTACGGCGACTCGCCGCCGCGGCCGGCCCACTGGGGTGGGTATCGCGTGACGCCGGCCGAGATCGAGTTCTGGCAGGGGCGCGCCGACCGGCTGCACGACCGCTTGCTGTACACGGTGTCAGCTGGAAGCTGGAAGATCGAGCGGCTTGCGCCCTGACAGCAGCGCTCGCGGGGCGATCCTGCTCCTCGCCCTGGGCGCGTTCGTGGCCGGAATTTCCCTGCGCTGCGTCGAGCCGATGCTGCCGCAGCTCGCCGCGGACTTCTCCACCACCGTCTCCGCCGCCTCGATCATCGTGACGTCGTTCGCCGTGGCCTACGCCTGCGCGGTGCTCCTGCAGGGCCCGCTCGGCGACCGCTACGGCAAGCTGCGCGTGGTCACGATCGGCGTGGCGCTCGCCGGCCTTGCCTCCTTCGGCTGCGCGGCGGCCTGGAACCTCGGCTCGCTCGCCGCCATGCGCTTCCTGATGGCGATCTTCGCCTCCGCGCCGGTCGCGCTCGGCATCGCCTATATCGGCGACGTCATTCCGCTGGAAGACCGGCAGGCGACCATCGCGCGCTTCGTCGCCGGCTCGATCTTCGGCCAGACGCTCGGCCCGCTCTTCGGCGGCCTGCTGACCGACTGGGCGGGCTGGCGCAGCTCTTTCGTGGTGCTCGGCCTGCTCTTCATCGCCGGCGCGGCGATCCTGTTCCTCCGCACGCGACGCGGATGGCCCGCGCCCGGCCACGGACGCTTCCAGCCGCTCGCCGTGCTGCTGCGGCTCGTCGCGCGCGCGCCGGTGCGCTGGCTGGTCGCCGTCGGCGTCGCCGAGACGTTCTTCTTCTTCGGCGCCTACGTCTTCATCGGCGCCTTCCTGCGCGATCGCTACGGGCTCTCGTACACCGCGATCGGCCTCGTGCTCGCCGGCTACGGCGTCGGCGGGCTGGTGTATTCGTCGCTCGTGCGCTGGCTGGTGCCGCTCGGCGACCGGCGGCTCGTCGTGCTCGGCGGACTGACGGGCTTCGTCGCCTTCGCCGTCATCGTGCTTTCGGGCGACTGGCGCTATGCGGTGCCGAGCACGCTCGGCCTCGGCCTCGCCTTCTATCTGCTCCACAACACCGTCCAGACCAAGGCGAGCGAGGTCGCGCCCGATGCGCGCGGCGCGGCGCTCGCGCTCTATGCCTCCGCCTGGGCGGTCGGCCAGGCGTCGGGCGTCGCGGCCCTCGGCGCGGCGGTCGCCTACCTGGGATACGCGAGCGCCATCCTCGCCGCGGCGATGGGCTTCGCGCTGCTCGGCTTCTGGCTGCGCTCCAACATGGCGCGCCTGCATCCGTGAACGTCGGCGAGTTCCTCGAGCGCGCGGGCCTGGGCCGGCCGCTGCGCATGGAGGCCCTCTCCGGCGGCGTGTCCTCCGACATCTGGCGCGTGGAGCTGCCCGATCGCCTCGTCTGCGTGAAGCGCGCGCTGCCGCGCCTTCGCGTCGCGCAGGTGTGGGAAGCGCCGATCGAGCGCAACCGCTACGAGCGCCAGTGGCTGCAGATCGCGCGCGAAGCTGCGCCCTCCTCCGCTCCGGCCGTGCTGGCGTGGGACGACGTGGCCGGCGTCTTCGCGATGGAGCACCTCGCTTTCCCGGTGTGGAAGAACGTGCTGCGCGAGGGCCATGCCGACCGGGCTTTCGCCGCGCAAGTGGGCGAGCGCCTGGCGGCGATTCACAATTTCACGCGCGGCAGCGAAACGGCCGAGCGCTTTCCGACCGACGACATCTTCTACGCCATCCGGCTCGAGCCGTACCTCGTCGCCACCGCGCCGCGGCACCCCGACCTCGCCGAGACGCTCGTCGCGCTGGCGCGGCGCACGGCCGCCACGCGCGAGTGCCTGGTCCATGGCGACGTCAGCCCGAAGAACATCCTGGTCGGTACGGGCGGCCCGGTGTTCCTGGATGCAGAGTGCGCCTGGTTCGGCGACCCCGCGTTCGACCTCGCTTTCTGCCTCAACCATCTCTTCCTGAAGTGCATCTGGGTGCCGCGCGCGCGGGCGGACTTCCTCGCTTGCTTCGACGCCCTCTGCAGCGCCTATCTTTCTCGAATACCGCACGCCCAGGCGGTGGAGCAGCGCGCCGCCACGCTATTGCCCGGCCTGCTTCTTGGCCGCATCGACGGCAAGTCGCCGGTCGAATATCTCGACGAGGCGCAGCGCCTGCTGGTGCGCACCGCCGCCCGTCGCCTCCTGCAACAGCCGAGCGCTACGCTCGGTGACCTGAAAAGCGCATGGCAAAAATACTCGACGTAAAAGGCCGCCGCGTCTGGGACTCGCGCGGCCGCCCGACGGTGGAAGCGGAAGTCGTCGTCGGCCGCGGC
>Ga0070681_10004318_pt1 | contig 13505 bp, 15 predicted proteins | sample KBSC83BmetaG_FD_65650 | JGI IMG/M metagenome (GOLD analysis project Ga0070681, IMG submission 65650) | Corn rhizosphere microbial communities from Kellogg Biological Station, Michigan, USA - KBS C8-3B metaG | ecosystem: Host-associated > Plants > Roots > Rhizosphere | place: USA: Michigan... | reverse complement strand
ACGATCACGACCCCGTTCGGACGGGCCATGCCGCCGAGACGCGGCAGCTGCGCAGCGGAATCGGCTAGACGAAAGAACCCGGCGGGATCCACCCACGGGTTCTAGCGCACGACTGGGCCGCCCCGCGAGGGCGGGACGGCCCAAAACTCAGTGCCGAGGGACCTACCAGACCCCGCGCGAGAAGAAGCCCAGCAGCGCGAGGACGAGGATGACGATCAGGATGATCCAGAGAAGGCCCATAAGCCCCTTTCGTCGACTACCTCAATACAACGGCCGAGCGCCCGATCCGGTTACGGCAGCGGGAGGAGTCGCTCGATCGCGGGATCCACGCCGAAGCGGTCGCGCAGCTCGACGAACTCGGCCGTTGCACGTGACGCGCGGGGATTCGACGGGGCGCGCGCTGCTCGTAGCATCACGTTCTTGGCGGTGTGCTCGGCGGAGACGAACTCCATCACCTCGACGCGGTATCCCGCGATCTCGAGCCGCGCGGCGCGCAGCGCGTCGGTCACGAGATCCGCCTGCCGCCCGAGCAGCAGCCCGTGACGCAGCAGGCCGTCCTTCTCATGCGTCGCGATCTGCGCTGCGAGCTCGTGGTGGCAACACGGCGCCAGCACGATCGCCTCGGCGCCGAGGCGGACACCGGCGGCGATCGCCTCGTCGGTTGCCGTGTCGCACGCATGGAGCGACACGAGCAGGTCGATCGGCTCGTCGCTCGCGTAGCCGGCGATCGTCGACACCTCGAACTGCGCCTCGTCGTAGCCGAGCGACATCGCCACGCCGCGGACCGTCTCGATCACCGACGGGTTGACGTCGATCCCGACGAGCTCGACGCGCGTGCCGACCTCGCGGCCGTACGCGACGAGCGCGAGGCTCATGTACGCCTTGCCGCAGCCGGCGTCGACGACGCGGATGCGGTCGCGCTCCCAGATCGGAAGCGGCCGCAGGAGCTCGACGTAGTGCTGGACCTGCCGCTCCTTGTCGCGCGAGATCTTCGTCGCGCGGAACAGGGGGTGGTCGGCCGGTAGCGGATGCTGCTTGCCGCGGTCGTGTCGGCCGCTCGGCGCCGCGTCCGACGACGGCCGACCGCGCGAGACGAGCCAGCGGCCCTTCTTCGTTCGGCGCGCGTGGACGTCGCCGTCGGGTGCGAGCAGGTGGACGTTGCGCGCGTCGGCGAGCAGCGCATCGAGGCGCTCGGGCCACGAGCTGCGATCGACGGTCTCGGTGTGGGCGCCGTCGACGAGCTTGAGCGCCGGCCCGCGGGCGAGGTCGACGGGTGTCGCGGTCACGCCGTCGACGACGAGCTTGCGCCAGCCGTCCGCGAGGGCTCGCTCTCGAAGGTCCTCCATCTCGTTGAGTGTGCCAGGGGGATGATGGTCAGCTCCGGCGGGGGCCGCCGGATGAACGACGCAAGGACGCGGAGATCGTCGGCAGCGTCCGGTGCGAGGGTCGGCTCGGCGCGCGCGACGTCGGCGAGCGCCGCCTGCCACTCCACCCCGCTCGTCCCGATGAACGGCCGGATGCAGACGACCTGGCCCTTCGCCACGTAGATGCCGCGGCGCGTCCCGTCGTGCTCGCCCGGCACGACGAGGCACACGGAGAGCTCGCGGAGCCGACGCATCCGCTGCACCTCGCGCACCGCGGTCTCGAGCGCGGCGATGCGGTCGCGCAGGCGCGCGGCGTCCTCGAAGCGGAGGTCCCGCGCGAGCTGTCGCAGCTTCTCCTGGAGCTTGGGCAGCGCGTCCTCGAGCGTCTCCCACTCCACGCCCTGCAGTGCGCGCGACGCGAGGCGGCCGGTGCGTCGACTCGTCAGCGGCCCGAGCTCGCCGGGTTGCGACGAGCACACGACCGAATCGCCGCGGCGGCGGAGATAGACGTACCGGTCGGGGCGCACCGCGCGGCGGTTCGCCGGAGGGCGAAGCTCGCGGATCAGGCGGAGCTCCTCGAGCGCAGCTTCGACCTCCGAGCCGCGGGTGCGCCACTCGACGCGTTCGAGGGCGCCGAGCGCCGCCTCGACCGCGGGCCGCTGCCGTTCCGAGCGGAAGTACGAACGCAGACGCGCGTGGAGGTCGCGCGCACGACCGACGTACAGCACCTGGTCGTGCGCGTCGCGGAACAGGTAGACGCCCGGCCGTTGCGGCGCGCCGAACGCAAGGCTGCGCTTTCGATGGACGCGGCGCGGTCTCGTCGCCGCGAGCTCGACGAGATCGGCAACCGTGCGCGCACCGCGCTCCTGCGCCATGCCGATCAGGCAGAGCAGGATCTCCGCGGTTGCCTCCGCGTCGGGCAGCGCACGGTGGCACGGGCGCGCGTGCGTCGCAAAGCGGTACGAGAGCGCCGCGAGGTTCGCAGGCTGACGGCCGAGCAGGCGGCGCGCGAGCCCCGCCGTGTCGACGACCGTCGCAGCGGTGCGGCGGCCCGTGGCGCGCATCGTCTCGTTGTCGAGGAACGCCATGTCGAAGCGCGCGTTGTGCGCGACCAGCACCGCGTCGCCGGCGAAGCCGAGGAAGCGGCGGACCGCCGCGGGAACCGGCGGCGCCCGGCGGAGCTCCGCGTCGCGCAGGCCGGTGAGTGCCGCGATCGTCGGATCGAGACGCGCGCCGGGATTGGCAAGCGTCTGGAAGCGCTGCTCCAGCGCGAGCCTGCGCACGCGCACCGCGCCGATCTCGCACGGCCGCGACGTCGCCGGGCGGAGGCCCGTCGTCTCGAGGTCGAAGACGACGAACGTCGCCTGCTCGAGCGCGAGCGCCTCGCTCGGCGCCTCCGTCAGCGCGACGAGGTCGCCGGCCCAGCGGAGCCGTGCGTCGTCCCGGACGGCCTCGTCGAGCAGCGCACGCGCGAGCCCGACCGGCACCTGCGAACCGAGCTTGAGGACGAGCCGTGCCGCCTCGTCCACCTGCACCGGCCCGCGCCGTTCCTCGACGAGCTCGACGAGGCGGTCGGCGGCGTCGAGGCGGAGTTGCATCCGTCCGATACTAGTGCGAACATACGTTCGTGTCTAGCGTGAGCGTGAGAGAGCGAGCCCGGTCAGCAGCTCGCGCACCACCCGCTCGGCCACGAGCGCGGTGATGTCCGCCGAGCCGACGCCTGTCGGGATCACCTCGACGACGTCGGCCGCCGCCAGGTCGACGCGCGAGGCGATCTCGCGCACGGCCCAGAGGAGATCGACGGACGTCATTCCGCCCGGCTCCGGCGTTCCCGTCCCCGGCGCGAACGCCGGGTCGAGCACGTCGACGTCGACGGTCAGGTAGACCGGCCCCTCCCCGACGTGCGCGAGCGCGCGCTCGACCACCTCGCGGACCCCGAGCTCCCGGACGTCGTGCATGAAGAACGACGCGATCCCGCGCTCGCGCTGCCATCCGAACTCGGCCGGCCCGGGCCAGTAGCCGCGCAGGCCGATCTGCGCGTAGCGCGCCCCGGCGACCGCTCCAGCCTCGACGAGCCTGAACATCGGCGTCCCGTGTGAGCGCTCGATGCCGAACACCTCGCGGCCCGTGTCGGTGTGCGTATCGAAGTGGATCAGCCCGAGCGGCCCACGGCGCGCTGCGACCGCCGATGCGCAGGGCTCGGTGATCGAGTGGTCGCCGCCGAGTGTCACCGGGGTGACGCCTGCGTCGACGACCTCGCCGATCAGCTGCGCGATCGCCGCGTGTGAATGCGCCGGGTCGGCGGGCAGCACCGGCGCGTCGCCGTAGTCGACGATGCGGAGCTCCGCGAATGCGTCGACTCCCGCCTCGAGGTGCGGGCCGGGCGGGCACGAGGCGGCGCGGATCGCGCGCGGCGCGAACCGCGTGCCTGGGCGATCGGAGACGAGGTCGTCCGTCGGAGCGCCGACGATCGCGACGTCGACCCCCTCGAGGTGCGCGGGCTCCTGCGCGATCGGCGCACCGCCGAAGGAGAGGAGGCCCGCATAGTCGGGCTTGTCCGGCAGCGGGCGCCAGCGGGCGAGCGGGTCGATCGTCATGCGCGCAGCCCTCCGACCATCGTCGCCGTCACCTCGTGCTCGGCAGCGCCGACCGCAGCTGCGTCGTCCGGCAGCTGGCCGAGCACCCAGCCGGTGAGCACCTCTTCGAGCGCGCCGTAGAGCATCCAGGCGGCGAGGTTCGCGTCGAGGTCGGCGCGGAAGATGCCGTCGGCCTGGCCGCGGCGCACCATCCGCTCGAGGCTGGCGAACGCCTGGCCGATCTCGTCCAGCTCGTCCTGGATGTGCGGGTTGCGCGTCACCTCGCGGACGAGCAGGCGGACGAGGTCGGGATCGTCCCGCCACGCGCGAAGGACGATCTTGACGACGAGCTCGAGCTGATCCGCAGCGTCGTCGCCCATCTCTTCGGCGAGCGCCACGGCGGCGAGCAGCCTTCCCCACGCTTCGCGGAAGACTGCTTCGAGGAGCGCTTCTTTCGACGCGTAGTAGTGATAGACGAGGCCGTAGGCGACGCCCGCCTCCTTGGCGACGTCGCTCACCCGTGACGATTGGTAGCCCTGGGCGGCGAAGACGCGCTCGGCGGCGTCCAGGATTCGCCGCGGCTTTTCGTCGGCCGGCACGACCGAACCCTACTTCGGCTTGGGAGGCCGCCGGTCGGCGGCCTCCCAAGCGTCGTTGCCTACTTCTTGCCCTTGCCGTGGCCCGTGTGGTGGTTCACCCACGAGACGCACTGACCCTGGTTCTTGAACTTCGGATCGGTGAACGACTTCCAGCCGCCCTTCTTGCAGTCCGACTTCTTCGTCGGGGACGTGACTGGAGCCGGAACCTGCGCGACACCGTTGAAGGTGATGTTCGACAGGTCGGCGGTTCCCTGGACGTCGATCAGCACGTCGACGGCCGAGATCGTCCCCGTCGGCACCGGCACCTGGTTGCCGCCGGCCACAATCGAGGCAGCGTCGAAGGTGTACGTCGCTGTGCCGTCACCGTTGACGGTCGGGGACACGTTGTTGCAGCCGAGGAAGAACGTGCCGGCCGACGTGACGACGTCGAAGCGCGGCGAGCCGCCCTGGCACTGGCTCTGGTTCGCGAGTGTGAACGACGCGCTTGCGAACGTCTGGCCGCCGAAACCGGTGATGTCCGCTCCTGCGGAAGCATTCGTCGGCGTCGGGCAATTCTTCTCGAGATGCAGCACACCGTTTGCATACGTCGCAACCGGACAGCCCGTCGCACCAGGATCGAACACTCCCGGCACGAGCGCGGCAGCCGCAACACCGGTGACTGACAGCGCAAGCACTGCCGCGCCGAGCACAAGGACTTTTCTCATCACAATGGACCCCCTCTGTCGATTCAGTACTAGCGACGTTCCCGTCGGCCAGGAGGTTCAACCTGGGATCCCTCGATCGAGGGAGCGGCGGTCAGCGCCGCGAAGGCGCCGTCGCGAAGGTGCGGTTGCCGGAGAGGTCGTACGCCGAGACCCGCCACCGATGTACGCCCGGCCGGAGCGTCGCTCGGAGCTCGGTTGTGCCGGGAGACACGACCGTCGTATGGCCGTCGACCGTCACCGAGTAGCCCTCGAGCTCCGTATCACTCGACGGGCGCCAGGTGAACGTCGCGGGCGCGGACCCGCGAGACCGGAAGGCGAAGGCTGGACCGACGGCTTGGAACCCGGCCGGCGGAGTCTTGTCCGGATGCGCAAGCGCCGCGAGCGCTCCTGTCGCGGAGAGGAGCCCGTTCGCCTCGACCCTCCCACGCAGTGCCTCGACGTCGGTGTTCGCCCCGACGATGATCGCCCGGCGAACCTCGGCTGCAGTCGCGGACGGGTCGGCCGCGAACAGGAGCGCCGCAACGCCGGACGTCGCCGCCGCCGCCGCCGACGAGCCGCCGAGATAGCCGCCCGTCGCGTTCCCGGGATAGTCGCCCCACAGCACGGTGCCGAGCGACGCGATCTGCACGTGTCGCGCGCCGTAGTTCGAGTCGCTTGCGAGCGTGTTTCGCGTCGTGAAGTTCGCAACCGTGATCGTGTTCGAGAGCCCGTACCCGTCGGGGCTTTCGATGTTCCGAGGGTCGTCGAGATCGACACCGCTGTTGCCCGCCGCGATCACGACGAGCGCCCCGGCGCGCTGCGCGTCCGCCAGTGCCTTCTGGATACCCGCGATCGGCGTGTTGAGACCGCCGATCGAGAGGTTCAGCACCTTCGCTCCATGGGCGAGCGCGTACTCCATGCCGCGCACCACCGCGCCGTCGGACCAATCCTCGCCGCCCGACCCGCCCAGCACCTTCACCGGCAGGATCTTCGCGTCGGGCGCGATCCCGACGTAGCCGCCGTTGCCGGCCGGCGCAGCGATGACGGATGCGATCACGGTGCCGTGACCTGCGTCGTCCGCGGTGTTGCCGTTGCCGTCGTAGGTGTTCCTGCCGGACAGGAGGTTGGGCGTGAGATCGGCGCTCTCTTGGTCGACGCCCGTGTCGATCACCGCCACGGTGACCCCGGCACCCCGCGTCTTCTTCCACACCGGCAGCACGTCGAGCCCGGGGACCGATGTCGAGGTCGCCGAGTCACCGCCGAGCGGGAAGTTCTTCAGGAGCCAGAACGCGCAGTAGCGTCCGTTCGCGAGCGCGTCGGCGCTGCCGGTTTGCACGAGTCCCGGCGGGCAGTAGTACCAGTAGGCGCTGTCCGAACCGGCGGCGCCGAGAGGCCCGGGTTGGGTGCTCCCCGGACCGGCCGACGAACGGGCGTCTCCCGCGAGGAGGACGATCGCGGCAAGGAGCGCCAGCAGGGTGCGATGAGCGGATCGGCGGGCCATCTTGGAGAGGCATCGGCAACTGCCTGCCTCGCTTGAGAGCCTCGTTCCCGCGTCGGACATCCCCCGAACGAGGCAAGACAAACTCTTCACGGATGCTGGACCTCCGTCCGGGGCCAGACAGCGGCGCCCTTCTCACGATGAGAGCGTCAATTACGACGAACTCGCACTGCGCGTCACCGGGATGGGGACGCGGCGGGGAGGGAGAAGGAAACCAAGATGCGCAAACTGATCGTGCTCGTCCTTGCCGCTCTTCTGACCACGGTCGGGGTTGCAGGGGCGACATCGAAAGACCAGGGCCGCCGGCTGGCGGGTCCGTTCTGCATCGGCAAGACCACGGTCTCGCCGCTGAAGGTGAAGAACGTCTTCGGGCAGACGGTCACCGTTCCGCGCGCGGGCATCGTCCGCTCGATCGGGATCGGCATGAAGTGCAACGCCAACGAGAACCGGCGCTTCGGCGTGCCGGTGAAGGGCGGCGCAGGCGCGCAGGGCGAGGCCGGTCCGATCGGCCCGCAGGGGCCTGCTGGTCCTGCCGGGGCGAAGGGTGCGGCCGGCGCAACCGGTGAGGCCGGTGCCCAGGGCCCGAAGGGTGCCGACGGCGCCCAGGGTCCCGCGGGTGCAGACGGCGCCAAGGGTGCCGATGGTGCCGATGGCGCCCAGGGTCCTGCGGGTGCAGACGGCGCCAAGGGTGCCGACGGCGCCCAGGGTCCTGCCGGTGCAGACGGCGCTCAGGGCCCCAAGGGTTCCGACGGCGCCCAGGGTCCTGCGGGTGCAGACGGCGCCCAGGGTCCTGCGGGTGCCGACGGCGCCCAGGGTCCCAAGGGTGACACCGGCGCAACCGGTGCGAAGGGCGACACCGGCGCGACGGGCGCCGCGGGTGCCCAGGGGCCGAAGGGCGACACCGGCGCAACGGGCGCCGCGGGTGCCCAGGGGCCGAAGGGCGACACCGGCGCAACCGGCGCGAAGGGCGACACCGGCGCAACCGGTGCGACCGGCCCGCAGGGCCCGGCCGGCCCGCAGGGACCTGCCGGCGCCAACGGGCTGAACGGCGTGATCACCGTCGCGGGTGGCTCTGCTTCCGGCGACAAGCAGTTCACGGTCAGCTGCCCGCAGGCCGGCGATGCGAAGCCGGGCGGTGGCACGTACACCACCGACTACTTCGCGATCAGCGGTGGCTACAACATCCTCGGATCGGTGACCGCGAGCTTCCGCTCGAACGCCTCCGGAGATCCCACCGGCACCACATCGTGGACGGTGATTCAGACATCGGGCAAGGATCTGTCCGGCACGGTGTACGTGTACTGCGCACCGTCGTCGTAACGACGGCACCGCTCGAACGAACGACGCGGCCGCCCAATCGGGCGGCCGCGTCGTCTCTCGGTCGCTCAAGCCCGGGGCTCCGGAGACCGATGGAATGCCTGTGGACGCCCCGAGCCACACGATGGCAGCCGATCTGGTGACGTTGCGCATGCGGCTCGACGACCTGGATCGCCGCCGCATCGCCGCGCTCGCCCGCCCGCATACCTTCACCTGTGCGGTGCGCCTGAAGCAGCTCGAGGCGATGCAGTTCGAGCTCGCCGAGGTCGACCGCCATCTGGCGCAGCTCGAGTCCGGCGTGACGCACTGACGCGCGAGTTGGCCTGCGGGCAAGTCGCGTGTGCCAAGACGCGCACGAGCGCGCCGAGGAAGGACGACGACCTGCGTGCAGTGGGTCGATGGGCCCGCCTGGATTCGAACCAGGGACCAAGGAATTATGAGTTCCCTGCTCTGACCGCTGAGCTACGGGCCCGTGCCGCCGAGCGTACCGCGGCCAGGCGCCGGGCGACCCGCGCCGAGCCGTTAGACTCGCCGCCGATGAAGGTGTTCCAGGCGGAGCGGACGTTCACGACGACGGGCGGCCTCCATGTCACGGATATCACCGACGACGTCGCGGAGATCGTCCGCGAGTCCGGCGTCCAGGACGGCATCTGCCTCGTCTACTCGCCGCACACGACCTGCTGCGTCCGCGTGAACGAGTACGAGCGCGGCATGTTCGAGGACTTCGGCACGCTGCTCCGGCGGCTCGTGCCGCACGAGACCTACTACGCGCACGACGACTGGGACCGCCGCACCGAGAACATCTGCGAGGAAGACATGGAGCAGCCGAACGGGCACGCTCACTGCATGTCCATGATCCTCGGCTCCGCCGGCGAGTCGATCCCGGTCGGCGAAGGCGAGCTCTACCTCGGCACCTGGCAGCGCGTGCTGTTCATCGAGCTCGACCGGTCGCGCCCGCGCCGGTGGCTCTGCAAAGTCGTCGGCTCGTAGCGCGCTACCTCTCATCGATCGCCACGGGCGGCGACGTCACCGCCGCGGAATCGAGCTCGAAGCTCCAGAAGTCGCGGCCCGTCACGTGCACGGCGACGTTGTAGACCGGCACGCCGTCCACGTCGCCCTCGAACGAACCGTGATGTGCGTGACCGTGCACGACGAGATCCGGACGATGGCGGCGGATCGGGCCGGCCAGACGATCGGCGCCGAGCACGAGCCACAGGCGCTCCGGCTCGCCGACGAGCGTCGCCTCGACGGGCGAGTAGTGCAGCAACGCGATGCGGATCCCGCACGGGCCGATTGCGGCCAGGCTCTGCTCGAGGCCGTCGACATCGCGCGTCGTCTCCGCGTACGCCTCGCGAAAGAGCGGCTCGCCGAAGTTCGCCCACTCCTGGGCGAAGCCTCCGACGAAGCCCTTCACCCCCGCGACTCCGACGCTCACTCCACAGACAGGCAGGATCGTGTGCGACCGGTCGAGCATCACGACGCCCGCCTCGGTGAGCGTGCGACGAAGATCGTCGGGACGGTCCGACTGCCAGTCGTGGTTTCCGAGCACGGCGACGACCGGTACCTCGAGCGCGCGGCACGCGTCGGCGACGACACACACCTCGTCGACCTGTCCGTGCTGGGTCAGGTCGCCTGCGAGCAGCAGGAGGTCCGCGTGACCGCCCGCGCGCTCGAACGCCTCGCGCACGCGGTTGCCGTCCTCCGCGCCGGCGTGGATGTCGCCTGCTGCCGCAACACGGATCGTCGTCGACACGGGCGCTTCATACCCCGAGATTGGCGGATGCACTCCGCGGGAACCGGACACGCCCATGTCACGCGACGACCAGTTCGAGCGGATCCTCGAGGCGATGAAGGTCGCAGCGGCCGCGCTGCGCGACGGCGGCGTCTCGTTCGCACTCGCCGGCGGACTCGCCGTCTATGCGCGCGGCGGGCCGCCAACCGATCACGACGTCGACTTCCTGATCCGCCGAGAGGACGCCGATCGCGCGATCGAGGTCCTGGCCGAGGTGGGCTTCCGCGCCGAGCGTCCGCCGGAAGGATGGCTCTACAAGGTCTTCGACGAGAAGGGGTCGATGATCGATCTGATCTTCGCGCCCAACGGCCGGCGGGAGCGCGTTGCGGCGATCCTCGACCGAGCGACCGACATCGAGGTCTACGCGATCACTCTGCCGGTGATGACTGCGACCGACGTCCTCGAGTCCAAGCTACGCACGCTCAAGGAGCACGAGGCGAACTACGACGATGTGCTCGAGATCGCGCGGACCTGCCGCGAGCAGATCGAGTGGGAGACCTTGAGAGGCCACGTCGACGACTCGCCGTACGCGAAGGCGTTCTTCACGCTCGCAGACGAACTCGGACTGACGAACTAGGCGGCGCGCATCGCCGCGATCTCGCGGCGCTCGGCCAGGCGGCGAAGCGCTTCCTTCTCGAGCTGCCGGACGCGCTCGCGGGTGATGCCCATGATGCGGCCGATCTCTTCGAGCGACTTCGGCTCGGCCGCCCCCGACAGCCCGTAGCGCAGGTTGAGGATCTCCTGCTCGCGCTGCGATAGCTCTGCGATCGCGTCGTGCAGCGCGCGCTCGGTCAGCTCGACCTCGACCTGCTCGTCGGGCGTCCGCTCGTCGCTCGCGACGAGGTCGCCGAACGATGCCGAGTCGTCCTCGCCGACCGGCTTGTCGAGCGATGCGACGGCACGCGCCGCCGCGCGCACCTCACGAACCTGCTTCACGGGCAGCTTCGCCGCGTCGGCGACCTCGTCGTCGGTCGGAGGACGTTCGAGCTTCGCGACGAGCGTGCGCTCCGCCCGCGTGATCCGCTGTTCGCGCTCGACGATGTGCACCGGGATGCGGATCGTGCGCGCCTTGTTCGCGACACCGCGCTGCACCGCCTGGCGGATCCACCAGGTCGCATACGTCGAGAACTTGAAGCCTTTCCGCCAGTCGAACTTCTCGGCGGCGCGGATCAACCCGATGATCCCCTCCTGGATCAGGTCGAGCAGCGTCAGGCCGTGCCCCTGGTAGCGCTTCGCGATCGAGACGACGAGCCGCAGGTTCGAGTTGACGAGCAGATCCTTCGCCGGCTTGTCGCCGCCCTCGATGCGCTTCGCGAGCTCCACCTCCTGTGCGGCTGTGAGCAGCGGGTACCTCCCCGCTTCGTTGAGGAAGAGCTGCAGCGAGTCCGTCGTCGCGGCCGCGACCTGCTGGTTCGTGTACGTGACCTCTTCCTCGATCGCGCGCGAGCAGTCGTCGGTGACATCGATGCCGGCCGCCTCGAGGCGCTCGAGCAGGTTCTCGGTGTCCTCGTCGTCGAGCTCGAGCCGCGCCGCGAGCTCGTGCAGCTCGCTGGCGGAGACGCAACCGTGCTCCTCGCCGTGCTCGATCAGCGCGGCGATCGGGTCGTGCGCGGTAGACATGGTCGAGGCCTACCCCGACCTGTACGGCGCCTAACGCCGGGTTTCAACGAATGCTTACACCGCCGGCAAGCGGGCCACACGACCGCCGGGAACCCTGGTCGCCGTGCTGCTCGCCGACCTTCACGCCGTCCCGCCCGCGCCGGTCCCGGAAGGCTCGGTCGCGGGCTGGCTGCTGCTCGCGATCGTGGTCGTTGCAGTCGTCACAGCGGGCATGTTCCTGACCGCGCGTCGGTAATCTCCCCGCCATGTGGTGGCTCTGGATCCCGCTCGGCATCATCGGCACGATCCTCGTGCTGTTCCTGTTGCTTCTCGTCCTGGGACGGTTCCGGGGCGGTGCGCTGCTCAAGCCGGTCGTGTTCCGCCTGGCACGCATCGGGTTCATGCAGCGGTTTTTCCAGCGCATCTCGACCGCGCAGATGGAGCGCTCGAACCCGGAGCTCGCAAGTGCGGTGCGGAAGCTCAATGTGGTCGCTTCGAACCCGAACCCGCAGGCCGTGCAGAAGGCGATGAGCAAGCTGACGCCGGCCGAGCGCCGCGCCTACATGGAGGCGGCGCAGGAGCAGGGCGCGATCCCCGACTCCGCCAACCGGCAGATGCGCCGGCAGGCCGAGCGGATGCAGCAGCAGGCGCGCGGCGGCCCGACGCGCAAGCGCAAGCGGCGCTAGCTCTTGACGCTGTAGGCCGAGAACTGCAGCTGCCCGTGCTCGCAGACGGGCGTCGGTGGAGCGAGCTTCACCTTGGTCGTCCCGCCGCCCTGCGCGATCACTCGGAACCACCACGACGTCGGTTCGCATTTCGTACCGGCCCTCGGCTCGCCGGTGCCGGGCACGTCGGGTGAGAAGCGCGCGGTCGCGAACGTCGTCTTGCCGGGCGCGAGGCGAACCAGGATCGCGGTCAGCATGCCGGGAGTCGCTGCTCGGACGTGAGTCGGCAACGCGTTCCCCGTCTTGCCGAGCAGCCGGCCTTGCGGCAGGCCGGTGAGCGTGCACATGTGGCTCGAGGCGTTCTTCAGGACGAGCTTGTAGGTGATGTTCCCCGCGCCCGCGCTGCCGCGAACGACGGTGAACGTGCCCGTCAGCTGCGCGCCGGTGCACGATGCGCCGCCGTGGGCGGAAGCGGTGGTCGCCGTCACGGCGGCCAGGACGACGATCGCAAGGGCGAGACGACGCGTCATCGCAGGTGCTTGTAGAAGAAGGTGGCGTCGCAGAAGCTGCCGTCGGGATCGCGCGCGTAGTCGCGCACGGTGCCGAGGCGCGTCCACCCGAGCCGGTCGTAGAGCCGGTCGGCGGCCCGGTCGGCGACGGTGTCGAGAATCAGGAGCGTCTTCCCGTCTGCGCGCGCCTCGTCCTCGAGCCGCTCCATCAGCATCCGTCCCACTCCTCGCCCGCGCGCGCTCCGGTGCACGACCAGCTTCGCGACGTCGGCCCGGTGCTGGGAGTTCGGCGGCCAGGCATGGACGAGCTGCACCGTCCCGACGAGCTCGCCGTCGACGTACGCGGCGAGCAGCACCCGTGTCCCGCGTTCCAGCTCGGGTAGCAGCGACTCGTAGAAGGCGCGCGCGTCGCCGGGGTCGAACCCGTCCATGAAACTGACCGAGTCGCCGCCCTCGACCGCATCGGCCAGCACCACGGCGAGACCGTCGAGCTCGGCCCGTGCCTCACCGGCCGTGAGCCGCTTCACCTCGACCGCCATGGGCCGATGCTACGGGCTCCTCCGTAGAATCGCGCGATGTCACGGCTCCCGGCGAGCGAGAGGCGGGCGTGAACAAGACGGTGACCCCCGGTGCGGCGGCGCGGGTCCGCGCAGCCGAGCTCGTCGGCGCGATCTCGCTCGCGACCGATCTCGGGACGGGCCAGCCACTCGAGCACGCGCTTCGCACCGCGGTGCTCGCCGAGCGCCTGGCCGACCGCGCTGCGGGGTCGCAGGAGGAGATCCGCGACACGTACTACGTCGCGCTCCTCCATGCGTCCGGGTGCACGTCGAACGGGCACGAGGCGACGCAGGTCTTCGGCGAGGACATCGAGCACCGCGCCGCGTTCTTCCTGATCGATCCATC
>Ga0070681_10004316_pt1 | contig 13510 bp, 16 predicted proteins | sample KBSC83BmetaG_FD_65650 | JGI IMG/M metagenome (GOLD analysis project Ga0070681, IMG submission 65650) | Corn rhizosphere microbial communities from Kellogg Biological Station, Michigan, USA - KBS C8-3B metaG | ecosystem: Host-associated > Plants > Roots > Rhizosphere | place: USA: Michigan... | reverse complement strand
CACCATCCCGGCATTGGTGAAGAGCAGGGTCGGGTCGTTGCGCGGGACGAGCGGCGAGGACGGCACCACCTCATGGCCGTTCTTGCGGAAATAGTCGAGAAACGCGGCGCGAATGTCGTTCGTCAGCATGGCGCTAATGTGGTTCTTTCCCCCGGCCGGGCCAAGATGCGGGCCCCACCCAGCATCGGTTTAGCGGAGGGGGGCAGAGGCGTAAAGGCGGGAGGAGCTATCGCCGGTAGGCGGCGCGTCGCGGCCGCGGCGACATCTCGATGATCAGAATCGGCAGGTAGGGCAGCCGAGGACGCCTGCGCCTCTCTTCCGGGCTTGGCGGCTTCAGATGCCCAACCCAGGCCAGCAGCTTCCGCTTGCGCTGCGCTCGCGCCATGCCGATGCGGTGCAGCCCGTCCAGCACCTCGCAATAGGGCTTGCCTTTGAGGCCGTTGAAGTAATGGACGATCGGATGAGCCTTCGCCGAGCGGTTGGGATAGTCGGGATCGGCGACATGTCCGAACTCCGATATGTCGATCTTCTCCAGCTGCCAATAATCTGCGGCGTAAGAGATCGTCTGCTTGATCTCCTCTTCATCCAAAATCCCGAAGGCACTCCGTGCGCGATAGCGGAGGCAATAGCGCGTCATCTCGGCGGGCGTCAGCACGGCCCCTAATTCATACATCACGGGCTTTTGCCGATTCGTCATGCCCATCAGGGTGAAGAGTTGCGGGAAGAACGACAAATCACATTTTGTAGATCCCGCCGTCCGTTTCCGGCAATCTGGCGCTCATGTCCACAGAGCATCTCGTGCCGGAAGACCTTCGCCGCTTGTATCACGTCAAGGAATGGCGCAATGCGGCTGGAATACTCGCGACCGCGTGCCCCGATGAATGGGCGGAGATTATCGAGGTCTTGCGCGGCTTCAAGCTGCTCCGCTCGGAAGTCGAGGCCGCAGGAAGAAACCGGTCTCCCATTTCGCGCCAAATCGACGGAGCTTTCTACCACCGTGGTTGGATCGAGAAAGACTTCGTCACCGCCATTCGAATTGACGGCAATGAATACGAAAGCCCTACACACTCCATCGATTGCTTCAAAGGTCGAGTCGCACTTGAACTCGAATGGAACAACAAGGACCCGTTCTTCGATCGCGATCTGAATAACTTCCGTCTGTTGTTCGATCTACGTGCAATTGACGTGGGAGTGATCGTTACGCGCGCAACTGAATTGCAAGCGATCTTCAACAGCCTCGGCAAAGGAAAGTCGTATGGTAATTCGACGACCCATCACACGAAGCTCTGGCCCCGCTTAGACGGCGGCGGAGGTGGAGGCTGCCCTGTGCTGACATTCGCAATCACACCCGCGCTCTATGTGGACGATGGTCCCCCGTCCGCAGCTGTCAAAGCCGCGATTGAATCACTTCCCGAAACGGAAGACCCCGGAGACGATGTCTCGGATAAATGAGCGGTTACTCGATAATTAAACCCCGCTCCGTCGCGGAGTTGTGCGAATAGGTTTTCCAGGTCGGCTCGTAGTCAGTGCGAGCCTCGTTACCCCAAACCTCCCAACCCGGACGCATTCCGCGCGCGAAAAGCTCGAGATAAGGGCCCGTGCTACATGCTTCGATGATATCGTAAAGCTCATCAGGCTTCTTCGAATGCTCGCGCTTGCGCGTTGCGAGGTAATTTACTTGGCGGCGCCCGGCCGCCAAGGTCCGCGCGTTCTTGCCGCGAACGCCGAACAGGACAAGCTCCGTCACGTTTCGGAAATAGAACCCGACGCCGCGCCCGTCGGGACCGCCATCCTTGCGGATTTTGTGCCAGACCAAATTGGTCTTGTACTGGAAGCCCCAGGCTTGCATCACGCGCAAGCCTTCCGGCAACAGCGCATTCGGAACCCAGAGGTAGAGATGCGCGACCGGCGCCGCAATTTGCGATAACGCAATCGCGGCGATCTCGTCCGTGGAGAGCGTGACGTAACGCGACAAGCGCCGATGCTCCGGCGCCATCTTTCCGGTGCGATTGGCAAAGCGCCACGGCGGATCGACGAGGATCGCGCCGAACTGCCGACCTTGCGCATAGGATGCAAAAGCATCGGCAACCGTCATGTTCGCGAACGCCGCCTGCTCTGCTCCCTCCGACATTGCGCACCTCCAAAAGCAACTATATCTAGCGATTAGTCCCTTCGCGACCCCTATATCCGGTTATCCCCCGAAATTGGCTTCGTTTCGCAGTTTTCGGATTTCGCCTGCCTGATCAAAAAGATGGCGCCGCGGGAAGGCGGCGCCCATGGGGGAAGCCCGTTGCGCGGCGGGATTACTCCTCGGCCGCCTCGCCCGCGCCCTTCACCATCATCGCATCGGCAACAAGCCCGGCATTGGTGCGGATCGCATGCTCGATCGCGTCGGCGATGGACGGATTATCCTTGAGAAACTGCTTGGCGTTCTCGCGGCCCTGGCCGATGCGCTGCCCGTCATAGGCGAACCACGAGCCCGATTTCTCGACGACGCCGGCCTGGATGCCGAGATCGATCAGCTCGCCGCGCTTCGATATGCCCTCGCCATACATGATGTCGAACTCGACCACCTTGAAAGGCGGCGCCATCTTGTTCTTCACCACTTTGACGCGCGTCTGATTGCCGACGGTCTGCTCCTTTTCCTTGATCGCGCCGATGCGGCGAATGTCGAGCCGGACCGAGGCGTAGAATTTGAGCGCGTTGCCGCCGGTGGTGGTCTCGGGATTGCCGAACATGATGCCGATCTTCATGCGGATCTGGTTGATGAAGATCACCATGCAGCGCGATTTTGAGATCGAGCCGGTGAGCTTGCGCAAAGCCTGGCTCATGAGCCGGGCATGAAGCCCGACATGGCTGTCGCCCATCTCGCCTTCGAGTTCGGCGCGCGGCACCAGTGCCGCCACCGAATCGACCACCAGCACATCGACCGCACCCGAGCGCACCAGCGTGTCGGCGATCTCGAGCGCCTGCTCGCCGGCATCGGGCTGGGAAATGAGGAGATCGTCGATATTGACGCCGAGCTTTCGCGCGTAGCCCGGGTCGAGCGCGTGCTCCGCATCGATGAAAGCGCAGGTGCCACCGGCCTTTTGTGCCTCGGCGATGACATGGAGCGCGAGCGTCGTCTTGCCCGAGCTTTCCGGCCCGTAGATTTCAACGACGCGCCCGCGCGGCAGCCCGCCGATGCCGAGCGCGATATCGAGGCCCAGAGAGCCGGTCGAGATCACCTCGGTCTCGCTCGCGACCTCGCGCGAGCCGAGCTTCATGATCGATCCCTTGCCGAAAGCCCGCTCGATCTGGCCGAGCGCGGCATCGAGCGCCTTTTGCTTGTCCATCGTGTCCTTGTCTACCAGGCGCAAAGCGGTGTTCGACATCCCCCAACTCCTTATTCCATAGCGCCGCCCGGTTTCCTAGGGACTCAGCGCGAAGCCGATGTCGAGACACCGTACATGATTTGTTCTCAACAAAGCAAGTGCTGTTTTGTTCTCCTGTGATTTATAAGAAGTTCAAATACTTAACACGAAAGCCCGAGCGCCGAGCCGGGACAAGCGGCGCGCCGCGATTGGCGCGGCTCTCGGCCTTCGGGCAAGGAAGTCCGGCGCGCGCGCCTGGCCGGACTGGCGACTCGCCCCGGCCCGGCGCCGGCCGTTATTTCGCCGGCAGGAAGGCCTCGGTGTAGAGCGCCGTCACATCCGCCGGGCGCTCTTTGAGCACGCCGAGATCGAGGAAGGATTGGACGATCGCCTCGACCGCCTTCCGATCGAAATGCCCGTCATCCGACATGGCGGGCATTTCAAGGTCATAGACCTTCCCCGCGATATCAGGCGGCAGCTTGGTCACCGGCGCGGTCAGCTTGATGGTCTCCGCCTTGTGCGCGCGCATGTATTCGACCGTGTCGAACCAGGCGGCGATGAAACCGCGCACCGTATCGGGATGCTTCTCGATCATTGTGTTGGTGGCGTAGATCAGATGAGTGATGTAGTCGGTGAGATTGCCGAAGGTCAGGAGAACATGCGCCTGGCCTTTGGCTTCGAGCAGATAACCGCCCTCGACCGGACCGATGATCGCGTCGAGATGCTTGGCGACGAGCCCCGCCACCTCGCTGGTCATGCCGCCGACAGAGGCGCGTGTCACGCCCTCCGGCCCCCAGCCCTGCGCGCGCGAGAATTCGAGCGCGAGCCAGGAGGTCAATGAGGTCGGCGAGGTCACGCCAATGGTCTTGCCCTTGAGATCGGCGGGGCTTTTGACGCTGCCGTCGGAGCGCACGATGATCGACATCTCGACCGGCGCGCCGGCGGTCACGGCGACCGCTTTTTCGGGCGAGCCCTTCACCACGAAGGCAACATCGGTGTTGCCGGAGACGGTGAAATCGACGGCGCCCGCCGCGACGGCTTCGCCGAGCTTGCCGCCGCCGGCGAAGTTGAGCTTCTCGACCGCGAGCCCGTGCTTGGCAAAAATCCCGGTGTCGATCCCGACATCGATCACCGCGAACATGAAGGCGCTGCCCTCGGGCGTGCCGACGCGCACCGTCTCGGCTGCATGCGCCGGCGCCGCGGCGATTGCAGCGACAATGCCGCACGCAAAGAGAATGCGGCTGCGCTTCACCCATTTCATCATGGTCGTTCCTCCCCTGGCGTTTTGCGAAAGGCCGCGCGTGGCGGCCGTTCGCCTTATTCTGCGGCGGCGAGCGCCGAATCCTCTTTCAGCCGCGCGGCGCATTCGGCGATCATTGGCAGGCTAATCGTGAAGAAGGTTGCGCCATCCGTCGAGGCGAGCGCCGCGGGCATGCTATCGGGCGGCAAATATAGATAGGTGTCTTTGCCCCAGTCCTTGCCGCCATAGGTGAAAGCGCCGTCGATGCAATAGCGCAGCTCGGCGTCGCGCTGGCGCGTGGCCTCGAGCCGCGCGCCCGGCAAGAGGCGGAAAAACCCGATGCCGGTGCGCATCTCGGTGAAAGTGCCGAGATGCTTGATCTCGACGCCCGGGCGGTCGCGATCGGGAAGCCAGGCATAGTTCTGCGACAGCATCATCACCGGCGCGCGATAGCGCGACGCGGGAAAGGTCAGCTTCTGGCCCTCATGCTCTTCCCAGATGGCGACATAGGAATCCTTGTTCTTGCGTCCACCGCTGGCGGTGCGGCCGCGATAGATGCCGTTCTCGAAGACGGCGCCTTCACCGATCATCTTCTGATAGGTCGCGTTCATCTCCTCATTGCTGAGGAGATGCCGGCCGCTCGCTCCCTGGAATTGCAGGACGAGGGTCGCGCATTCGCCCTTTTGCGCCTGCGGCCCGTAATAAGCGCCTTCGGGGAAATAGCCGATCTCGCCCGGCCCGAGATCGCCATGGCCGGTGCTTTGAATGCCGGAGAGCGTGTAGCGGATCTGATCGAAATTATGCCGGTGGCGCGGCGTGAAATAGCCTTCGGGCACGATCGAGAGCGAGAATTCCGCGGTAAGGCCTGGCACGCCGGTCTCGAGCGGCAGGCGCTTGCGCCGGATCGCGTTGACGCGGCCGCGCTGCACGCCCTCCAAGGGAAGATCGTTCGAATTGACGATGACGATGTCGCTGCTCATGCGTTTCTCCCTTTCGCTCGCGCGGCGCACCGCGCCCTCAAGACAGACTCAGATCGAGCCCCAAATCCTTCACCTGATGCGCAGTCAGCGCCCGCACCGCCTGCCGCGCCTTGGCCGGTTGACCCGCGACGATGGCCGCGATCAGCGCTTCGGCGTGGCGCGTCATGCCCTCCGGATCGGCGCCGCGCCGCATCGATTCATAGACATAGATGCGCGCCTTGGCCGCGAGCCGCTCCCAGGCGCGCGTCAATTCGCGATTGCCCGCGGCTTCCACCACCCAACGCATGAGATGGCCAGGCGCCGGCACGATCTCGACCCCGGTGTCGTGTCGTACCTGATCCAGCACCTGCGGCGCTTGCGCAAGGACCGCGCGGTCGCGGCGGCGGGCGGCGAGCTCGGCCGCCAATTCCAAGAGCCCAAGACGCAGCTGGAACAGTTCGACGATCTCGCGGTCGCTCGAGGCGGCGACGCGGATGCCGCAATAGGGCACGCGTTCGAGGAGCCCCTCGGCAACGAGCAGCTGCAGGGCCTCGCGCACCGGCCCATTCGAGAAGCCGAATTCGAGCCTCAGCGCGTTCTCGCGAATCCACTGGCTCGGCCGATAGGCGCCGCTCCACAGCCGCTCCCGCACCACGCCTGCCAGCCACTCGGCGCGGCCCGCGGGCGGCTGAACGGCTTGGACGTGACGGGTCGTGGATGCGGACGCCATTCGCTCTCCGGATGATTATGGATTATTAATAATTTTGCATGCGATGGTCAAGCGATCCCCCTTCGCGATGCTTGAAGGCGTGCCGCGCTAGACCCGCTGATAGCGCCGATATACAGCGTGACGTTCGGCGGCCGATTGATCTGATGTAAACCCACCCGGCTCTGATTCGGCTTCTCCTAGGAGCGTTATGCTCACTACCACGTCATGCGCGGGCTTGACCCGCGCATCCATGAGTTTTTTCTTCTAGGTCAGCGTAGACGTGGATGCCCGCGTCAAGCGCGGGCATGACGATCAACTTAAGCCGCCGGGCGCTCGCCCGAATCCTGCATTACTTCTTTAACTTTTCCGGCTAGTTGCTTGAGACTAAATGGTTTCGGCAGAAAGTGAATGCCGTCCTCGTCGCCCAGCCGCTTGCGGAAATGGTCCTCGGCATAGCCCGAGATGAAGATCACCTTGAACTTGCGGTCGGGATGGAGCTCGCGGACCTCCTTGATGAGGCTCGGCCCGTCCATCTTCGGCATCACCACATCGGTGATGATGAGATCGACCTTCTGCGCGCCGTCCTGGAGGATGGTCAGCGCCGTCTCGGCGCTGTCGGCCTCGATCACGCGGTAGCCCTTGTTCTTGAGGGCGCGCGAGGAAAAGAGCCGGACCGGGTCCTCATCCTCGACCAGCAGCACCGTCCCGGTGCCGGTCAGATCGCGCGGCAGCGCGACATCCTCGGCGGCCCGCGCCGCGCCGCCCTGCGCCTCGTCGCCGCGATGGCGCGGCAGGAAGATCGAGAAGCAGGCGCCCTTCCCCGGCGCGCTGTCGACGCGCACGAAACCGCCGGTCTGCTTGACGATGCCATAGACCGTCGAGAGGCCGAGCCCGGTGCCCGAGCCGATTTCCTTGGTCGAGAAGAAAGGCTCGAAAATCCGCTGCAGATTCTCGGGCTCGATGCCGATGCCGGTGTCCGCGACCTCGATCCGTACATATTCGCCGGTCGGCATGACCTCGTCGCCGAGCCGCACCGGCGCGGCGTTGACGATGTTCGAGGTGCGGATGGTCAAGGTGCCGCCGCTCGGCATGGCATCGCGCGCATTGACGGCGAGATTGATGATCACTTGGTCGAGCTGGCCTTGATCGACCTTGACGAGGCCGAGATCGCGGCCATGCACGACCTTCAATTCGATGTTCTCGCCGATGAGGCGGCGCAGCAGATGCGAGAGGTCGGCGAGCGTGTCGGTGATGTCGAGGACGCGCGGCTGCAAGGTCTGCTGGCGCGAGAAGGCCAGGAGCTGGCGCACGAGATTGGCAGCGCGGTTGGCGTTCTGCTTGATCTGCATGATGTCGGCAAAAGACGGATCGCCGGGCCGGAAGCGCAGCAGCAGGAGATCGCAGAAGCCGATCATCGCCGTCAGCAAATTGTTGAAGTCGTGCGCGACGCCGCCGGCGAGCTGCCCCACCGCCTGCATCTTCTGCGACTGGATGAACTGCGCCTCGATCTTCTTCTGATCGGTCGTGTCGATGAAATGCAGGATGAGCCCGCCTTCGCTGTCGCGGCTCATGACGAGAGCGGCCGATTTGCCGCTCGCCAGCGACAGCTCGACCGGCTCGCCGGGCGGCCGGCCGATCATTGCCGCGGCAAGATCCGAAGCAAGGCCCGGCCGGTCGGCTTCGGGGAGAAAGGTCACCAGCGCCTTGCCGATGAGATCGGCGGGCGCCGCGCCGAAGAACGCGCCCAAGGTGGCATTCGCCTCGGCGAAGCGCCCCTGCTCGTCGAGCAGCGCGATGCCGACGGGCGCATTGGCGAAGAAGCGCTCGAAGCGCTCGCGCGATTGCCGCAGCGCCGCTTGCCAGTCGCGCTCGGGCGTCAAATCGCGCACCACCGAGCGGGTGCGCAGATTGGCGCCGTAACGGATGACGCTCTGGGTGATGAGGGCTTGCAGCATCAACCCGTGCCGGCCCTTCAGCACCACCTCGCCGCGCTCGCCGCCGCTCTCGAAGGGCGCGTGAGGCAGCGCGCCGGCGGGCGGCGGCTCAGCGAGGAAGTCGCCGATCTTGGCGCCATTGGCGACAAGCTCGGTCGGCGAGGCGCCGAGCCAGTCGGCCAAGGTCTCGTTGACGAAGAGGAAGCGCCCGGCGCCGTCGACCGAATAAAACCCGATCGGCGCGTGATCGAGAAAATCCGCGAGCTTGGAACGCTCGTCGCGGATTTCGCGGTCGATCAGGCTGCGCTGCGTCACATCCTCGAAATTCCACAGGCTCAAGCCCGCTCGCCCGGCGAGGCGATGCGCGGTGACGCTGAACCAGGCGATCGGCCCGGCGGGGTGGCTGATCGCGACGCGGCCGCTGGCACGGCCCTTTTGCTGAACGTCGCGCCGCAGACTCGCCAACTCGCTGCTGGCGCCGTCCTCGGCGGCAAGGCGCCGGGCGAGCGCGTCGAGCGGCGCGTCGTCGAGTCCCGGGAAGAATCGATAGAACGCCGAATTGGCGTAGACGATCTCGCTATCGCCGCCGACGATGAGATGGGCGTTGGCCGAGGTCTCGAGCGCCTGGTTGAGGAGATCGAGCTTTTGCACCGCGCTGCTCTGGATGCGCCGGCCGATCGCCGCGGCGATGCCGAAGCCGATCGCAAGACAAGCAAAGCCCACCGCGGCGAGATCGACGAGCAGCGGCGGCCCGACGCCGGCGGCGAGGAGGCGCGCGCAGATCACGGCAGCAATGCTGGAGAAGACCGTCACCAGCGCCGCGCCGAACACCCAGCCGGGCGTCCGCGACGCCGAGGCGGCGGGAAGGCGGCGCAGGCTGCCGGGGCTTTCGAGGTTCGACGACGCTTCGGTCATGGCGATCGGGGGCGCAGCTTATCACAGGGCGCGCGCTTGCGGCCTTATCTTTCCTTTGAGGCGGAACACATAGCTGATGATCTCGGCCACCGCCTTGTAGTGCTCGGGTGGAATCTCGCGGTCGATCTCGACGCTCGCATAGAGCGCGCGCGCCAAGGGCGGGTTTTCGACGATCGGCACATCGTGCTCCTGGGCGAGCTCGCGAATCCGCTGCGCCAGGAGATCGACGCCCTTCGCTACCACCTTGGGCGCGCCGGCCTCGCCGAGCTCATATTGCAGCGCGACGGCGTAATGGGTCGGGTTGGTGATGACGACCGAGGCTTTGGGCACCGCCGCCATCATGCGCTTGCGCGCCCGCTCGTTGCGAATCTGCCGCAGCCGCGCCTTGATCTTCGGATCGCCTTCGGCCTGCTTGAACTCCTCCTTGACCTCTTGCTTGGTCATGCGCATCGAGCGCATGAAGGAAAAGCGCTGATAGGCATAGTCGGCGAAGGCCAGGATGGTGACCACGGCGAGCACGCCGAACATCAGCCGCAGCGTCAAATGATAGAGCTCGAAGGGCAGATGCTCGAAGGATTGGGCCGCCATGCGCTTCAGCTGGGCAACGCTCGGCATCGCCACCCACCAGGCGACCAGGGCGACGACGCCGATCTTGGCGATGTTCTTGGGGAGCTCGACGAGCGAGCGCCAGGAGAAGAGGCGTTGCAGCCCCGCGAGCGGCGACAGCCGCGTGATATCGAACTTGAATTTCTCGGTCGCGAACAAGAGGCCGATCTGCACCACCGTGCCGGCGATCGCCGCGACCACCGCCACCAGCATGGGCACGGCCAGCGCCACCCCCACCCGGGCGAGCGAATCCGACAGCAGCTCCCAATGCACATCGCCATCCGTGCCGATGAAATTGGCCGGCGTGACGAAGACCGCGAGCGCCTTGGCGATCGTCTGCGCAATCGGCGTCGCCCCGACCATAAGTACGCCGGTCGCCGCCAAAAGCATGAACCAGGTGTTGATCTCGCGCGATTGAACGACCTGGCCCTGCTGGCGCGCGCGCGCGAGCTTCTTGCCGGAGGGCGCCTCTGTCCTTTGGTCCTTGTCGGGTGCGTCGTCCGCCACGGCTCAGCCCGGCGCGAGGAGGCTGAATTGCTGGTTCGCGGCGCCGAGGAACCAGCCCATGCCGGCGGAAAGGACGAGCGCGAAGAGCAGCAGTCCGCCCATGATCTGGAGCGGCTGGCTGACGAACATCACCTGGAGCTGCGGCACGAGCCGCCCGATCAGCCCTATGGCGACGAAGAACACGGTGCCGAGGGCGATGAAGGGTGCCGCCATCTCGACCGCCAGCTGGAACGAGCCCGCGACCGCATGGGCGATGGTCTGCGACATGTCATCGAGCGGCGGCAGCTTGCCGGGAGCAAAAATCATGTAGCTATCGACGAGGCCGCGCAGCATCACATAGTGGAGATTGGTCAAGAAGATCAGCAGCACGCCCAGAGCTGAGTAGAGCGCGCTGGGGATCGGGCTTTGCTGCGCCTGCATCGGGTTGAAGATAACGGCGTTGGAAAGGCCGGTCTGCAGCGAGACGAACTGGCCCGCCATCTCCAGCGCCGCGAGCAGCATGCGCGCCAAGGTGCCGATGAAGACGCCGATCGCGATCTCGCCGCCAAGCATGACGACGAGCGTCGCGGGACTCGAAGGCATTGCCGGCAGCAGCGGCGAAAGGATCGGCAGAAGCAGCAGCGAGATGCCGACCGCGAGAAGGAGCCGATAGCGCTGCAGCACATAGGCCTCGCCGAAGCCCGGCAGGAGCATCATCGCCGAGCCGATGCGCGCGAAGATCAGCAGCGCGGCGAAGGCATTCGCGGGGAGGAACTGCGCGAGCGGCATGCGTCACCCGGAAATGACGCGTTCCATCAGCCCCTGCGTGAAGGAGATGAGCGTCTGCAGCATGAACGGCAGGAACAACAGGAGCGAGAGAAGAATCACCAGCATCTTCGGCACGAAGGTGAGCGTCATTTCCTGGATCTGGGTGAGCGCCTGGAAGAACGAGATGAGCAGGCCGACGATCAGCCCGAGGATCATCGCCGGCGCACCGAGCTTCAAGGTGACGATGATCGCCTCGCGCGCGATCGTCATGGCGTCCGTCGCGTTCATGCGCCTGCCCCGCCCCCGCGCCGTCAGATCGGCATTTTGAGGATGTCTTGATAAGCGGCGATGACCTTGTCGCGCACGGCGACGACGGTCTGCAACGCCATTTGCGCGTTGGTGACCGCCTCGGTCACCGCCGCGAGATCGGCCTTGCCGGTCACTGCTTGGAGACTCTGCTGCTCGCTCTTGCCGAGCGCGTCGACGACGCCTGTGGCCGCGTTCTGCAACAGCTTGCCGAAGCTCTCGCCGCTCGTCGCGTCGTCCGCCACGCCGCCGATCATGCGGTTGGTGCTGGCATAGGCCTTGGCGGCGCTGGTGAAATCGACGGTCATGGAACGGCTCCTTCTGCGCCTCAGCCTTGCAGCACGTCGAGGGCGCGGCTCAGCATCGCCTTCGCCGCCTGGATCACGTTGAGGTTGGCCTCGTAGCTGCGCTGCGCCTCGCGCATATCCATGAGCTCGGTGATCGAATTGACATTGGGCGTCTTCACATAGCCGCTGGCATCCGCCGCTGGATGGCCGGGCTCGTAGCGGCGGCCGAAGCCGGTCTGGATGGTGGTGATGCCCGAGACCTTGACCTTATCGACGCCGAGCTGGCGATCGAACACATCCTCGAAATTGACGATCTTGCGCTTATAGGGATCCTGATCCGGGGTCTGCGCCGTCGAATCGGCATTGGCGAGGTTTTCGGCGATCACCTTCAGGCGCTGGCTCTCGGCGCTCATGCCGGCAAACGCCACCGCGAAGGATTTGTCGAGCTCCATCTCTCAATTCCCCGATCAGCCGTTGTCGAGCGCGGTCTTGAAGAGCGCGATGTTCTGCTTGTAGAGCGTCGTCGTCAGCGCGTAATCCGCCGCGTTCTCGGAAACCTTCATCATCTGGGCCTCGATCGAGACGCCATTGCCGTTGAGCGTGCGATCCTCGGTGGTGTCGATCGTGCCCGACTGGCCGCCGCCGCCCGCGGGAAGGGTGAAGTGCCCCGGCTGGGTTGCGACGAGACGAACGGCGGAGGCGGAGGAGGTGCCGCCCAGCAGCGCCTTGAAGTCCGGCTCCTTCAAATCCTTCTCGTTGTAACCCGGCGTGTTGGCGTTGGCGACGTTCTCGGCAAGGACGGTTTGGCGATCGCTGAGCCACGACATGCGCCGCGTGATCGCCTCGAAAAGCGGAATGTTGCGAAGGTCCATGCCGGCGATGATGGCGCCGTTTACCTTAATTTTGCGTAAAGCCGCGCGGCGCGCGCGCGGCAAATCGCGAAACTCTCGGCCCGGCAATGAAATCTTAACCACGTTGGAGCGAGCATCGCGCCAGCCGACGCCCTCCGGGATTAACCAGTTGCCGCTCCCTTCCGCGAGCTCTTCCTCCGATGCCGGCCGCCAAGCCGTGGCGGCGCGGCTCGTCGCCCTGGCCGAGGCGCACGGCATGACGCTGCGCGCGCGCGACGATCTCTCGGCAGTTCTTGCCGGGTTGAAGCTCGGCGAGCCGATTCCGATCCCGGCCTTCGCCGTCCTTGCCGAGATCCTGTTCGCGCTGCTTCACGCCAATCAGCACCCTTCAGCCGATGAGGAGACGTCATGACCATGCCGCCGCTCGAGGAGCGATTCCGCGAGCTGAGCCGCGCGGTGGCGCGCTCGCGCGCCGCCGTCGCCGCCGGGGATTGCGTCAATCTCGCGGGGCTCGATGCCGAAGTCGCAAGCGTGACGGAGCTGGCGCGCAACGCGCCCACGCCGCAGCGTACCGATCTCCTCGGCGCCTTGCGCGCGCTCCTCGGCGAGCTCGACGGGCTCGCGGTCGATTTGCAGCGCCAGCACGATGCCGCTTTGGCGCGGCAAGCGGCCAGCGCCTACGCGCGCGACCAGGCTTAGAGGATCAAGACCCGCATGGGTGACATGTATTGGCGTTTCGTTCTGGCGCTCGTTCTGGTGCTGGCGTTGATCTTTGCGGTCGCCTGGATCGCCAAGCGTCTCGGCCTCGGCGGACGCATGGCCACGGCACGCGGGAAACGGCGCCTGTCGATCGAAGAGGTTCTGTCGCTCGACGGCAAGCGGCGCCTCGTGCTCCTCAAGCGCGACGGCACCGAGCATCTGGTGCTGCTCGGCATCGGCAGCGACGTCGTTATCGAAACCGGCATCGCCGCCGCGCCGGATGCGCCCGCGCAAGCTTTTGGCGCGCTGTTGCCAGGAGCGCCGCGTTGAAGCGTTTTGTCCTGGTCGCGATCACTGTTTTCGTGCTGGTCCTGCTGCTGGCGCCGCATGCGGCTTT
>Ga0070681_10004315_pt1 | contig 13511 bp, 15 predicted proteins | sample KBSC83BmetaG_FD_65650 | JGI IMG/M metagenome (GOLD analysis project Ga0070681, IMG submission 65650) | Corn rhizosphere microbial communities from Kellogg Biological Station, Michigan, USA - KBS C8-3B metaG | ecosystem: Host-associated > Plants > Roots > Rhizosphere | place: USA: Michigan... | reverse complement strand
CCGTAGAAGTGCGTGAAGAGCGTGCCCTCGTGCGCGAGCCGCGTCTCGTAGGGGCAGCAGGGGCTGCCGACGACGTCCGCGTAGCCGTGGTTCTCCATGAAGACGACGACGATCGGCGCGTGCCGATGGCCGCCCGGCGCCGTCGCCGAGGTGCTGGGCGGCGGCGCGCTCGACGGCGACTGCGGGGGCGCGGAGCCGACCGAGATCCCGGAGCTTCCACTGCTCCCACCGGCGCACCCGGCGCACACTGCCGCCAGCACGCACAGGATGAGTGCCGCCGGGCCACGCACGAGACGAAGCGTCGCCGTTGGCGATTGGGCGGCGGTTGGCCCGGCGGCTAGCGAGGGCTGCGAACCGAGCCGCGGCGCGTGCGGCCGTTCGCCCACCACCGGCCCCACCGGCTCGGCGCGGTCGACCATCCGATGAGGCCGCCGAGCGCGCCGCCCACGAAGGTGAGCGCGATCGCGGCGATCACGGTGGTCCGGGCCGACGCGTGGAACGCCCAGACGAGCGTGACGATGTTGAGCAGCACCGCACCGGCGATCGCGTACCGGACGACGCGCCACCGGATCGTATTGGTCGTTGCGATGGTCATCGGGACGTCGATGCCCCGTCGCGGCGCCGCAAAACGCGTTTCGGGCGCTCGGACGCCAATGTCACGAACGGGTCATGTTCGGTCGCGTTGCGGCACACCGGGATGTGGGTAGTAGGAGGTGGCCCATGCAGGCATAGACGGGGACTTGGCAGGAGGCGGATCGTGGCAGGTGGGTCGCGGAGCGAGGGGGCGCGGCAGGTGAGCATCGGCGCAGGCCGTCGCCGGCCGCGCCTGTACCTGCCCTGGCCGCTCGTGCCGGTCGCAGTCCTCGTGTACCTGGTCATCGTCGTGGTGGCAGCGCCGTTCTGGCTCATCGAGAAGCTGTTCGGTCCAGGCCGGCGTCGTTTCCCCGGGCGCCGACGCGAAACGCGGGTGTGACAAACCGCCGCTGCCCGGGTATCCCAACGTAGGAGAATCCTGCGCGAGGGGTCGAGACCGGCGCCCCGGTTCCCAGCTTCGAAGGGGCGCCCGGTGTTGTCCGCATCGCCACAGATCGTCGCCCGGCACATCACCACTCCGCCGACGCGCGTGGTCGTGCTGTCAGGCGAACACGACCGTTCAACCGTCCACGAGCTCGAAGGCGCGCTGGCGGCCGCCGTGGCGAGCGGCGACCCGGCGATCGTCGACCTGCGCCGGGCGACGTTCGCCGACTCGTCGATCCTCGCCGCGATCGTCGCCGCACACCACAGGGCAGGGCGGCGCTGCTTCGCCGTCGTCGTTCCGCTCTCGGGTGAGGTCGCGCGGCTGTTCGAGCTCACCGACGCGCGGGCCGTGCTCGTGACGTTCGCGGCGCTGCGCATTGCCATCGACTGGTGCTACCCGACGGGTCGGCCCCAGATCACGGGCGCCCGCCAGTACGGCCTCTGGACGTGGGATTCCTGATCCGGTCGAGTTCCTGCCGTGCAGGATCCGCTCCAGCCGCTTCACGGCGAGAGGCATGCTGGGGTCGCGGGCGGATGCTGTGGAAGCGGCCCGGACGTGGTCACGATGGCCGCGTGCACCGCCTTCGCGAGCCCGAGCGGAGCACCAATCCCGCGGAATTGCATGAACCACACCATCGGCGACGCGTCGGGCCCTGAGCTTCCTGCATCGAGCACGTGTACCCCCCTGCGGTGCGGCCACAAGGGTTCCCGCACCGTCGGCCGCCGCTACTCGAGGCGAGGGCCCAGCGATGCGGTGTCACCCGTGCTGCTTCGGATCGGGAAACCCGGCTCGCGCGAGGACCGACTTCAGCCGGCGCAGATCGGCCGGTCCCCGGGCGCCGTAGGCGTAGTCCCCGGCCACTCGAAGCGCTCGCTCGAGCATGGCGATGCGGGCCGTCGCGATCCGCAGCTGGTTGCGCAGGTCATGCTCGGTGCGGACGTGACCCTCGACCCGCGACGGTGCGTCGTCGGCCATGCTAGGCCCGCTCGTGCACGGTGCCTGCGGCGGGGCGCGTCAGTACCACTTGCCCCGTGCGAACCCGCCGAACGCGATGAGCCCGATGAGGGCGATGATGATCCCGAGCCAAAGGTTCCAGACGATGGCCACGATGATCCCGATGATCACGATGATCCCGCCGGTGGTGATCCCGCCGATTCCGCTCCTGCCTCGCGTCGTCATGCTGTTCCCTCCGTGTGTTCGGGCGTCTCGCCCCTCACAGAAGGGGATGCCCGTCAGGGTGGAGTTCTCAAACCGTCCGCTCCCCTCGGCGGCGACGCTCGCCTTGTCGGCGAGGGCTCGACGCAGCCTCCCGCTAGAGCGAATCGATCCAGCGTTCGAGGCGGCGGCCCTCGCGCAGCATGACGTCGGGGTCGCGCAGGGTGTTCGCGAGCAGCGAGACGCCCTGGTAGGCGGAGATGAGGGCGACCGCCAGATCGGCGGCGTCGCGGCGGCCCATCAGGCTGAACTGATTCTGCGCCCACCGGAGCGGCACTTCGATCAGCCGGCGAGCCGCCTGCTGCAGCTCGTCGTCACGCTTGTCGAGCTCCTGGCAGAGGCTGCCGTGTGGGCAACCCCGCTCGGCCGCCACCTCGCGCTGCGCGATGAACGCGCGAACCAGTGCCTTGAGACGCGCCCGCGGCGTTCTGTGGCGTTCCAGCGACTCGAGCATCGCCTCGATCTCGCGGACGTGGGCGTCGATCGCCGCTTCGACCAGGTCGTCCTTGGTCTTGAAGTAGTAGTAGACGTTTCCCTGCGGAACGTCGGCCGCCCGGGCCACGTCGACGAGGGTCGTCCGCTCGAGGCCGTGCTGGTAGACGACCTGCCGCGCGCCCTCGACCAGCCGCTGCCGCTTCTCCTTGCCCCGCGTATCTGAGCGAGTCATCTGACTCACAGTAGCACTTGCACCTCTCTTCACCTCGTGATAGTTAGTTAACTGACTCACTCATGAAAGGTGCAGGATGGACACGAAGCGAAGATCACCGGCGCGGGGGCCCGTGACGGACCCCACCGAGCCGTCCTTTCTGGCCACGCGCGCTGGAGTGCTGACGCTCCTGCTGCTGTGCGCCGTGCAGTTCCTCGACGTCGTCGACGGCTCGATCGTCAACGTCGCGCTCCCCTCGATCGAGCACAGCCTCCGCTTCTCCCAGCAGAACCTCCAGTGGGTGGCGACCGGGTACGTGCTCACGTATGGCGGATTCCTGTTGCTGGGCGGGCGCGCCGCCGACCTCCTGGGACGGCGTCGGGTGCTGGTGGCCGGGGTCGTGGTGTTCGCGGCCTGCTCGCTCGTCGCAGGGCTCGCGCGCACCGAGACGACCCTGATCGGCGCCCGGCTGGCCCAGGGCGTCGGCGCCGCGCTGATGGCACCGGCCGCGCTTTCGCTCGTCACGACCTCGTTCAAGGAGGGCGTCGATCGCCACAAGGCGCTCGGCATCTGGGGCGCCATCAGCGGGTTGGCGGCGGCCACGGGCGTCTTCCTCGGCGGCGTGCTCTCGCAAGGCCCCGGCTGGCGCTGGGTCTTCTTCGTCAACCTGCCGTTGTGCGCCGTCATCCTGGTCGCGGCCTTCCGGCTGCTGGACGGCGACCGGCCTCACCGGCCGCGGCGGGCGTTCGACCTGACGGGAGCGGTGCTGGCCACCGGGTCCGTGCTGCTGCTGGTATACGGCCTGATCCAGGCTCCCGATCACGGCTGGGAGAGCACCCACTCGCTGGGCGCGTTCACCGCCTCCGCATTGCTGCTGGTCGCCTTCGTCGGCAACGAGCGGCGGAGCCGAAGCCCCCTGATCCCGCTCTCGATCTTCCGCGTCCCGGGACTCGTTGCGGCCGACGTCACCCAGCTCGTCGCCTTCGCCGGCTTCTATGCGACGTTCTTCTTCCTGACCCTCTACATGCAGAACATCCTCGGCTGGTCGCCGATCGAAGCCGGCGCCGCCTACCTGCCTGTGACCCTCGGCTTGGGGATCAGCGCCTCGATCTCGCCGCGCCTGTTCGCCAGGCTCGGCACACGGCCGGTGCTCGTCGGCGGGGCGATGCTGGCGGCCGGCGGCGTCTTCATGCTCTCGCGGATCCCTTCCCATGGCACGTATGCCGCCGATGTGCTCCCCGGACTGGTCGTCATGTCCCTCGGCCTGGGCGCGATCTTCGTCGGCGCCACCGTCGCGGCCAACGCCGGCGTCCCCGCCGGCCAGGCCGGGCTCGCCGCCGGGCTCCTCAACACCTCTCTCCAGGTCGGGATCGCGGTTGGGCTCGCGGTTTTCTCGGCACTCGCGACCACCCGGACGCAACACCTCCTGGCGGCCCACACGAACCCGGCCCATGCCCTCGTCGGCGGGTACGGGCTGGCGCTTCGCGCCGCCGGCATCTTCCTGGCCGCGGCAGGGCTGGTCGCGCTCGGCACCGTCAACTCGCGCGAGGACACGACCCCGCTGCCGCCCACCGCCGAGCCCGCCCCGGAAAGCTACTGACCATTCCGCTCATCAGAAAGCGAGGCATCGCAATGCCCCACGTCCTCCTCGTCTACGACCGCCCGGATTCGCTCGCCGGTGTTTCGGAGGAGACCCGTCAGGCGGTCTACCGGGAATACGAGGCCCTTGCCGGGATCCCCGGCATGGTCGGCCACCGCCTGCAACCGGGAGCGCCAGGGACGACCCTGACCGTCGCGGACGATCGCGAGCAGCCGCGACTCGAACCCGTCGGGACAGACGGCCTTCGGATCATCGGCTTCTACGTCCTCGCAACGGACGACGCGGACCGTGCCAGGGAGCTCGCCGCACGCATCCCGGCCGCCCGCATGGGCGGCGCGATCGAGATCCACCGGCTGGCGGGTGAGTAGGCGCGAGCGGCCGGACTCCTCGGGGCGGTGACCGCACGCGCACACCGTGCCTCAGGTGGTCGGCGGCGGGTTCGAGGTGGGCGGCGGCGCCGTCGAGGTCGGCGGCGGGCTCGACGTGGGCGGCGGCCCGGTCGAGGTGCCGCCTCCGGATGATCCGCCTCCGCCCGAGCCGCCGCCTCCTGACCCGCCGCTGGTGCTCGGTGATGGGGTCGGGATCGGCGGCGGCGCCACGCTGAACCTGGACGTCCACGGCTGGAACTGGATCGGCTGCGCGGGCACGAGCGGCCATGGGGTCGGCGGGAAGCGCTTCGGCTCGTCGCGGAACGCGGCGGCGGCGAAGAGGCCCCAGATCGTCGCCGAGTAGTTGCCGCCGAATGCGGGCCCGGGGATCGGGCCGGCCAGGTCGAGCATGGGCTGCTCGCCGCGTGGGTACCCGGTCCACACGCAGGCGGCCAGGTTGGGCGTGTAGCCGCAGAACCAGGCGTCGGTGTAGTTGTCCGTCGTGCCCGTCTTGCCGGCCTGGGGACGGTCGGGCAGTCCGTAGTTGGCGACATTCGCGCGCAAACCAGTGCAGCACGAATGCACGTTTGCGTCGAGGTACTGAGTGACCTGCCAGGTCGCTCCGTCGGGGACCACCCGGTGGCCCCGGTTCTTCGAGGCGGGCGTGAGGATGGGGTTGTCCCCGTACGGTGTGACCCTGGTGATCGCCAGCAGCGGGTGGCGGATGCCCTGGTCGGCGATCGTGGCGTAGGCGTGCGTCATGTCCAGCGGGGAGACGCCGCCGGCGCCGAGGATCACCGATGGCGATGTCGGCAGGTGGTCGGACTCGGGGATGCCGAGCTTGTAGGCCATGTCGGCGACGTTCTGGCCGCCGATGTCGATCGCCAGGCGGGCGTAGACCGCGTTCACCGACTCCTCCAGTGCCGTCGAGAGCGGCAGCACGCTCGCCGATGCGGACTCGGCGTTCTGCACCGTCCAGTAGTCGTTCTTGTCTCCGGGCGTCGGGAACGGCACGATCGGATAGTCGGTGAGAGGCGCCGTCGAGTAGTCGGTGGTGTCCGGGTCGATGTGGTCGTCGACCATCGCGGCGATGAGACCGAACGACTTGAACGTCGAGCCGGCCTGACGGCGCGACTGCACCGCCAGGTTGTACTTGCTCTTCTGGTAGTCCGGCGACGACTGCATGGCGAGGATCGCGCCGGTGCGTGGATCGACCGCGACCAGCGCCGCCGCCGGGGCGTTCGACGGGTGGCCCCAGTCCGGCCCCGTCAGCTCCTGGGTCATCGCCTGATGGGCTGCCGCCTGCAGCCTCGGGTCGATGGTCGTCTGCACCGAGAGCCCTCCGGCCTTGAGCGCCTTCCCGCCGTACTTCTCCACCAGCTGGTCGCGCACGTACTGGACGAAGTACGGCTGGCGCACCCGCGTCAGCGTCTTCGGCTGCCGCAGGCCCAGCCCGAGGTTGATCGCGTGGTCGTACTGCGCCAGGGTGATGTGGCCCTGGTCGAACATCGCCGCCAGGACCTCATTCCGGCGCTCCAGAGCCGCGGCGGGGTGCAGGCGTGGGTTGTAGTCCGTCGGCGACTGCGGCAGGCCGGCGATCAGCGCCGCCTGGCGAATGTTCAGCTGCGAGCAGTGCAGGTCGAAGTACGTCTCCGCGGCGGCCTCGCAGCCGTAGGTGACGCCGCCGTAGGGAATCACGTTCAGGTACGTGCCGAGGATCTTTGACTTCGACCAGCGCTCCGCGAGCTGGATGGCCAGCCAGGCCTCCTTGATCTTGCGGTCGAGCGTCTGCGTGTCCGTCAGGTACAGGTTCCTGGCCAGCTGCTGCTCGATCGTCGAGGCGCCCTGGACGGCGTGGCCGGCCTCGAGGTCGTCGAGAAACGCGCGGGCGATGCCCTGGTAGTCGACGCCGCCGTGCTGGTAGAAGCGCTTGTCCTCGATGTCGACGGTGGCGATCTTGAGCCACTTCGAGATCCGGTTGAACGGCACCGGGGTGCGGTTCTGGAGCGACGGGATCTGTGCCAGCAGACGGCCGGTGCGGTCGTAGATCTTTGTCGTGACGCCGGGATAGTCCGCCTTCATCGTCGTCAGGCTGACGCCCTTGAGGATGTCGGAGACGGCGACGGTCGCGCCGACACCGCCGGCGATGACGACGGCGACGATCGAGATGGCGATCACGACGAGCGCGGTCGCGGCCAGCGAGCGGCGACCACGTCGGCGCTCGGTCATGCGGCGGTGACGACGACGCGCAGCAACGTGGAGGAGCACGTCGTCGTACGGATCGCGCTGATCTGCGCCGGGCCGGCCCACGCGCTACCGGCTCCCCTGCGGGGTCGGTGGCTCCTGAATGCTCCGCGCCGCGCCGCGCGGGCCCACGTTTGACACCCGGACTCCCTCCACGGACCTTCAAGCTGTCGTGCAGGGCGCATCGACTCAACGCCGCAGCCGCCTTCAACCTACCCGGATCGCTCGGCGCGAAACCAGGCGTCACATGGCGCCCACGAGGAGGATCGGACGGTGATGGCCGGACATCCGCTGAGCGGTCTGTGGGATCACTCGGCGGGTCACCCTCGTCTGTCAGCCGGAGCCACCATACCTCGGCACGAACGGACGCACACCGCTCACGGCGACCTGTTCGCGGGGGCGGTATATTCCTGCACCCGAGATCGGAGGAGTGCCGTGAGCGAGCGTCGGGTTGCTGGAAGCGCGGCGGAGCTGCTTGACGCGGTCGCATCCGACGCTGTCGAGATCGAGGTGCGGGGGACGGTCTCGGGGATGCCGATGATCACCCTCAAGCCGGGCGTAGCACTGCGTGGCGGGGTGCTCGAGTTCGGCGCGAAGGGCGTTCGCCTGACGTCGCAGAACACGCTCGACGGCGTAGCCGTGCGCACCGCCGACGACGAGGTGGCCGTGCTGAACGACACCTCGGTTGACGATCTGGGAACGCTGACATTGCGGAACGTGACGACGGCCGGCCAGGTGCTGCTGCTGGCCGAGGACGCCGTCCGAGCGGCGCACGTGGTCGTCGACGGCCTGTACGTCGAGCGAGCAGACGTTCGTGGTCGTGCCAAGCGCCCACACGGCTTCGGCGTCGAGGCGCTGCAGGGCGGCTTTACGCTCTGGAACCGCCAGGCGGACACGTCGGTTGTGACCACCGCCGATCTGCGCGGCATCAGCATCGGATCCGCCGGGTCGCCGGTACGCGGCTCGGGTGTGTTCGTCGGCGGCCACGGCGACTGGGACGGGCGAGGCGACGGCGGCACGCTCGAGGTCTCGACGCTGCGCACCGGCGAGATTCACACCGACGGCGGCATCCCGCCCGGAACGCCCGACCTGATCAGCGGAGGCGTGTTCGTCATCTCCGGCGCCGTCGTCGAGGAGGTCGTGAACGAGGGGCCGGTGACGACCTACGGACAGAACGACATGGTGCTCGACAACTGGGGCACGGTGACGTCGTGGCAAGCGACCGCGCCCGTCACCTCACGCGGCCCGAGCGGGATCGGCTTCGTCAACTTCGGCCGGCTCGGCCGGCTCGACGTCCGGGCGCCGGTGCAGACGTTCGGAACCGGCGCGCGCGGCTTCAACGTCTATGACGGCTCGCTCGAGCACGCCGCCTTCGACAGCATCACGACGCACGGGGATGGGTCGACAGGAGTCCAGGTCTCCAAGCCGCTTCCCGTGCTCGAGATCCGGGGCGACCTCGGCACCGAGGGCGGGGAAGGCCTGAGCCTGGTCAAAGGCGTGCAGATGACCCTGAAGGCAGTCGCGCTCAGCGTCAAGCCGGGAGGCTCGGTGGGCAAGGTCGCGATCGGCGGCAAGCTTCGCACCTCCGGCGCGCAGGTCGTCACGCTCGAGGTGGAGGGAGAGATCGCAGAGATCGACGTGGCCGGCGGCATCTCCGCCACCGGCACCGGCTCCGACGCGGTGCACCTCGGCGATGGAGAGATCCCCGGACTGGACAGGGTGAAGATCTCGGCCGCCGCCGGCGAGCCGATCGTCAGGTCGAGCTGACATCGCCTGGGCGCAGCGGGCCCGCTCCGACCGCGAGGGCGCTCCAGTTCGCGGGGGCGGGTGGGTTCAGCGCGCCGTCTTGCCACCAGGGGCGCCCCTCCAACGCGCACATCATGGGGCGGAGCTGTCAGCAGGCGGAATCCTTACAGCTGCTTCTACAGCTTCCCGGGATGGAGGGGGCGGGAATCGAACCCGCGTATCGTTCCGATCGCTCGGACGGTCTTGCCAGACTCGCAGAAATCATACCGGCGATGCCCACGTTCGCCGTTGGCACGATCCGAGATTGGGATAGACGCTACCCGAGGTTCCGGGCAGCCAACCCGACGACGTTGAACGCGGCGACTGGCCGCTGGAACCCCTTGAGGGTGAACTCTCCCACCGGCTCCACGTCGACATCCTCCTCGACCTCTGCGTAGAGGCGTTGCGCAATCAGCACTTGCCCACCGGTCGCCTCATCGGCGAGTCGCGAGGCGAGATTCGTCACGGCCCCGATTGCCGCATAGTCGGAGCGGCCCTCGAAGCCGACCTCGCCACAGGTTGCGTAACCGAGCGCGATGCCCACGCCGAAGTCGAGTTCGTACCCGCGCTTCGACCAGCGCGGCGTGAGTACGGCCATCTCCTCTCGTAGCGCACACGCCAACTGAACCGCTCGCAGCGCGGCGTCCGGAATCTCGATCGGATCGTTGAAGAAGAGCTGGACGCCGTCGCCTTCGAGGAAGCCGACAGTCGCGGCGTATCGTTTCACGAGGCGGCCGATCGCGCCGTGAAACTCACTGAGCACGCGCATCAGCTCCTCCGGCTCTACGGCGTCGACGAAGCTTGTCCAGCCTCGCAGATCAGCGAAGACCATCGCGACCTGCCGCCGGTGGCTGCGAAGGATCGTCTCGTCTCCTGAGAACACGACGGCGTCGGCGAGTTGGGGCGAAAGGAACCGCCGCAGACGTCGCAGCCGCTCGAGCTCGTCAACCTGCTCCTGCACGCGCTTCTCGAGCGTGCGGTTGAGCTCGGAGAGCTCCGCAGCCTGTGCCTTGATGGTGTCGTGGTATCGCTTGATGCGCAGCAGCGACCGGACGCGGGTCAAGAGCTCATCGTGGTCGAACGGCTTTGTGATGAAGTCGTCGGCGCCGGCCTGGATCGCCCTCGTCTTCTCCTGCCCCATGCTCGACGTGACCATGATCACCGGTAGCACCGCGGTGTCGTCGCTCTCGCGAAGGCGGCTGCAGACGGCATAGCCGTCGAGGCCGGGCATCATCACGTCGAGCAGGATCAAGTCGAGTTCCTCCGCTCGGACGCGGTCGAGCGCCGCGAGGCCGTCGTTCGCGATCACGACGTCATAGCCCCGGGGGAGCAGCACCGCCTCGAGCAGGCGCGCATTCTCCGGCACGTCGTCGACCACGAGGATCCTGGGTGGCCGCTCATCCACGATCGCAGCACTCCCTGACGGCTTGAATCAGCTCGACGATGTCGACCGGCTTGGAGAGGTAGCCGTCGAACCCGACATCGAGGAACCGCTCCGAATCGCCGCTCATGGCCTGCGCCGTCAGCGCCAGCACTGGGATTCCGGCGGTTCGCTGGTCGCTCCGTAGGCGCCGGAGCGTCTCGACGCCGTCGATCCCGGGCAGTTGCACGTCCATCAGCACAAGTGCCGGCTCGCGCGCGACGGCGAGCTCGATCGCGTCCTCGCCGCTCGTCGCCTCGACCGTGCTGTAGCCGGTGGCCTGGAGCACGTCGCGGAAGAGTTTCGTGTTCTTCTCGTTGTCTTCGACGATGAGGACGCGCTCACCAACCATGATGGCCCTCCTCCTCGATCGGGAGCGCGATGACAAAGCTACTGCCGTGTCCAGGCTCGCTCTCAACCCAGATGCGGCCGCCGTGCAGCTCGACCAGCCGTTTCGAGAGCGCCAGCCCAAGCCCGGTGCCCTCGCGCTGCTTCAGCCCGACGTCGGTCTGCTGGAACTCCGCGAAGATCCGCTCCTGATCCTCGGGCGCAATCCCAGGCCCGGTGTCCGTCACCGAAACCCTGACCTCTCGATCGGCTCGGGCCGACGCCACGACGATGCTCCCGCCCTCCGGTGTGAATTTCACCGCGTTCGAGAGCAGGTTGAAGACCACCTGGTGCACCCGCCGCTCGTCGCCGCGGACGACGTCGACGTCGGGCGCGAGTTCGAGCGAGACGTGGACGCCGCCCTTGGTCGCGCGCTCACGCACCATCACGACACCACGCTCGAGCGCCTCCCGCATTGAGAACGTGGCGACCTCCAGCTCGACCTGCCCGGCCTCCACCTTCGACAGGTCGAGCACATCGTTGATCAGCGAGAGCAGGTGGTTGCCCGACGAGAGGATGTCGTCGAGGTACTCCGCCTGCTTGTCGTTTACTTCACCGAACAGCCGCTGCTGGAGCACCTGCGAGAAGCCGATGATCGCGTTCAGCGGTGTCCGCAGCTCGTGGGACATGCTCGCGAGGAACTCGCTCTTGTGGCGGCTGGCCGTCTCCAGCTCGCCGTAGAGCCGTTGCAGCTCGTCGTTCATCCGGTTCACGTTCCTGCCTAGCGAGCCGAGCTCGTCGCGGTTCGGCACGTCGAGCCGACCGGAGAAGTCGCCGGCAGCGATGTCCGCCAGCCGTGCCTCCGTGCCCTGGATCGGGCCGATTAGCGACCAGGACAGGATGAGGCCAAGGCCCAGCGCAAGCACCACGCTGATCGCAGCCACCGCGATGAAGAGGTCGCGCGAAGACGTATACGCACTCCGATTCTCGGCGATCAGGGCCGACGTCTGAACCGTCGTCCTCGACGCGAGGTCGCGGGCGCGCCGGGAAAGGGCGTTATCGGCCGTGACGGCCGCCCCCAGAGCCAGTCGCGACCTCTCGCCGGTAACCGCATTGGCGTCAAGCCGTTTGAGGGTTACCAGCGCGTCCCCGAGGGCACGGCGGTCAGCTTGGATCCGCTTGAGCACTCGCTCGTCCTCAGGCGGCGGCACGAAGGTGTATAGCCGCTCCACCGTCGAGGGGTACAAGTTCGACACGGCGAAGAGAATGGTCTCGTCGACGCCGATCCACCTGCGTCCTCCCAAGGGCGAGCTCGCCGAGTTGTTCAAGGTCGCGAAGCCCGGTCCGCCGGTACGGCGGTCGAGCAGCGCCCGCAGCCCGCCCGCCTGCGCCTGCAGCGCTCGATACGTCGACACCCGCTGCTGGAGGGTGCCGAGCCGCTCGACGCGGGCGTTCGACTGGCCGAGGACGCGCAGGCCGAGGAATCCGACCACTACCAGCAGGGCAGCGATGCCGAGAAACGCGAGAAGCAGCTTCGTCCGCACCGGCACGGGCGCGCGGGCAACTGCACGCACCAGCCAGTTGTCCCTCCCCATCCGCGCCGGCCACCTCCTCCGGGGATGCGGCGTCTCGAGGGCTTCGGGCCGCGCCATCAGCTCCGCTCGGCTACGGACTCAGCACCGTGGGCGCTCCGGATCCCTCCACGATCAGCCACTTGCCGTGGATCTTCTGCAGGTTGTGGTCGACGCCCACGACCGCCATCACCTTCCCCGTCGTCACATCGATGTAATGGCATTGCATATAAAGCGTCGCCTTGTCGCCGTTCACGGTGATCCGGATCTTGTACGACGGCGTGTCGTCCACCCAATGATTCTGCGGCTGAAACGCAGGGTTCACCTTCTCGAAGAACCTTCGGATCTGCGCCTTTCCGGTGTACGTGTGGGTGCCGACGTTGAAGACCGCACCAGGAGCCCATAGGCTCATCATCAGGTTGACGTCGTGCCTCGAGCCGGCTTTATGGAACGTCCGCTCGATCTGGTCGACCTCGTAGAGCGTGGCCTGCCGTTGCATCTTGGACTCGGTCGCGGCGGCCTTGGCCGACTCGCCCCCACAGGCACTCAACGGAGCGACGAGAACGAAAAGGAGGCCCGCGACGACCAGCGTCCGCACCGACATGACCGCTCGCGCGTGCATTCGGTCAACCTCCTTCGCTCGCCTGGCTGGCCCCGAAGAGAGTGCGGATTGTAACATGATCTCTCCTCGACCTCATCCTCGGGGGTTCCTTTCCCATGACGGTCAACATCGGGGCGCTCTTCCACATCACCGCAATTCCCATCTGGCGGGCGCTGGTTCTCGAGAACGACCAGCCGCATGGCGAACGGGAACTGCTTGGCACCGCTTCGGTGGATCAGATCACCTCCGGTTCCGTCACCCGGCCGCCCGACATCGGCCTCGTTTGCCACGATCGGCGACGTGTCCGGCAACGTGGCCCTCGAGTCGGCGATCCAGTATCAGATCGATCGCGCGCTGACGCATGCGTTCAGCCGCAGCTTCCTGGCGGCTGCGCTGCTCGCGCTGGCCGCCGCGATCCCGCTAGTGCGGCGGAGACCTGGCCTGTGAACCCACGGGCTTGCAGGTGTGATCGTCGCGGCAGTGATCGCCGTGGTGCTGGTCGCTGCCACGCGGTTGCAGGCGGGACCGATCAGGTTGGGTGCGTCAGCAGCGCCTGCTCGCGAGCCGACGAACTCGGCTTGGCTTGAGTAGAGGGATGGAGGCGGCGGGAATCGAACCCGCGTCCACGATCGCACGAAGAGAGCGTCTACAAGCGTATTCCGGGATTTCGATTCGCCCGGGCGGCTGCCCCCGGACGGGCCACCTCTCGGGCTAGC
>Ga0070681_10004314_pt1 | contig 13511 bp, 8 predicted proteins | sample KBSC83BmetaG_FD_65650 | JGI IMG/M metagenome (GOLD analysis project Ga0070681, IMG submission 65650) | Corn rhizosphere microbial communities from Kellogg Biological Station, Michigan, USA - KBS C8-3B metaG | ecosystem: Host-associated > Plants > Roots > Rhizosphere | place: USA: Michigan... | reverse complement strand
GCGCGATCGAACGCACCACCGGCATATCGTAGTATTTCAGAGCCCGTCCGGTTCCGTAGGTCAAAAGTTTCTCGGTCATGGTTCGAACGAATACATCGGAACGGCTGAGCAGCGCCCGCCGCAGGCTCGCCGGACCGTCCAGTTTGGTGCCATCCACGAGTTGTCCCGAAGCATCGATCGGACTGCCGCCTTCGGTGGCCCGCCACGTTCCGATCAGGTCGAAATTCTCAAGTGAAAATCCGATCGGGTCCATAATCTTGTGGCAAGCCGCGCATACCGGATTGTTGCGATGCTCTTCCATTCGCTGCCGGACCGACGTGGGTTGTTGGGCGCCTTCGTTCTCCTTGAGCGGCGGCACGTTGGGTGGAGGCAGCGGAGCAGGAGTGCCGAGAAGATTTTCCAGAACCCACTTGCCGCGCGCGACAGGTGAAGTGCGGTTCGCCACCGAAGTCACCAGCAGGAAGCTCGACTGGCCCAGCAAGCCGCGGCGGTTTTCATCCTGAAGCGCGACTCGCCTGAACCTGGTCCCTTTAACGCCGGGAATCCCGTAGTGGCGGGCCAGGTCCTGGTTCACGTACGTGTAGTCGGCGTTGAGCAGATCGACAACGCTGCGGTCCTCGCGCAGGATACTTTCGAGAAGCAGCTCAGTCTCGCGCCGGAACGCCTGCCGCAGGTTGTCGTTAAATCCGCGCGCATCGGGCCGCGCGCTCTTCAACTCGCGCAGATACAGCCATTGCCCGCCGAAGTTGGTGACCAAGGCCTCCGAGCGCGGATCCTTCAGCATCCGCAGTGTCTGTTTTTCCAGTACAGCTGGCTCATGTAGCTTGCCTTGAACGGCCAGATCCAGCAGTTCCTGATCGGGAATGCTGCTCCACAGAAAGAACGACAGTCGCGAGGCAAGTTCTAAATCGCTAACGCGATATACCGAACCGGCAGCAATCCCGGCTGGCTCGCGCTCGAATCGGAAAACAAAACGAGGATCCACCAGCACTCGGGCCAGGGCTTGCTCGACACCCGAATCGAAGCTGCCGTTCTTGCGGCCCGCCTGATAGAAGCTCAGCAGCGTATCCAGATCCGCTCCGGAGGGCGGCTGCCGATAGGCGCGCAACGCGAGCGTGGAAAGAATCTGCCTGGCGCAAGCTGTTTCGTCGGCCTCGGCGCTTGGACGGCATACAAAAATCTTGCGGCGGCTGGGCGTGTCTCAGGACCCGTAGGATTGAGCGGCCCGGTAATCGCGATGCTGCTCACACTCGAGTTGCCCGCGAATGTCTGCCAGATATCGTCTGCGCCCGGAGGGCTCTTGCGAACGTAGGCCGCGCCGATTTCCTGCGGCCCCGCTTTTACCGCGATCCGTGCGTCGATTGTCCCGCTGGTTGCCAGCTTGACTCGTTCGCCATTCAAGACCACTTCCAGCTCTTCGCCCGAAGGCCCGACGCCGCCCACGCCGATGCCGGCCGACCTGGCCCGAACCTTAATGGCGTACTCGGCATCCAGTGGAAAGTTGTGGCGGACCAGCAGTCCTCCGCGGGTGCCGAGGGGCAGTCCTTCAACGTGTTCCGCCTGCGAAAAATCAGACGGCGCCCGATACGTAACCGTGGACGGCGTGATCAGCATGTTCCCGACCGCCAGCCGGCTGATTTTGCCGGCCGCGGCCACGTATCGTTCGATCAACGCCGGCGAGACCGCCAGCGCATCGGCGATGTTATCGAATCCTTCGCTCGAATCGTCTGCGGGAAGAACCGTGGCCTCGTCCACATCCAGTGCCAGAAGGTCGCGAATCGCGTTTGTGTATTCGGTGCGATTGAGCCGGTGCAAGCCCGTACTTCCCGGATTCGGCTTGGCCGCCGCCGCACGATCCAACTCCGTCTCAAGCTTCGCCGTCCACGAATCCAGCATGGCGCGATTCGGGCGCGGCATGCCGGCCGGAGGCATCATGCCCGCCCGCAGCTTGCGGACGACTTTCTCCCACGTTTCCGGCTCCTGCCCCGGATGCGCCAGATCCAATTTATCCAGCATCAAACCGGCGGTCTTGAGCTTCTCGTTATGGCAGCCGACGCAGTATTGATTCAGTAGCGCACGATCCGGAGCCAGCGACGAATCCTGAGGTCTCGCGATCTGCTGGAAGCCGGCGGTCGTCGCCAGCCCCAGGACTCCAAGAATCACAACCGTTCTATTCATGACCCATCAGTTTCTTGATCAGCGCCATGGTGGATGGCTTTTCCTGCGGCGCGTTGGTGGCGAGAAATACGCCTTGCGCCCACACCAGCGGTGTCCGACCCTCGTTATCTTTTATGTCCAGGCGGGCACCTTTTTTTACGAGAAACTCCAGAATGTCGTCCGATCCCCGATTGGCCGCGCCAATGACCGCGGTCACGCCCATCGAATTCTTCGCGTTCACGTCCGCGCCCTTATCCAGGCACAACCGGACAGCCTCCATCAAGGCCTCCTTGGATTCGGTGTAGGTCTGCCCACTCATCCAGTTCACTCCCGCGGCTGCCATTAGGGGAGTGGTACCCGCGAAGGTGGCGATGTTCGGATCGGCGCCCTTCTCGAGCAGTAGCCGCATGAGCGTAATATCCCCCGCCAGCGCCGCCCTCAGGAACGCGGTTTGTCCGGTGAAATCCACCCACGATAAATCGCCCAGCGGAGTGACGAACCTGCGGATCGGTGGAACTTCCTTCGTCCGAGCGTTTACATTCGCGCCGCGATCCAGCAGCTCCTGGATCAGTTCCAGCGCAGCCGGACGATCGATGGCGTGCTCGTCGTTCCGGCCGTAATCGCGATTCCGAATCTCGACTGCCGCGTACAGCGGCGTCCGGCCCCACCAGTCGGCCGCATTCGGAGCCGCGCCTTTCTGCAATAGAAATTGTGCAACATCCAAATGATTGTTGGTGATCGCCATCAATAGGGGGGTGATCCCGTTCGCATCCGCTTGCTGAACATCCGCTTTGGCCGCCACCAGCAGGCGTGTGATCTCGGTTCTGCCATCGCGAGCTGCGTACAGGAGCGGCGTCATCCCGCCTGGCGTCTCGCCCTGAAAGCCCTGTTCGGGCCAGCCACTGCGAACGATCCCCACACCATGCGAGCCTCCGCCCGCACCAGGCGGCCGCGGCGTGGGAGTCTTGCCGGTACGCGTGCGCGCGTTGATATCCGCTCCATATTCGAGCATCAGCTGAACCCCGGCCGGAGAGTTTGACCGCACCGCCCACATCAAAGCCGTCTGTTGCGTGGCCGCGTCTTTCGAGTTCACGCTCGCGCCGTTCTGGAGCAGGGCTTTCAGGGCATCGGCGTTGCCGCTGCGCGTCGCGGTCATCAGCGCGGTTTCGCCGCTTCCGTCGGCGGCGTTCGGATCAGCCCCGGCCTCCAGCAGCTTCCGGATGACGGCCGCGTTGCCGTTCGTTGCAGCAAAGTACAGTGGCGTGAAGCCGTAGCGATCTTTCGCCTTCACGTTCGCGCCGGCTTGAATGAGCAGCCCGACCGTTTCCAGATCGTCCGCCTGCACAACCCAATGTAGAGCCGTGGTGCCATCCGGCAACGTCGCATTCGCGTCCGCCTTTTGCCGCAGCAAGGCGCGCACCGCCGCATTGTCTTCGTGCATCGCGGCTTCCGCGAGCCGGGCGTCGGCTCCGAAGCCCCCGGCTGGCAGAATAACCGCCGACAGCACCACACATGCAAGTCGCATGTTCAAGCTCCCGATTTCAGCTCCATCAACAGTCCGTTCGGATCCTTAAACCTCAGCAAATTCTCGTCATTCGAAGCGGCCAGCTCCGCGCCTAACTTCTGGAGTTTATCCGCCGCCGCCCGGCGATCGAAACCCGCCACCTTAATACAGACATGGTCCACGCCGGGCATCTTTCCGGCAGCCACGGTTTCCAGAGCCAGACGAGTCTTGGCCGCCGCGAACCAGATCCTCTCCGGCTTCTTGGTCCGCGAAATTTCCATGCCGAAAATCTTCCGGTAATGCGCCGCCGACTTCTCCAGATCCGATACCGCCAGCATGATGTGATCGAACCCTATGGCCTGCAACGCGGGTTCATCCTGCGAGATTCGCGAAGAGGGAATGATAGTCCGGGCCAATCCTGCGGGCGCGCCCAGGAACTGAAGCCGCAGGCCGTCCGGGTCGGCGGCCATCCCCAGCGCTCCCTGGCCAGTCATGGGGACGCCGGCTTCGTCCAGGCTCTTCCGCATCTCCTGTCCTTTGTAGTCCAGGCCCACGGCACAAAAATGATCGATCCTGGCCGCGGTCACGTTCGCCGGCAGCCCGCCGAAGGCAATATAAGAGATGCCGATCTTGACGTAATAGCGCGCCGGTGGATCGCGTTCCTGGAAAAGCTGCGGGTCAAAGATGCGCCCGTAAAACTCAGCGGTAGCCTTTTGATCCGGCACTTGCATGCCAATGTGTTCCAGACCGCTGGTTTTAATCGGCAGCTCCGAGCCTTGCGCGGCGCCGCCCACGATCCAGGCGCCGGCACTGGCGCCGAGGACTTGAAGAGCGCGGCGCCGAGTGTGCTGGTTTGTGCTCACCTTTCTACTCTAGAACGAAAATCGCATCTCGAGGGTGCCCTGGCGGGGCGGCAGGAAGGTGCTGCCACCCTGGTAGTTGATGAAGCCGTACCCATTGGTAAGCAGGCCCGCGGAACTTGTCACTGTTGCAGTGGCAGGGCTCGGCCCTTGGCCGAGCGGGGCGCTCGGGTTCGAAAGCTGAGTCCGGTTGAAGATATTCGTGAAGTTCATCCGGAAGGTCAGCTTCATCGGATGCGCTTCGGTTCCGAACTGGAAGACCCGGCCGAAGGTCATCGACTCCGACGGCCGCCGCTCGAAGCGATAGTCGTTGTAGTACGGAGCCGCCGTACCCCACTGCCCAGCGGCCGGATTGGCCCAAGCGTCCTTATTCAGCACCAGATCCTTGGTCGGATCGATGCAGTGGCAGTTGAGATCCTTCAGGAACGGATCGACTCCGGGAACCCGATTGTAGTACGTGCCGCGGAACAGCAGCGAGCTCAGGTTATTGGTGGAAGTTGGCGCGAGAATCGGCAGGCCGCTGGCGTAGCTCAGCGTTGCCCCCATGGCCCAGTCGCGCAAGACTTCCGACACGATCTTGTTCCCCGAAGGCGCCGGAACGCGGTAGTTGATCGACAGCACGCTCACCAAAGGCCGAGAAAAGCCCGAGATCGACTTGTTCTGCGAGCGGTTGAATACGTCGTTAACCGTGCCCCCCTCGACACCTTGCTGGAGTTCCTTGGCCCAGGTGAAGACATACTGCGCTTCCAGCCCGTGCCAGACACGCTGCGTAACCTTGGCTTGCAGCGAGTCGTACCAGGTGCGGCCCTGCGGCGCCCACAGAGGGCCTAGCCCGCTGGTGAATTGCGGGAAAGGCCGCAGGGATTGCGCCACGCTGCCGCTGAATCCGGCGTATGGCAGCTTATTCTGGAAGCGCCCGGCACCGGTCGAAGTGATCTGGGAGGTGAGAATAGTCCGATCCGCGGCGCTGTTGATGTCCAAGTTATATTGCGACAACAAAAAATGCGGCGTCAAGGCATTGTAGTTATCCGAAATCGTGCTCAGCCACCAAGCGCCCCGATTCGCGACGTAGGAGGCCTCTACCACCGTGTTGCGCGTGATTTCACGCTGGAGACCGATGCTCCATTGGATTTGCCGCGCGGGGCGCCCTGCGTTCTGGTCGACGATGGAAGTGGGGCCGTTTTGGTTGCTCGGGAAATTGGGATTGGGATAGGACCCTGCGGATAGATTGGGCCAAGCAAGCACATACGCCGCCGGCACTCCGGTTTGTAACTGCATCGCAGCATTGCCAAAAACCGGATTCGAGAACGAGTTGTTCGCGCCCGCACTCGCGGTACCGGTTGCAGCCGTAGCCGTTCCGTCGTAGTTTACACCGAATCCGGCGCGGAAGACGGTCTTTGGCGTGATCTGGTACGCAACGCCTAGGCGAGGCCCAAACGCGTATGGATAGTTCTTGGCGAAGCTGCAGTTGCAGGTCGATTCGTACAGAATTCCGCCCGGATGCCCGCCCGCCGTGGAATTCGGCACAGCCAGTGAAGCCGTCGGCATGCGGCCGTACTGCTCGCGCGGATAGGTATCGTAGTCGTACCGCAGCCCGTAATCAACCGTCAGCCGCCTGGTAATCTTCCAGGAATCCTGAACATAGAACGCCAGGAAATGCTTGCCGGTTTTCAAGTCTACGGGCGGATTCACAACTCCGTTGTTGACCAGTCCCAGTAGAAAGCTGGCGTAAGGGAAGCCCATGGTTCCGACGCCCAGTGTCGACGACTGCACCGCGCTGCAAGTCGCCGTATTCGTGGGATTTGTGCAATTCGACAACTGCGAGGTCTGATTCGCCGAGAAGACGAAATTTCCGTTCGTCGCTGTCAAACTGTGGAGCGGGTAACCAAACGTCCGCAGCTCGCCCCCGAACTTATAGGTGTGGTTGCCCGTCACCCAGGTCAGGGAGGTGCCGTAGGTGGGCGTAAATTGTTTGGTAAGCGACTGGGCTGCTCCGACGCCCGGGCCCATGGGAACCATCCCGCCCGTGGTGGCCGTTAAGCCGCTAAGCGATGGAAACCGTTTGCCCGGATTCGGCGTGCCTACTAGCCCGATGCTGCTCTGATCGAAATTGGTGGTCGGGGAGTGATCGTCGAGCAGATACTGGAGCGAGCCGACTCCCACGTGCCACAGCATCGTCGGGGAGACTGTGTAATCGAAATTCAAACGCCAGTTCATCGATCTGCTGAAGGTTCCGCGAGTTTGAGTAATCACCGTGGGTAGTCCTTCGGAGCCATTCAGGCTGGTTGAGAATTGCGCGCCGCTGCCGTTGGTCAGCCACGTTCCGGAGATCCTGGCCTTGGAACTCAACTGGTGATCGATCTTCACGGACTCGTTGGTGGTGACGCGGTCCGTCGGGAAGTTCGGCAGATAGTTGCCCGTGAGCTTGGTTAAATCCGTCGGGTGAGGAATCAAGGCCTGGATCGCGGAGGAAACTTTGTCAAAGCGCGCTAAAGGGATAATGTTGCCGGGGAACTGGGTTCGAACAGGCACCCCACCCACGGTGCTTACGTCTTGGGGATCGTAGATCATTCCGTCGGAAATCGTCCGGCCCAGGGGATCCGTACCCAGATTTCGGCCGGTTAAGGCTTGGGCGAAGTTGCCGGTGCGGTAATTCTCGGTCGGAACGGTGATGGCGGTGTCGTTGACCGAGAAGAATTCGCGGAACTGCTCCTTGTTGTAGAAGAAGAAGGTCTTGTCTTTTCCGGTGTACACTTTGGGAATCCACACTGGACCACCGAGACTGTAGCCGTAATCGTTGCGCCGGATGCGAGGCAGCGTATTCACGAAAGGCGTAGCCGCGTTAAACGCTTCGTTCATCAGGTAATCGAAGCCGCCCCCATGGTACTGGTTGGTGCCGGATCGCATTGTAATGTTGAAGAGCCCACCGCCCACTTGTCCGAATTCCGCTGCGAAGTTGCTCGTCTGGATAGCGGTTTCTTGAATGGCATCCACGCTTGTGCCGGTACCCGCCTGCACCGCGTTAATCTGATTCGTCCCGTCCATTCCGTCGATGGTGGTGCGCTGTGTGCCGTTGGGCGCGCCGTTGACGCGCGCGCCCGACGTGAATCCCGTCCCTGGAGCGAACGCGCCCGGAATGAGCTGGATTTCCGTCATGTAGAACCGCAGGCCCTGGCTGGAGGAAAACGTTCCGCCGATGCCCAACAGGCCTAGTTCGATCAGGCGCTGCGCCTCAACGGTATGGCTCAGTTCGCCGCTTTCCGTTTTGAGAAGCGACGATTGCTCCGTTACCGTTACCGATTCCGCCGCCGAGCCCACTTCGAGCGCAATGTCCACTCGCACCGTTTGCGCCGTTCCCACCGTGATGTTCTGCCGGACGTATTTCTTGAATCCGGCCACCGCCACTGATATCTCGTAGGTGCCGACCGGCAATTGCGGAAGGGTGTAGTTCCCGGTATCTGAACTTGCGGCCTGGAAGCCCGCGCCCGTTGCCGTGTTCTTGGCTTCAATCGGCGCATTGGGCACAACGGCGCCGGCTGGATCGGCTATCGTGCCAGTGATCGTTCCCCGGTCGGACTGGCCAAACACCGCCAGCGTAGAACAGAGCAGGAGCAAGCAAATCGATACGAATCGTACGCTCATAAATCCCCCCTTTGTGTAATCCCGTTGCAGTTCCGGCATTCGACCGGCGCTGCATGCAAGTCCAGATTCTATGCCAGACCAGTATGGGAGTCAAGCGATTAATAGACCGATCGACAGGTCATATGACGACCGAATGACCGGTTATTGTGCCACTTCTGTTTCGCCGCCAGGCCTTCCAAAAATATGGCAAATAGGGCCTTTGAGGACGCAACGCCTCGGAGCGAACAGAACTCAGTCCAGTGTTGGCCAAGCCGGTGCCGTCGAACAGGATGCTACCGCCCGCACGGATGACGCACCAGCAAGTTCGCTGAAGCTAACGCCGGTTGAGCGGAACAGGTCATAATAAAAGTTCCGTCAATCGCGTGCGCACGAATCCCGGTATCACTGCCGCATCCACCATGGCTGTCGACGTTCCGCCTGACGCGCCCACAGTGGACCGCCTGCTGGACGTGGCGGCGGCTCTCTTCTGGGAGAAGGGTTATGCCGCCACTACGACTCGCGAGATCGCCACGGCATTAGGCATACAGCAAGCGTCGCTTTATTTCCACATCGCGAGCAAGGAGGACTTGCTGTATCAGGTTTTCGTGTCCTCCCTGAAACGGTTCCTGGCGGACGTTCCTGCGGCGGTCGAAGAAGTTGCGTGTCCCCTCGAACGCGTGCAGGCCTTGATTCACGCGCACGTAGCCATGCTCCTCACTCACCAGAAGAGGAACGTGACCATGTTCACGGAGCTGCGCGCGCTCTCGCGACCTCACCGCGCGGAAGTGCACGCGTTGCGCGAACAGTACGCCAAGTTCGTGCGGTCTAATCTCCAAAACGCTCAGGCGGCTGGGCGAATCCGTGCTGAAATTCCGGCTACGTATCTGGCTCTGGCGCTGCTCAACATCCTGAACTGGACTGCGCTTTGGTTTCGCACCGGCAAAGAGCTCTCCGCCGATCAGGTCGCCGATATCTTTGTTACACTCTATCTGCGCGGAGCGGCCAGTCCGCTCGCGAATGGAAGATTAACCGTTCCCAGCCTGGAACGCGAACCGCGAAAGGCGGCCTTCCGCGTCCGGAAGCGGCCCCCAACGGCGGAGAACGCGACCCAGAAACGTTTGCTGACGGCGGCAGTCTCGTTATTCTCGCGGAAAGGTTACATGGCAACCACCACGCGGGAGGTCGCCGCGTTGCTGGGAATGCAGAAAGCGTCACTTTACAATCACATTGAGAGTAAAGAGGACCTGCTGTATCTCACTTGCAAATCGTCTTTGGAGAGCATTCGCGCCGATGTGGAAACCGCCATTCGCGAAATCCACGACCCGCTGGAGCGGACGCGCGTGCTGATCTGCGCCCACGTCGAGAGTCTGCTACGCGACTTTGAGGAGCACACGACCACGCTAGCGGAAATGCACGCCTTGTCGGCGGGCCGATTATCTCAGATAACGGCGCTCCGCGAGGGTTATGTGGATTTCGTGCGATCCGTGTTGCAGGACGCGCAGAACGCCGGCGCGTTGCGCCCGGATATCGGAGCGAAATATCTTTGTCTAAGCCTGATGGGGCTTATGGACCGAGTACTGGTCTGGTACCATCGGCGCGGACCGCTTTCGCCTGCGCAACTCGGCCAATTGCTGGCTGTGATTTTCTTAACCGGGGTGGCCGTACCCGGCGAGGTTCCCTAGGACTTGTGCGCGGCCCACGATCTTACTTCTGATCACTTCTTGTCGTCCGGCTTAACTGATTCGAACCGGATCTGCTTCAGTACTTCTGTTTGATGGCCCATCTCGGCCTTGCCGGGGGGAAACTCGCTGACGCTAAGCATATAGGCTAGAATGTCGGCATCCTGTTCGCGCGTAAGGCGCCCGGGGCCGTCCGCCGGCATGGAGATGCGAATTCTCTCGAACAAGTCGCCCACGGTGAGACCGTTCCAGTTGGAGAAAAACTCGCCGCCGGTGAGAGGGGGCGCGGATTCTCCGCCAGTGAGCGCGGTTCCGTGGCACGACGCGCAATTGTTCGCATAGAGGGCGGCGCCACGCCCGGCTTGCTCGGATGTATAGACGCCATCCCACACCGACCGCGTCGTCTGCGCGGCGGCCAGCGCGGCCGCCAGAACCAGACCTAGCTCAGTGATTCGACGGCAGGCTATAAGCAATATATTCGCCAGAGTAGGCTCCTCCGCTTACGGCGACCACGACGTATTGCTTGCCGTCCACCATATACGTCATAGGGGATCCGCTTTGCGGAGCGGGCATCCACACGGCGCCAACCTCTTTCCCCGTCGCCTTGTCATAGGCCCGCAGCATCGCGCCGCGCGGATGCGATGCGGTGGTGGTGATCTGACTGTCGCCCAGAATCACCAGCGTCCTGGTCACCACTAGGCCCACGCTGCCGGGTTGTCCGGTGTTCGCGATGTTCAGTCCCTTGAGCGCAGGATGATTGCGCACCGCGTCGGGCGTTTCTCCGTAAGGCACTTGCCATTGCATCTCGCCGCGGTCCAGGTTGATCGCGGAGATCACGGCATAGGGCGGCTTTACGATGGAGAGTCCCTGCACGGTGAGGGCTCCTGCCGCGGCCGCCGGGGGTGGGGCAGGAACTGGGGGAGCTGCGGGCGCGCGCGGTGCGATCGCTGGACGACGTTGCTGCGGCGCATCCGCCGCACTTCCGAATCCCGGTCCTTCCGACACTCGGAATTCAGTGTCGTTTCGTCCCATCACGTAGCGGATGTCGGAGAATCCCTCGGGCGGCGTCCGCAAGGAGACCGGGAACGCGGCGGACTGATTCGCTTGCGCGTAGACGATGTGCGTCTCGGGATCGTAACCCGCACCCGGCCAATTCGTACCGCCGCTGGCGGTGCCCAGTCCCATGGCTCCAATGAATGTCTTCGCGTCGCCGATCACGGGAGGCAGGAACATGGGGCCATTCTTGTAGCGCGCGATGTTATCGCGGGCTTGGGAGCGCATTTCGGGCGTAAAGTCGATCAGATCGTCCGGGACTTTCAAGTAATTTCGGGCGTAAGCCGGAGGCTTACTGGGAAACGGCTGCGTGGGAGAGGTCTTTTCACCAGGTACGTCGGACTGCGGCACAGGCCGCTCTTCGATCGGCCATACGGGCTGGCCGGTGACGCGATCGAAGACGTAAAGAAATGCCTGCTTGCTCGGCAGCGCCACGGCTTTGATAATCTTTCCGCCCACGTTGATATCAGCCAGGATCGGGGCGGAGGACAAATCATAGTCCCAAATGGGGTGATGCACAATCTGGAAGTGCCACTTGCGTTTGCCGGTCTTCAAATCCACGCACACCAGGCTTTCCGCGAAGAGATTGTCCCCCGGGCGATGCCCGCCGTAGAAGTCCGAGGTGGGAGATTCCACCGGCAGATATACCAGTCCAAGCTCTTCGTCGACGGTCATCTGCGTCCAGACACCGGTATTTCCGTTATTGGCCCAAGACCCGTTCTCCCATGTTTCGTTGCCAAACTCGCCGGGGCGGGGAATGGTGTTGAAAGTCCACAGGAGCTTGCCGCTATGCACGTCGTACGCCCGCACCACACCTTTGGTGTTGTTATGGGTGGCAACGGTCATGCCCTCTTTGAAGGACGATCCCACGATCACGACGTCCTTCACCACCAGCGGGGTGGCGTGCAACCCGGCCTCGCCGGTTTCATGATCGATCTGCTGGCCGGCGCCCGTGACCATGCCTTCTTTCAGATCCACGATTCCGTTTTTGCCAAAGCCGGAGACCGGTTGCCCGGTGTGCGCATTCAGGACCACCAGGTGGTATCCGGTGGTGACAAATACGACGCGGTCGTCGCCTTTGCCGTCGGTCCAGTAGGAGACGCCCCGGCCCGACAGCTGGCGTGGAGCGATGGCGGCGCGATTGCCTTCGCGCAGGCTGTACGACCACATCACTTCTCCGGTTTTTGCATCCAGAGCGACTACGGAACGGCGCGTCCCGGCCGTCGTGTAAAGCACGCCCTTCACCATCACGGGCGTTCCTTCCAGCTTGTATTCGGGGCGAGTGCCGAAGTTATCGGTCTTGAAGCGCCAGGCCACTTCGAGCTGGCCGAAGTTGCCGGCGTTGATCTGATCGAGCGGCGAATACTTGGTGCCCTTCAGGTCGGCGGTGTAGTAGGGCCACTCTCCGTTCTTGGTCGACGGCTGCTGGCCTAAGATGGCTGTGGTGAGGCAAGCCAGCGCGGCAAACGGCAATCTGCCTAGTCTAAACATGAGCCCTCCGTGATCCCGCCATCGACCGCCGATGCTAGCACGCGGGAATCGTCGGGTCAACCTATCGACAGGTTAGATTATGTTCTAATGATTGGTCATGAAATACACTGCGATCCTGGTGGCGATCAGCGTGGCGTTCGGCGCGAGCGTATTGGCGCAAAACGATTCCCGACAAAATTCGCAACCCAATCCGTATCGCACGGTCGAGAACTGGGCCAAACTTCCGGATGGGAGAACATGGGGCTCGACCAGCGCCGTTGATATCGATCGCAACGGCCGGAGCATCTGGGTCGCCGAACGTTGCGGCGCCAACAGCTGCGCCGGAAAAACCGACGATTCCATCCTGCACTTCGATGCCTCCGGGAAGCTTCTGAAGAGCTTCGGATCGGGCATGTTTATCTTCCCGCACGGCATCGCTGTCGACAAAGACAACAACGTCTGGATCACCGACGGCCAGATGGCGAACGGCAAGGGATTTACCGTCGTCAAGTTCAGTCCGGATGGAAAAGTCATGATGACGCTGGGCTACGCCTTTAATCAACCCAATGACGTCGCGATCGCACCGAACGGCGACATTTTTGTAGCCGAGGGGCATACGCCGGGGATGGGAACTGCGCGCATTCTGAAATTCGACAGGAACGGTAAGTTTCTCAAGCAATGGGGCCAGCACGGATCCGCTCCGGGCGAATTCGAAGTCCCGCACGCACTGGCGTTCGATTCACGCGGACGTCTGTTCGTCGGCGACCGCGCAAATAATCGCATCCAGATCTTCGATCAGGACGGCAAGTTCCTCGACCAGTGGAGGCAGTTCGGACGCCCGAGCGGACTTTATATCGATAAGAACGATATTCTCTACGTCACCGACTCGGAATCGACCGGCAGGGAAGGCTACGGCTATAACCCCGGTTGGAAGCGAGGCATCCGAATCGGCAGTGTGAAAGACGGCGTGGTGAGCGCCTTCATTCCCGACCCTTTGGTTCCCGCAGGCGCACTTCCCGCCACCAGCGCGGCGGAAGGAGTGGCGGTCGACGCGGACGGCGTGATTTATGGGGCAGAGGTCGGTTCCAAGTCGCTCAGACGTTACGTCAAGGCTTCTCGATAAAGGATTCCGTCCACCTATTCGTAAAACTCCGGCGCAATTTTGCG
>Ga0070681_10004310_pt1 | contig 13514 bp, 13 predicted proteins | sample KBSC83BmetaG_FD_65650 | JGI IMG/M metagenome (GOLD analysis project Ga0070681, IMG submission 65650) | Corn rhizosphere microbial communities from Kellogg Biological Station, Michigan, USA - KBS C8-3B metaG | ecosystem: Host-associated > Plants > Roots > Rhizosphere | place: USA: Michigan... | reverse complement strand
ATCGTGCCCGGAGGCCTGACGCGAGTGGCTCTGCGTGAAGGCTCCCTGGTCGTCAATTCGTCTCAGGGAGGCGGAACGAAAGACACCTGGGTGCTGGGGATGGGAGCCTGAAGTGTTGAGTCGCACCGCCGATCACCTCTACTGGATGTCCCGCTATCTCGAGCGCGCGGAGAACATGGCGCGCATGATCGACGCGCACCAACGGCTTTCCCTGCTCCCGCGCGCTCCGGAGGCCGTCCTCCAGGGATGGCACGCGACGCTGGTCTCACTGGGACTCGACAAGGTGTTTGAGGCGCAGCACGAGAGCACCACGCCGCGCGTCACGTTTGACTTCCTTGCACTTGATCGCAACCATTCCGGCAGCATCCTCCAGTGTCTGCGGGCAGCGCGTGAAAACGCCCGTGCCGTACGCGGCACAATCACCTCAGACATGTGGGAGACGCTCAACGCGACCTATCTCGAATCATTGTCGTTCAACGCGAGCCTCCCCGAGTCGGCGCGCGGCGAGTTCCTCGAATGGGTGAAGTACCGCGCCCATCTCACGCGAGGTGTGACGTCAGGCACCCTGCTGCGCGACGAAGCTCTGTACTTCAATCGTATCGGCACATTCATCGAGCGTGCCGACAACACGACTCGCCTGCTGGAATCGCGTTGGCGCGACCCAGGCGGTCGGGGCGAACGCCTCCTCGCCGAGACCTCCGAGTGGGCGGTGCTGCTGCGCGCGATGTCCACGTTCGAGACCTTTCGCCGGCTGTACCGCGACAGTGTCACTCCCATTCGCGTCACTCAGATGCTGCTCATGCGCGACGACCTGCCGCAAAGCGTGCACCGTTGTCTCGATGAGCTGCAGTCCGACCTCTCGGCCGTAGCGAATAGTCAATCCACCGAGACGCTGCGGCGCGTGGGTGAGTTGCATGCGCAGTTTCACTTCGGTCGATTCGAGGAGCTGACTGCGGAAGGCATTCCTCCATTTCTGGATCGGTTTCAGGCTCGTCTTCGCGACCTCGGCGAGCGCATTGCGAACGACTTCCTCGTGCCGACCGGAACCCACTGACAGGCGAACGGCCATGCAGCTACGAATTCATCACAAAACCGCGTACACGTACGAAGAGCCCGTGAAATACACGGCGCAGAAGCTTCGACTCACGCCGCGGCTGGAAGGGAGTCAACGGACACTCTCGTGGACGATCCACGCTCCCGGGCGCCGCACGGAGCAGCTGGACGCGCATGGCAACATCACACATCTGCTGACTTTCGAGGAGCCTCACCGCGAGATGGCAATCGTCGTCAGCGGCGTGGTGGAGATCGTCAGCACGGAGGAAATGCTGCGCCACGATGGCACACTCTCGCCTCTTGCTTACCTGGCGACCACGCCGTTGACGGCACCTAACGACGAGATGATCGAGCTCGCCAACGCACATCTGAAGCGCGAGGGGCCGACCAGAGATAGTCTGTTCGCCCTGGCTGCTGCCGTACAGCAGCGTGTCCGTTACAAGCCTGGCATCACAAGTGTCGAGGACTCCGCTGTCACGGCACTTGAAGTCGGCCAAGGGGTTTGCCAGGACCACTCGCATGTCTTTATCAGTTGCTGCCGGGCCGCCGGCATTCCGGCGCGATACGTCAGCGGCTATCTGTGTTCCGAGGGGGAAGGCGGGACGGCCAGCCATGCGTGGGTCGACGCGTGGATCGCGGGGTCAAACGCCTGGCTGGGCATCGACATTACCCATCTGAGCCCAGCAAGCGCCAGCCACTGTCGTCTGGCCGTAGGTCGCGACTATCTGGATGCGGCTCCCGTGCGTGGCGTTCGCCGCGGCGGCGGCCGGGAAGTGATGGACGTCACCGTCACCGCGATTCGCTCTACCGGGCAATGAGTACAACGTGAGGGGGATTACGCTTCCATGACCTATTGCGTGGGGATGTTGCTCGATACCGGGCTGGTCTTTCTGTCGGACTCCAGAACGAGCGCCGGCGTCGATCAGATCAGCACCTTCCGAAAGACTTACGTGTTCCAGCGGCCGGGCGACCGCGTCCTCGTCATCCAGACGGCCGGCAACCTCGCAATCACGCAGGCTGCCACGACTCTGCTGCGCGAGCAGATCGATTCGCCCGACTCTAAAGACAGCCTGTTTACCTGCCCGAACATGTTCGAAGCGGCGAGCTGCGTGGGTGCTGCACTGCGTGAGACCCATCGGCGAGACGCTGAAGCGCTCGAGGACTTCGGCGTGGCGTTCAATGCCACCCTCATCCTGGGCGGTCAGATCCGTGGCGAGGCGCCTCGGCTGTTCAGCATCTACTCGGCCGGAAATTTCATCGAATCGACCTCGGATACCAGCTATTTCCAGATCGGGGAGTCGAAGTACGGCAAGCCCATCATCGACCGCGTCATCCGTCGCAGCAGCAGCCTGAATGAGGCCGCCAAGGCCGCCCTGGTGTCGATGGACTCCACCATCCGGTCCAATCTGTCAGTCGGGCTGCCCCTGGATCTGGTCATCGTCAAGCGCGATCGCCTGGAAGTAGCACGCCATATCAACATCGACTCCGAAAACGAGTATTTTCACGGTCTGCGGGATCGTTGGAGCGACGCCTTGCGAGAGGCATTCGCTCAGCTACCCGAGCCCGACTGGTTGCGTAACCCACTAATGTGACATGAGCAGCACGCCGACACGGGTCCAACGCCTTCGGGGCGTGGGTTTGGCTGCAGTCCTGGCGCTTACGGCGTGCGCCTCGCCTGGCCCAGGCCCAGGCCCGGGGACTTCTGTCGCGCCGCTCCTGCCCGCAGGAAGCGGGTCGGTGGAGCTCACCGACACGCCCTTCTACCCTGAGCAGGGCCCCGACTCCGGACCCGCGGCGCTCGCAATGATGCTCGCTGCGTCGGGTGTGACAGCAACTCCCGCAGAACTGCCTGCGCTCGTCTCCACGCCCTCGCCTCGTGACGCGCTGCAGAACGAGATGCAGGAACTGCCGCCGCGCTACGAACGGCTGTCGTACGTGCTCGCGCCCGACCTGTCGGCCATTCTGGTGGAGGTCGCCGCGCATCGGCCGGTTCTCGTGCGGCAGAACAGCCGCCGCTCGACGGCAGCCGAGTCGCAATTCGCGGTGGTCATCGGCTACGACACCCCCACGGACACTCTGTTGCTACGCGGGGGCACCACGGCTCGACGCTCCGTGCGAGCACACGACTTCCTGCTTTCCTGGTCGAACGCCGATCGCTGGGCGATGGTCGTTCTGCGGCCCGGCGAGCTTCCTGCTGCCGTGAGTCGAACGGGCTATCTTCAGGCCGCCTTCGAATTCCAGCACAACGCACGCCCGGAGGATTCGCTGCTCGCGTTCGACGCCGCGCTCAGGCGCTGGCCCGACGAGCCGCGAGCGTGGATGGGACGAGCCATCGCGCGGCTGCAAGCGGGCGACAGGCCTGCTGCAGTGCGGGACTACCAGACTTCATTGCGCATCGACGGCTCCAACGCGTCGGCGCGCAACGGGCTGGCGATGATTCTGTTGGATCTCGGGTGCATTCACGAAGCGCAGAACCAGATCGACAAGATCAGGGAATACGTGCTCCCGGATCCACTGCGCACGACGATCGAGGGATCGCGCGACCGCATCAGCGCGCGGTCTCAACCTCCGCTCCTGCAGGAGCCGCCTGTCTGCGCCCAGTACGCGCGGTAGGCGGCGCGCCGCCGCCACTCAGGCTGACGGCTTGCTGCGGCTCGCGTACCAGTTGATTGCGTACTGCAACAGCTGCGCGTTGGTCGCCAGATTGAGCTTGCGCTTCAGACTCTGACGGTGCGTCTCGACTGTCTTGACGGAGAGTCCCAGCGACTCCGCCGCCTCGCGCGAAGACAACCCGCGCCCGATGAGGCTGAGCACCTGCAGCTCGCGATTGCTGAGCCGCTCGATCGGATCGCCTCCCAAGGAGGAGTTGGAAGCGCCATCCGCGCCCATACGCCCCAGGTTCGTGGCCAGCGACTCACTCAGATAGACATCTCCACTCAGCACTTGCCGCAAAGCAATCAACAGCTGGTCGGAGGCCGCGTGCTTCATGATGTAGCCGCTGGCACCGGCCGCCAGCAGCCGCTCGGCATAGATCAATTCGTCGTGCATCGACAGAACCAGCATCGGCAGATCAGGGCGCTGCGCATGCACATCGCGCACGAGCTCGAGTCCGTCCCCCTGCGCCAGCGAGATATCGACGATAACAACGTCCGGTGAAAGCGCACGAATGGCGGCGCGCGCTTCGCGTTCCGTTTGCACTTCGCCACACACCGTCAGATCGGACTCAGGCTCGATCATGCGCCGCAAGCCCTGACGGACGATCGGGTGATCGTCCACGATGAGAACGCGCCGTTGCACTCCGGTTGTGGCAGGGGCTCGAGTCGGGATCTTCATTCCACGCTCGCTCGTTCGAGCGGGAAGGAACAGTGGATCGACGCACCGCCGCGCACGCCGGTGTCGATGATGAGATCCCCGCCCAGCATCTGGGTGCGATATTCCATGATTTTCAGGCCGAGACCGCCGGGACTCTCCGGATCGGGTTGCGAGAACCCGCGTCCATTGTCGTCCACGGTCAGATGATATTCCTCTCCGGACGCATAGAGCCTTATCTCTACCTCAGTGGCCGAGGCGTGTCTAATGACGTTAGTCAGCGCTTCCTGGACGATGCGATAGACGTGCGTTGCAGCCGCTTCGTTGAGACGCAACGCGTCATCGGGATCGGTATCGAGGGTCACCTGGATGCCATACCTCTCGCTGGCTCGTGTCACGAGTGCTTGCAGTGCAGCAGCCAGGCCGCCGCGTTCACCGCTCACAGGGGACAACCCGCGAGCCAACGCTCGCGTGCTCTCGACTGCGTTGTTGACGAGAGCGATGACGTCTTCAACATCCAAACGCGCCGCCGAGCCTTCCTTGCGGAGCTGGGCGACGACACCCTTTAACATTAGTGCGATGCCCGTGAGCTCCTGGCCGAGGCCGTCGTGCAGATCGCTGCCAATGCGCTGTTGCTCCCGATTGGAGACCTCGATGATCTCCCGTTCGAGACGCTTCCGCTCCGTCACGTCGTTGAACACCGCCAGCCAATGGTTCGCGCCGCCCATCTTCAGAGGCGTGAATACGCAGGCCGCGACGAAGCGAGTTCCGTCCTTGCGCGCGCACTCCAGCTCGACCGGCAACACTTCAGTGGGCGCCCCCTCGGGCACTGAGCGACTTGCACGCGAGCGCTGCAAAGCGCGTGTGCTGAAAAGCGACTCCACCGAGCGGCCCATCAACTCTTCCTTGGAGTCGTAGCCGAACATCCTCGCGAACATGGGATTCGTCAGCTTCACCGCTCCGCTGGCCGCGTCGATCAGCACCACGCCCTCCTGCATCGTCTCCAGGATCCGGGCCTGGGTGCGCATGGCGTCTTGCTGGGCGTGCCGTTCGGTCACCTCGGTGATGTTGACGACAGCGCCGAAGATGCGGCCATCCGCCTGCACGGCGCGCGCACGCAGCTCCAGATAACGAGGACCGTGCTCGGAATCGACGATCATCTGATCGAAATCCCGGGGCTCGCCAGTATTCATGACGTGCTCGAAGATCTCGTGTACGCGGCGTCGCTCGGCAGGCGGAGCGAAACTCTCCACCGGCGCGTCGATCCACTCCTCCGGCGGCACTCCGCGAAACGCGCGATTGAGAAAGATGCAGCGGCGTTGACGATCGAAAAGTGCAAGCCAGTCCGCAGAACTCGCCGCCACGGTTTGCAGGGTCATTTGGGACTCGCGCAGCGCGGCCTCCGCTCGCTTGCGTTCCGTCACATCCGTCACAGCGACGGTGAGCGAGCGAACATTCCCTCCTTCAATGACCGGTACGACGCGATGCTCATAGTGAGAGGCGTTGCCGTCCGCATCCGCATGCCGGAGGTCGATACGCCCCGGCCTCCCTGAGGCGAAGACCCGCAGATACAACTCTTCGAGACTCGGGCGGTGCGCCTCCGGAACCAGATCCAGCAGGCGTCGTCCGACCATCGTGTCGGTGTCATGCGGGCCGAACGGCCGGTTGACGAAGCGCACGACGAGGTTCTCATCGACGAGGAACAGCCAGTCCGGCGTGTTTTGGGTCACCGCACGCAGAACCGCATCCGACTCCTGCCGCGCCTGCTCGGCGAGCTTTCTGATAGTGATGTCATATGCCGAGCCGAGAACACCCGTCACTCGCCCGGTCTGCGGATCTCGCACAGGCAACATGTTCACGTGCAGCCATTTCGTCTGGCCCTGCACCGTGCGGACCTTGGTCTCTCCGCTCTGAGGCTCGCCCATCGCCAGGCGTGCTTGCCGGGCAGCGGCGATCGGCCTGTAGTGCTCATCGAGCAGCGAGAACCAGCCACCGTGATTGTCGATCTCTTCGTACTTGCAACCGAACACCGCCTCGATGCCGTCGCTGGCCCAATCCGGCGCGGCCGTGCCGTCTGGATTGAGCCGATGCTCGAACACAAAGCCGGGAGCCATTGAGGCTACCGTGCGATAGCGGAACTCGCTCTGACGCAGCGCCTGTTGGGTCCTCACCCGGTCCGTGATATCGACCACGAACCCGACCATTCGCATGGCTTTTCCAGTGGAGTCTCGGTCGGTCACGCGTCCGCGATCGAGCAACCAGCGCCACGAGCCGTCAGCGTGTCGATATCTGTACTCGACTTCATAGAACGGGCGTCGCCCTTCAATGACCGCCTGCGCCGCGCCTTCCACGCGTTGCAGATCGTCCGGATGAACTCGCGTACGCCACGACCTGACGCCAACAGGCTCGTCGTGGGGCGAATCGCCGAGCATGCGGAAGTAGAACTCGGTGCGCCTCGCAGCCCGCTGCGTCAGGTCCAGGTCCCACATGCCGCCTTGGGCACTTTCCAAGGCGGCTTTGTAGTCGAGCTCCGGGGAGTTGGTCGGTTGAGCCGCGGCGCCCTCCGCGAACGTGCAGGCGATGGCCGTCACTGCCGCCGCCGGTGCACCCGCGGGTTCGAGCAAAGGAGTGAGATGGGCCCACAGCAACCGATTGCTGCCATCGGGACTCTGATGCGGCGCCCCCTCCAGCTGTACCGGCTCCCCGGCGAGCAGCCTCGACCGAAGGTCCGTACCTAACTCCCAGGGGAAGGAAAGCTCGCTCCACGCCGCCCCTGTCAACGTAGCTCCCGTGTGACCCCTCAGCGCAGCGGCGGCACGGTTCGCCCACAGAACGCGGAGCTCACGGTCGAGCAGAAGCATCGCACTGGGCGCGCTCTCAGCCATGAGCCGGAACAGGTCATCTGCGGGGCGAACCTCCGTCGGGCGGCCTTGCGCGGAGGCTGTGGCAGGGGAGAAGGCTCGCGTGGACGCATTCATCTCGGCGCTCGATGCAGGTGACTCGGTTGTGCGCCAGCAGGGGGTCTCACCCGAGCCATTGTCGCCTGTTTTCGCCGACAACCGTTAATTCTCTACCGTGGGTGCGCCTGCGGCATCGCGAGATGCGCGTTGCGATATGACAAAACCTGAACTGCCGCTAAACCGCAATACCGCCAGGGCATTCTTCGCCGCGCGTCGCGATGAAACGACAGTTTTTGTTGGAACTTGCAAGGCCCTCGACCGCTCACTGAAGGAGAGACGAGGGAAGGAGCGAACGAGTGGGCATCAGAACTACATTGACCCTGTGGCGGCCGCCTGACGAGACCATCGAGGCGATTGCAGCCGTATTGAGCTCTCACTGGGCCGCCGCCCGGCGGTCCCAACCCGGTGGGCTATTCGGAGCCCCGGCGACGAGCTGGCTGCGGCAACAGGCCAGACGGCTCGCCGACAACGGGCGCGAATGGTATCTGCAAGCAGTGAGATCAGATTCCGCGAAGCGTTGAGGGACTCTCACCACCGGACCAACGGCGGAAGGCTCATCAAATAGGCTTCGGGATCGGCGTCGGTGCTGAAGCCGAACTTCGTTCCACGGTCGTAGACCAGGTTGAACTCGACGTACCGGCCTCGCTTGATGAGTTGCTTCTCGCGAGCCGCGTCGTCAAAGGGCGTGTCCTTGCGACGCGCCACGATCTGCGGGTAGACGCTGAGGAACGCCTCGCCGACAGCGCGCACCAGACCAAAATCCGCCTGCCGATTCCCGCTCGAGAGGTCGTCGAAGAAAATACCGCCGACCCCGCGAGGCTCCTGCCGGTGCGGAAGATAAAAGTACCGGTCGCACCATTCCTTGAACTCTCGATACGCCCCCGGCCGGTAGGCGTCGCAAGCCTGCTGCAGAGCAGCGTGAAACGCCGCAGTGTCCTCGTCAAAGGGGAACGTGGGAGTGAGATCCGATCCGCCGCCAAACCATTCGCGACTGGTGCGCAGGTAGCGCACGTTCATGTGAACCGCCGGAACGTACGGGTTGCACATGTGAGCCACCAGCGAGATGCCGCAAGCAACGAATCTGCCCTCGGATTCGGCCGCTCCGGCCACCTGCCCCCACGCCTGCTGAGGAAACACTCCCCAGACGTGACTGACATTGACGCCGACCTTCTCGAAGACACTTCCCCGCATGAGGCGCGATTCGCCACCGCCCTGCGTACGGTGCCCCGGCGGTCTGCTCCAGGTGCGCGACTCGAAGCGGCTCGTCGTCTCGAACGCCTCGAAAGCAGCACAAATCCGTGCCTGCAGGTCACGAAAGAATGCCGCCGCGGTGTTTGCGAAATCCTCCGCGCCCTCTTCAGCAAGATTCACGAGGTCGCCTCATGGACGTAGTCGACGAGCCGCGCGACCGCATCGGGACTGGTCTCCGGCCAGATCCCGTGACCCAGGTTGAAGATGTGGCCGGGCTCGGGACCCGCCTCCTTCAACACGGCATCGATGTGGCGATGCAACTGCTCTCCGGGGGCGAACAGCGCGGCCGGATCGAGGTTGCCCTGGACTGCTTTGTTCGGGCCGAGCACTTTTCTTACTGTGCTCAGGGGGGATCTCCAGTCGACGCCGATGACATCGACGTCGAGGTCCGCGACCGACTCCATGAGCGCCGAACCCTGGTTGACGTAATAGATGAGCGGCACGCCCGCACTGCGCAACGCGGCCATCGTTCTGCGAACCGCGCGCAGCGCGAACCGCTCGAACTCCCGCGGCGCGAGCAACCCGGCCCACGACTCGAACATCATCAGAGCCTGGGCGCCGGCGGCCGCCTGAGCACGCAGATAGGCGGCCATGGCGTCCGCGAGCTTGTCCAGCAATCGCTCGGCCGACTCCGGCTGGGCGTAGAGAAACGACCGCGCCGGACCGAACTCCTTGGAAGGCTTTCCGCACACGAGATAGCACAGCAGCGTGAAGGGGCCGCCCGCGAACCCGATGAGGGGCGCGCCACGCGGCAACTCCGGCCGGATGAGGCGGATCGACTCCATGACGAAAGGGACGTCGCGTTCGGGAACCAGCGTCGGCAGCGCATCGATCTGCGCATCCGTCCGAATGGGATGTCGGACGACGGGTCCGGGAGCGAACTCGAGCTCGACACCCATCCCCTGGACGGGCGTCATGATGTCGCTGAAGAGGATCGCCGCATCCAACTCGAACCGTCGCAAGGGTTGCAGCGTGACCTCGGCCGCGAGATCGGCTCTGCGAGTGAGGTCCTCGAACTCCACCTTCGAGCGCAGCTCACGGTACTCGGGCAGGTAGCGTCCGGCCTGGCGCATGACCCAGACCGGGGTATGCGACACCGGCTGGCGCCGGCATGCGGCCAGGAAGGTCGAAGACGCGCCCCCAGACGAACGTGGCCCGGTCATTCGCTCAGCCACCGCGCCATGTCCGGCGCGTAGTAGGTGATGATCAGATCGGCTCCCGCTCGATGGATGCCCGTCAACGTTTCGAAGGCGGCTGCGCGCTCGTCGATCCAGCCGCGGGCGGCAGCGGCTTTGATGAGGCTGAATTCGCCGGATACCTGGTAGGCAACCACGGGCACATTCACCGCATCGCGCACCCTGCGAATGACATCCAGGTACGGACCCGCAGGTTTGACCATCACCAGATCGGCCCCCTCCTCGACATCCAGAAGGACCTCCCGGAGAGCCTCGCGGACGTTGGCCGGGTCCATCTGGTAGGCCCGCCGATCCCCGAACGCTGGGGCCGATTCGGCTGCTTCCCGAAACGGTCCATAGAAAGATGAGGCGTATTTCGCCGCATATGAAACAATAGGGGTCGAAGCGTGACCTTCGCGATCCAGCAGCCGACGCATCGCCAGGACCCGGCCATCCATCATGTCGCTGGGCGCGACGGCGTCCGCTCCGGCGCGCGCGTAGTTCAGGGCGACCTGCGCGAGCGTCTCAATTGAGCTGTCGTTATCGATGGTCCCCGTCCCCGGGACGACGTGACCGCAATGACCGTGATCGGTCGCTCCGCAAAGGCACACGTCGGCCCACACTAGGAGCGAGGGGCATTCTTGTTTGATTGCCGAGATCGCCTGCGCAGCGAGGCCTTTCGGGTCCAGTGCCGCGCTCGCCTTCGCATCCTTCTCCGAGGGCGCCGCGAATATCAGCACCGCCGGGACACCCGCGGCAGCCACGGCCTTGGCGTCCTTGACCGCCTCATCGACCGACACCTGAGAGATTCCCGGCATGCTCTCGACGGCGTGCCGTACACCGCGGCCAGGGACGACGAATAGCGGGTAGATGAAGGCATCCGGCGTCAGGCGCGTCTCGCGCACCATTTTTCGCCAGACATCCGATTGACGCGTTCGACGCGGTCTCTGCTGTGGAAATCCCATCATGTGTCTCCGGGGCGAGGCCCCGCCTGCAATATCCGGTGAGCCGTGCGAGCCAGCCCCTGCAAGGTGGCTGCCTCCGCGAGCACGGGCGAGCGGCCGCGTTCGGTGAGCTCCCGTGCCGTCGTTGGGCCGATGGCCACTGCCGGTGCGGCGCGCAGCAATCGGTCGAAATTCTCTTTGCCCAGAGACCGCTCGAGCTCGATGACCGCCGACGGGCTGGCAAAGGTCACCGCTCCGATTCCCTCCCGAGAGACCCAGGACATGCAGTCCTGCACGTCCAGCGCCGTCGGCTCGGTCCGGTAGGCCTCGACCTGGACGACTTCCGCGCCGAGCTGGGTCAATCCGGCTGCAATCGTGGGCAGGGCGCGGGAGCTCGCGGGGAATAGCACTCGCGCCGGCGTTTCATTGGCTTCGAAGGCTGCAACCAGCGCAGCCGCGTTGGCATCCTCCGGTACGAGGTCCACGCTCCACCCGCGTTGATTGAGCACCTGAGCAGTCGCGTGCCCGACGGCCGCAACCTTCAGGTGCGGGGGGCGCACAGCAACGCGCTCGATGACTGCCGCTACGGCGTGTCGACTGGCGAACACGATCCAGTCGTACCGGGCGATCCTCGCGAGCTCAGTTTCAAGCTGTCGCGTATCTCCCGCCTCGGTTGCCACGGCGGGCCACAGAAGAACAGGCAACCCGAGCGTTCGAAGCTCCGCGCTAAGGGGGCCGTCCGCGCTCTCTGCGCGAGTCACCACAACCGGCTTCACGGCGCTTCCACCGTGCGTCGGGAGTCCCGCTCGTGGGCAATCAGCTCTGCTGCGCCCTTCGATAGCAATTCGTCCGCGAGCTTCTTTCCAAGGTTCGCGGCAGCTTCCAGCGTAGCCGTCGCTTCTCCAGAAGCCGCCAGCATTTTCGAACCATCGAGCGCACACACGGCCGCATGCAGTCGCAATGTGCCTCCGGAGAGCGTTCCGAGAGCGCCGAGCGGCACCTGACACCCGCCCTCCAAGCGTCGTAACAGCGCGCGCTCAGCTGTACTGGCAAAACGCGCAGCGGGATCATCGAGAGCCGCTAACCACTTCAGCGCCTCGGCATCTTTCGCTCGAGCGCAGACTCCGATGACACCCTGTGACACAGCCGGAGGAAACGTGTCCGTCGATAAAAGCTCGGAGACGTTTCCTTCGAGGCCCAGTCGCCGAAGACCCGCCGCAGCCAGAATGATCGCGTCGTAGTCGCCTTTTCGGAGTCGCTCGACACGCGTCGGAACATTGCCTCGCAGCTCCGCCTGCTGCACGTCGGGACGTGTGCGAGCCAGAAACGCCCGTCGTCGCAGACTGCTGGTACCCACCTTCGCACCCGCGGGAAGGTCTGACAGCAGGCGGCCATCGCGGCTCACCAACGCGTCACGAGGATCTTCGCGAGTCAACGCAGCGGCCAGAGCAATCCCTTCGTCCAACACCGTCGAGAGGTCTTTGAGGCTGTGAACCGCGATGTCCACCTCCTCAGCGAGCAGCGCGCGATCTATCTCCTTCGTGAAGAAGGCCTTGCCACCAACGGCCCACAACGGCACATCCGTCCGTATATCGCCCTCAGTGCGAATCTGTACAAGCTCGACGGGCGGCGCTCCAGGGTGCCGTCCGATCAACTCCGCCACGTGCCTCGCTTGCCACATCGCGAGCGCAGAACCACGCGTACCGAGACGTAAAGTGCGTGAGGCGATCATTCGTGACCCTCGATCAGAAATCGGTAACCCACTCCCCACACAGTCAGGAAGTGGCGAGGATTCGCGGGATCGCGCTCGAAACGCTTGCGCAGGCGCAGGATGAAGTTGTCGACGGTGCGCGTCGAAGGAAACACGTCGTACCCCCAGACACGCTCGAGCAGGTCCTCACGCGACACGATCTCGCCAGGGCGCTCGGCAAGCACTTTGAGAATCATCGCCTCCTTCTCGGTGAGCTCTTGAGGCACGCCGTTCCAGGACTGAGCGCGGAAGGCTCGGAAGTCGACTTCGTTGCCACCGAAGCGAAGCACTGCGCTCGCGGGCGTGGCAGAAGCGTTGCGATACCAATCCCAGCGACGCAGGATTGCGCGCACCCGCAACAGAAATTCTTGCAGATGAAACGGTTTTGCCAGGTAGTCGTCGCCTCCGGCTTCGAGGCCGTGCACCCGATCCGCGGGATCTCCGCGAGCTGTCAGGAACAACACCGGAGTGCTGTTTCCCTGTTCGCGTAACGTGCGACACACCGTGAAACCGTCAACGATCGGCAGCATTACATCGAGAACGATGAGCGCGCATTGATCGTGCGCTAACCATTGAAGAGCTTTCTCCCCATCCCCCACGGCGTGGACCGAGTAACCTTCCGCGCGAAGATTCTCCACAACGCCGGCGGAAAGATGCGGATCGTCCTCCACCACGAGCACCGCCGTAGCGGGCTGAACCGGGGGCGGGACCCGCTCGCCTGCGGCGTTCACGCCGCCTCCGCAGGAGCCGCTGGCCAGGCAAGCGTGAACCGGGCGCCCTGCCCAACACCGTCGCTATGCGCACTCACCCGACCGCCCGCCAACTGCATGAGACGCCGCACGATGAAAAGTCCAAGCCCAGTACCAAAGTAACTGCTCCCCCCGCCCGGATGCAGCCGAGTGAACTTCTCGAAGAGGCGCACATCGTCGCCCGGTCTGAATCCAACACCGCTGTCGCGCACCGTGAGCTCAACCTCGTTGTCGGTGCGCCGCCCTTCGATCTTGACGGTCCCGCCTCCGACCGGCGTGACTGCCGCAATCGCGTTCTCCAGCAGGTTCCGCATCACGACATC
>Ga0070681_10004304_pt1 | contig 13520 bp, 11 predicted proteins | sample KBSC83BmetaG_FD_65650 | JGI IMG/M metagenome (GOLD analysis project Ga0070681, IMG submission 65650) | Corn rhizosphere microbial communities from Kellogg Biological Station, Michigan, USA - KBS C8-3B metaG | ecosystem: Host-associated > Plants > Roots > Rhizosphere | place: USA: Michigan... | reverse complement strand
TGCTGAGCTTAGGAATCCAGAGCGTTAAGGAAGAGCTTCGTATTTACGTAACTGCTTGCACGATACCCACTTAGGGTCGATGGCCGGCGTTGCTTTCGCGGCTCCGCAACGCTAAATTTCGTCGAACCCATATGGAGGCAACACTGACCTCCCTCCGCCTCCGAACCCCGTAGCAAAAACGACGAGTTAATGACGGCTCCGAACAACAGAGAGCGCATTCTGCCGCGCCTCATTCACGAAGAAATCAAAGAATCGTTCATCAACTATTCGATGAGCGTCATCGTCTCTCGCGCGCTGCCCGATGTGCGCGATGGACTCAAGCCAGTGCACCGCCGCGTCCTCTACGCGATGAACGAGCTGGGTCTCGTTCCCGGGCGCCCTTACAAGAAATCCGCGACCGTCGTCGGCGACGTGCTCGGCAAATACCACCCGCACGGCGACCAGTCCGTCTATGACGCGCTCGTGCGCATGGTCCAGGATTTCTCGCTCCGGTATCCGCTCGTCGACGGTCAGGGAAATTTCGGCTCCGTCGACGGCGATCCGGCCGCAGCGTATCGCTACACTGAATCGCGGCTCACCCGCGTCGCCGTCGAGATGCTCGCCGACATCGACAAGAACACCGTCGATTTCGCGCCCAACTTCGACGACCGCTTGCAGGAGCCGAAGGTACTTCCCGCCGCGATCCCCAACCTGGTCGTCAACGGGTCGTCGGGCATCGCCGTCGGCATGGCGACCAACATCCCGCCCCACAATCTCAAGGAAGTCGTCGCCGCTCTCACCGCGCTGATCGACAATCCGGAGATCACCCCCGGCGACATCAGAAAGCTCGTCAAGGGGCCCGACTTTCCCACCGGCGGCTACATCTACGGCCGGGCCGGCATCAAGGACTATCAGGAGACCGGCCGCGGCCGAATCGTCATGCGTGCCCGCGCGGTCATCGAAGAAAAAGAGTCGTCGAGCAAGTCGCAGATCGTCGTCACCGAGCTGCCGTACCAGGTCAACAAGGCCAAGCTGATCGCGGATATGGCGGAGCTGGTCAAAGCGGGGAAGCTCGAAGGAATTTCCGCTCTGCGCGACGAGTCGGACAAGGATGGAATGCGCGTCGTCATCGAGCTCAAGCGCGATGCCATTCCGCGAGTCGTTCTCAATCAGCTGTACAAGCACACCGTGATGCAGTCGACCTTCGGCGTCATCATGCTGGCGCTAGTACCCGATTCGCACACCGGCCAGCTGGTTCCCAAGGTGATGGCGCTCAAGGAAGTGCTCGAGCACTACATCGCCCACCGCCACCAGGTCGTCGTCCGCCGCACCCAGTTCGAGCTCGATAAAGCTCTCGAGCGCGAGCACATCCTCGAAGGCCTGAAGATCGCCGTCGACAACATCGACGCGGTCATCAAGCTCATTCGCGCCGCCGCCGACACTCCGGCCGCAAGCGCCCAGCTCCAAAAGCGTTTCAAGCTCAGCGAGCGGCAGGCCGAGGCGATCCTCAACATGCGCCTCGCCAAGCTCACCGGTCTCGAGATCGAGAAGCTCGAAGCCGAGCTCAAGGAAGTACGTGGCTTCATCAAGGACATGAAGGAGATCCTTGCTTCACGTCCGCGCCGCATGAAAATCATCCGCGACGAGCTTCAGTCGGTCGCCGACAAGTACGGCGATGTCCGCCGCTCGGAGATCACCAGCGACGAAGGCGAGTTCACTATCGAGGATCTGATCGCCGAAGAGGACATGGTCATCACCATCTCCCACTCGGGTTACATCAAGCGCACTTCGGTTTCGACCTATCGCAAGCAGCGTCGCGGTGGCCGCGGCCTCAGCGGGGCCGGATTGAAGGATGAAGATTTTATCGAGCATCTCTTCATCGGATCGACCCACGATTACATCCTCTGCTTCACCGACGATGGGCGATGCTTCTGGCTCAAGGTCTATGAAGTTCCACAGGCCGGTCGCGCGTCAAAGGGGAAGCCGATCGTGAACCTGATCAACGTCTCACCCGAGACTCAGATCAAGGCGATGGTGCCGGTGCGCGAGTTCTCGGAGACCCAGTTCCTCTTGTTCTGCACCAGGAACGGAACGGTGAAGAAGAGCGCGCTGTCCCAGTACTCCAACGTCCGTCAGACCGGCATCAAGGCGATCAAGATCGACAAGGACGATGAGCTGATCGATGTCCAGATCACCAGCGGATCGAACGACATTGTTCTCGCAACCCGACACGGCTTGTCGGTGCGTTTCCACGAGCAGGATGTTCGCGAGATGGGTCGCGACACGACCGGTGTGAAGGGAATCGAGCTCAAGGAAGGCGATTCGGTGATCGGAATGGTCGTGGTCAAGCGCGACGCGACCCTGCTGGTAGTCACCGAAAACGGCCTCGGGAAGTGCTCCAACATCGCCGATTATCGGGTCCAGAAGCGCGGCGGGAAGGGGATCATCACGGTGAACAGAACCGAGAAAACGGGCGATGTCGTTGCCCTGATGGAGGTTCTGCCCGCCGACGAGATCATGATCATCACAAAACACGGTGTAATCATCCGTAGCTCGGTCTCCCAGGTGAGGGTTACCGGGCGTATCGCTCAGGGGGTCAAACTCGTCAATCTCGACGAGGGCGATCTCGTTACCGCCGTTGCGCGCGTAGTGCCTGATGATGAAGACGAAGGTGCCGAAAACGAGTCCCCAGCACCCGACACCGAACCGGTCGAGGCTCTCACCGACGAATGAGAACCAGGCGCTCCGCCGCTAGTTCACAGCACGAGGAGAACGAGAAGCTCCGCGCGGCCCTGCGAAAGGCCGAGGCGGAGGTTCAGCGGCTGCTCGACGAAGCCGCGGCGCGCGGAGCGCTGGTCGACATTCTTCACGACGTCATGGGCTCGCTCTCAATGGGCGAGCTGTTTCACATGCTCGCCCGTCGTCTGGCTCGCGCGCTCAATCTCAGCCACTCCTCCGTAATCTTCGCCAAGTGTGGCGACCTGATGGGAACGGTCGCGTCGGCGCACGAAGATCCGCAGCTCGAGAATCTTCAGGTCGAGCTCGACAAGTATCCGGAGATAGAGGCAGCACTCGCCAGCGAGCAGCCCGTTCTCATTCCTGATATTTGGCACTCCGATTCCTATCGCTCGCTCCGCGAAGCCTGGGAGAAAGATGGCAGCGTCATCTCGGTGCGCTCCATCATCGCCCTGCCGTTCCGGCTCGATCTCGATCGCACGGGTGTGTTCCTGCTTCGTCGCACGGCCGAGAAGCCGCCTCTCACTGACGCAGACGTCGAGTTCGCCGAGACCGTCGTGAAGAGCGCCATGAACGCCATGCGCCGCGCGCACATGGTGGAGGTCACTCAGGCCGACAACCTCCGCCTCGAGGCGCTGGCGCGCACCGACCCACTCACCCAGCTGCTCAACCGCCGCGCGCTTCTCACCCAGCTCGGCACCGAAGTCGAGCGCACGCGCCGTTACAACGCGCCGCTCAGCATCCTCATGATCGACGTCGATGAGTTCAAGGATGTGAACGATACCTACGGCCACCTCGCGGGCGACCAGGTTCTGGTGGAAGTGGCGCTGATTCTTGCACGCACCGCGCGCAGCGTCGATTCCGTCGCGCGCTACGGCGGCGACGAGTTCGTCATTGCCGTCCCCGAGACTGGCGAGGCCGGCGCGATTGCCTTCGCCGAGCGACTGCGCGACAAGATCCAGGCGCATCCCTTCGACATCGGGAAGGGCGATCCCGTGCACCTCACCGTCAGCATCGGCGTCGCCGATTTTCCCGAGCCCAAGGTCGAGACCGCGGAAGACCTCCTCGATTGCGCGGATCGCGCACTCTATCGGGCGAAGGCCGGCGGCCGAAATCTGGTCTGCGTCTAGGACCTCGGCGTAGAGAGCCAGCCGTCAGGGCGGCATCCACAAAAACAAAAGCGTGCAGCTAGAAGCTTTGCAGCAGCTTGGCTTGTCAGCTTAGGTTTCGGCAGAATCCTTTCTCGACGGAGCCGCGCCGATGCGTTCAGACCGTTTTGCAGCTGTAGCAGCTTTTGGGGCGTCCGCGCTGGTTCTCGGTTGCGTCGCTGACTCATCGAACAAAGAGACAGCCGCTGACACGACGCACTCCGCGCCCATAGTTACCGTCACCGCGGTAAACAATGGCACCCACGGGATGGCCGAGCGGGTGAAGTGGGCGTTCTCACCGGACCGGAAGGCCGTGCTCGTCGTGGCGGATCCCGCCGGCGTCGAGAATGAGCCGGTGCCCAATGGATTTTTCTTCGGGGACGAAGCGAGCGGCTTTCAGGTGCAGATGGACAGCGTCTGGGACGTCGCGCCGTCGCCCGACTGGAAGTGGATCGGATTCGGACGCGCCTACGGGGTGGTGCGCGGCGAAGGGACCGGAACGGATCTCATCGCCGACGTCGGCCGCCGTACTTCGATCGACACCGCCACACTTCGCGCCGGCTCGTTTGCATCGAGCGGAATGTCGATGGCACGCGCGGTCGCGCAGCCGGGCGTAATCAAGGTTCCATCAAACCCGCGCTCGCAAACCGCGGCCGACAGTTCGGCGCCGCGACTCTTCCCAGTTGCGCGCGGCTGGCGGGTCGCCTGGACCACCGACGGTTCGACCCTCGCGCTTGGCAACAACCCGGCGCGCTCCAGCGACGACGAGCCGAGCCAGACCTGGGCCGCGCTCGATCCCGCAACCGGCCAGCTCCACGGCTCGCTGCCGACGAGCGCCAAGCTCGCCGAGGTGAAATTCACTGGCGGGCCAACGCTCGACATTTCCCTCCCGATCGACATGACGAAGTCGCCCCCAATCGAGATCAAGCGCGGAAATCAGACTTTTTCGATTCAGAGCGAGCGCGGAGTGATCACCATCGCGGAAACGAGCGCCGCCGCTGGCGGCGTGAAATCAGCCCCGCGAGTAGTCGGCGCCGGCATCGCGCTCGCCGCCACCGCAGGCGGCCGCTACATAATCGCCCTCGCTCCGCGCGCCAAACCGGTGCCCAATGAGATCAGCCTCGAGCCGGTCGTCTACTCTGTCACCTGGTAACCAGCTGCGGACAGCGTACTAACTGCTGCTGACTAACGGCTGCTGACTAACGGCTGCGGAATCACGGACCAACTGCCAGTTCGAAATGCTGACTGAATGCGAATTGGGAAACTAATTGCGAATTGAGGGCAGGCCGAGCGTGTCCGCATTCCGCACTTAGTGTCCCAACCCGCAGTTAGTCAGCTACTCGCAATGGCAGTTGGTCCGTGATTCCGCAGCCGTTAGTCCGCAGTCCGCAGCTGTCAGGCGTCAGGCGTCAGCGCCCGATCCGTCTGAGCTCCACCAGGAGACAGTGGTCCTGGACGACATCGATGCCGGCTCGGGCGAGGCGCTCGGCGGCGTCGTCGTTGCGGATCCCGAGCTGGAACCAGACGGCTTTCGGCTTTTTCGCGATCATGTCGTCGACGTGCGGCGGGATGTCGCTGGGGCGGCGAAAGACATCGACGATGTCGATGTCGCCGGGAACATCGGTCAGCTTCCGATAGACTTTCTTCCCCATTATCTCCGTCAGCTCTTTGTAGTAAACCGGCACCGGAATGATCTCGTAGCCGGCGCGCTCGGCGTATTCGGGGACGTAGTAGGCGGGCTGATCGGGATCGGGCTTCATGCCTAGCACTGCGATGCGATGCGAGCTTTCGAGAAGATCCCGGATTTGTGTCGGAGAATCGATGAGATGATTGCGCCAGCTCACGTCGTCGGTTTGTGGTCTCGCGGTCTGATCGACAGGGCTGGTCATGGCTGGCTCGAATTCATTGTTGAACTGCGCGACGCCGTGAATGCAGCGATCGCGGGGTGACGCTAACAAGTTGTCTCCGGTAAATTGCAATTGCGAGTCCAGCCCAACATTCCGGAGAACCACTTGTAATGCGAATGCTCGTCCTTGGCGCGGGCCTGCAAGGCTCCGCGTGCGCGTATGATCTGCTCCAAAATAAAGAAGTAAAAGAAGTCCGCCTCGCCGATCTGCACACCGATCACCTGGCCCCGTTTCTGGCGCCGCTATCGGGAAAGCGTCTGATTTTCACGCCGCTCGACGTGCGCGACCGCCAGGCAGCCCTCGCGTTGATGCGCGAGTGCGATGCCGTGATGAGCGCGATCCCGTACTACTTCAATTTCGAGCTCGCCGAGCTCGCGGTCGAGGCAGGCGTCCACTTCGCGGATCTGGGCGGCAACACCGAGATCGTCTTCAAGCAGAAGACCCTCGATGCCGCCGCGAAAAAGAAAGGCATCACCGTGATCCCCGACTGCGGCCTGGCGCCGGGCATGGTGAACATTCTCGCCGAGTACGCGATCAAGCAGCTCGATAGCGTCGAATCCGTTCGAATCTTCGTCGGTGGACTGCCACAGGACCCCGAGCCGCCCCTGAATTACCAGATCGTGTACTCACTCGAGGGCGTGCTGGACTACTACACGACCCTCTCGTGGGTGCTGCGTGGGAAGAAGCGCACTCAGGTGAAGGCGCTGTCGGAGATCGAGCCAGTCTACTTCGGCGGATCACTGGGCGAGCTCGAGGGATTTCATACTGCCGGAGGTCTCTCGACGATGGCCTTCCGCTACGAGGGCAAGATCCCGACGATGGAGTACAAGACCCTTCGCTACCCGGGACACGCTCGGATCATGGAAGCGATCCGCGAGCTGGGCTTGCTCGAGCTCGAGCCGGTCGACGTGAAAGGGATGAAAGTCGTCCCGCGCGACCTTGTAGTGTCGGCGATGGGCCCGCGGCTGACCAAACCCGAGGGTCAGGATCTCGTCGCGATGCGGGTGTACGCCGAGGGCACGAAGGGCGGCAAACCGAAGAAAATCGGTTGGGAGATGGTCGACTATTACGACGAGGAGACCGGAATCAGCGCGATGGAAAGATCGACCGGCTACTCGCTCTCGATCACCGGCCAGATGCAGGTGCACGGCGAGATCGGGAGGTCGGGAGTCTTCACGCCCGACGAGGCGATCCCACCTCAGCAGTACATTGATGAGCTCGCAAAGAGGGGTGTAATGATCCGCGAGATGCGCTAGCGCTGAGCTTGCCATCTGGCCGTCGGTGGCGTAGTAGTGATGAGCTTGTAACCCCAGCTGTAGCAATGGGTTACGAGCTCATTTATTTTTGAGAAAGGGTTCCAATCGGAGCCCGATTCGGTTATATTTAGACCTGTAAACATCTGTCGGTCCAAGCTGCGAGACGCGTGAGCCCTGCCCTTAACGGAGAGCCCAGAAATCACGTCTCACCCAAGCGCCGATTCCAGCACAAGGAGGATTTGATGAACCGTATCCATACGATTCTCAGGTCCGGTCCAACGCGGAAAGTGGCTCTTGCGGGCATGGCACTGCTCGCCACCGTTTACACCGTACCGCGCGTGGGCTCGGATTTGAGCTCAGTTCAGACGGTCCTGACCGGGATCACACCTTCGGTCGCCGACAGCTCCGGCTCGTCGACGTCGTGGGACCTGCCCAACATCGACAACGCGCGGGTGGACTCCTGGGTCAAGCTGTTCACGACGGATCAGAAGGTGAAGTCGCGCTTCGCGGTATGGCTCGATCGTAAGTCGACCTACGAGCCGATGATCTCCGAGAAGCTGGCCCAACGTGACATGCCCCAGGACCTGATTTACCTGGCGATGATCGAGTCAGGATTCAATCCGAAGGCGCAGTCGCCGGCGAAAGCGGGTGGGCTGTGGCAGTTCATCAGCGAGACGGGCCGTCGCTATGGCCTGACGGTCAACAAGCACGTCGATGAGCGCAACCATCCGGAGAAGGCGACCGATGCCGCGCTCTCGTACCTCTCGGATCTGCACGATCGGTTCGGATCCTGGTACCTCGCTGCCGCCGCATACAACACTGGCGAGAACCGCGTCGCCCGCATCATGAAACAGGTTACTGGTAGTGAGAAAGGTACCGATGAAGACTACTATCGGATCTCGAAGCTCCTGCCGAAGGAGACCCAGGACTACGTCCCGATGATGATCGCGGCCGGCCGAATCTCCAAGGAGCCCGCGAGATACGGATTCGATAGTGAGATTGCGATGGCTGAGTAAAAAAGAGGGCACCCAACGGTGCCCTCTTTTTTTTTAGCTGCGGTTGCTTTTCCCCTGCTGGTTCACTGCGCTCCGAGCAGATAAACGCCCACGAGCACCAGAAGAAAGTAGGGCACGAGTGCCGCGGCGCCCACGTAATCTTTCGATACCCTCTGCCCAAAAAAAAGCGCCACCAGATTGACGCCCGCAACGACAGCGCCGAGGTATGCCACCATCGAATCGCGCGTCACGAGCAACAGCACCACGCCGATCCCGCTCACAAAACCCGCGGCTACCTCGAGGATCGTCACCACCAGAAACATCGGCCCGACCGTTCCCGCCAGCGGGCTGCGCGCGAAATGTTCGTCCAGATAAGCGCGGTTTCCTTTCCGATCGATGACCTTGTCGAGGCCGGATTGCAGAAACAGCACGGCGATGAAGGCCGAGACGAGCAGCTGCAGGATGTACCTTGCCCATTCGGGTGAGTGCACGTTTGGCATCCTGCTATTGTAGCCGATCCGGCCGCGATCGCCAGCGGCCAGCTACATCACTGCTTTGAGTCCAAAGCTCAGAGTGCGTCCAGGGACTACCGTGATGTTGTCGGGCTCGCCGTGCTGGCGGTTGAGGAGATTCTCTCCGCTCAGACTGAATGAAAAACCTCGGAACAGGCTCTTGCCGATGCTCGCGCGGAGCCGCGTGACTCCGCCATACCGCAGCCAATAATTGCGCAGCTCGCTTCCCACCAGCTGCGCGTCCGCCTGGGCGGAGCTGGAGAATGCGCCGGCGAGTGCGACTCGATCGTAATCGATCCAGTTCCACGACCGCGACGCCGCCAGCGAGCCAGTCCATCCGCCGCCGGTCCACGCCGCCATAAAACTCGCCGTCGACGCGGGTACCTCGAGCATGCGGTCGCCCGCCCTCAGATCGCCCAGATACGAAGGCGCGACCCGCCGCACCCGGCTGTCGACCGTCGAGTAAGTCCCGCCTACGGAAAACGCGCCGATGTTCCAGTCGCTCTTTAGCTCCCATCCGCGGTTGGTGATCTCGCCAACGTTCTGCAGCACATAAGAGATGTGCCGGTCCGGCGACGGGTCCGATTCCGACGGTGGTGAGTAGTCGGAGCCCGAGGCGCCGTTGCGCTGATCGTTTGCGAGATAGGTGACACGCTGAATCAGACCCGATGCGAGCTGGTCGAAGCGCGTAAGCTGCACGCCGAGAGTCTTGCCGAAGAAAAGATCGACGCCGGCTTCGATTCCCGACTGCTGCTCAGGAGCGAGATCGAGCATCATCGCCCGATTTGGATCGAACCAGCCAGCATCGCGCACCGGCGTCGTCGCCGGACGAATGCCGCGCCCGTATGCCGACCGCAGCTTGACCGTGACCGGACCGTAGTCTTTAACCACCGCAGCGCCCAGCATCGGGAGCACCGAGACGTTCAGGCTCGCCAACGTCGTGTTTTGCTCCATCCGCAAGCCGGCGGTGATATATCCGGAGTTCTTCCAGGAGATGTTTGCCTGGGTGATTGCCGCGCTCGTCCACCGTCTCACGGCCGATGCGAGCGCGACGTTCGACTGCGATGCAGTGTCGGTGTGTGACCGGAAATCGAGGAGCGAATTCTCGGCTGCAAAAGTGATGGTCGTTGCCAGACCATCATCATGACCCAGTCTGCCCACGCTACTCAACCGCAGTGTACCCAGGTTCGCGTTTCCACTGACAGTGCCCAGATCCGGGCCTGCTCCCGATGGCAGCGACGTTCGATCGTTGGCGAGATTCGAGAGTCGACTTCCATCGAAGCCAGCGACGAGCGTGTACGTCCAGCGTGTCCCCTGCAGGATCGTCGCGGTGCCGCCGACGGTGTACTCCTCGACCGCTTGCGGCAGGGCGGCACCGAAGCGCGCCAGGTTCGCCGAATCGCGGAAGAACGGACTCGAAGGATCCGCCGATTCGCTATTGAACACGCGCGCGGTGCCCGTCGCTATCAGATGGTCCCGCACCAGGCGGAATCCCGCGCCAGCAGTGGTGTGGCGCGCGAAGGCGTTGGGCAGATACTCGCCAACACCGCCCGATGTGAAAGTGACGCTGCCCGATTGCACGTCCGATCCGGTCCGCCACGCGACGGCGTGATCCTGGGTCACAGCCGCGCGCGGAACATAGGCGCTGTTCGCCGTCCCGAGAGCGCTGCGCACGACGACACCCGGCCCGCCGTTCGAGCCGTCGTGCCGCATGACGATGTTGATGACGCCGTTGATCGCATCCGATCCGTAGAGCGCCGCGCCCTGCGGCCCGCGAATGACCTCGATGCGGTCGACCGCCTCAGGCGTGAATTGAGTAACGAGCAGCGGATTCGCCAGCTCGATCCCGTCGACGTAAATCTTCGGATAACTCGCGCCGAAGGAGCTGGTGCCGCGGATGCTCCCATAATGGGAGAGGAGGGAAGTCGGCGCCGATTGCCAGACCCAGAGACCCGGCACCGCATCACTGAGCGCCTGGCCGAGGTTTCCGCCGGCGTATCTGGAGAGCTGCGCGCCCGTCACGACGTTCGTCGCTACGGTCAGCGGCCGCGCGGATGTCTCGAGCGTGTTGCCGGTCACCACGACACGATCGAGGGTGCGCGGCGTCCCGCGATATTCGCCGGAAGCGCTGGCATCGCTCGGCACGAGTGCGACCTGAGTGCCCCCGGCGACGACCGGCGACACCCTGGTGTCGCGCAACAGCCAGCTCAGCGCATCGCCGAGGCTGAGCGAATCGATCTGCACGCACAGCCTGGCCTCGAGCGGAATCGATTCGTTGGAATAGGAGAGGAGCACTCCCGCTGTGGTCGCCAGCCGGTCCAAAGCCTGGCGCAGGGATAGATCGGCGGCGCGAAGGCTAACTCGCCGGTCGAGCGGAGCGCTCCAGAGTGTGGACGATGACGCCGGCGCGGCGCAGCTTTGCGCGGCGCCAGTCTGAGGCAGCAAAAGGAAAAAACCGATTGCGATCGACGCCGCGCTGATGCTGCCGCGACGTCGCTGGTTCAGCCAGTCGCCGCGGTTACCGGCGCGCTCCAGATGCCGCGTTCCGATGAAGGATGGCGACGTTCCCCTGCCGCTCGACGGTGGCGCCGAGCGAAAGCGAAATGACATTGAGAACACGTTCGACTGGCTCACCGGAAAAAGATGCTGTCAGGTGAAGATTCGCGAGAGACGGATCCTCTACCCTTAGCCGTACTCCATACCAGCGGTAAAGTTCTGCGCCGACCAGGACGAGCGGGGCATCGCGGAATACGAGCCGCCCCTGCATCCAGGCAAGGTCATCGTCGGAAACGCCCGCGCGCTCCACCGTCACCACGTTGTCAGCGCTGACCACGGCGCGATCCCGCGCCTTGAGTATCGCTCCACGGGATGGCCCCGCACCAGCGTCACCGATGGCGACGGAACCGGAATCGACCGCAACACGCGTTCCCGCGCTATCGTCGGTCTCCACCGAAAAGGCGGTTCCTACATCCTGAATGGTGACGGTACCCGCTCTCACGGTGAACGGCCGGTTTGAGTCGTGGACGACGCTGAAATGCGCGATCCCGTCGAGGCTGACCGACCGGTCATCGTCGCGCGGATCCGGCACTACGAGCCGCGTGGTGGGACCGAGCAGCACGCTGCTGCCATCGCCGAGCGAGATCTGACGGCGTTCGCCGATCGCTGTGGCGTAGGTCCGCGCGCCGCCGTCGGCCCGGTCACGGCGAGCGTTCTGCCACAAGACAGACGCGCCGCCAAGAATCACCGCCGCAGCTGCGATCCGCAGTAGTGCCCCGTAGCTGCGGGACTCGGCATGACGCACGCCTGGCGCGAACGGGATTACCTTCGGATCGTCGAATCTGGCCTTGACGGAATGCAGCGCGCGCTCGACATCGATGTCCGGAGACTCTTGATGCGCTACATTGGCAAGCGCCGATTCGAGCAGCTGCACGACGCCGGCGCGGTGCGGATCAGTCGCTATCCACTGGCGGGTCGAGTCGGCTTCGGAGGCGCCTGCCTCGCCGGTGATGTAGCGCGCGATACGTTCCCAATCGTCAGGGCCAAGGCTCGACGGATCGCCGTAGCTGTTCGCCATATTCATTAATAACATCGACACCTGAACCGGACACCACCCCCTTGGAGCCCAGTGATCCACACGAGCGGGATCTCCAGCGCCGGTTAAGGGCTGGGGACGAGGGGGCGTTCGATGAAGTATTCCGCGCCCATTACGCTGACCTCGTCAGGATGGGGGAATCGGTGGTGCGCGAGCGCGCCCTGGCGGAGGAGATCGCGCAGGACGTGATGCTGGAGCTGTGGCGCCGACGCGAAACGCTGCAGCTCGAGCAGAGCTTTCGAGCCTATCTGATCCGCGCGACCCGCAATCGCGCCCTCAACCACGTTCGGCATCAGCAGGTCGTCGCGCGAGAGGCGGCGACGGCCGCGCTCGATCCACAGAGCTCACCATCAGGTGAGGACGTGGTGCTTGGCGTCGAGCTCGAGCGGGCAATCGCAAGCGCGATTGCAGGTCTGCCCGAAAAATCGCGCGAGGTGTTTCAGCTGAGTCGCCAGCGGGGACTGAAATACTCCGAGATCGCTATCGTGCTCGACGTTTCGGTGAAGACGGTTGAAAAGCGAATGGGACTGGCGCTTGCCGAGCTGCGCGCAAAGCTCGCGGCCTGGCTTCCAGCGGCGGAGACCGACTAGCCGTCTGGCGAACGAGAGCGATCGCTAGCTGGCCATCGATGCGCCGGGGTCGGTCTTTGACACCGGTTTCGCCTTTTCGCACAGTGCCCGCAACTCTCCGTTGGAGAGCTCGTCCCAATGGGAAGGAACGGGAATCAGACGGCGTTTTTCAGAGAGTGATTCGAAGGTCAGCCAGCCGCGGCCGTAGCCCTCGGCGAGTGTGATTCGGCGCTGACTCACTGTGCGGCGATCGACGCCGCTGCGGCGCTCAGCACCGCCCCACGAGCGATACCGGCCCTGCCTGCGATCTCCCGGACTCAGCCGCCTCTCAACTTTCGTCGGCTGCGAGTCCCAAACCTGCCAGTAGGAGCCGTCCCTATCTACGAACGTCCGATAAGCCATCGATCTATTACCTCACGCGGCTGCCACACGCGGTTCAGTCCTTTTCCGGGTTGCAGGAAAGATACCACATTGGTCGCTGGATCAGTGGGCAAACATATATTTTCCAACGACTTACGTCTATTTCTTTCTACCGCCCGAAGCTCGCCAGGGTTTCGCTCATCACGTCGATCATCGACTTCGCGGTCCAGCGATCCCGGCCATTATAAAGGAACGAAAAAGCCAGAACCTCACCATTTACTGCCGTGACGTACCCAGCGAGCGCAATGACATCGTTGGTGGTGCCGGTCTTTGCGTGAAGGTTCCCTTCCGCCGGCGTGTTGCGCATCCGCCGCTTGAGCAGCTCGGAGTCGCCGGCGACCGGCAGCGAAGAATGCAGCCATGGTCCCCACTCCGCGCGATGGGCGTAGCCGAGCAGCTGGACCTG
>Ga0070681_10004303_pt1 | contig 13521 bp, 10 predicted proteins | sample KBSC83BmetaG_FD_65650 | JGI IMG/M metagenome (GOLD analysis project Ga0070681, IMG submission 65650) | Corn rhizosphere microbial communities from Kellogg Biological Station, Michigan, USA - KBS C8-3B metaG | ecosystem: Host-associated > Plants > Roots > Rhizosphere | place: USA: Michigan... | reverse complement strand
GTCGAGCGGATCAGCTCGCGAAATTCGTAGTCGAGCCCTTCGGCGCGGAAATAGCCCTTCTCCTCGGCCACCCATTCCTGCAGGCGGAAATGCGATTCGATCACGAATTTGGTCATGGGGTCCTCCGGGGCGGCGGTCGGCCGCCCAGTTTTTCTTTGACGGCAGGATAGCAAACGGTGATCAATGGTCCATGCCTCGAGGGGAATGTTTCACATGCCGAAAATGGAATCTCTTGACCTCCGCGACCTCAGGGTGCTCGACACCCTGATCCGCGAAGGCAGCATCACCCGCACCGCCCAGGTGCTCGAAACCACGCAGCCGGCGATCAGCAAGCTGTTGCGGCGGCTCCGGCTGCGTTTCGCCGATCCGCTGGTCGTGCGCCGCGGCAGCGGCGTGCAGCCGACCGCGCGTGCCGTGGAGATGGCCGCGCAGATCAGCGCGCTGCTCGACATGGCCGACAGCCTGTGGCGGGAGCGTATGCCGTTCGATCCGAGGAAGTCGCTGAGGACCTTCAGCCTCCTGCTGACCGATGTCGGGATGGTGCGGTTCCTGCCGCCCCTGGTCGCGCGTCTCGCCGACCTCGCGCCGAACGTCAAGGTGAGAGCTTTGCCGCTCGACTCCCGGCACTTTGCACTGAAGCTGGAATCGGGCGAGGCGGACCTCGCGCTTGTCGCCTTTCCGAGGGCCGCCGGCCATCTGCGCTTCCAGCGGCTTTATTCGGACGGATATGTCAGCGTGACCCGGCGAGGACATCCGCGCGCCACGGAGGCCCGTACGCGCAAGGGCTTCCTCGCAGAGCAGCATATCCTGATCACCGCTTCCGAGACGGGACATGCGGCTCACCATGAGGCGCAACGCGTGCTGGCGCGCGCGATCCCACCGTCCAATGTCCTTTTGCAGGTGCCGAGCTTCGTTGCCGGCGCGATCGTGGCGTCGCAGACCGACGGCGTTGCGACGCTGCCCGCGAATCTGGCCGCGCTCGTCGCAACACCGCTCGGGATGACCATGTTCAGGACGCCGGTCCCGTTGCCCCGCTTCGAGATCGCCCAATACTGGCACGAACGCTACCACCGCGATCCCGCGCACAAATGGCTGCGGTCGATCACGCTCGAATTGTTCGGCAGCCGCGCCTGAAATAGTTGCGCTACAGGTGGGCCGGTCGACGTCGGGCCTGGAGCGAGGAAAGGAAGGATCGCCAAGGCCCGCTTTTGGCCCGGAGGCGACATTGCCCGCGTTCGGCGCCTGCAGTCTTCGACGGTACACAGTGATCCTGCCTCTGCGTATCGCGCGACACTGGTTGTGTTATATTTCCTGAGAAACAAGCAACAAGATGCGGGCGGAATGGAAGCAACAGGCTCTAGGAGGAGACAATGGCCAAGGAGGTCCAGGTTAGCGGGGCTCGCCTGCAATACATCGAGCAGGGCTCCGGCGAACCGATTGTATTCGTCCACGGGGCGCCACTTGATCTTCGCTCTTGGGAACCGGTGAGAGAGGAAATTGCCAAGAGGTATCGGTTCATCGCCTACACCCAGAGATATTTCGGAACCGAACCGTGGCCTGATGAGGGAAAGAACTTCAGCATCGCAACCCACGCCGACGACCTCGCCAGGTTCATCTCCTCACTCAATGCTGGACCTGTTCATCTCGTGGGCTGGTCGCACGGCGGCCTAGTGGCGGCGACCGCCGCAGTCAGTGATCCGTCGTTGGTCCGCAGCCTCATCCTGTATGATGCAGCCATCATCTCTGTGTTGCCCGTAGAGAGCCCTGAGGGCAAGTTAGCACGCGAAGACCGGGCCAGGACGCTTGGTCCGGGTGTTGCTGCGGCCAAGACGGGTAATTTCGTAAAGGCTGCGAAGTTGCTGCAGGAGGGCGTGTTCCAGCTCCCGCCAGGCGGGTTCAACAGCTTGCCGAGGGATTGGCAGACGGGGCTGCTCGACAACGCTAGGATTGTTCCGCTGCTACTCTCAGCTCCACCGCCCCCCGCCATCACATGCGAGATGCTGAAGAATTTTATCCGGCCGACGCTCGTCATGCGGGGTGAGAAGACCCTAGAGTTCTACGCGCTGATCAGCGAGGCGATCACCAAATGTGTGCCGGGGGCGCAGCAGGTCATCCTTCAAAATGTAAATCATGATGGCCCCATGCGTGATCCGGCCGCATTCACCGCCGCCGTTTTCGACTTCTTGTCGAGGCTTTGAGTAAAGCACTCAACCGCGTCTTGATGTTTGTACTCTTGCGAGGCATTGAACGGGGTGGAAGCCATCAACCTCGCGCTGTTGATTAGGTGACTGAGCGAGTTCCGTTTCTGGCCCTCAGCCGACCTCGGAGTCTCCACCCCTCGATCGATACAAAATCAGCATCGATCCATACTCCCTTCGGCTTGGACCCCGTCGTCACTCTTCATTAATGATCCGCCTCGAGGAAACACCACATTTCGAGGAGGTGCGCTCATGAGCGCCATCGTGTCCGTTGCGGAGGCGAGGAGATCCCGCGTCCGTCTGTTCATCGTGACGATGCTTTTTCTTGTCACGACCGTGAATTATGCCGACCGCGCCACGCTTTCCATTGCAGGTCCCGCGCTGTCGAAAGAGCTTCATCTCTACCCGATCGCAATGGGCTACATCTTTTCGGCCTTCGGCTGGTCGTATGTCGTTGCCCAGGTGCCGGGCGGCTGGCTGCTCGACCGCTACGGATCGCGCTCGGTCTATGCCTTCAGCATCATGATCTGGTCGCTGTTCACGCTGCTGCAGGGGTGGGTCGGGTTCTTCTCCGGGGCCACCGCCGTCACCGTGCTGTTCCTGTTGCGGCTCCTCGTGGGATTTGCCGAGGCGCCTTCATTTCCCGCCAATGCGCGCATCGTGGCGGCGTGGTTTCCCGGCAATGAGCGCGGCACCGCGTCCGCCTTCTTCAATTCCGGACAGTATTTCGCGACGGTGATCTTCGCGCCGCTGATGGGCTGGATCGCGCATGATTTCGGCTGGCGCTACGTGTTCTTCGTCATGGGCGCGCTCGGTGTCGTCATGGGCGTGTTCTGGATCAAGACCATGTACGGGCCGAAGGAGCATCCTTCCATCAACGAGGCCGAGCTCGACTATATCAGCCGGGGCGGCGCGCTGGTCGACATGGATGCGCCGAAGAATCCTAAGTCGGATTCGAAGGTCGCCGACAGCGGGCCGCGCTGGGATCACATCCGCCAGCTCCTCGCCAACCGCATGATGCTCGGCGTCTATATCGGCCAGTACTGCATCAACACGCTGACCTATTTCTTCCTGACCTGGTTCCCGGTCTATCTGGTGAAGGAGCGCGGGCTCTCGATCCTGCAGGCCGGCTTTGTCGCGACCCTGCCGGCCTTGTGCGGCTTCATCGGCGGCGTGCTCGGCGGCGTCATCTCCGACGCCATCCTGCGGAAGACGAAATCGCTCACGGCCGCGCGGAAAATCCCGATCGTGGGCGGCATGCTGCTGTCGATGTCGATCATCGCCTGCAACTATGTCGACGGCCAGGCGCTGGTGGTCGGCTTCATGGCGCTCGCCTTCTTCGGCAAGGGCATCGGCGCACTCGGCTGGGCTGTCGTCTCCGACACCTCGCCGCGGCAAGCCGGCGGCGTCTCCGGCGGGCTCTTCAATACCTTCGGCAACCTCTCCAGCATCACGACCCCGATCATCATCGGCTACATCCTGGCGGCGACCGGCTCGTTCAATGGTGCGCTGGTATTCGTCGGGTTGAACGCACTGATGGCCGCGATCGCCTATCTCTTCATCGTCGGCAAGATCGAGCGGGTGCAGCTTCAGGCCGTTTGAGGCCTGTTGCATCGGCGAAGACCAGACGGCGTCCGCTGAAGCGCGATGAATTCTCATCGCGCTTCAGTTTTTTGCTTTTGCGCATGATCTCTGCGGAAAACCGTTGGACATTTTTCCGGATCATGTGCCCGGCTGCCGCCTATGTTTCGGGGAAGATCGATGCTAGAAATGGCAAATAAGCGCCGCGTCCATTCAGGGCCTGTATCGATGTTCGACCTGAACCAGCTCCGCTGTTTCGTCACGGTTGCGGAAGAGCTGCATTTCGGCCGGGCGGCGGCGCGGCTCAACATGACCCAGCCGCCGCTGAGCCGGCAGATCCAGGTTCTCGAGCACATCATCGACGCGCCGCTGCTGGAGCGCACCAGCCGCTCGGTGCGGCTCACGCCCGCCGGCCGCAGCTTCCTGCCGGAGGCGCGGCGCATCCTGAAACTCGCCGAGAGCGCCTCGCAGGTGGCGCGCCGCATCGCCATGGGCAAGACCGGCTCGCTCAAGATCGGCTACACGGCGGCCGCGGCTTACGGCTTCCTGCCCGAGCTGATCGCGGCCTGCCGGGCGCGGCTGCCGGAGGTCGATTTCTCGCTGAAGGAGATGGTGTCGGGCGACCAGCTCGAGGCGCTCGCCTCCGGCCAGATCGACGCCGGCCTGTTGCGGCCGCCGATCGCCCGGCCCGAGCTGGCGACGAGGCGCGTGCTGGCCGAGCCCTTGCTCGCCGCGATCCCGAGGAAGCATCCGCTGGCGTCGGCGGCGATGGTCGCGATCAAGGATTTCGACGGCCTGCCCTTCGTGATGTATTCGCCCTATGAATCGCGTTACTTCCACGATCTGCTGGTGGCGCAGTTCTCGCGCGCCGACATACTCCCGCGCTATGTCCAGCATGTCGGCCAGATTCACTCCATCCTGGCGATGGTGCGCGCGGGGCTCGGCGTCTCGATCGTTCCGGCCGCCGCGGCGAACCTGAAGCTCGCCGACGTGAAGCTGAAGCCGCTGAAATTGCGCAGCCCCGCGCCGGTCGAATTGTTCATGGTCTGGCGGCGCGAGGACGAGAATCCGCTGGTGCCGTCGCTGGTCGAGATCGCGGCCGATATTGCGGGCGCCGCCGCGCGCGAGCATTGATGCTGATTGTGGATCATTCGATACCGCGTTTGGCTTGGACGCGCATCGAGCGCGCTCCTACAACGAAAGCCACGGACGCGCACTTTCCGCGTGTCCCTAAAACCGAAATTTCAGGGAGTGGCGCGATGAGCAAGATGACCCCGCAGGAGATGGCCCACAAGATCGGCTCCGGCCTCCTGTCCTTTCCCGTGACGCCGTTCAGGGCCGACTATTCCTTCGACGAGAAGACCTACCGCTCCAATATGGACTGGCTCTGCAGCTATGACGTCGCCGGTCTGTTTGCCGCCGGCGGCACCGGCGAGTTCTTTTCGCTGACGCCAACGGAGGTGCCAGAGGTCGTCAAGGTCGCGGTCGAGGAGACCAGGGGCCGCGTGCCCGTGCTGGCCGGCACCGGCTACGGCACCGCGATCGCGCGCGAGATCGCCATCGCCGTCGAGAAGGCCGGCGCGGACGGCCTGCTCTTGTTGCCGCCGTATCTAATGCATTCCGAGCAGGAAGGGCTCGCCGCCCATGTCGAGGCGATCTGTGCCGCCGTGAAGATCGGCGTCATCGTCTATAACCGCGACAACGCGATCCTGCAGCCCGATACGCTGGCGCGGCTTGCCGAGCGCTGCCCGAACCTAGTCGGCTACAAGGACGGCATTGGCGACATCGAGCTGATGACCCGCGTCTATTCGAAGCTCGGCGATCGTCTCACCTATGTCGGCGGCCTGCCGACGGCGGAGACCTTCGCGCTGCCCTATCTCGACATGGGCGTGACGACCTATTCCTCCGCCGTGTTCAACTTCGTGCCGGAGTTCGCCACGAAATTTTACGCCGCGGTGCGCCGCCGGGATCACAAGGTGATCCATGCGGGCCTGAAGGATTTCATCCTGCCCCTGATCGCGATCCGCAACCGCAAGAAGGGCTATGCGGTGTCGATCATCAAGGCCGGCATGAAGGTGATCGGCCGCGACTCCGGTCCGGTGCGGCCGCCGCTGACGGACCTGACGGAAGCCGAAATGGCGGAATTGTCGGCGCTGGTGGCGAAGCTGCCGTCGACGACGGCGGCGATGCAGGCCGCAGAATAAAGACCGGCCAACAATCGAAAAAAGAAGGGGAGGAGCTCATGGTCCAGGAAGCGATCCGCACCGGCTTCTCAGGCGCGCCCGTCGTCACCTCCATGGAAGTCATTCCGGTCGCCGGCCGCGACGGCATGCTCCTCAATCTGAGCGGCGCGCATGCGCCGTTCTTCACCCGCAACATCGTGATCCTGTCAGACAATTCCGGCCATACCGGCCTCGGCGAGGTGCCGGGCGGCGAGAAGATCCGGAAGACTTTGGAGGATGCGCGGCCGCTGGTGGTTGGTCAAACCATCGGAGGGTGCAACAACATCCTCGCCTCGATGCGTGAGACCTTTGCCGATCGCGACGCCGGTGGCCGTGGCAAGCAGACCTTCGACCTGCGCGTCATGATCCATGCGGTCACGGCGGTGGAATCGGCGTTGCTCGATCTGCTCGGCCAGCATCTGTCGCTGCCGGTCGCCGCGCTGCTCGGGGAGGGCCAGCAGCGCGAGAGCGTCGAGACGCTCGGCTATCTCTTCTTCGTCGGCGACCGGCGAAAGACCAATCTGCCCTACATCGAAGGCGAGACCGGCAAGCCTGCCTGGTTCAACCTGCGCCACCAGGAGGCGATGACGCCCGACGCCATCGTGCGGCTCGCCGAAGCCACCCAGGATCATTACGGCTTCGCGGACTTCAAGCTGAAGGGCGGCGTGCTGCGCGGCGAAGAGGAGATCGAGGCGGTCACTGCGATCGCGAAGCGCTTTCCGGACGCGCGCGTCACGCTCGATCCCAATGGCGGATGGCTGCTGGAGGATGCCATCCGGCTCTGCAAGGACATGCACGGCATCCTCGCCTATGCCGAGGATCCCTGCGGTGCGGAAGGGAGTTTCTCAGGCCGCGAGATCATGGCCGAGTTCCGCCGCGCCACGGGCCTGCCCACTGCGACCAACATGATCGCGACCGACTGGCGGCAACTCTCCCACGCGCTGCGGCTCGGAGCGGTCGATATCCCGCTGGCCGATCCGCATTTCTGGACCCTGCAGGGCTCGGTGCGCGTGGCGCAGACCTGCCGCGATAACGGGCTCACCTGGGGCTCGCATTCCAACAACCATTTCGATATTTCACTGGCGATGTTCACCCATGTCGGCGCCGCGGCGCCGGGCAAGGTGACCGCGATCGATACCCACTGGATCTGGCAGGACGGCCAGGCGCTGACCCGGGAGCCGCTGCAGATCAAGGGCGGCAGGATCGCGGTTCCCGACCGCCCGGGCCTCGGCATCGAGATCGACCGCAAGGCGATCGACGAAGCCTACGCGCTCTACCAGCAGCACGGATTGGGTGCCCGCGACGACGCCATCGCCATGCAATTCCTGATCCCCGGCTGGACGTTTGATGATAAACGTCCAAGTCTCGTGCGTTAGGAAGGTCTCGTGCGTTAGCGCATGATCCGGAAAAGTGGGAACCGGTTTTCCGATAAGATCATGCGTAAGACAAAAGAAAATCGGTTGGAGGAAAACATGACGGTGGCTCTGAAAAATTTCGTCGGCGGCGAATGGGTCGATGGCTCGGGCATCACCCGGAACATCAACCCCTCCAATACCAAGGATGTCGTCGGCGAATACGCCAAGGCGGACAAGGCGCAGACGGAGAAGGCGATATCAGCGGCGAAGGCCGCTTTTCCGGCCTGGTCGCGCTCGACCCCGCAGGAGCGCTACGACGCGCTGAACAAGATTTCGCTGGAAATTCTCGCACGCAAGGATGAGCTCGGCCGCCTGCTCGCGCGCGAGGAAGGCAAGACCCTGCCGGAAGGCGTCGGCGAAGTCGCCCGCGCGGGGCAGATATTTGCGTTCTTCGCCGGCGAAGCGCTGCGGATGATGGGCGAGAAGGGCGCTTCGGTGCGTCCGGGGCTCGATGTCGAGATTACCCGCGAGCCGCTCGGCGTCGTCGGCCTGATCACGCCCTGGAATTTCCCGATCGCGATTCCCGCCTGGAAGATCGCGCCCGCGCTCTGCTACGGCAATACCGTCGTGTTCAAGCCGGCCGAACTCGTGCCGGGATCGGCGCATGCGCTGTCCGAGATTATCGTGCGTTCCGGCCTGCCTGCCGGCGTGTTCAATCTCGTGGTGGGTCCGGGCTCCGTCGTGGGCCAGACCCTGCTGGAAAGCCCCGATGTTGCCGCGGTCTCCTTCACGGGATCGGTCGCGACGGGACGCAAGCTGGCGCAGGCCTGCGTGATGTCGGAGCCGATGAAGAAATTTCAGCTGGAGATGGGCGGCAAGAATCCGCTGGTCGTGCTCGACGACGCCGACCTGAAGGTCGCCGTCGAGGCCGCCACCAATGGCGCCTATTTCTCGACCGGCCAGCGCTGCACGGCCTCCTCGCGCCTGATCGTGACCGCCGGCATCCATGACCGCTTCGTCGACGCCATGACCGAGCGGCTGAAGGGCCTCTCGGTCGATGACGCGCTCAAGCCTGGCGTGAATGTCGGGCCCGTGGTCGACCAGAGCCAGCTCGACCAGGATCTGCGCTACCTCAAGATCGGCAAGGACGAGGGCGCGAAGCTGCACTGGGGCGGCGAACTGCTCAACCGCGAGACGCCCGGCTTCTACCTGCAGCCGGCGCTATTCACCGAGGCCAACAACAACATGCGCATCGCGCGCGAGGAAATCTTCGGACCAGTGGCCTGCGTGATCCGGGCCAAGAATTACGAGGAGGCGCTGGCGCTCGCCAACGACACCGATTTCGGGCTCGCGGCGGGTGTATGCACCACCAGCCTGAAATATTCCTCGCACTTCAAGCGCAACAGCGAGGCCGGCATGGTGATGGTCAACCTGCCGACCGCCGGCGTCGACTATCACGTGCCGTTCGGCGGCCGCAAAGGCTCGAGCTACGGCGCACGCGAGCAGGGCGCCTATGCGCGCGAGTTCTATACGACGGTGAAGACGGCCTACACGAACCCGGGCTAACCAAGCTCGTCATGGCCGGGCTTGTCCCGGCCATCCACGTCTATGCAGCCAAGACGTGGATGCCCGGCACGAGGCCGGGCATGACGATCACGATGACAAATCCGAAAGGAGTTGCGACGATGGGCAAGAGGGAAGTGGTCACGGAAAAGCCCCGCTACATCAAGCTCAATGCCCGCGACAATGTCGCAATCGTCGTCAACGACTTCGGCCTGCCCGCGGGCTCGCGCTTTCCCTGTGGCCTCGAATTGCGCGCTTTCGTCCCGCAAGGGCACAAGACTGCGCTCGAGGATATCGGCGAGGGCGCGCCGATCATCCGCTATGGCGAGGTGATCGGCACCGCGCTGTCGCCGATCCGTGCCGGCGAATGGGTCGATGAAGCGCGCATCCGCATGCCCGAGGCGCCGCCGCTCGACAAGCTTGAAATCTCCACTGCGGTGCCCGCACAGCTCGCCCCGCTCGAAGGTTTTACATTCGAAGGATTCCGCAATCGCGATGGCTCGGTCGGCACCAGGAATATCCTCGGCATCTCGACATCCGTGCAATGCGTGAAGGGTACGCTGGAATATGCGGTCAAGCGTATCCGCGCAGAGCTGCTGCCCAAATATCCGAATGTTGACGACGTGGTGCCGCTGACCCATGCCTATGGCTGCGGCGTCGCCATCAATGCGCCCGATGCCGTGGTGCCGATCCGCACGCTGCAGAACCTCGCCCTCAATCCGAATTTCGGTGGCGAGGTTCTGGTCGTCGGTCTCGGCTGCGAGAAGCTCGCGCCCGAGCGGCTCGTGCCGGAAGGGTTAGGCGACGCCATCGTGCGCATGCAGGACGAAGCCTTCGACGGTTTTGGCGCGATCGTCGATGCGGTCATGACCCAGGCCGAGGCGCGGCTCAACATTCTCAATAGCCGTCAGCGCGAGACCTGCCCGGCGGCCGACCTCGTGATCGGTCTGCAATGCGGCGGCAGCGACGCCTTTTCCGGCGTCACGGCCAACCCTGCCGTCGGCTTCGCCGCCGATCTTCTGGTACGCGCGGGTGCGACCGTGATGTTCTCCGAGGTGACGGAGGTGCGTGACGCGATCCAGTTGCTCACTCGCCGCGCCGTCAACGAAGATGTCGGCCGCGCGCTGATCCGCGAGATGGCCTGGTACGATTCCTATCTCGCGCGCGGCGGCGCCGACCGCAGCGCCAACACCACGCCCGGCAACAAGAAGGGCGGGCTCGCCAATATCGTCGAAAAGTCACTGGGTTCGATCGTGAAGTCGGGCTCGGGCCCGATCGCGGGCGTGCTCGCCCCCGGCGAAAAGGCGCGCCAGAAGGGCATGCTGTTTGCGGCTACTCCCGCATCCGACTTTATCTGCGGCACGCTGCAACTCGCGTCCGGCATGACGCTGCAGGTGTTCACGACCGGCCGTGGCACGCCCTATGGTCTCGCGGCGGCGCCCGTCATCAAGGTCGCGACCCGCAGCGAGCTCGCAAAGCGCTGGAAGGATCTGATCGATTTCGACGCCGGCTACATCGCGACTGGCGAGAAGACGATCGAGGAGACCGGCTGGGACCTGTTCCGACTGATCCTCGACGTCGCGAGCGGCCGCACGAAGCCGTGGTCCGACCGGTGGGGCATTCACAACGACCTGACGCTGTTCAATCCTGCACCGGTGACGTGACGGTACGCCATTTCGGGATGCTCGACGCGATGCGCGCACAAACACGCCGACTAGGAATTCATTCATCCTTCTGCCCTGCCTGACGGCTTTGGGGTCCGCGCGGGATGCCTCCGGCGCCTGCCTGGAGCCGATCAATCGTGCTTTTTCGCCAGAACCTTTTCCGCGTTGCGGCGACAAACCGTTCAGTCCACGCTTTCATACTTTAAGGAGTTTGGAATGAGGGTTCTATTGACGATTGCGGCTGCAGGTTCGGTCGTTGTGACCGGTGCAGTCGCCGCCGCTGCGGGTCTCGCCATTGCAGGCAGCGCCATTGCCATGGCCGGAGAGCGGCCATCTTTTGCAGTGAATTCGTTTCCGATCTCGACGGCGCAAGTGCAGTTGCTGGGAGCCACCGGCGTGAAGGAGCAGTCGCCCGTTCCGACCTCGATGGTCGCAGGCATGCCCGCTTCGCCCGTCCAGATCGCCGTGCTGACGCCGCGTCCTCAACTCGTCGCCAGCGTGGGTGCGGAGCGCGCCAAGGCCGAGTAACGCCTTTGCCGATCCAAAATTCATCTGCGAAATCCTTCCGCTAATTCTTGCGGTCCGCGGCCGGTCTGACCAGGACCGGCCGTTTCATTTGCCATGATCCCGTAAGCTTGGGGTTGCATCAGGACCGGCTACGGCACGCTGTCTGATCCCGACGACATTGTTGCGCGCAGCAGGTTCTCTTTGGTCGCAAACCGCGTCCGATTCGACTTTGTGCTGACGAATTTGGAAAGCAACACTGCCATAAATCGCAGATAGGTCAGACCTATTGTCCGGCTTAGTTACAATAGTCCGGCGGCGCAATCGCGCGCTATGGTGACTGCACAACAATAACAAGAACAATCCGGTGGAAGAGGCCATCCTCTGATCTGGATCCGCCTCGTCTCATCGGCATCAAACCGAGGAGGGAACGAGGATGAGTACGACCAAACTTCCACATGTCACCAGACGCCGGTTCCTGAAGCAAACCGGACTTGCCGTTGCCGCCGCCGGCGGCGCGCCGTTGATATCCGCACCATTCGTCTCGAAAGCCCTGGCCGACACCAAGACCTTTACGATCGTGCAATGGAGTCACTTCGTTCCGGCCTATGACAAATGGTTCGACCAGTTCGCAAAGGACTGGGGCGAGAAGAACAAGATTACCGTCACCGTCGACCACATCCCGGTGGCGAACGTGGCTGCGCGAGCGGCTGCCGAAGCCGCCGCCGGATCGGGACATGACCTGTTCGGATGGAACGGCGCCGGCGGCGCGCATCTCTACCGCAAGTTCCTCATCGACGTCACCAGTCTCGTCGAATCCGTCGAGAAGAAGCACGGCAAAACCACCACAATCGGCCGGCAGATCGCCTTCAACCAGGATGACAAGACCTGGTCGGCATTTCCCGACTACTACATCAACTTCCCGGCCATGTACCGCAAGAGCATGTGGGACGAGATCGGGATGAAGCCTGACACGTGGGACGATGTGCGGATCGGCGGCGCCAAGCTGAAGGCGAAGGGACATCCGGTCGGCATTTCGCTCGGTCACAGCAACGATCCGGAAACCACGTGGCGCGGCGCACTGTGGAGCTATGGCGGCGCCGTTCAGGACGAGACCGGCAAGAAGGTCGTGCTCAACAGCAAGGAGACCATCGAAGCCGTCAAGTTCGTCAGCGCGCTCTACAAGGAGGCGATGACCTCAGACGTGCTGTCCTGGAACGACTCCAGCAACAACCAGTACATCGTCTCCGGGGTGGCCTCCCTGATCGTCAACCCGATCTCCGCCTATCGGACAGCTCAGCAAGCCAACAAGAAGGTAGCCGACGACATCTTCGTGTCGCTGCCGCCCAAGGGGCCTGTGCGCAGGTTGATGGACGGTGGTCCGAATTTCTACGGCATCTGGAAGTTCTCGAAAAACCAGGACACGGCGATCGAGTTTCTTAAATATTACGCCGACAACTGGGTGGACGCCTTCAAGGCAAGCTCGGGATACAATATGCCGATCTTTGCCAACATCGTTCCCAAACCGATGCCCCTTCTGTCGGACGATCCGACATCGACGCCGCATGACAAGCTCGCCGTGCTGCAGAATTCGGACGAGTGGACCGCCGCCACCGGTTATCCAGGGCCGTCCTGGCCGGCCACCGATGAAATCTACAACAGCTTCATCGTCACCGACATGATGGCGAAGGTCGCCACGGGCACCATGACCGCCGAGGAGTCGGTCAAGTGGGCTGCGCAGCAATGCCAGACCATCTTTGACAAGTGGCTGCAGAAGTCCTGATGGTCTGCACCCGGACCAGCGCGAGTTGCGCGCGGTCCGGGTGATTTCCACACGGCTCCAACAAGAACAACAAGCCGGGGCGCGAGGCGGTTTCGTCCGGGATTATCGCGCGTCAAGCGGCGGGCATGAACGCCGCTTCGCTCCGGGCATCGGGCGAGGCGAGTAATCGATGTTGAAATTTCGGGGAGGTTCGATGGCTGCGGTACTTGCGAGGGACATCATCAAAAAATTCGGCGAAGTCCCCGCCGTCAACGGTATTACGCTATCGGTGCCGGACGGCGAGTTCATGGTCCTGCTGGGACCGTCGGGCTGCGGCAAGACGACGTTCCTGCGCATCATCTGCGGCCTCGAGCAGCAAACCAGCGGCGACCTCGTGATCGGCGGCAATCTCGTCAACGATATTCCGCCGCGTGCCCGCGGCGTCGCCATGATGTTTCAGAGCTATGGCCTCTATCCGCACTACAGCGTGCGAAAGAACATCGGTTTCCCGCTGCGCACGCAGGGCCTGCCCGGCTCGCAAATCGAGAAGAAGGTCGAGTGGGCTTCGCAATTGCTCGGTATCGGCCATCTGCTCGACCGGCGGCCGCGTCAGCTCTCCGGCGGCGAACGGCAGCGCGTGGCTCTGGCGCGTGCGCTGGTGCGGGAGCCGAC
>Ga0070681_10004302_pt1 | contig 13524 bp, 17 predicted proteins | sample KBSC83BmetaG_FD_65650 | JGI IMG/M metagenome (GOLD analysis project Ga0070681, IMG submission 65650) | Corn rhizosphere microbial communities from Kellogg Biological Station, Michigan, USA - KBS C8-3B metaG | ecosystem: Host-associated > Plants > Roots > Rhizosphere | place: USA: Michigan... | reverse complement strand
GACGGCTACTCCGAAGAAGCGGAGTGGTGCTTCGGCCTGAGCTGGCTGGCTATCTGCTATGAACGGCTCGGTGACCACGAAAAGGCTCTTGAGTACCTCGACAAAGCCACCGCCACTGTCACCAAAGATGGCAAGATCCCAGAACTCTACTTCAGCCACTCTAACGAGGCTAACGAAAACACGCCGCTCGGCTGGAGTGAAAGCATGTACGTTGCCGCACTATACGAAGTTGCTCAGCGGTAATCCGATTCACGACAAAACCATGACTGAACATGAGTTACCAGCTGCAGCGGAGCGCCTCGAACCACTCAGCCGTTCCGCCGCCAGCTGGCTCATCGAAGAGGCCGACCAGGCTAAAGCTTTCATGCCGTCGGCCGCCAAACCCGAGATGACACTACGGGAGCTGCTGGATAAATTCCAGTCTGATCCCCGCTTCCAGTTGCTCGGCTACGTAGTGGATGGCCAGCCAGCCTCGTTCATTGTGGCTCTCAGTCACGGTGCAGACGCCACCACGCTGGCCATTGGCCCATGTACGTTGGAGCCGCTTACCGCGGACAAGGCCTCGACCGGAGACAGGTGCGTGATTTTCTAACGTACGCGCAGCGCGGCGGCTACCGCCAGGTGTACACCAAAACATGGAGCGGCAACGCCGCGTCACGCCGCCTGTTCGAGGATCCGACGATCGGCTTTGAGCGCAGCGAAATCGTGCCTCACGACCGCGCCAATGGCGACGATAGCCTCGGCTACTTGCGGCAGCTATAAAACCCAGCCCGAGCTCGGGTGGTATGATAACTATAACAACTAAGACGTAGAGAGGGATCTGCATGCCACTGACTTTACTAAACAAAGAACACCTGACCGACAACATCTGGGCTTTCCAATTCAGCCTGCCCGAGGCGCTCAGCTATCTGCCTGGTCAGTACGTCCAGGTCGAGCTACCGCATGACAACCCTGACAGTGAAGGCACCAAGCGTTGGTTTACCAACTCCGCCGCGCCTTTCCAGGGCATTCTCCAGATTACGACCCGTGTCACCAACACCACGTTCAAACAGGCGCTGGGCAACTTGCCGGTTGGCGGCGAGCTGCAGCTGATAGCCCAGCCCGACGGTGACTTTGTCTGGCAAGACAGCGAACGGCCACTGGTCTTTGTGGCCGGCGGTATCGGCGTAACGCCGTTTTATAGCATCCTGAAGCAACGCGTGCACGACCAACTCCCCGTGAACGTTACCCTGGTATACGGCGGCCGCAGCGAAGATCTGCCATTCCGGGCCGAGTTCGACGAGTGGGCGACCACCAATTCCGACTTCCACGTCCACTACGCCATCGGCGCGCCGCTAACCGCCGCCACCCTGGCTGCTCTTGAGCCGGGCGTAAATGAGTCACTGGTCTATCTCTCGGGCCCCGAACCGATGGTCGAAGCACTGGGCGACGACCTGAAAGCCCACGGCCTGCCCGAGGACCAACTAAAGCAAGACTTCTTCCCGAACTACACCGAAAGTAATTACTAACGCGGCGTCTTGTCCGGCTCCCGGACCGCCGACTGGGCCGCGTCGAATAGATCCGTCACTCGGCGGATGGTCTGCGTCAGCGGTGCGGCGAGCAGAGCATCGCGGCGCTTGACGGCTACGAGCGGGCGCTTGATGAGCAGCGGCGCCTCGCCGCCTACAGCCCGGACGGCTCCCGTCGTCAGCAGGCTGCGCACCTGCGCATACGGCAGGGCGGCTATCCCTTTGCCAAGACGCACTAAGCGCAGCATTACTTCCGGGCTCGTGGAGTAAAAAGCCGCCTCAGCCGTAATGCTGCGCCGCTGGAGCGCTTCGGCCACCAGCCGGCGGGTAGTCGAAGCTTGATCGTAACTGATAAAGCGCGGCAGCCGGCCACCGCCCACCGCCTGATTGGTTGCCGCGACTAGCGCCCGGTCACCCACCACTATCAGCGGCTCCACGGCGCGTTCAATAACTTCAAGCATCTCCCCAAGTTGGGGACGTTCTACCACCCAGGCCATATCGAGCCGTGCCTCCTCAACCGCTCGGAGCAAGTTCCGCGAATTATCCACCACCAACGAGACCGTCGCGTGACGTTCCAGCAGATCGACGTCCGCCGGCGAAGCCAGCAAGGCACTAGCGACGCTATCGATCATACCGAGCGAAACTTCCACCGGTTGCCCGGCAAGCTCCGCTAGCTGCAGCCCTAAGTTGCTGGTCCGTACTTCCAAATCCTTGCCGGCCGCATACGCCAGCCGGCCGGCCGGCGTGAGCGTCAACGGCCGCACGCCGTGTACCAGTAGCGGCGCACGCAGTTCTCGCTCCAGTTTGGCGACCGACACCGACAGGGCAGGTTGCGACAGGTGCAGCTCACGCGCGGCAGCGCTAAAACCCCCACTATTTACCAGCGCCACGAACTTCTTTAAACGGTCTTCCATAACTTTAGATTATATACTTACGAGTAATTTATATTGGAATTATGAAAGCGCGCCGCCTACCATGAGCTTTGATAGCAACGTCAGCCAAGGAGGCCTTACCGTGAGCCAAACACGCAAAATTAAACTAGCCATTGTCGGCGTCGGCAACTGCGCCTCGTCACTTGTCCAAGGCATCCACTATTACCGTGACGCCCCCGATGATAGCTTCGTGCCCGGCGTCATGCACGTGCGATTCGGCGGCTACCACATCCGTGATATCGAAATCGTGGCCGCTTTTGACGTCAACGAGAACAAAGTTGGTCGCGATGTCGCGGAAGCCATTTATGCCGAACCGAACAACACCGCCGTTTTTGCTAAAGTGCCGTATACCGGGGTGACCGTGTCGCGCGGGCCGCGGCTGGACGGCGTCAATACCTACACCGCGCCGCTGGTGCCGGTGAATGATACGCGTGAGGCCGTGGACGTCGCACAGGTACTTAAGGACAGCGGCGCCGAGGTGGTCGTCAACTACCTGCCGGTCGGCTCCCAGGCGGCCACCGAGTTTTACGCCCAAGCCGCCATCGAGGCTGGCTGCGGCTTCGTGAACTGCATCCCGGTATTCATTGCGAGCAACCCCGAGTGGGCCAAGAAATTCGAGCAAGCCGGCCTGCCGGTGATCGGTGACGACATCAAGGCCCAAGTCGGCGCCACCATCACCCACCGCACACTCGTCAACCTGTTCCTAGACCGCGGCATGAAAGTGGAGCGCACCTACCAGCTGAATACCGGCGGGAACACCGACTTCTTGAATATGCTGGAGCGCGAGCGTCTGACGCACAAGAAAATATCCAAGACCGAGGCGGTCCAGTCACAAATCGAAGCCCGCGGCCAGTACATCGAACCAGACGATATCCATGTCGGGCCGTCAGATTATGTACCCTGGCAGAAAGACAATAAGATCTGTTTCTTGCGCATCGAGAGCAAACATTTCGGCGACGTACCGATGAACCTGGAGCTGCGCCTCTCCGTCGAGGACTCGCCAAATTCGGCCGGCGTCGCCATCGACTCCATCCGCTGCCTGAAACTAGCGCTCGACGCCGGACTCACGGGCGCCATCGTCGAACCGGCCGCTTACTTCCAGAAGCACCCGCCGAAGCAGATCGAGGACCACGAAGCGCGGGCCCTCGTGGAGGCGTACATCACCACCTATGGCCGTCCAGCCAAAGCTGCGGCCGCCCGTAAGTAATCGTTCTCATAGCAGAGGCGGGGACACCAGTCCCATACTTATCCTGTATAAGAACCCTGGGTCGGGCGTGAATACCGCCCGCCTGACGTTTTTTACGATAAGGAGTAGCCTATGCAGCTCACACCCCATGACCAGGTCCGCGAACTACAGCGCATGGAAAGCGAGTTCGACATGTTCGTAAGTAGTGAGGACTGGCACACCTCGGCTTCCGGTCACGATGCTCGTAGCATGAACCTCTACACCGAAGACGGTCAATTAGTGGCCGAGTTCAGCCTGCCGCAGTTCAAGAAGTCCGAGGTGAAGGCCACGGTCGGTCAGGACATGCTCGAGGTCACCGCCAGTCACCAGGAGACTACCGAGGACGCCCACAAACACTACCTGCACCACGAGACGAGCAGTCAGTATTTCCGGCGCCTCAGCTTGCCGAGTGGAGCTGACACTGTCCACATGCGGGCCAGTTTTAAAGACGGCATCTTGCGCGTCACCATGCCGTTCCAGCACAATGAGCAAGGTACCGACATTGCCATCGAGTAATTAAAGAACCCGCGCACCCAACACGAGAGGAGCAGCCGAATATGTCAACGCTTGTTGCAGGCAAAGTAGCCAGCTTCTTCGCCCAATATCCGCAGCGCCACTACCCCAAGGGGCAGATCATTATTTTTGGAGGCGAAGATCCGGAACATATCTACTACCTGGCGAGCGGGCAAGTCCGCAAATATGACGTCTCCTACCGCGGCGATGAGGTAATCGTAAACATTTTTAAGACTGGCGCGTTCTTTCCCATGTCGTGGGCCATCAACCGCAAGCCGAATCGCTACTTTTACAAAACCGAGGTCGATACCGAACTGCAGGTTGCACCAACCGATGAAGCGCTGGAATTCATACGCGACAATCCGGACGTTATGTACGACCTGCTGGCGCGCCTCTACCGAGGCATGGACGGGCTGTTCGGCCGCATTGTCCACCTCATGTCCGGCACCGCCAAAAGCCGGCTCGTCTACGAGCTCATCATTGAGTGCCGACGCTTCGGCGTGCCCCAAGCCGACGGCAGCATACTCCTCACCGCCAACGAACAAGACCTAGCCGCTCGCTCCGGACTATCGCGGGAAACCATTAGTCGGGAAATGAGCAAACTAAAAAATGACGGCTTGGTAGCAATCGGCGCGGCCGGCATTACCATCGCCAACTTAGAACACCTTGAAGCGACGCTCGGCAACGCCGTATAGAGGATCTTCACTAGGGCGGACTGAAGGTCTCAATCGTATCGAACAGTTGGGCGTGACTGCCAATGCTCGGGGGTGCGTAAACCGCCATACGAATCTGTACGGGCTCAACCAGGATCGTGGTTAGCTCGCCAGCTTGCAATTGCTCAATTGGCAGGGTGGCGCCACCGTGCTGCCGAGCCAACGACCGTATGTGTCGCGTCAGAGCCGCCACCGTCATCGGGTCCAGTCGCTCAAATGCTAGGCCGGTCGTCTGCGCAGTCGTTTGGGTTGTCGCGTCGAAGACCGTCAGCATGACGTGATTGTGATGCAGTACGTTGTCGTGCTTGCGGGTGCCTTTTTTGGTAAGAATGCGGATGACAAAGTGCTCATCAATCGTAAAGTACACCACCGCTCCGTGTGGGTTACCATTGGGGTCAACGCTCGATAGCACGCCAACCGGATGATCACGCAAGAAAGCGTGTATCCGACGCTGCCGGTCAGTCAGACGCCCTGCGCCGCCACCAGCATCACTTCCGTTCAGTGTCCATTGCACCGCATCAACCTCCTTTATGCGTCCAGTATGTCGCCGGAGCCGGACTGGAGCTGCGACCCACCCCACGCCGCCGCTGTGACTTCAATCAATGCACCCGCTCATCAGCAGTGGTTCAATGGAGCTGTAGAGAGGGAGGATGCGTATTATGAACAGCAGATACAGCCACCAATCACACACCCCAAAGTCTCACGGCATGAGCAGCCAGGCGCAGGATATGCAAGCCACCCTCAGACGGCTGGGAGCTAATGTTTACGACCGTCTGCTACCCGAGACGCACGGTCTCCCGCAAGTATTGATGGATAACGAAATAATCGAAGGTATCGTCTACGGCCGCTACCGCTTCTCTAACAACACCAGAGGCCGAGGAGCGCTAGTAGCCACCAATAAACGGGTGCTCTTCATAGACCCACAAGCCACTCTTCAAACGCACCACTGAAGTGACCTATGACGTGGTAAGCGGCGTCGCCCGCAGCAGCACGGGGTTGTTTGGAGTCGTCACCCTCAGCACCCGACTGGGCGACGTGACCGTACATACCAACAATCAGCGGAGCGTCGCAACATTCATGCACGCCATTGAAGCCCACATCTTTCAGCGGCGTGACCTATTTGGCGGCGGGCCGCCACACGCCTTCTGAGCAGTCCGGCCTGCCACCGAAAGCAATCTCTGAAGCAGCCGGTGCCGACCTTTCCGGAAACCACCGGCCGGATGCTACAATGAGGATATATGGAACGAGCCAAAAAGGCTGTCCGAGCCGGCATGCGCCGCGTTGCCGGACTTCTCAACACCGCCACGAACGGCAAACTACACCCTGACACCGTCACAATCATTGGCTTCGCCATGCACGCTCCCATCGCGCTGCTTATCGCTTACCAGCACAACCTGTGGGCCGCCGGACTACTAATCGTCTTCGGCCTGTTTGACACGCTTGATGGCGAGCTGGCCCGTCTGCAGGCTCGCAGTTCGGAGCGGGGCATGCTGCTCGACGCTTCCACCGACCGCTTGAAAGAAGTGCTACTGTACAGCGGCGTCGGCTACGCTCTTTCCTTAAGCGCCCATCCGGCTAGCGCTGCCTGGGCCGCGGCCGCCTGCGGGGCCTCCATCAGCGTCAGCTACGTAAAAGCCAAGGGCGAAGCCGCCGTTGCTGCCAGCGGCCGAAAGCTCAGCCACCACGAGCTGAACCACTTGTTTTCAGGAGGCTTCTTGAGCTTTGAAATCCGAATGGCTATCTTAGTGCTCGGTCTGCTGCTGAACCAGCTCGTCATTGCCGTGGCCTTCATTGCCGTGTTCGCCAGTTTTACCGCCTTGCAGCGGCTTACCCGTATTAGCCGGCAACTTGCTTGAGACGTCATGGCAAAAGTTGATCTGCACACTCATTCAGTGGCCTCGCAGGACGGCGGCCTGAAAGCCGCTGATTACGAGCGGCTACTTACCAGTGGCGGCCTGGATTGCGTCGCCGTGACCGATCATAACCGGATTGACTTTGCAGTTGAACTGCAGCGGCGTTTTGGTGAACGCGTCATTGTCGGCGAAGAAATCAGTACCCAACAAGGAGAGTTGATCGGCCTGTACCTACAGCGAGTGATCCCGGCGGGCTTAAGCGCCCTTGACGCTGCACTCGCCGTCCACGCACAAGGTGGCTTGGTGTATGTACCGCACCCCTTTGAGACCGTCCGTCATGGTTTGGCACTACCGGACCTCCAGGCCCTCGCTGGGCACGTGGACATCATCGAGACCTGTAACGGCCGGACCATGCAGGACAAAGGCGCAGCGGCAGTCGAGTGGGCCAAGCAGCGCGCCGTGCCAGGAGCCGCCAGCAGTGACGCCCATGGCCCGTGCGGCTGGGGTAATACGTACAGCGAGCTTAGCGAGCTGCCGTCCCGAGCTACCCTGCTGACCTTGCTGCAAACCGCTCACTATAGCACCGGTTCGACCGGGTTCACCGGCCGCCTCTACCCTAAACTCAACCGCCTTAGGAAGTTAGCCCATGTTTAGGGAAGTCTTCTTAGCCCTGTGGTTTTTCTTGCCCGCCGGTATCGCCAACATGATGCCGATTTTCGTGGCCCACATTCCGAGCTTGAAACGTTTCGATGCACCGATTGATTTGGGCCGCTCTTTCCGGGGACAGCGTATTTTCGGCTCACACAAAACCTGGCGCGGACTGGCCGCCGGCATCGTCTTCGGCACGCTGACACTGTGGCTGCAACAGCTGGCGGTGGCGCACTGGAGCCTACTGGCCGATTGGACCCGCCAAGTCGATTACGATCAATTGCCCACGCTGATTGTCGGCCCGCTGTTTGCCATCGGTGCTCTCGGCGGCGACGCTATCGAAAGCTTCTTTAAGCGCCAGCGGGGCATTGCGCCGGGCCGGGGGTGGTTCCCGTTCGACCAGACCGATTACATTATCGGCGGTGCCATTACCACCGCGCCGTTCGTCGCCTTAAACCTGCTCCAGTACGCTTGGCTGCTGGTGCTCTGGTTGGCCGTCCACTTGGTGGCCAGCGCCATCGGCTACCTGCTAGGCGTCAAAGAGCGTCCTATTTAGGGCCGTCCGTACCGACCCGGAGAGGGAACACTCCAACCCTCGCCAGTCCGGTGGCCGCCGCACCTCACCCCTGTAAATCTGCCCATCCGCCGCGCAGCGCTCGGCTGCTATCCGGTGGGCACTATTTTTCCTACTTTATCCCTCCGCAAAAGCTCAGAAATATGGTATGCTACTAGCACTAGATCTGGCTGGTGTATTAGTACTCCAAAACGCGCTAGGAATTTTACATAATCGTTCGTTTAGGGAGTGGCCAGGCTCCCTTACACAAGAGAGTAGGGAGTACTACTAATGGCACAAAATCTTTTCGTAGCCGGTCTGCCGTTCAGCATGACCAGCGATGACCTCAACAATCTATTTGCCGAGTTCGGCACCGTGGCATCCGCCAAGGTTATTTCCGACCGGGAAACCGGCCGCAGCAAGGGCTTCGGCTTCGTCGAAATGAGCACTGACGAAGAAAGCCAGGCTGCTATGGAAGCCCTGAACGGCAAAGACGTCAACGGCCGGGCTCTGGCTGTGAACGTGGCTCGCCCGCGCGAAGACCGCCCAGCCCGCCCATTCGGCGACCGCGGTGGTAACCGTGGCGGTGGCCGCAGCGACGATGGCCTGCGCAGCACCATCGGCAACAGCTACCGTCCTTCGAACCGCTAGGTTTTAAGGTTTAGGCAAAACAGCCCCTCACGGCGAGGGGCTGTTTTTTGTAGGTACACCAATGACCCGGTCATGCACAGTGAAGTGGCGGCTCAGCGACAACACTGCCCGAGAAAACCGATTGGTGTCAGAAAATTGTCACGACTGGCGCCTGGACTGAGGCCGCGGCAGGGCATTGTAAATTTGAAACGGTCACGGCCCTTGCACGACAAAACAACCGGCCTATACTGGAAGCCATTCAACGAACCGACCACTACATGTCGTCCCATCGAGGCAGGCTGTAGTGGTCTTAATTTTTCAGAAAGAAGACCCCAAAATGGCTACCGCTACCCCCGAGCGACTTGTGCTATCCGAAAACATAGACGAGGCGTTTGAAGACATCATCCACCGAGAATTCGGCGAGACGCGTCTACAACTCAATGAGCTTGAAGATGGCCTCAACATCACCGCCCAGGAGCTCGAAGACGCCTTCCGACAACGACCCGTCAGCGCGGCCATCTTAACGCTCCGTGACCCCCGGACGGGAACCATCATGGAGTTCCCATCTTGGCGCCACCAAGTCGGCGCCCTGGACGAGACCGACACCGGTGAACACGAGGACGACAGCCGCAGCCGCGGCGGCCTCGAGCTGTCCAGCGACGTGACCAGCGAAAAAATCCTCGACAAAGCGCTCGCCATGTACGTCAAGCACTTGGTTGGCGACACCGGTAACATCGGTGGCAAATCGGGCATCCACGCCACACCGGAACAACTGGACTGGCTGAAGCGCAACCCCGAAGCGCGCGCCGAGCTGCTACGCCAGTACACCATCGCCCACGACATCAACCCGTTCACCAATGTTACTGCCACCGACATCGGCACCTTCACGGCAGACATGGACGCCATCGCCGAAGCGCTGTTGCAGAATTCAAAATACCAGCAGTACGCCGGGGCCGGGGCCTCAGGTGCTTCGAGCCGTTATGGCGGCCTGCCGGATTGGCACGGACGACACACCGGGGCTGGCGCCGACATCGTCCTCGACCGTTACTTGCAGCGGGCCGCGGCCACCAATCCGCGCATCCGGGAGGCCATTGCCGGCGGCCGCCCGTTGCGTGCCCTTATCCAAGGTCTCGGCAAGGCTGGCGCACACACGCTGTTGGAACTGCCAGACTATGTCCAACCGGCTGGTGCCTATGAGCGCGCCGGCGGTGCCGTCGCACCCGAGGACGGCGTGCTGGATCGTCGGCAACTACTGGCAGCCGCACAGGCGGACGGACTCTCGGCGACCAGTGTCAGCGGTGCCCGTTGGCTAGAACCGGATGAGCGCGATAAAACAGACAAACGCGACAAGTTTTGGGCTTCCGGCGCCCATGTCCTCATCCCGGCCTTCGACCGCTATCAAGTAACGGCCGAAAACGTGAGCCAATTTCACCGGCTCGGTGGCATTGCCATCTTAAGCGTTGCCAACCATCCGTTGACCGACGACGCCAAACGGGAAGCCCGCCGGCTGCACATCGATGAAATTTCCGACGTGGTCGCGAACGGCGGCGGTACACGCAGCTCGCAAGCTCTGTGGGACATGATGATGGATCCACAGAACTGGGACGCCGATACTGCCGAAGCCAAATGGAAAAAGGGCATGGAAGACATGGCCGATGCCGCGCTCGATATGCGCGACCGCTTAAGCCAAAAGCGTCACGAATTCGTGGCCATCGACGAGGCGGTCAAACTGCTAGCCGTCAGGCGCGCCGTCCTGCGCCTGCGCGCCCACCGGCAAAACCGCCAGACGCTCGACGTCGCTGCCTAGACGCTACGGATTACGAGAAACTGCCCGTCCTGACCGGCGGGCAGTGGCCCAAAAATAACGAAGTAATAAAACAAAGCCCTATAAGATACCGGCAGCCGGTGCCAAAGATACGAAAAAAGCCGTGTGGGATCAGGGGTGGGGAGGGGTAGGGGAGGTACGAGATAATCTCGACCAACATTCCTACGCACTCACGCACTGATCACCGACACGGCTGCTGCCCCACCTTGGGAACTCCTTCTCTCGATCGCGAGTCACAAGTGACAAGCAAGAATGAAGCGGTCCCGGGTGGGAGACGCGAATCACAGAGAGAGGAGAAGTATCCAAGGCATGGCAGCAGCCGTAGGAGCGGCTTCGTTCAGGCGGTCGGCACCGACACGGGCTCGGACTCGGGGTCGAGTTCGGGCGTAGCGGCGGCCTTGCGCGGTGAGCGGAAGTTCCAGTAGAGCAGCAGCGCACCGACGGCGACGAGCACCAGGCGGCCAGGCAGCGTGTAGTAGATCCAGCCGAGGACGGGGACGTGGAAGACGACGCCGCCCTTGATCTGGGAGACTGGCACGTGCCAGGGGTCCACGCTGTCGTTCGCGTCGCCCTTGGTGACGGTCACCTTGACGTGGGTCACGGGATCCGTCTGGAGGCGGACGATACGGTGGGTCACCATCTTGCTTTCGACTTCGAGCTCGGCGGGCTTGCCGATCTGGAAGTGACCGCGGTCGATGATGGTGAGACTGCCGTTCGGGATGGTCTTCCCCATGGAAGACTCGTTGACGTCATACCCTTTGAAGGGCGTGATGCCGAGTACGAGCGCCAGGCTGGCGAGCACCGTGAAGGCATACATTATGCCCAGCGCTGCGCCGAGGATCCTGAAGCCTTTCCGTAGTAGCACGGGTATCCTTTCGGAGCTATGCAGCCACCGACCGGCCCGGGCGCGCCAGGTGTACGCAGATGTCTGCGAACGGACTGGCGTCCCGGGCCGGATCGGAGTCAGATCAGGTCAGACCGCGTGGGCCGGACTGGATCAGGGCTGGGCCGGGGTCGGCGGCACGTAGACCGTCGGGGCCGGGGCCTGGACCTGCTGGTAGTCGACGTTCATCGGCAGGTCCGCGTTCGGGAAGGCGTTGCCGTTCTTGTCGAGGTCGACGAACCGGTTCCAGGCGGTCGGGGTCGCACCCTGGGCGGTCATCTTCGAGGGGTACTCGAAGGTGAAGCGCAGGGTGTGGGTCGAGCCCGAGCGGAGCTTGCCGAGGTCCAGGACCTGGTCGATCGCGTGGCAGGGCTCCGGGTGGGTGGCGGACGTCGAGCCGGGCGGGCAGGAGGCCGCGTCGTTGGCGTTGGTGGTCCGGAAGACCGTGCCGCCGTCGAGCGTGACCGTGAAGATGGCGTACGTGCCGAAGGTGTTCAGCCCGGCGCCGTGCCCGTCGTTGAGCGCCTGCGGGTCGAAGACCACGTAGGTGTTCGCGTCGAGCGAACCGGTGACGTGGAGCTTCATGACACTGGTCTGCGGGACGCCGGGGGCCAGGTTGCCGAAGTCGACGCTGCTGACCGGGTTGCCGGCGGCGTCGGTGACGGTGCCGTGGACGGTCGGGTTGGTGCCCTTCAGGATCACCTGCTTGACGTCGCCGAGGTAGGCGCCGGAGCTGCCGATGGTGACGGCGGTGATGCCCGCGGCGGCGACGACGGCGATGGCGCTGGCGTAGGCGGCCTTGCGGCGACGGGACATGCTCTGGACGCGCTTGGCGAGGCGGGTGTTGCGGAGGCTGCGGGCCACGATGGGTCCTCACTCTCTCTGTGATTGAACTGTCAAACGTGCATGCCTCTAGCAGGGCTCGGGCGCTGATTACAGCACACGTGAGCAATGCTTGGCAATGCACCAAGTCGACCGGGTTGGTTAACTCAAAGAGTGACTATACAAGAATCGGTATTTTTGTGCAACTATATTTCAAAATATTATTTCATGACCCTTGTTAACTGACCGGAGTTATTCTGAGGAACCGTAAAGAATCTTACAAAATGCTCGTGCTTCTCCTGGTTCTGCGTTACCACAGGAGTAAGCCTTGTTGAGGCCTTTGCCCTATATTTCTCCAGCCGCTTCCAAGGCGCATTCACAAGTAGGTAAGTATGTTCGTAAGAGAATAGACGTACTTGCATCAAGCGCGGGTGCGCTTGATGCAAGCGGCCCCGTGATTGGCGCCCTGCTGATCTGCCCGAGATGTTCTACCGAGAGGACATACCCATGGCTCCCGGCCTGCAATCCGTCCGACCCGTCTCCCTCATTCCCGCTACCCATCCCAACCATCCGAGCGAAGTGGAGTATCGCCGCGGCCCGGTGACCAACCGGCTCGTGTTGGCCTTTAAGGCCCCGCGCCACTGATCGCCCCTGCCGATAGGCGGACGCACCCTCGTCACAACCCCGCGATTTCGAGCGTCCGCCGGCAGGGCAGCTCTACGAAACCAGCCGACCACACCCCTCACTCTCCGCCCTCAGCGCACTCTGTACCTCCTTACCTACTTGTCACTTTCCTCGCTCTGGCCCGCGCCAGACAGCTAAAATAGTGTAAAAATTCTTACAAAAAACGCTTGCGTTTATATATCTGTTGTGATATGGTATAGTACAGCTTTTGTTGAGGCCCTCCGACGCGTTTATCATCCTAGGTGCCTCCAGAGCACTTTGACAAGCAGACAGCACAGGCTGGAGACTCGACTTTTCAATACTTTTTGAAGCGCTGAGCCTCCGTCTTGTGTGAGACAAAAGAGAGTATCACACTACTAGCCCTGGGCTAGCCTGGCATAAGCCAGCAGGCGAAGGAGAAGACAGCCGCCATGACTACCGTTCTTGCACCTGACACCGCTCCCGCGGCAGCACCGACCGAGCCCTTCACGGTCACCGTGACGACCAAGGCCGTCCCGGTTCACAAGGGAACCGAGGTGCGACCTGTCGCGACGTACCGAGAGGTGCACTACGCCAGTCTGCCCGCCATCGTGGCCTTCCTGAAAGGGGAGAGCTTCGCACAGGCAACGCGTGGCCTACACACCCGTCACAGCCGACACGGCCAGGACCAGCTCCGCCGCTGGGTGGAACGACACTGCCCGCGTGGTGTCACGCCGCAGCGCTTCCTGCTCGACCAGCTCTGCCCGTGGCTCCAGG
>Ga0070681_10004300_pt1 | contig 13524 bp, 18 predicted proteins | sample KBSC83BmetaG_FD_65650 | JGI IMG/M metagenome (GOLD analysis project Ga0070681, IMG submission 65650) | Corn rhizosphere microbial communities from Kellogg Biological Station, Michigan, USA - KBS C8-3B metaG | ecosystem: Host-associated > Plants > Roots > Rhizosphere | place: USA: Michigan... | reverse complement strand
AAGGACTTCGCGCCCGTCGCGCTGGTGGCGACGAGCGGCCTGGTGGTCGTGGTGAATCCGAAGCTGCCGGTGCGCACGATGCGCGATTTCATCGACCTCGTGAAGCGCCAGCCCGGCCAGCTGCACTACTCGTCGCCGGGCAGCGGCGGCCCGCAGCATCTCGCGATGGAGCTGCTCAAGCTCGAGACCGGCATGGACATCGTGCACGTGCCGTACAAGGCGGAAGCGGGCGCGCGCGGCGATGTGGTCGGCGGGCATGTGGACGCGACGGTCTCGGCGTTGCAAACGGCGCATCCGCAGATCGTGTCGGGACAGCTGCGGGCGCTGGGAGTGATGAGCGCCGAGCGCGCCGCCGCCTATCCGGACGTGCCGACGCTGAAGGAGCAGGGCGTGCCGGACGTCGAAGTGGAGACGTGGTATGGCGCCCTCGCCCACGCCGGAACGCCCGCGGCGATCATCACGCGCCTCAACGAGGACATCAATGCCGCTCTCCAGGACGCGAGCGTGCGCGACGTGCTCGCCAAGCAGGGCCTCACGGCCGCGGGCGGCTCGCCCGAGCGCTTCGCCAGTCTCATTCGCAAGGACATCGCCCGCTGGCAGCGCGTCGTCAAGGCGGCGGGAATAAAGGCCGATTGAAAATGGAACTCCACGAAGACCTCGTCGCCGCCTATCGCATCCTCGCCGCGCACGGCGTGATCGACGCCTATGGCCACGTCAGCATGCGCTCGCCGGACAACCCGCAGCGCTACCTCATCGCGCGCTCGCTCGCGCCGGAGATCGTGCAGGTCGAGGACATCATGGAGTACGACCTCGACTCGAAGCCGCTCGACGAGCGCGGCCGCGAGTCGGTACGCGAGCGCTACATCCACGGCGAGATCTACAAGGCGCGGCCGGAAGTGATGGCGGTGGTGCACAACCACTCGCCCTCCGTGATCCCCTTCAGCGTGACCGGCGTGCCGATGCGGCCGATCTACCACATGGCCTCGTTCATCGGCGATGGGGTACCCAACTTCGAGATCCGCGATATCGAGAAAGGCACCGACCTTCTCGTCAAGTCGCCGAAGCTCGGCGCCGCGCTCGCGAAGACGCTCGGCAAGAGCCCGGCGGCGCTGATGCGCGGCCACGGCTCGGTGACCGTCGGCGAGAACATCGCGCGCGCCGTCGGGCGCAGCATCTACCTCGAGCAAAGCGCGCAGCTCCAGATGCAGGCCATGGCGATGTCCGACAAGATCACCTACCTCGACGCCGAGGAGTGCAAGGCATCGGTGCCGGTGCAGGACTACAAGCGCGCCTGGCCGATGTGGCGCGAGAAGGCGCTGGCGCAGGCCAAAGCCGACCGGAAAAAATAGGGACAGACCCTATTTATTTTTTAATTAGGGTCCGTCCCTATTTATGAGTGATCTCTGCGCCCTTAGCGCGACCGACCTCCTCGACGGCTACCGCAAGCACCAGCTCTCGCCCATCGAGGTGACGCGCGCGGTGCTCGATCGCATCGAGAAGCTCAATCCGGTGCTGAACGCCTTCAACCTCGTCTCCGATCGGGCGATGGAGGATGCGAAAGCATCCGAAGCGCGCTGGCTCGCGGGACAGCCGAAAGGGCTGCTCGACGGGGTGCCGGTGTCGATCAAGGACATCATCCTGACCAGGGGATGGCCCACGCTGCGCGGCTCGAAGACGGTCGATCCCAAGGGACCGTGGAACGACGACGCGCCGGCGACGGCGAGGTTGCGCGAGCACGGCGCGGTGCTGCTCGGCAAGACGACGACGCCGGAGTTCGGCTGGAAAGGCGTGACCGACAGTCCGCTCACCGGCATCACGCGCAATCCGTGGAACGCAAAGAAGACGCCCGGCGGCTCATCCGGCGGTGCAGTCGCCGCGGTGGCGGCCGGCATGGGGCCGCTCGCGGTCGGCACCGACGGCGGCGGGTCGATCCGCATCCCCTGCAGCTTCGCCGGGCTCTTCGGCATCAAGCCATCCTTCGGCCGCGTGCCGGCGTGGCCGCTCTCGCCCTTCGGCACGGTGGCGCACGTCGGGCCCATCACCCGCACCGTGAGCGACGCGGCGCTGATGCTGAACGTGCTTTCGTTGCCCGACGCCCGCGACTGGCACGCGCTGCCGTTCGACTCGCGCGACTGGCGCAGCGGCCTCGACCAGGGCGTCGACGACCTGCGCATCGCGTTCTCGCCCGACCTGGGCTACGCGGACGTCGACCGCGAGGTAGCCGACATCGTGCGCCAGGCGGTGCAGGTGTTCACGGAGCTCGGCGCGCACGTGGAGGAGAAGCATCCGGGCTTCGAGAATCCCGAGCCGATCTTCCGCACGCACTGGTTCGCCGGCGCGGCGGCGCTCCTCGCCGCCATCCCGGCCGAGAAGCGCAAGCTCATCGACCCGGGCCTGCTCGACGTGGCGGCGGAAGGCGCGAAGATCAGCGCCGCGGAGGTGATGGATGCGCAGATGAAGCGCGGCGCCCTCGGCGCGCACATGAACCTCTTCCATCGCGACTACGACTTGCTGGTGACGCCGACACTTGCGGTGGCCGCTTTCGACGCGGGCGTCGAGTTCCCGCCAGGCAAGAAGCGCTGGATCGACTGGACGCCGTTCAGCTTCCCGTTCAACCTGACGCAGCAGCCGGCGGCATCGATTCCCTGCGGCCTCACGCGCGACGGGTTGCCCGTCGGGCTGCACATCGTGGGACCGCGCTACAACGACGGCATCGTGCTGCGCGCCGCTCGCGCCTTCGAGACGGCGCGGCCGATCGCGATGCCGGAGCTTTCTAACCTCGGGAAGCGGTAAAACCGGGCCCCCGCCTTCGCGGGGGCGACGAAATTCAGCCTACGGGGGTTCAGCCTATTTGCACTTCAGGTTGCCCGCCGTCAGGGCGATACCCTCGGTGCACGGCTGCTCGTTCACCTTGCGGTCTTCTTCCATCGGCGGAATGGTCCTGACGTACTGGTCCTGCATGTAATCGGGCGGCGGGCGTACCGCCGAGGCGGCCTGCGCTTCCGTCTCGCGCACGCTCGGCCGCATCTGCGGGTCGGAACCGACGGTTTCGCAGCCGGCGAGGGCTGCAAGGGCAACAAGGAAAGCAAGACGCTTGATCATGGCGGTGTCCTTTTTATCTTGGGCTTTCGCCTGCATGTCGCGCATTCTATGCTTCCCGGCGATGCGGCACATTCTGGCCCTTGCGGCTCTGCTCCTCGCCAGCCCGGTGCAAGCGTGCCTTTTCGCACGCGACGCCCAGCCGAAGGACTGGCTGGAATGGGCAACGGTGCTGCTCGCGGCCGACGTGGCGGCGATCGAGGAGGACAAGGGCACCGACACCGTAAAGCTGGGCGTCAGGGAGACCTTCAAGGGGCCGCCCGCCGCGCAGACGGCCACGCTCCAGGTGCCGAGCCGCATGTGGGCCTCGTGCCGGCTCGAGCGTCCCGCCGTCGGCGCGCACGTGCTGGTCGCGATCAACGCGAACAGCGATGCGCTGCTCGTGCCGCTTACTTCGCAGTATGCCGATCGGCTGCGGGCGGCATTGCAGTCAGCTCCAGCGCCCACGTCGAAATGAGCTTGTCTTCCTCCATCATCGCGCCGCGCGCGCTGTAGCAGCGCTCGTCGCGCTGCTGCAGGCACTCATAGCCGCGGAAGCGGCCGGTGGGGTTGGCGTAGAAGGAAAGGATCGCGTCGCCGGCAAGGACGAAGCGGCCGGAAAGCGTGCCGAGCACGGGGTTGGACGAGCTCCAGTGCGTGGAATGGGCGCCGGTCGTGAACGGCACGATCTCGTAGCGGTTGTGCTGCAGCGCCGGGCGCTCGCCGCGCACGCGCAGCACGCCGTCGAAGTGCCACTTGCCTTCCTCGTGCCGGATCGTCGTCTCGCCGGACACCGGCGCGACGCGCCCGGCGGCATCGCGGTAGACGCCTTCCGCGCGCCAGGCTCCCGGCTTGAGGAGGAAGGTGTGGTCTATCCGTGTACCCCCGTATGGAAACCGAGGGAATCCCGGGGAGTCTGCGCGCGCTCGTCCATGGTGTAGTCCCGCATCACCTGGGCGACGCGCAGCCGATAGGAGCCGAAGATCCCGCCGCGCCCCTTTTTCTGCGCCTCGCGATGCTTCTGCAGGTTGCGCCACTTGCGCACCGCCTCCTCGTCGCGCCAGAACGAGAGCGACACGAACTTGCCCTTGTTGCTGATGCTCTCGAAGCGCTCGATGGAGATGAAGCCGTCGGCGTCGCGCACGTCGTCGGCGAGGCCTTCGGCGAGCGCCTTGTAGTCGGCGAAGCGCCCTTCCCTGGGGGTGAACTCGAATATCACTGCGATCACGGCCGTCTCCCTTCGTACGCATTCTGCAGCAACTCCAGCACCGGCTGGTACTCGACCTTGCGCGGGTTCGGATACGGCGTCTGCACCGCGATCTTCGCCGCCCGCTCGAGGTCGTCCTTCTTCATCCCGATGTCGGCGAGCTTCATCGGGATGCCGAGCCTCTTCTCGAGCTCCCACATCCCGGTGGGCGCGGTCTGCGTGCCGAGCGCTCGCGCGATGCGACGCATCGCTTCCGGCGCAGCGTCCGCGTTGTAGCGAAGCGCGTGCGGCAGCACGATCGAGTGCGTCTGCGCATGCGGCAAGCCGAACCCGCCGAGCACGTGGCAGAGCTTGTGGTGAATGGCGTTGCCGGTGGTGCTGATGGAAAGGCCGGCGAGCCACGCGCCATAAAGCGCTTCGCTTCTAGCCCCCATTTCCCGGGGATTTTTGACGATGCGCGGCAGCGCGGCCGCCAGCGCCCGGATGCCCTCCTCGGCCACGACGTTGTTGAGGGGATTGCCGTCGTGCGCGTACAGCGCCTCGGCACAGTGCGCGATGGCGTTCATGCCGCTCGCCGCTGCCGTGGCGGCGGGCAGGTCGAGCGTGAGCTCCGGGTCGTAGATCACCACCTTCGGCAGCACCTTGGGATCGCGGCCGACCTTCTTGCCGCCGGCCTCGGAGATGCCCCAGATGGTGGTCATCTCCGAGCCGGAGTACGTCGTCGGCACCGCGATCACCGGCAGCGAGGAGCTGAGCGCGATCGCCTTGCCGAAGCCGATGGTGGACCCGCCTCCAATGGCGACGCAGCAATCGGCCCCGACTGCCCTGGCCTTCTCGCGCGCGGCCTCCACCACGGCGGCCGGCGTATGCATCACCGCCTGGTCGAAGACGCCGGCGATGTCGAGATTCTTCGCCACGCCCCGCACCATCGCCGCGCGGCCCGGCGTGGAAATTAGCAACGGTCGTTTCGCACCGAGGCGCTCGACCTCGGCGGCGAGTTCCGCCGCGCGACCCGCGCCGAACACCACGCGCATCGGCATGGCAACATAGGTGAACTTGTCCATGAGCAATCCTAACCCGCTCGCGGTGATCGTCGGCGCAGGCAGCGGCCTCTCCGCCTCGCTCGCCCGCCAATGCGCGGCCGCCGGGATGAAGGTGGCGTTGGCGGCCCGCAAGACCGACAAATTGGCCGCCCTGGTGACCGAGACGAATGCAAAGGCGATCGCCTGCGACGCCACGGACGCGAAGCAGGTAGACGCGCTCTTCGCCCAGCTCGAGGCACCCGAGCTCGTCGTCTACAACCCGAGCTACCGCGTGCGCGGCCCGTTCCTGGAGCTCGACCGCGAGGAAGTGCGCAAGACCATCATGACCACCGCGTACGGCGGCTTCCTGGTCGCGCAGGCGGCGGTGAAGCGCATGCTGGAGCGCGGGCGCGGCAGTCTCTTCTTCACCGGGGCCTCGGCGAGCGTCAAGGGCTACGCCGAGTCGGCGCCCTTCGCGATGGCCAAGTTCGCGCTGCGCGGGCTCGCGCAGAGCCTCGCGCGCGAGCTCGGGCCGAAGAACATCCACGTCGCGCACTTCGTCATCGATGGCGGCATCCTGCGCCCCGACGGCGACTCCCGCGCCGGCGCGCGCGGCGCGGACGGCATGCTCGAGCCCGACGCCATCGCCGAGACCTACCTGGCGGTGTACCGGCAGCGCCGCTCGGCGTGGACCTTCGAGGTGGACGTGCGTCCGTGGGTGGAGAAGTTCTGATGATCCGCCAGGAGATCATCGACCGGGTGATGCAGCGCCGCGGCCGGCTGCACATCTACGATCGACTCGACGCGCGGCGCACCGCGCTCATCGTCATCGACATGCAGAACGCGTTCGTCGCGAAAGGCGCGCCGGTCGAGGTGCCCGCGGCGCGCGACATCGTGCCCGCGATCAATCGCCTCGCGGCCGAGCTGCGCAAGCAGCGCGTGCCGGTGATCTGGGTCTGCCACCAGAACGAGGCCGGCGGGCGCGACTGGGAGCGCTTCTTCGGCGGCTTCGTCGCGCCGCAGAACCGCAACCGCGCCGCCCAGGCGCTCACGCTCGGCGATCCGCTGCAGCGGCTCTATCCCGAGCTGAACGTCGCGCCGGGCGACCTCGCCACGACGAAGAACCGCTACAGCGCGCTCATCGGCCAATCGTCCCCGCTCGGCTCGATGCTGAAGCAGCACGGCATCGACACGCTGCTCATCGCCGGCACCAAGACCAACGTCTGCTGCGAGTGCACCGCGCGCGACGCGATGATGCTCGACTACAAGGTGGTGATGCTCTCCGACTGCACCGCCGCGCTCTCCGACGAGGAACACCGCGCGACGCTCGAGAACGTGATCCAGCAGTTCGGCGACGTGATGAGCGCCGACGAAGTGCTGCGCATCCTCAAATAAATAGGGACAGACCCTATTTAAAAATAAATTAGGGTCTGTCCCCAATTTCCCATGGCCAAGCGAGAGATCCGTAGTCCGAAGCTGCCAGCCCCTTCAGGCCACTTCGCGCAGGCGATCGAGGTCGAGGCCAAGGGGCGCCTGGTTTTCATCTCCGGCATGGTCGCGAAGGGCGCCGACGGCAAGGTGGTCGGCCTCGGCGACATCGAAGCGCAGACCCGGCAGGCCTGCGAGAACGTGAAGGCGGCCGTCGAAGCGGCGGGCGGCACGATGGACCACATCTGCCGCGTCGACGTCTACGTGCGCAACATGGAGCACTTCGACCGGATTCACAAGGTCCGGCGCGAATACTTCAAGGGGCCGCCGCCCGCCTCGACGATGGTCGAGGTGAGCAAGTTCACCTCGCCGGACTACCTGATCGAGATCAACGCGATCGCCGTGGTGAATTCGGGGACAGAGCCCTAATTCCGCAAGCTGCGCGACGCTGGAATTAGGGCTCTGTCCCCGAATTCACTGCATGCGCCGCGCCATCTCGGCGCGCCACTCGTCCACCGGCTTGAACCCCGGCTGCTTGCGCGCCTCGGCCTCGGCCCACTTCCAGAGCTCTTCGTCCGACATCTTCATGTCCATGGGGATGCGGAGCGGCTGCTGCACGTACCAGGGCGTGTCGACGAAGAGCTCGATGCGATTGCCTTCGGGATCATGGAAGTACACCGACAGCGCGTTGCCGTGCGAGGCGGGATACAGCTCCTTCACCTTTTCCGCGACCACGCGCCGGTACATCTCGCGCAACCCGGAAAATTCCGCCATGCGGAATGAGATCTGGTTGATGGGATTGAACGGCAGGTCCGCCGGCTTGCCGGTGGCGAGGACGATCTGGTGGTGCTCGGCGGGGTTGCGGCTGAGGAAGACGAACTGGAGCTTGCCGCGCGGCGTTTCGAGTTCGCCGGAGTCCGTGACGGTAAAACCGAGGACCCGTGTGTAAAAATCGCGCATTCGCGCCAGGTCGGCGACGAACATCCCCATGTGGCTGAAAGCAAATTTAGGAACCGACATTTATGAGACTCGCTACTTTTAAGACTGCACAGGGCCCGAGCTACGGCATCGTCACGTCGAAAGGCATTGTCGACCTGAAGCGCTACATCGGCAACCAGTATCCCGACCTCCTTTCGCTCATCGAGTCGAACGGCTTCGCCGAGGCGGCGAAGCACCTGAACTCCGCGGCCGACTACAAGGAGAGCGACATCACCTGGCTGCCGGTGATCCCGAATCCCGGCAAGATCCTCTGCGTCGGCCTCAACTACCAGGACCACGTCGTCGAGACGGGGCGCGACAACACCGAGCAGCCGGCGATCTTCATCCGCGTCGCCGAGTCGCAGGTCGGGCACCGGCAGCCGATCGTCCGGCCGCGCGAGTCGAAGAACCTCGACTACGAGGCCGAGATCGCGGTGATCATCGGCAAGGGCGGCCGGCGCATCTCGCAGAAGGACGCCTGGGGCCACATCGCCGGCTACAGCTGCTACAACGACGGCTCGGTGCGCGACTGGCAGCGCCACACCATCCAGTGGACCGCGGGCAAGAACTTCGCGCAGACCGGCGGCTTCGGCCCGTGGATGGTGACCGCCGACGACATCCCGCCCAACACCAAGATGACGCTTTCCTGCCGCCTGAACGGCGAGACCATGCAGAAGGCGACCACCGAGCAGATGATCTTCAAGATCCCGAAGATCATCGAGTACTGCTCGACCTGGACCACGCTCGAGCCGGGCGACGTGCTCGTCACCGGCACGCCCGGCGGCGTCGGCGCTCGCAGAAACCCGCCGGTGTGGATGAAGCCCGGCGACAAGGTCGAGATCGAGATCGACAAGGTCGGCATCCTCGAAAACTCCATTGCGGACGGCTAAGGAAAATTAGGGACAGACCCTATTTATTTTTTAATTAGGGTCCGTCCCTATTTTTTATATGGATAAAGACACGCTCAGAAAGCTCGAAGACCAGCGCTTCAAGGCGATGGTGGACGCCGACGCGGCGACGCTCGACAAGCTCCTCGCCGACTCGCTCGTCTACACGCACTCCTACGGCGGCGCGGACAGCAAGTCGTCGTACCTGGACGGCATCCGCGCGAAGAAGTGGCAGTACCGCAAGATCGAGCGGCCGGTGGAGAACATCCAGATCCACGGCGACTGCGCGATCGTCACCGGCAAGGTGAAGATCGAGCTCCTCTCGGAGGGCAAGCCGAAGACGCTGAACAGCGCCTACACCAACGTCTGGATCAAGGCGGCGAAGGGATGGCAGATGGTGGCGTGGCAGTCGACTCCACTGGCCGGATAGAAAAAGGGGTCAGAGCAATTTTCCCGTTACAAAAGCTTCGTCAGCGCGTGGGCTTTTGTTTCCGGAAAATTGCTCTGACCCCTTTTCTGGCGATTGCGCTCTCCGCATCCGCGCAAACCTATCCTGAGCGCCCGATCCGCTTCTACGTCGGCTTCCCGCCCGGCGGCAGCACCGACCTCGTCAGCCGCTACCTCGGCGACAAGCTCTCGCAGCGGCTGAAGCAGCCGGTGGCGGTCGAGCAGAAGACCGGCGCGACCGGACTGCTCGCCAACGACGCCGTGGCGAAGGCGCCGCCCGACGGCCACACGATGGTGCTCCTCACCGGCGGCCATCCCGGCACCGCCGCGGTAATGAAGAGCCTGCCGTACGACCCGGTGAAGGACTTCGGCATGGTGAGCGTGGTCATCGAATACCCGATGACGATCTCCGTCGCGCCGAACTCGCCGATCAGATCCTTTCCCGACCTCCTCGCGCGCGCGAAGGCCGAGCCGGGCAGGATCAGCTTCTCGTCCGCCGGCCCGGGCAGCCTGCATCATTTGCTCGGCGAATGGATGAACATCGAGGCCGGCACGCAGATGCTGCACGTGCCGTTCAAGGGCGCGGCACCCGCCTTCACCGAGCTCCTCGGCGGCCGCATCGACGTGCTGATCGAGACCGCCACGTTCGCCTTCCCGCTCATCAAGAGCGGCCGGCTGCGTCCGCTCGCGCTTTCCTCCGCCGGCCGCTATCCGCTGATGCCCGACGTGCCGACGGTGGGCGAGACGCTGAAGGGCGTCGAGTTCAGCTCCTGGCTGGGGCTCGCCGTGGCGCCCGGAACACCGCGCTCATCGGTTGACCTCCTCAACAAGGAACTGCGCGCGATCCTCGCGCTCGACGAAACCCGCCAGCGCTTTGCCGGCTTCGGCGGCGTGCCCGCGCCCTCGTCGCCCGAGCAGATGGCGAATCGCATCGAGCAGGAAGTCGCGCGCTGGAAGCGCGTCGTCGACACGCGGGGGATCGAGAAACAATGAAAAAGGGGATGTTCGGCACATGAGCTTTTGTTACGGGAAATTTGCTCTGACCCCTTTTTTGTTGGTGGCGCTCGTCTGCGGCTCGGCGCAGGCTCAGTCCTGGCCGTCGAAGCCGATCCGCTTCGTCGTGAGCTTTCCGCCCGGCGGCAGCGCAGACCTGATCGCGCGTTCGATCGCGCCGAGGCTCGCCGAGAAGCTCGGCCAGCAGGTGGTGGTGGAGAACCGCCCCGGCGCCGGCGGCAACATCGGCGTCGACGCGGTGGCGAAGGCGACGCCCGACGGCCACACCATCGGCCTCGCCGCGGCGGGCGCGCTGTCGGTGAACCAGAGCCTCTATCCCTCGATGCCGTTCGATCCGCAGAAGGACCTCGCGCCGATCTCGATGCTCGCGATGATTCCGTTCCTCATCATCGCCAATCCGTCGCAGCCGCCGACGCTCGCCGAGGTGCTGCACGACGCGATGACGAAGCCGATCGCGTACGGCCACGGCGGCAACGGCTCGGCGATGCACCTGTCGGGCGAGCTCCTGAAGATGATGACCAACGCGCCGCTCCTCGCCGTCGCGTACAAGGGCAGCGGGCCGGTGGCGACCGACGTGCTCGGCGGCCAGGTGCCGCTCGGCATCGTCGACGTGCCCTCCGCGCTCGCCAACGTGAAGGCCGGCAGGATCCGCGCGCTCGCCGTCACGACCCGGCAGCGCATCAGCGCGATGCCCGACGTGCCGACCTTCGAGGAAGCCGGCGTGAAGGGCTACGAGTCGATCGGCTGGTTCGGCGCCGTGGCGCCGGCGGGGACGCCTGGCCCGGTCATTGAAAAACTCAATTCCGAAATCAGAGCGGCGCTCGCCGCCCCGGACGTGCGCGAGAAGGCGATCGCCGCGGGCTGCGAGCCGCTCACCGATTCGCCGCAGGAGTTCGCGGCCTTCATCCGCAGCGAAGCGGGGAAATGGGCCGACGTCATCAAAAAGGCAGGAGTCAAGATCCAATGAACCGATCACCCGTCATCGACGTCCACACGCACATGCTGACGAAGGAGTGGCTCTCGCTCCTCGAGCAGCACGGCGGCCCGCGCTACTCGCTGAAGGAAGTGGCCGGCGGCCTGAAGGCCATCCACCTCGACGGCTCGCCCTTCATGACGCCGGTGCCGAACATGTTCGACTGGGAAGCGCGCATCGCGAACATGAACAAGGCGCGCGTCGACATCGCCATCACCTCGCTCACCTGCCCGAACGTGTTCTGGGGCAGCGCCGAGGTGAGCCTGAAGGCGGCGCGCATCATGAACGACGACATGGCGAGAGCGCAGAAGCAGTGGCCCGACCGCATCCGCTGGTTCGCCTCGCTCCCCTGGCAGCACGAGAAGCTCGCGCTGGAAGAGCTGTCGCGTGCCTGCGGCAACGGCGCCGTCGGCGTCATGGTGCTGGCGAATATCGACGGACGCGCGCTCACCCATGAATCATTCAGGGGGATATGGGCCGAAATCGACCGCCGCGGCCTCCCGGTGCTCGTGCATCCGAGCGCGCCGCCGGGAACCAAGGACCTCGGCCTGCAGGAGTTCCAGCTCACCGCGCCGATCGGCTTCACCTTCGATACGTCGCTCGCCGTGGCGCGCTGCATCTACGACGGCTTCTTCGACCGCTATCCGAATCTCAAGCTGATCGCGTCGCACGGCGGCGGCGCGCTGCCGTATCTCGTCGGCCGCCTCGACATCTGCTGGGACAACATTCCGGCCGCGCGCTCGAAGACGGTCGAGCCGCCGCGCAACTACATGCGCCGCATCTACGTCGACACGGTCGTCTTCCGCCAGGACGTGCTCGAGATGTGCGTCTCGGTGTGCGGCACGGACAACGTGCTCTACGGCTCCGATTACCCCCACACCATAGGCGACATGGCCGGATGCCTGTCCCGGGTGGACGCGCTTCCCGATCTGACGCGCGAAAAGGTCAAAGGCTGGAACGCGCAACGCATCTTCAAGCTTTGAGAGGAGTCGCCATGATCAGGTCCTTCGTCGTCGGCGCGGCGCTGCTCGCCGCCGGCTATGCTCTCGCGCAGGTCGGCAACACCAACCCCGTCGCGCCGGACAACGTGGTCTACCACCTGAACGGCGGCCTCGAGCAGTCCGCCGACGGGCTGCGCAACATCCGCAACCACCTCGAGGTGAATCCGAAGGCGCACATCATCGTCGTCGCCCACGCGCGCGGCGTCGACTACCTGATGAAGGGCGCCAAGGACAAGAACGGCAATCCGTTCGACGCCGCCGTCGAGCAGCTGCAGAACGAGGGCGTGCAGTTCGACGTCTGCGAGATCACGCTGCGCAACCGCCAGCTCAAGAAAGAGCAGTTCATTCCCGACGTGGTGTTCGTGCCGTCGGGCGTGGCCGAGATCACGCGCCTGCAGGCGCGCGAGCATTACGCCTACCTGAAGCCCTGAGCGTCCCTCAGGTAGACCGTGAGGTCGGTGATCGGCGGCCGCGCCGGCACCTGGTAGAAGAGGTCGGCGACGAAGCCGCGGTGGTAGCTCGTGTGGTTGACGACGTGCAGCAGCATCTGGCCGCGCGTCATGGCGCCCTCGCCGCCGCCGACGAACTCGAAGTGCACCGTCTCGTCGAGCGCCGGCCCGGCGATCGCGTCCGCCCAGCGCACGTACCACGCATCGACCTCCTCCTGCGAGCGGCGCAGCTCGGCGAGCGACGGATGGTCCGGCGTGTTGCGCGCCGTGTAGCCGTGCGAGCGCCCTTCCAGGTGCGCCTGGAAGATGCGGTCGATGACGTAGTTGTGGTTCAGCGTGTGGACCATGTTCTTGAAGAGGGAGGCGCGCGGCTTCTCCGCCTCGCCCGGCGGCAGCGCCGCCACCGCGTCGAAGATCACGCGGTTCGCCCACGCGTTGTAGCGCGCGAGCATCGACGCGCTGCTCTTCGTGATCATTCGAACTTGGCGCCGCTTTCCTTCACCAGCTTCGTCCACTTGGCGAGGTCGCGGTTCATGAAGTCGCGGAACTCGGCGGGGCTGCTCGCCGCCGGCTCCGAGCCGTCGGCGAGGATGCGCTCCTTCACGTCCGGCTGCTGCAGGATCCTGACCAGCTCGTCGTGCAGGCGCGTGACGATCGGCGCCGGCAGGTTCGCCGGCCCGAGCACGCCGTACCAGCCGACGAACTCGTAGCCCGGCAGCGCCTCGGCCACCGCCGGCACGTCGGGCATCGCCGCGACGCGCTGTGGCGTGGTGACGGCGAGCCCGCGCAGCTTTCCGGCGCGCACGTGCGATGCCGCGGCCTGCATGCCGGCGAAGCTGAAGTCGTAGCGACCGGCGAGGAGGTCGACGAGCGACGGCCCGCTGCCCTTATAGGGAATGTGCTCGGCCTTCACGCCCGCCATCTGCTTGTAGAGCTCTCCGGCGAGATGCCCGCCGCTGCCGAGCCCGGCCGAGCCGTAGTTGAGCGAGCCGGACTTCTGCTTCGTCCACGCGACGAACTCCTGCAGCGTCTTCGGCGGC
>Ga0070681_10004299_pt1 | contig 13525 bp, 9 predicted proteins | sample KBSC83BmetaG_FD_65650 | JGI IMG/M metagenome (GOLD analysis project Ga0070681, IMG submission 65650) | Corn rhizosphere microbial communities from Kellogg Biological Station, Michigan, USA - KBS C8-3B metaG | ecosystem: Host-associated > Plants > Roots > Rhizosphere | place: USA: Michigan... | reverse complement strand
TCGCCCCTACGGCCGCGTCTCATGGGGCCGCAGCGAGGGTCGAAGTCCTGCGTGTTTTCGCCGCCACCGCCACCGTGGCGGTGACCGAAGTGTCTGTGTCGAAACATCAAAAAGCTCTCCTTGGTGCGGCGTCGAAGGCGAAAACGATATATCGTTTGTGTGTATCGGTCAATAGGCATCTTAGAGCCTTCGGCGGTGTGGCGCGGTGGATTTGAGGGCGCGCGACCGGGCACACTGGACGCTGACCCCCCCGATCCCCAAAAGGAGTCGCTCATGATTCGAGTCATCGTGCTGTATCCCGACGGTCCCGGCGCCAAGTTCGACATGGCCTACTACACCGGCAAGCACATGCCGCTCGTGCAGCGCAAATGCGGCGCAGCGTGCAAGTCGATCGCGGCGGAGAAGGGGGTCGGCGGCGCCGAGCCCGGCTCGAAGCCGGCCTATCTCGCCATCGGCTATCTGACTTTCGACTCGGTGGACGCTTTCCAGAAGTCGTTCGGACCGCACGCGGGCGAGATCGTCGGCGACATTCCCAACTACACCAACATCCAGCCGATCATCCAGATCAGCGAAGTGACGCTGTGACGCGCGCATGCCACGGCAGCTGAAACCCATCGCGCTGGCGCTGGTAATCCTGGGCATCGGGCCGGCGATGTACGTCTTCTCGCGTGCCCACAGCCTGGCCAATGCCTTCCGGCACGTCCAGGTAGGCGACACGGCGGCGCAGGTGACCGCCATGTTGGGTAGGCCCGGGAGCGAGGTGAGCGGCAGCGGCGGCAACCTCGAGTATCGCTACACCTCGTGGCCGATCCCAACAGTCTGGAAGGTCCGCTTCAGCGGCGGCAAGGTCGTGGAGAAAACCGACAACTAACGGCCGCGTTCGAGCTAGCGCGCGGCCGCCACCGCGGCACACTCCTTGCTGGATTCTCCCAAGCATACGCTGACAAACGGGAGATCGAGCATGAAGACGACTGTCATCTGGGCGGCCATAGCGGCCGTGATGTTGGGTGTTGCCGGTTGCAACAAGGCCGAGTCGCCTGGAAAAGTCGATAGCGACGTCGCCAAGGCAGCCAACAAGGCGGCGGAGAACGACGTCAAGGCCAACGAGGACGAGGCCAAGACGGCACAGTCCGCGAACGAGGATGTGGCGAAGGATGAGCAGAAGGCCGACGCCAAGACGGCCGATGCCGCCGCCGACACTGCGGTTACCCAGGCCGAGGGCGACAACAAGGTCGCGCTCGCCAAGTGCGAGGCGTTGTCGGGCGATGCGCAGAAGAATTGCAAGGACGAGGCGAATGCCAGGCTGCACGAGGCGAAGGCGCACGCCAAGGCGATGAAGGACAACCGCGGCTGAGAGTTTCTGTGAAGGAAGGGTTTCAATGAAGGCAGGGCCCGCGCCGTGGGTGGCGCGGGCCCGGTGCCGATTCAGGCCGAAATTCAGGCCAATGCTTGCACGGCCTGCATGATCCCTTGCGGATCCAGGCCCTGATAGCCCACCTGCTGCCACAGGCCTCCGCAGCCCTCGCGATGCGTGCCTATGTGGTTGTACCGACCCTTGAAACCGGCCTGCAGCAGGTAGCTGCCATAGCGGCTACCGAGACCGGTCTTGACGTTCCAGCCTTCCGCGACGAGCACGAAGGATGCGCCAGCGAGCTTTTTCATCATGTCGGCGTCGACGACGTTGATCGTCGACTTGTTGATCAGGCCGACCGCGACGCCTTGTTCCTGCAGGCGGATGACCGCGTCGAGGGCTCGATAGACGATCTCGCCCGTCGCAACGACGTAGCCCCCACCGGCGGGGGCATCGCGCACGATGTGATCCTTGCCCGGCTCGAACGGTTTGCCCTGGTACAAAGGCTTGCCGTCGGCGCCGAGGAGGTCGGGCACGGCGGCGCGGGTCGAAAACAGGAACCGCAGGCCCGGGTCGTTGAAGATGCGTTTGACGCATGCGGCGAACTGGTGCTGATCCGCGGGAAAATACAACCGCGTGGTGTCTTCCCCATGACCGGGTGTCAGGCCACCGTCGGCAAACATGCTATTGATCCCGAAGTGGCACGTGTTATCCGCCATGTCGTCGACGCCGCTGTGGCTGAAGTGGGCGAGGACGTTCGAGAAGTTCAAGCGAGCCATCGTGATCTCGCTCACGCACATTTCCAGAAACGCACTGAACGTGCCGTAGATGCCCTGCTTGCCCGGTGAGGCGCCGAAGCCGGACGCCGCAGAGTAGTTGCCGCGCTCCATGATGCCGCCGCGGACGAACACTTCCGGGTGTTTCTTGCGAATGTGGTGCAGGCCGCAGGAGCCTTCCAGGTCGTTGTCGAACACGCGCACGCGTGCGATGCGATCCGCTTCGCTCATGCCGTCGAGAATCTCATTGACGATCTTGCCGAAGTCGTCACGGTTCTTGCCCATACCGGAGGAGCCGCGGTAGGTCAGCGGGCTCTTGTTGGGCTTCGCCGCCTTGAGCATCTGGATTGCCGCCTCGTACCCACCCCGCTTCTCCAGGTAGTGAATGGCGTGTTCGAGCTCCAGCACGTCGTGCGCCTTGGGGTTGCCCTGGACGCCCTCGATGCCGGGAGCCATCGGTCGCTTGACTACGATCGCACGCGGCAGCGGGTCGCAGAATGCACGGCAGAGCTCGATGTGCAGCGCGTCGAGGTCTTCCCCCATCGTCGTGGCAGTCTGCAAGCCATATCCGGCCAGCGTCCGGGTGAGGTCGTACTCATCCAGATACTCCTGCGGGTGCCCGGCGATCGTGACGTTGTTGTCATCGACAATGACTTTGATATTCAGTCTCTTCGCCACGGCGAGGCGAGCGGCTTCCGCGTCGTCGCCCTCCTGCTGGCTCCCGTCGGAGCCGAGCAGCACGACGGCCTTGCCGGGATGGGCCATTGCGACGCCGTTGCAGAACGCCCATAAGTGGCCCAGCCGTCCGGAGCTGAACTCCAGGCCCGGCGTGAGTCCTTTCTCGGGATGCCCCGGCAGGCCGGCTCCGAACTCGCGATAATGCAGCAGCTTCTGCGCCGGCATGGCTCCCTCGAGGACGCTCAGCAGATACTGGGTCGCCACGCGATGTCCGGCCTCATCGTAGAAGACGGGCACGATAGGTGCGCCATTGGCGATGAAAGCGCGAACGATCATCATCTCCGGAACTGTGTCGTACGCGCCCCCGGTATGCCCGGACAAGCCTTTCGTCCCGGCCAGCGCCGTGAAGAACACGATGGTGTCGCGGCACAGCTGGATGTTGTGCTCGAGCGTGGCCCGCTGCTCGTCCGTGAGGGACGCAGAGGCGGGGTCGAGCTTCAGCGGTCGAAGGGCCGTGAGGTCAATGGGGAAGGTTTCGTTGGGCATGGGCAACAATCCGTAAATGTCGAACGCTCAGGATAGCGCTATGAAGATCAGTCCGCTCGCAGGCAAACCGGCGACCACGATCCCTCGAGTGGACGTGCCCCGGCTCGTGACAGCGTACTACACCGGGAAGCCGGATCCCGCGGTGCCCGCGCAGGCGGTGGCTTTTGGCACTTCCGGTCACCGGGGTTCGGCCCTCGACCGGACGTTCAATGAGGACCACGTGCTGGCCATCGGCCAGGCGATCTGCGAGTACCGTGCAAAGAAGGGGATCGACGGCCCTTTGTTCCTCGCGATCGATACGCATGCGCTCTCGGTCCCGGCTTGCGCGAGCGCGCTCGAGGTGTTTGCCGCGAACGGCGTCGAGGTCATGCTTGCCAAGGATGACGAGTACACGCCCACACCAGTCCTCTCGCACGCGATTCTCACGTACAACCGGGGTAGAACCTCAGGTCTGGCGGACGGCGTCGTCGTCACTCCGTCGCACAATCCGCCGACGGACGGTGGGTTCAAGTACAACCCGCCCAATGGCGGACCCGCCGAAAGCGATGTCACAGGCTGGATAGAGCGGCGCGCCAACGAGCATCTGAAGGCGGGCATGGGACAGATCAAGCGGATGCCCTTCGAGGCGGCGCTGCGTGCCGCGACGACCCATCGACATGACTTTCTGAACGCCTATGTGAGCGACCTCGGGAACGTCATCGACATGGAGGCCATTCGCAATGCGGGACTGCAGCTCGGGGTGGACCCTCTAGGTGGGGCCGGGGTGCACTTCTGGGGGCCGATCGGCGAACGCTATGGGCTCAATCTTCGGGTCGTCAGCGACGAGGTGGACCCGACGTTCCGGTTCATGACCCTGGACTGGGACGGGCGCATCCGCATGGATCCTTCGTCGTCCTACGCAATGCAACGGCTCACCGGCCTCAAGAACCAGTTCGATATCGCCTTTGCCTGCGATACCGACCATGACCGGCACGGCATCGTGACCCGCAGCGTCGGACTCATGCCGTCAAATCATTACCTGAGCGTCGCCATCCATCATTTGTTCCAGCATCGTCCGCGCTGGAGTCCGGACGCGGGCGTCGGCAAGACGCTGGTCAGCAGCCGCATGATCGACCGGGTCAGCGCTCAGCTGCACCGCAAGCTTTATGAGGTCCCCGTGGGCTTCAAATGGTTCGTCGACGGGCTCTGCAGCGGCTCGCTGGGGTTCGGCGGAGAGGAGAGCGCCGGCGCCTCCTTTCTGAGGCTGGACGGCTCGGTGTGGACGACGGACAAGGACGGTATCATCCCCGGTCTGCTGGCTGCCGAGATGACGGCGCGAGCCGGGCGCGATCCGGGGGAGATTTACGCCGCACTCGCTCGGGATCTCGGCGAGCCCGTATTCAGCCGGGTGGATGCGCCGGCGACCCCGGAGCAGAAGCAGCTGCTCTCGAAGTTGTCCGCTCAGCAGGTGCATTCGACCACGCTGGCGGGCGAGAAGATCGAGCAGATTCTCACCAGCGCGCCCGCCAATGGCGCCCCACTCGGGGGAGTGCGCGTTTCCACTGTCAATGGCTGGTTCGCGGCACGGCCGTCCGGGACCGAGAACATCTACAAGGTCTACGCCGAGAGCTTCAAGGGCGCCGAGCACCTGAATCGGATTCTGACGGAGGCGCAAAGCATCGTCAGCGATGCTCTGCGGGCTTAGAGATCGATGAGCGAACCGCCTGCAGAGCGCGCACCGGGCGCGAATCACGCTCCGGACACCAGCCACTCGCATTTCCGGACGCTTCCGGTCGACGTCGAGGCCTTCAGGCAACTCGCCGAGCTGGCGCTCGATCTGCGCTCGACGTGGAATCACGCGAGCGATGAGCTGTGGCGGCGGATCGATCCGGTTCTGTGGGATCTCACGCACAATCCCTGGGCGGTGTTGCGCACCGCCTCGCGTGCGCAGATCGAGAAGCTCGCGGCGGACCCGGCGTTCCGCGCCAAGCTCGACGAGCAGCGACGCACCCGGCACGAGGCGCGCCATCGTCCCGGCTGGTTCCAACAGGCGCATGCGCAATCCCCTCTGAGCCGTGTCGCCTACTTCAGCATGGAGTTCATGCTGAGCGAGGCGCTGCCTATCTATTCCGGCGGCCTGGGCAACGTGGCGGGCGATCAGCTGAAGGCGGCCTGCGACCTGGGGGTGCCGGCGGTCGGTGTCGGGTTGTTGTACCAACAGGGGTACTTCCGCCAGGTCATCGACATGAACGGCTCCCAACAGGCGATGTATCCCTACAACGATCCGGGCCAGCTGCCCATCGCGCCGTGTCGCGGCCGCAATGGCGAGTGGCTGCGCCTGCAGCTGGAGCTGCCGGGCCACACGATCTGGCTGCGAGTCTGGCAGGTGCACGTCGGACGCGTGAAGCTGTACCTGCTGGACACCAACGACATCGCCAACTATCCGGCGTATCGCGGCATCACGAGTGAGCTGTATGGCGGCGGCCCGTATTTGCGGCTGATGCAGGAAATCGTGCTGGGCATCGGCGGCTGGCGCTTGCTGGAGGCGCTGGATCTGAAGCCGGAAGTCTGTCACCTGAACGAGGGGCATGCCGCCTTTGCCGTTCTCGAGCGAGCGCGCAGCTACAGGCTCGCCACCGGCACGCCTTTCGATGTCGCTTTGGCGGCGACGCGTGCGGGCAATCTTTTCACCACGCATACCGCGGTTGCGGCAGGTTTCGATCGCTTTGCGCCTGAGCTGGTGGCGACTCATCTCGGCGAATACGCCCGCACGCAGCTGGGGATTTCCGTCGAGAGCCTGCTCGGCATGGGCAGGCAGAATCCCCAGGATGCGTCTGAGAGCTTCAATATGGCGTACCTCGCCATCCGCGGCAGCGGCGCGGTCAATGCCGTCAGCCGATTGCACGGCTTTGTGAGCCGGGAGTTATTCGAGTCCGTGTTCCCACGGCACCCAGTGGACGAAGTGCCGGTCGGTTACGTCACCAACGGCGTCCACGTCCCCACCTGGGATGGCGCGGAGGCGGATGCGTTATGGACGCAGTACTGCGGGAGTCAGCGCTGGCAAACCGAAGCGGATGCCATCGATGGTGGCATTCGTGACGCCAGCGACGAGGTGCTCTGGAAGTTCAGAGCCTCCGCCCGAAAGGCGTTGATCGAGTATGCGCGTGAACGGCTCTCGCGAGAGCTGACTGCATCCGGCGTCCCTCACGAGGCCGTCGAGAATGCCAAGCGGATGTTCGATCCCGACGTGCTGACTCTCGGGTTCGCTCGCCGGTTTGCCACCTACAAGCGACCGAATCTGCTGTTGAGCGATCCGCAGCGACTGCTGAGGATTTTGACGAACGCGCAACGGCCCGTGCAGCTCATGATAGCGGGCAAGGCGCATCCGGCCGACGAGCTGGGTCAGGCGCTCATCCGTCAATGGGTGCAGTTCATTCGCAGTACCGCTGCGCGTCAGCACGTGATTTTCCTGAGCGACTACGACATGTTGCTCACGGAGCGCCTGGTGCAGGGGGCCGACGTTTGGCTGAACACGCCGCGTCGCCCGTGGGAGGCCAGCGGTACGAGCGGCATGAAGGTGTTGGTGAACGGTGGCATCAATCTCTCGGAGCTGGACGGGTGGTGGGCCGAGGCCTACACCCCCGAAGTCGGTTGGGCGCTCGGCGACGGTCGGGAGCACGGCGACGATCCGCGTTGGGACGCCATTGAGGCTGAGCAGCTCTATCAATTGCTCGAGCGGGAGGTCGTACCCGAATTCTACGACCGCGACGCCGACGGGATTCCGCGTGCATGGGTCAAGCGGATGAAAGAGAGCATGGCGCAGTTGACCGCGCGGTTCTCAGCCAGCCGCACGGTGCGAGAGTACACGGATCGCTACTACGTTCCGGCCGCCAAGGCGTTCACAGCGCGCACTCGTGACAGCGGTGCATGCGCAGAACGGATTGCCGCCTGGCGGCGCGAGCTTGCGAAGAACTGGAGTGGGATGAGCTTCGGCGAGGTCAAGGTCACGACCGACAACGGGCGCCATCGGTTCGAGGCGCAGTTGCATCTCAATGGGCTCGCGCCCGAGGCCGTGTGCGTTGAGATCTACGCCGAGGGGATTGGCGGACAACCGCCGGTGCGTGAGGAAATGCGACCCACGCCCCAGCAGGAGTTTGTCTATTCGGCGCAGGTGTCGGCGGCGCGACCGGCTTCGCAGTACACGGTGCGTGTGGTGCCGAAGCAGGCCGATGCCGTCATTCCGTTGGAGGCGCCGGAGATTCTCTGGCAGCACTGACGGGCGGCGGACCGCGTGCGGCGTGGCCGGGGCGGTGAGCGCCGGCGCGGCCGACCCTCAGTGAGCGGCGCTGGGGTCCCCCGTCGGGGCAGGCGCTGAGTCCGAGGACGCCGGTGGGCCCAGCCACTCCGTCAGCACGGGTTTGAGAGCGTCGGCCCACACCTGATATCCCTTGACGGCCAGATGCAGCCGGTCGGGGTTGGTCATTCCGTCGTAGAGCTTGCCGTGTGCGTCGGCGAGCTTGTCGTTGATGTTGAGATAACGAATGCGGCTGCCGTCGGCGAGCTTCGCGAGGCGGCTGTCGATTGCGTCGATGACCGGCATCATGCCCATGTCGTCGTTACGCGGCGTGACGCCCATCAGCACGATCCTGGCGCCGGGCGCTTTCTTCCGGCACGCGTCGAGAATCGCACGGACGCCGTTCGTCACATCGGCGGCCAGCGCGCCGTTCCGCTCGAGCGGCCCGGCCTTGCCGACGTTGTTGGTTCCGGCCATCACCACGATGACCTTGGGGTTGACGCCGTCGAGCTCCCCGTGAGACAGGCGCCAGAGGATGTTCTGGGTGGTATCGCCACCCCACCCGAAGTCGCCCGCGTTCCAGCCGAAAAAGTTCTGCTTCCAGTTCTTGAGCAACTCGCTGTACTGCGTATCGCTCGCACCCCAGCGGCGCGTGATCGAGTCGCCGATGAAGTAGACGTCGATGTGACCCGCATGCGCCTTGGCGAGCAACTGCTCGTGGCCCAGCTTCGAGTTCGTATCCGTGCGGGGACTCGGCTCATTCCCCGCTGGCAGCGGGTTGTAACCCTGAACCATCAGCCCGAGCCACTCGGCGGAGCGGCGCGTGTACGGCATCTGTTGCTCGGGCGTCGCCTGATTGTTGTGCGCGGAATCGATCATCGGCACGGCGAGCTTGCGGGACTGGATCTGATTGAACGCGGTCCAGATGCCGGCCGGCGGCGCGATCGTGTCGACGAAACCCATCGCGACCAGCGACGGCACCTTGATGCGCATCGCGCAGTTGACGGTGTCGAAGTAGAGCGCCGTACGCATGATCTGGGGATCGTCGGCGGGCCAGTTGGGATACCCCGAGGCGCGGCCGTGCAGCGGGCCGTTCGAGTCGGCGCCCGCGGGCTCGTTGACGACGAGCGCGGTGACCCTGGGATTCAGGCCGGCGGCGCACAGGCTCTGCTGGCCGCCCATGCTGGTGCCCGTGACGACCAGCGTCCTTCCATCCCAGTCGGGGCGGCTGGCCAGATACTCGATGGCGCGGTAGTCCGCGAGATACATCTGCAGGAAGTAGTTCTTGTCGCGATCGTTCCGGCCGATGGACTGATAGTGCTTCAGGCTGTCGGGCAGCGCTTCGTAGTACGCGGCGGGCTGGTCCGGCAGCACGTCGTGGGGCTCGATGTTGAGCGCGAGCCAGCCTTCCGCGGCACGATCCGTCACCCAGGCCTTTTGCAGCGGATAGGGCGGACTGGCCCACTGGAAAATGACCAGTCCCGGAAACTTTCCCGCGCGCGCCGGCTTGGCCAGCTGGCCGTGAACGTGCGTGCCGTTGATGTGATCCATCGTGACGAGCGCGTAGTCGACATCCGGCCTGTCGCTCGCGCCAGGCGTCACGACAGGATTGGCGGGAATGGCCTGCAGCCGCTGGATGTTGGTTTTCCAGAAGCTGTCGAAATCGGCGGGGCGCGGCACGGCAGGGCGCAGCTTATCGGGCGCGACGGCTGCGCCGACCGTGATCGGTTTCTCCTTGCTGGCGGCGCCCGCGCGGGAAATCTCTACGTACACCATTTCCGGCTCGCTTACGGTCACGTCGATGCCGGTTGCGCCGCTCAGCAGATTCAGATGACCGCTCTTGAGGACATCGAGATTGTTCTTCTTGATTGTGTAGGTGTAGTCGACAGGAGGCGTGCCTGGCTGGGTGGAGACTTTCCACCCGACGGTTTCACCGAGGGCATAGATGCCGCTGGGCTTGTAGGGAGTGAGCGTGATGGCCGGCGGTGAAGTCGCGGCCTGTTGCGCTGAGCTGACGGCACACGTGAGGAGAATGAGGAGAGAACACAGCCGTCTGAACATTTGTCGCTTACTCTTGGCCGGCAGACCCCGAACGGGCCGAAGCAGACATGGTAGCGCTATCAGCCACGGCGCTCCAGCAGGAAACGCCGCACCGCCTCGTCTTCCGAGAGCGCGATCGCCCGCTCGAAGGCATGCACAGCCTCTGCACGATTCAGCTTCTGCAACAGATGCGCGCGCACGGCCCAGTAAGGTTGGTAGCCGTCGATGGCGATCGCGTCCATTCGATCCAGCAGCGACAACCCGACCTCGGGACCTTCGACTTCGGCAACCGCTGCCGCGCGCCCGGTGAGCGCGCCAAGTGCCGGTGAAAGCTGGACGAGTTGCGTATAGAAGACCGCGATGGCGTGCCAGTCGATGGTGCCCGTGCGAGCACGTTCTGCATACACCGACTGGATGGCGCCCTCGATCTGAAATCGACCGAGCCGTCCAGCTTGTGCGGCAACGGCGAGCTCACGCTCGGCTTCGGCAATCATCGCGCCGTCCCACAGTGCGGAGTTCTGCTCAGAGAGCGGAATGAACTCTCCGTCGGCCGAACGTCGCGCGGAGCGCCGCGCCTCGCAATGCAGTATGAGGGCCAAGAGTCCTCGTACCTCCGGCTCGTCCGGCACCTGCTCGCGCAAGACTCTCGCAAGCCACAGGCCCTCGTCGGCGAGGCCTCGCGCCTCCGGGTCGGTACCCGCGGCACCTTCCCAGCCACTCCCATACGCGGCGTAGATGGCGTGCATGACGGCCTCGAGGCGTGGCGCCAGATCGTCCTTTTCCGGCACATCCCATTCGATGCCGGAGTGGCGGATCTTCGTCTTGGCTCGCACCAGGCGCTGGCTCATTGCGGCCGGCGAGACCAGGAACGTCCTGCCGATCTGCGTTGCGTCCAGTCCCAACACGGTCTGCAGCATCAACGGTGTATGGATCTCCGGATCGATCGCCGGGTGAGCACATACGAACAGGAGTTTCAGGCGCTCGTCGGGAATGACGTCCGCCGTGGTCACTGCATAGGAACCCTCAGCCATCGCCTCGAGTGTGAGCGTGGCCTGATCCCTCACACGTTCGTGCCGCGAGCGATCTATCAGATGGCGACGCGCGGCTGTAAGGAGCCAGGCTTCCGGGTTGTTTGGGATGCCGTCACGCGGCCAGGCCGACAGCGCTGCGATCAGCGCATCTCCGAGAGCATCTTCGGCACTCGCCACGTCGCGCGTGCGCGAGGAGAGAAACGCTACGAGCCGACCGTACGATCGCCTTGCGACCGACTCGATCGCGCGATGAGCGTCAGGGGTGCTCACTCACTCAGGGTGCTCGCTGACGATGCGCTCTTTGGCTTCGGGCGCCAGGGGACGCACTTCGACAGCACCGGCAGCAGTGGCCGGACATCGCCCAGCCCACTCGAGCGCCTCGTCCAGCGAGGGCAGCTCCATGATGATGAATCCGGCCAGCTGTTCCTTGGTGTTGGCATACGGTCCGTCCTGCACGGTGCGTTTGCCGTCCGTTTGCCGGACGGTGGTGCCGGTTTCCGGCAAGTGCAACGGATCGCCGCCCACGTAGATCCCGGCTTTGACGCAAGCTTGGTAGTAGGCGCGCCAGGCCCCTATATAGGCATCGCCGGCACCCGTCGTGCGGTGGGCGAACGCCTCCGGGGTCTCATAGATGAGAAAAGCGTACTGCACGGAAGTCCCCTGTGCTGTCGGTCTGCAATTATATGACGAGCGAGGGGGCAGCCTTTCGACACGCTACTCCTGCCGCTGGGGCTGATGGTAAGGTCGGGCTTGAGGTAAACCATGAATGACGTCAAGGCGAGCGGCCAGAGATCCAGCCGCTCCGCGGCACCCTCGCCAAATCCCGCCAGGACCGAACTCTCCGCCGCGCTCCCCGCCGTGTTGCTGGTCGACGATCAGCCCGCGCGGCTGCTGACCTACGAGTCGATTCTGCAGGGCGTGGGTGTCACCTGCGAGCGCGCGCTCTCCGGCAGGGAGGCGCTCGAGAAGCTGCTGCGCCAGTCCTATGCCGTCATTCTGCTCGACATCAGCATGCCAGAGATGGATGGGTATGAGACCGCCCGGTTCATTCGCGAGCATCCCAAGTTCGAGCGCACCCCCATCATTTTCATCACCGGCGTACACCTGAGCGAGCTCGACACGCTCAAGGGATACGAGGCCGGGGCCATCGACTACATCTCCGTGCCCATCGTGCCGGAGATTCTGCGCAGCAAGGTGGCGTTGCTGGTGGAGTTGTATCGGCGTCGCACCGAGCTGGAAGCGTTGAATAGCGAGCTGCTGGCTACTCGCGAGCGACTCGAGGCGGAACGCAACGCGGCGCTGGTTGCCGGCGCCGCACAACAGGAAGCCGCCTCGCAGCGCGCCGAAAAAGAGTGGCTGTCGGCGGTGCTGAACAGCATGAACGAGGAGGTGTATTTCACCGACACGAGCCATCGCTACACGTATGCCAATCCGGCGGCGCTGCGCGAGTTCGGTCACGATCGTCTGGAAGACGTTCGTGTCGAGAACCTCGTCGCCGGGCTGGAAGTCCTGCGAGCCGACGGCACGCCGCGCCCTCTGGAGGAGGCACCGCCGCTTCGCGCGCTGCAGGGTGAGCTGGTGCGCGACGAGGAGCACATCGTGCGCACACCCCGGACGGGAGAATTCCGCCATCGCCAGGTGAGCGCGGCGCCGGTAAGGGACCGAAGGGGCAAGATCATCGGCTCGGTGTCCGTCGTGCGTGACATCACCGATCGCAAGCGAACGGAGGAAGCCTTCCGTGCGCAGGACATGCGTACTGCGGCTCTGCTCAGACTCGCGGATCAGTTCAGGTCCCTGACCTCACCGGCCGATCTCGCGTTTGCCGCATCGAAGATTCTGGGTGAGACGTTGAATGTCAGCCGCTGCGGATACGGCACCATCGACGCCGGCACTGAGACGATCGCCATCGAGCGCGACTGGACGGCTCCCGGCATCGAGAGCCTGGCGGGCGTGCGCAGATTTCGTGAGTACGGCACCTTCTTCGATGACCTGAAGCGCGGCGAGTTCATGGTGTGCACCGATGTGGAGCTCGACCCCCGCACTGCCGCCGCCGCACAACAGTTCAAGGCTATCAACATCCGCTCGTTTGTCAGCATGCCGATCACGGAAGACGGCGGTTTCGTGGCCCTCCTGTATCTGAATCACCCGCGCGTTCGCCTCTGGTTGCCGGAGGAGCTGGCGTTCATTCGGGACGTCGCCGAACGCACCCGTCTTGCCGTTGAGCGCAGGAGAAGCGAGCAGGCGGCCGCAGCCGACCTCAAGTACACGGTGCTGCTGCGCGACCTGGCCGGCCGACTCGTAGGCGAAGGCGATGTGCAGAAGCTCTTCGAGGAGATCCTTGCGGCGGCGATGACGATCAGCGCCGCCCAAGGCGGAACGTTGCAGTTGCTCGATGAGGTTTCGCAAGCGCTGGTGTTCGCCGCGACGATCGGGCTGGATGCGGAGCTCACCTCCCAGTTCGAGCGCGTGAATGCCAGCTCGGGATCTCCTTGCGGAGTGGCTCTGGGCTGCGGCGAGCGCGCGTTCCTCGATTTCGACGTCCCCGCGAGTGAGGATCCGGACGGGTCGCGGCGCATGCATTTCTCGTATGGATTGGTGTGTGCACAGTCGACTCCCCTATTGAGCCGCTCCGGCCGGCCGCTCGGGATGGTCTCCACGCACTGGCGGCAACGGCACCGCCTGTCCGAGCGCGAGTTGCGCTTTCTCGACATGCTCGCGCGTCAGGCGGCCGACCTGATCGAGCGCACGCAGGCGAATCAGGCCCTGCGCGTGCGTGAGCAGCAGCTGCGCGAAGCCGATCGCCGCAAGGATGAGTTCATTGCCATGCTGG
>Ga0070681_10004297_pt1 | contig 13526 bp, 36 predicted proteins | sample KBSC83BmetaG_FD_65650 | JGI IMG/M metagenome (GOLD analysis project Ga0070681, IMG submission 65650) | Corn rhizosphere microbial communities from Kellogg Biological Station, Michigan, USA - KBS C8-3B metaG | ecosystem: Host-associated > Plants > Roots > Rhizosphere | place: USA: Michigan... | reverse complement strand
CGGCCTGGCGACGGTTCAGATGGCAGCGAGAGTGTCCCTGCTGGCCCTCGGCCTGACGCTCTTCGTCCTCGTCCCGCTCATCAACACAATCCAGACGCTGTAACCCGATAGCGGGGGGTGGTTACCCGTCGCCCCCCGCCCCACCGAAAGGACCCGCAATGAGCAACATCTTCGAGAAGGCAGCCGAGGTTCTCTCCGAGCAGGGCCACTGCAAGGGGACGCTCTCAAGCACCGACAAGCGTGGGAACACCAGTTACTGCGCTATCGGCGCCCTTTACGAGGCGACGGGCGAGTACAGGTCCAACAACAGCCTCACCTCCGAGGCCGCCAACAAGGCCGGTGCCCTGGTCGTGGAACGCTTCGGCGTCACCGTCCCCGACGGCGCCATCCTGCACCCGCTGGCGTACTGGAACGACCTGCCCGAGACGTCCGCCGAGGACGTCATCATGCTTTTCAAGGAGCTGGCCCATGGCGAAGGCTGAGAAGACCAAGATCGAGCGTGTCATCACCGAGGAGGGTGTCGTCCTGCAACTGACGATGCCGGAGGCGCGCGCCCTGTTCGCCATCCTGTGGCGGGTGGGGGGTAGCCCGGTCACGAGTCCGCGCGGGCTGGCCGACGGCATCCGGAACGCTCTCACCGAGGCCGCCACGGGCTACCCCCAGGCCAAGTTCTCTATCGACTACGAGCAGTGGGCGATGCCGGAGCTGACCTGCTTCACGGGCGGCGGGGGCCTCATTGCCAAGAACTACGACAGCAAGGAAGAGAAGTAAGTGGGCTACGACCAGAGGCGACTTGAGGTTGTCGCCGCCGTTTCCCGGCACAACTCGCCCAAGGACGACGAGCATGACGACCTGTGGGCGGTCCTGGAGTTGCGCATCAAGCAGCTCGTTGAGGACCCGATGTTCAAGCCGATAAGGGCGTGGGTGACGTGAGCATTAACCCGTCCGCCGCCCCAGGCGCCTCGCTCACGGCCCGCGAGAGCGAGTTGCTGGACCTGCTGTGCGCCGGGTACCCGTCGAAGAGGGTCCGGGCACGGATGCAGATCACCCACCACACGTACTTTCAGTACCTCGCCCAGGCGAAGGTCAAACTGGGCGCCGACACTACCCACCAGCTCATCGCCATCTACGCGACAAGGGGCACGATATGAACACAGACGCGATGATCGAGGTCCGGGAAGCGATCCGGATGAACCCGAAACTGCACCGCCAGGCGCTGTGGGTGACGAGCAGGTCATGCGGCACCTCCTACTGCATCGCTGGCTGGCGTATGCACCTGGACGGGCTGACCCTGGAGAACCTGGCCGATCGTGAGACGTCCCCGGCCGAGTACGCCCGCGCCAGGTTCGGCCTGACCGGCGAGGAGGCCGAGGTTTTGTTCTACGAGATGGACAGCCAGGTCGCCCTGGAGCGGCTGGACGAGTACATCGAGAGGAGCAAGAACGCATGAACATCGAGCTGATGAGGCGGGTCCGCGACCAGATCACCGCATTCCCGGAGAAGTGGGACCAGCACTCCTGGGCGTCCGAGGAGACCGACGACTTCAGCGAGTGCGGCACCACGGCCTGCATCGCCGGTTGGGCGGTCGCGCTGCACACCGGGGAGTCAAACCTGGTCAAGGCCGCCGCGAAGCTCGGCCACAGCGCCTGGGACACCGACCTCGCCGCCGCGAAGGCGCTGGGCCTGGACGCCGGGGAGGCGCGCGGGCTGTTCTACACGTACAGCCACGAGCGGGCGCTGGACGTGCTGGAGACCCTGATCAAGGACGGGGAGAACGCGTGACCGACATCAATGCAGCGGACGTGTACCGCAAGGCGGCGGAAGTCATCGTCCGCGACGGCAAGACCGAGGGCTTGCTGACCGACCAGGGCGGGTCGCCGGAGGCCATCAAGAACCGGAAGTTGCCGGTGTGCGCCCTCGGCGCCTGCTACCGCGCCCACTGGGAGCTGTACGGCGAGATGCCGGTAGAGAACCTCGGCGTCACCTGGGCCTACCAGTTCAAGGTCACGGAGCCGTCCAGGTTCAACGGCACACCGCGACCCAAGTGGATCTGGGCGATCAACGACCGGCAGGAGACCAGCGCCGAGGACATCGCCCTGCTGTTGAAGCGGCGGGCCGAGGAGATAGAGGGGGCCTGATGAAGCCGAGCGAAGTCCTGGACAAGGCGGCCGACATCATCATCCGCGACGGCTGGATGCAGGGAGACTTCTACCTAACGACTAACGGAAGTGGCCGCTACTGGGACGAGCAGGAAGCCAAGTCGGCCCCATGCTGCCAGTTCGGGGCCATCAACCGGGCTGTGTGGGGCTACGCCTGGGCGCCGAGCCGCGTCGCCGAGCAGTGGGGCGGCCCGAACATGTGGGTCGCCGCCAAGGCCGAGGGATACATCAACCGCTACGTCCAGGAGAATCTCGGCCTGCTGGGCATCGGGGCCGTCCACTGGAACGACGAGGACGGGCGGACCGCCGAGGAAGTCGTCGCCGCCCTGCGCGCCGCCGCCGAACTGGCAAGGCAGGAGGGGGAATAGCCATGTACGAATACAAAGCCCGGATGCCCCCGATGACCGAGTCGAAGCTGACCGTCCAGCACGCCAAGGCTCGAACGGCACTTGCCGCTACCCCGAACCCCACCGTCACGGATTCGCCTGCGACAGAACCTGCGAGGTGTGCCATGGCTAGCCGTAGGGAAGTTGAGGACCGCATCACCGCAATCGTCGAAGGCGCAGGCGAGTTCGGCCAGGTGGACCTGGCCGTCAAGCTCATCATGCGGGAGCTGAACATCGCCGCCAACGACGGGTACCTGGCGGGGTACGAGGACGCCAGGGCGGACAGGCCCAACCTGCTGGAGAGGATGGTCAGGCATGGCCGATGACTGCGACCACGAGTGGGAGATCACCGACTGCCTCTCCGACTGCGGGGACGACAACTGCACTGTGGTGTGCATCGGATGCGACGAAATGGAAGCGGCCTGCGATGAGTGACGAGTCCCATGGCTCGACCGGCACCTGCCAGGAGGGCAGGCACAAGGACTGCCACAACATCTACTGCCTCTGCGAGTGCCATGACTGACTGCCGCTGCGCCGAGTGCGGGACATGCAAGCACGACCACAAAGGATGGAGACACCCATGGACGCCCAGGAGCTGCTAGACGCCAGAGGCGTCCCCATCGCCCCCGGCGACACCGCGCTGTACGGCTTCGGGGTGGGCCGTTCGGTGGCCATGGCGGAGGGCGTGGTGCTGGGCAAGGCCGGTGCCGTCCCCGAGGACGGGGTGAGCGCGACCGAGGTGTCGCTGACGCCGTCGGGCCGCGTCCGCGTCCGCGTCATCCGACGGTCGTACGGCGGCGGCGAGAAGCCTGTCGTGGACATCGCCCCGGACAGGCTGGTGGTGCTGAAGGCCGACTACACCGGCACCGGGCAGTGGCAGCCGCTACTGCCCCCGTCGCCGCTGCCGACGCAGGACGACGAGAACCGGGAGAAGCTGACGAAGGCCATCGCCAGCTACACCGAGGCGTTGCAGGCGACCGGGGTTCCCGACTGGTGGGAGGACCGACCCTCCCGCAAGGGGCGTGACCTGGCCGACTATCACGCCTTCTGTGCCCGTCAACTGGCCGAATACCGCAAGGATTTGAGGAAGATCCATGAAGCCGAGTGAAGTACTAGACGCTGCCGCGAACATCGTGATCCGCGACGGCTGGAACCAAGGGACCTACTACCGCACCGAAAATCCCGAATGGAACGAGGAGGAGGCGAAGTCCGCCCCCTGCTGCCAGGCAGGTGCCGTCAACCGGGCGGCGCTGGGCTACGCCTGGGGGCCGATGGGCGCCATCGACCAGCGGGGGCTGGAGGCCCGCGACAAGGCGGACAGCTACATGCGCGAGTATGTTTCGAGCGAACTGGGGCAGGGCAGCCCCATCGCCTGGAACGACTGCCCGACGACGACAGCCGACGATGTCATCGCCGCGCTCAGGGGCGCCGCCGAACGGGCCAGGGAGGCTGGCGAGTGACCCGCTGCAACTGCGCCCTGCGCAAGGGACGGCGACCGGTGACGCCGTCGCATGTCGGTGTCGGTACTGTCGACTGTCCTGGCTGTGACGCCTGTAAGGACGATGACGTTGACACCGTCGGCGTCCCTGTCGACGGCACCTGGCTGGTCGTTGACGGTGTGGTGCTTAAGGGGTCCCGGCTGGACCTGAGCCAGCGTCAGGGGTATCAGCTATTCCACGTAAGGGTGGACGAATGACGAAACCGCCAAGGGTAAAGGTCTACAAGATCAGGCCGCTCGGCTTCTGGGCGTGGCAGTGCCGGAAGTGCTACGCCTCGGGCGCCAGCATCTATTGGGAGATCGCCCAGTTGGGGGCTGACAGGCATGTCGAGGAGCATCTGGCGTCGTTGCGCCGTCACCTGTCCCGCGACGCACCGACCCCGCCCGGTGGCACACGCTACGACTGGTCCACGACCGGCATGCATCTGACGATCAGAAAGGAGCGGTGACGTTGACTGTCTACTGCAACTGCCTGCTGTGCAGGCAGAGTCGGCCCCCAGCGGAGCTGAAGGAGATACGCCTCCCGGTACCCCCCACCGTCCGCGCCCATGTCCCCGCCAGGGGCGAGTACTTCGTCCGCGACGGGAAGATCATCCCGGTCCTGGAGTCGGAGCTGACCGACCCAGGCGCCGAGGAGTGGGCCTGGAATCTGTGGACCCGCCCGCAGGAGGACGACGATGGCTGACGAATGCCCCTGCATGGACTGCCAGATCATGTACGACGGGGGTGTCACCGTCCCCGTCAAGGGCGAGTACTTCGTCCGCGACGGGAAGATCATCAAGGTCCTGGAGTCGGAGCTGATGGAGCCGGGCAGTGAAGACTGGGCGTGGCGCGTGTGGACCGAACCGCAAGGAGACGAACGATGACTAAGTGCAGAGGCGGTGACTACTGCGACGAGGTGTGCCCCGCCCCCGGCATGTGCGGCCATGCCCCCGTCACCGACGACGAAGGCCGGTACACGCACCACACCGACCGCGTCAGCGTCCCCGCCAGGGGGAGCTACGTCGTCGTGGACGGGATCATGAGGCGGGCCTTCGAGTTCGACTCCGTCTACGAGGAAGAGCTTTACGCAGTGGAGGAGGAAGAGTGACCAATCGAGAGCACATCCAGGGACCCGACTGCCGGTGCCTCTCCTGCGTCGTCACCCGAGGCGTCCTCGCCGGACCGGGCAACGTCGTCAGCGTCCCTGTCACCGGGAGTTACCTGGTCGTTGACGGGGAGGTGGTTAGGGTGCACGAGGTGCGCAAAGAGGCGGACTTTCTCCTCAACAGGTGCGAGCCTGAGGACATTTGCGGAGCAGAGGACGGGTGCAACACATGATCACCATAACCAAAGCCGTCCAGACGTGCTTCGCCTGCCCATCCCAGTGGGATGCGTGGGACGCCGACGGCAACTACTACTACCTGCGCTTCCGTTGGGGCCACGGCACGGTGACCGACGGCACCAAGCAGGTCGCCGCGTTCGCGGGCGACGACCCGTATGGCGGGTTCATCGACCTAGACGAGTTCTGTGAACGAGCCGGAATCACACTGGAGTTTACATGAAGAACAACGACGACCCCCGCGAACTGCTGAAGGCGGCAAGCGAATACATGGCCGAGAACGGTCACATCAAGAGGGCCAGCTTCAAGTATGGCGTCCCCGTCAAGGACATAACCGACGCCCAGGAGATGCGGGCCAAAGGCGTCCCGTCCTGCGCGCTGGGCTCTATCGAGGGAGCCTGGTGGCGACGCGGGGGATGCGACAGCTACATGGCCATGAGCGAGGCGACGAACATCATGACCGACTGGGTGCGGGGGAACACCGGCTTCACCAACATCCCGTCCTGGAACGACCACCCCGACACCACCGCCGAAGACGTCATCCTCGCACTGAAGAGGGCAGCGGAAGGTGATTGAACCCACCTGCCCGCCGCACCACAAGCACGGGGCAGCCTGCTACTCCAACCACTCCTGCCGGTGCACGAGTTGCACCGCCGCCAACACCGCCCGCGTCGCCCGACGGCGACGGGAACGGGACCCGTCGATGCTGGCGCCGGAAGACCACGGGAAGCCGTCGGCCTACACCAACTACGGGTGTAGGTGCGTGCCTTGCACGCAGGTACACAAGGCTGCGTGCAAGGCCTACCGGGAGTCGGTCAAGCGCGGCTGATCCAGCGGCCGGTGGGGTGGACGGTGGCGGGCTCCCGGTGCATGCGGTTCTCGCACATCAGCATCTGCTCGACCGGCTGCGGACGCTGTGCGTAGGTCTGCATGGCGTGCCCGTTCAGCTCCCCCAGCATAGGCAGGGTGATCATGTCGTCCCGGATGAGGAACTCGAAGTAGCGAGTGCCGTCGTCCCACAACCGTGTCTGGACGATGAACCGGTCGTCAGGGAGTAGCAGGCTGTCTATCCGCTCCAGCCACATCACGTAATGGCCGGGGCCTCCCCTGCCGGGCACCAGTAGCCCGCTCTTCGCCACCCGGTGGTGGAAGCGGGCCAGGTCGGCGACCAGGCCTGGGTCGATCTGCCCGGCACGCCAGCGAGTGAAGATCTTCTTGTCGTCGTACCAGTTCATGGCCACGTGCCCGTCGGGCAACCAGTTGACCATCTTGTGGTTCACGAGGTAATGCATCACGGCCACCCTCTTCGAAAGGATGTTCGCTGTTGAATACAACACTACTCCCCGACACGGAGACCGTCACCACCCCCGACGACTGCTCCGGCATCGGCGTCTCCCACTTCGTCTGCGGGGTGTGCTACCCGGAGACGATGACCGAGGACTACCTGCCCGGTGTCCCCGGCGTGTGCGGCGCCAAGACACTGGGCGTGCTCGCCCCCGACAGCACGGCCGCCTGCAACGTCTGCAAGGGACTGAAGTGGCTCCACTGGCTGGGCCACATGAACAGGGGCGAGGCGTGAGGCGGCTGATCATCGCCCCCCTCTACCGGCAGGCCGTGCTGTTCGTGCGGGGCATGGACTGGAACCCGATGGAGGTCCGGGTCGCCCTGAACCGGGAGCACCTGCTCGGCCTGCGGCTGGACGACTGGGAGGTGTGGTGGCTTGACCGGATGTGGCCCTGCCGGACACACGAAGACGTAGCGAGGATGGAAGAGATGAAGCTCTACGCCCGCATGTGCGGAGCAGACCTGCGCAGGTGGTGGACGTGAGCCACGACAACCCGCGAGGCCTGATCGCTGCGGCGATCCAGGCACGCCATGACGACTCCTGCTACAGCTATGACTGCAAGTGCCACGACAGGGAGTGGCACCCCGAGGTGTTGGAGTACGTGTCCCAGGTGGCGCTCGATGAGGCGGCCGAACTGATCGCCGAGATCGAAGAGGCCGCCGTCCGCCGCTACCGAGGATTCGAAGATGGCTGACGACCACATGTACCAGGCCGACGAATGGGCGAACCGCATCCGCAACCTGATCATCGAGGCGGAGGAGGACGGGTACGAGGTGGAGGTGGACTGGGACCGCCACTGGGACGAAGTCTCCAACCCCCGCCTGATCATCTACCCCAAGGGGACGATCCTGCCGTCGAACGAAGAGCAGATCTGGCCACCGAAGGACGACGAATGATCTACTACGCCACGATCGGGGTGGCGCACCATCGCCCCCCGAAAATCGACGAATACCGCCGGTACGCGGTCGAAGCACCCGAGGGCACGCAGGCCCTCCTCCTGGCCGCCCAGATGGCCTCCTGCACGTCCGTCATGCCCGTGTGGGGGGAACTGGTCGGCGACGAGGAGGTAGGGACGTGAGCATGCCCTACGGGGCCGCCGGATGCCGCTGCTGGCACTGGGACCTGTTCGACGGAGACGATCCCACCAACGAATGGGGATGGGAGGACAACCCGGACTGCCCGCTGCACGGGGAGGCGGCCGAACGCTGGGAGAACGAAGGAGGAAAGGTGCTGCCGCACACCGCCCAGAACGACTGCCCCACCTGGGGGCCTGTCGCCGTCCCCGGCACCGACCTGGACAGCTACGAATGCCGGTGCGCGCAGCCGGTGACACCCTCGCCGCACACCCGGTGGGAACGCGTCAAGCGGGTGGGATGCCGTCGCTGCGAATCCGACTGGATCAACGGATTCCACCCCTCGGGGAGGGCCATCGCCGCCCAGTCGATCAGCAAGGGCGAGGTGACCATCGAGTGTGAGGGGCATGACGACGACGACCACGCCTGCGCCGACGAGGGGTGCACCGGGGAGCCGACACCGCCGGATGACGCCGCCCCCGTGCCCCTGTCGCCCGGCGCCGTCGCCTGCACCTGGTACGGCTGCCGGTGGGAGGCGTCGGGTGCGCCCGAGTCTGCCCTGATGAAGGTTTTGCTGGATCACGTCGTGCGGGAGCACGGGACAACTGAAAAGAGGACGGGTGTATTCTCAGCCTGCGCAGGACGAGTACGGGGATGGCTCGGAGCCCTCTTCACCGCAAGCCCCTGGTGAGTCCACCCTGATCTCCATCGCCGCCTCCTACGCCCTCGAAACCATCGGCGACAAAGACCGGGTCAAAGGGCAGCTCCCGCCCCAATACCACGAAGCCTTCGACCTCGCCTACTCCGTCCAGGAGGTGAAGGCGCAGCAGGAGGGGCACGACAAAGCCCAACGGCTGTCCCAGCGGACCGCCGAGGAAGTCGAAAAGCGCCGGGCGTCACGCAGCGCCGCCGACACCCTCGCCGCCGAGGAAAAGGCTGCCCTCTACGCCGCCGCCGACGACGACGGCGACACCCTGCACCTCCTCTCCAGCGCAGACCTGGACGACCTGCCCGAGGCGGAACCTCTTATCGACGGGTTTCTGGTGAAGGAATCACTGGCCCGCCTCTACGGCCCGCCGAAATCCTACAAGTCATTCATCATGCTGGACATGGCGGCGTGCGTGGGGGCGGGAATTCCATGGTGCGGGAAATACCGCACCGAACAGGCAAAGGTCCTTTACGTCGTCGCCGAGGGTGTCCGAGGAATTCGACGCCGGGTAAGGGCATGGGAAGCCCTCAACAAACGGCCGATGATCGGGGTGCAATTCTATGAAAGGGCCGTCCAGCTTGGGGACCGGAAAGACGTATCGAAACTCATCCGCACTGCCAAAAGGGGCGGGTTTGAATTCATCATCCTGGACACCCAGGCGAGAAGCACCGTCGGCCTGGAAGAAAACAGCGCCTCCGAAATGGGGGTCGTGGTTGCTGCTCTCGACGTACTCAAAGAGGTCACCGGAGCGTGTGTGGCACTGGTTCACCACTCCGGCGCATCCGGTGGGCGCGCTCGGGGCTCGACTGCAATTCTGGGAGCCCTCGATGCTGAATTCGAAGTAGAAGCCGACAAGGACGTCATGTCGGTGACCATGCACACCCGCGCCCAGAAAGACCTCGCCGAGGCACGCAGCGTCGAATTCGACCTGTCGACACCAGGGCCGGGCATGGCGCTGGCCGTGAAACCGAGGGCGACGTGGTATCAGCCGACAGCCGCCGACCTGCCGCCGCTCTCCACGATGCAGCTCATGGTGCTGCGCATCGTCGCCATCTTTGACGCTGCCGGTGCCAACGAAACGATCATCTCTCAGCGCCTCGGCGACACCGACAGGGCGACCATTCGAGAGATGCTCGGCCAGCTTTTGAGTAAGGGGTGCGTCAAGCGTAAGGGTGCTACCTACTACGTCGACCAGCGGGGACGTACGTACCTCGAAGCCGCCCAGACGGGTGAGTAGAGGCTTTGCGAAACTGTTACACCGTACCTCTTGACAAAAAATCGGCGCCGGTTACACTGAGTCTGTTATCTCGGTGAACGGTGCGCCGCAGGCCACCGGATCCGATCGGGGTTTACCCACGACGTGGGCCCCGTCGCGGCAGCGTAAGGGGCTACCGGCGCCGCCGTGGTGAAAAGAAGAACCTACCGGCTAGTCTGTAAACGCAAGTAAGTAGGGACGCGGGAGTCGTCCGCGCTTCGCGCTCCCGACCTGACACAAAGCCCGCTACAAAAACAGTCACGCTGCCCTCCACCTGTCCGGTGGGGGGCTTCGTCGTGCGCTACACGAACGGTGGTACAAAGATGCTCGACGAGGACCTGGACGCCGACGATGTCGAATGACCACCTCATCGACACCAAGATCAAACTAGGTATCTGTAATCGCTGCTCGCAATACGTGTTCATGGCCATGTCGTCAGGGGCGAGGGCGGCAGCGGACCCAGCGCCAGCGACCAGGGAGGCGTACATCGCCGCCCTCATGGACGGTCGACGCGTATTCCGCCTCCTGACGGCTGCTGGGCGGCCCCACAAGCTCCTGTCGCCCCGTGTCCGGGACCTGGCGCCGGAATTCGACGCCGGAGGCGCTCAGACGGGCGCACAGGGCTTCCTGGTCGAGCACGGCTGCGGAGGGCGCCAGCGGAACATGCTCACCTTCGAGGAGGTTGAGCAGGTCACGACCACGGTCTGCGACACCTGGAAGGCCCAGGGATGGACGCCCCCGCCTGGGCGGTGTGCCAGGGAGCGGAACCCGTCGGTGACGAGTTGTCCGGAATGTGACGCTCCCCCTTTTGACCTTGCGGGGATGGGCCTAGGACGCCCTGAGAGCGTCCCGAGGGACTCCAGCCCCGCCGACCAGCCCCAGAGGCCCTCAGATTTTTTCCCCTACAGCGAGAAGAGGCATGCATGGACATCACCCACGGAGCCTGCGGCAAGACCTGGACGGGAGCAGGCCGTGCCCACTGCTCCGGATGCCACGAGACCTTCAGTACCGACGGGGTTGCCAGCAAGCACCGCATCGGCACCTTCGGCATCGACCGGCGTTGCGCCCACCCCGCCACCGTCGGGCTTGTCCTCCGGGGCGGAATCTGGCGCGGCCCATCTCCAGACAGTCCGCTGTCATATATGCGAAAAGATAATTGACCAGTCGGTGCCCCATTTCGGAATCCACCACGGCCGCTGGGTGTGGGCCATACACGAGGAATGTGAATGACAACTGAATACACGGCGGGCAACGAGGATATCGGGCTGGAGATATATCCCAGGGCGGACGGAATGGTGTCGCTAAGGGTGCTCCAGCTCGACGAGCGAAGGGTGATCTGTGCGATTGCCCTGCCGCCGGAAACGGCACGGTCGGTGGCACGGAATCTGACGCTGTCGTCATTCGACGCGGAGGAAGGCAGCGAATGGCAGCGAGGTCAGCGTGAAGAATGAGGCGGACGAAATCCTCGAAAAGCTCCAGGGGAACTGCAAACTCCTCAATGCGGGGTGGAGTGACCGCATCGAATACACAGTGCCGGTGAAATATCACCAGGCCGACTGTGACCGGCGGGTGGCATGCACGACCTGCCCCGTCGTGGACGAAAAGCGCAGCCGGTACGTGAACCGGCCCGGCCTCCTCGAACAGCTCAGGGAATTCCAGCAATCCAAGGATGTCGACCGGAATCCGAAGGCGGCACGCGGAGCGCCCAGGGTCAAGAAGCCGAAGATGCACCCAGAACTGGCCGGGTTCCTCGTCCTGGACGAAATCACCTGCGAGGCGAACACCGTCCTCGATCGCATCTTCGAAGAAGCCGGGAGCGACCGCACATGGCTCGCCATACCCATCAGCAGCATCCTCACGGGGCTCGACTACCAGGTGAAGCAGTTCGTGGACGAGAGGCCCGACCTCGCCCGCCAAGTACTCAAGCTGACCGACAAATGGGTCAGGCAAGCGAGAGCGGCACTGAAACTGTCCGTGTCCGACGCCATGTTCGGCGACACCGTGTGCCCATGCGGGGGAGGGTTGTCGATACCGTGGGACAACTCGGGGGCGGTGAAATGCATCGGGTCGCCGTCGGCTGCGCCATGCGGCACCGAGTACGGCATGGACTCCTGGGTGGAGCTTTACGAGAAGGGGAAGCGATGAGGGGCGCCTGTAAAGAACTTGGGTGCGACAGGGGTGTGCACGCCCAGGGGTGGTGTGGCGTTTGCTACCGCAGGTTGCGCAGGCAGGGGAAGCTGACGGTCGTTCAGCGCCAGGTCCGTGGAGTGTCGATCGAGGAGCGCTTCTTCGTCAAGGTTGATGTGCGGGGTGTGTGCTGGGAGTGGACGGCCGCCCGCGACCTTGATGGCTACGGAGCGTTCACCGTTCGAATCAGTCCAACGGAGACGCGCAACCATAAGGCACACAGGTGGGGCTATGCCCATCTGGTGGGCGAGATTCCCGATGGGTTGACCTTGGACCACTTGTGTCGAAATAGGGGGTGCGTCAATCCGGACCACCTGGAGCCCATCACTAGCGCAGAGAACGTGCGACGCGGCTTCCCTGGCAGGCGCGGTAAATATTGCCGGGGGAGGTCGAGCTAGCCCCTAAATCCTGGAAGCCAGGAAATTTTCGCGCAGGAAATTTTCGCGCTCCCCACTTTTATTGCGGGGAGGGGTCAAGTCACCCCCTTCGCCGTGGAAGGGGTGAATTTTTCGCGCTCTCGTTATTGTTGCGGGGAGGGGGTAAATTCACCTCGAAATCCTGGAAGCCAAGAAATTTTCGCGATTTTTCGAAAGGATTTCCATGCAAAACAAGTCAGCACTCATGCACATCGTTTCACGCGCTGAGAGGGGTGTACTCCTGCCCGAGGAGGCGAAGATCCTCCGCGACGCCATCGAGCTGCTCGACGACATGGCGACGACCCTGGACATGCTCAGCGAGGGTGCCGCCCGCTACAGCGCCATGAAGGGGTATGAGCCATCGACGACGCAGAGCTTCCGGGTGATCGAAGAGCCCGAACGGAGCGCGGAGGATTCGTACTACCGGGAGCTTCCACCCCTCGGCGACGGGTTCATGCGCCCGTGATCAACTACTACCGGTTCTGCTGCCGGATCCGGATCGCTGACGAATACGCCGACGAAGTGCCCGGCGGTGAGTTCCTGGCCGTCGAGAACGGGGACGTCCGCGAGCGTCACGAGCAATTCGCTGACGCCAGGCTTAGCGAGTTCAGCGACTGGTTCAATGAGACGCCCCCGCTCCTGGCGCACATCAGTGCCGTCAGGGCGGGCGACACGCGCCCGGTCCGTGCCCGCTTGGTCGACACGGCCACCGCCATGGCCAATACGGGGCGGAGTCGCCAGGGTCTGGAAGATTTGGCGAGACGTGGGAAGCTGACCAAGTACCGCTATCGGTCCGGGCTCGATCGCCGCATGACCGTTGGTTGGGACTCTCTGGAACTACTCCTCAATATGAAGTAGGTCACACCCTCTTGACTGGTATCAAGATCGCGATATAATCGTCTCGGCGGCACAGCCCTGCCCGCCGCCGGTCCGCCCCGCCCCGCCCCGCATGGTCCGAGATTTTTTGATCATTCCTAATTCCTGCCCGATTCCTGCCCGCGCGCTGGTCCGGCCGCGCGCGGTCCCGGCGGGCGGTCCGGGATTTGGATCACCTCAAGATCGCGGGCGCGCGTGGTCCGGCCCCCGGCGGTCCGGCGCGCGGTCCGGGATTTGGATCTTCATCCAAGATCATCCGTTCGTTGATCATCGCGGGATGGTGGAGTTCGGTACCACGCTG
>Ga0070681_10004295_pt1 | contig 13526 bp, 10 predicted proteins | sample KBSC83BmetaG_FD_65650 | JGI IMG/M metagenome (GOLD analysis project Ga0070681, IMG submission 65650) | Corn rhizosphere microbial communities from Kellogg Biological Station, Michigan, USA - KBS C8-3B metaG | ecosystem: Host-associated > Plants > Roots > Rhizosphere | place: USA: Michigan... | reverse complement strand
AGGATTTCCACCCTCACGCCAAGAGAGCGCGAAATATTGAAGCTGCTGGCCGAAGGGAATTCAGTCAAGGAGATTGCGGTGATCCTCGGCTTAAGCGTGAAGACGGTCGAAGCGCATAAATTCAATCTCATGCGCAAACTCGACATCCACAACAAAGCCCAGTTGGTGACGTATGCGATTCAGAAGAAGATCATCAAGATCCCTGTCAACCAGTAGGATCCCTGTCAACCAGTAGGATTCCTGCCAACCAGTAGGATTCCTGCCAACCAGTAGGATTCCTGCCAACCAGTAGGATCACGGTCGACCAGTAGCTTCTACCTTCTCACAAAAGGGCGCTCTTTCGAGCGCCCTTTTCATGCCTGCGAGCGAATATAAACCAGGGCAATCCAGCTGCTCTGCAATTCCGAAGAAAGGGCCAACCCGCTCTGAGGGAGGGCATCTAATTCGGTACGTATCACTGCCGTTTTCGTTGTGCCGCCTCAGGTGGCACGAAGGTCAATAAGCTTCAAGGCCGTTCACTTCGTCATAACAAGCCAAAAGGGAGACATGCATGAAGAAGTACGCCTACAAATTCGCTATGTTTCTGGCGCTGAGCTGCGGTTTCGCGCTGGCTCAGACCATGCCTCAGCAACAGAGCCCGCAGACACCGTCTTCACCGTCAGCTTCTCAGCCTGCGCCAGACCAAACTCAGCCTCCGGCGCAGCCTGATCAGAGCACGGACCAGAACAAGGGATCAGCGACGTCGCCCGACACCATGCCGAAGTCCGACCAGAACGCCGATCAGAACAAAGACCAGAGCAAGATGCCGCAGAGCGACACCGCAGCCGGCGCCGGCGATGTTCAGAGCCAGGTGCAGACTGCCCTGCAGCAGGACCCCAAGTTGTCGGACGCCAACATCACCGTTAACGTGAAGGGCAACAAGCTCGAACTGAACGGAACGGTTGCCAATGGCGACGCGAAGAAGGAAGCCGAGAAGGTCGCCAAAGACAAGGCGGGCAATCTGAAAGTGAAGAATCACCTCAAGGTAGCCAGCGCCAATCCGGCCGGACAGGACAAGGCTGCTCCACCAAAGCCGTACTAAACCGGTAAGAAACTACTCACAGGAATGGCGGCCCGTTCAGGGCCGTCATTTTATTTCGCCGTCTCGATGCACCGTACTGGGCGAAAATGCCGGCAGACAGATGGCAATATATTCGGTCGCTTCATCCGGCGTTGAATACTGAATCCACTCTCCTGCGTGCGCGATTACCGCCTGCCCCGCTTCAACGTCGAATGATCCTTGTTTGTGGGTGACCTGCAACCGCCCTTTCAGCACGATCGTGTACTCATCAAATTCCGGCGCTTGGCCGGGCTCCAGCCATCCTGCCGGGCTACGCATGTGGGCTACGCTTAGCCTTTCTTCTGACGTGTTGACTCGTCCAACGTATTCATCAATCAGCTTCGGCATATTTCCAGCGGCCTGAATGCGCGTAGCGCCCTGAATCAGCGTAGGCAAGTTCAACCCTCCTCGGTCGGATGTGCTCTTCAGCTTTGGCCTCTTCCCGGCAAAGCGTAATATATCTGATTCCGCCGGAGTACACCCAGCACCGGCGTACGGAGAAGCAATGAAAACTTCTTTGTTCGCACTCTTTCTCTGTTTGTCTGCCACATGCTTTGCCCAGGGCGCCATCCGCGAGCAGCTTTCTGTGGATGCCACGGATGCTCCGCGCAACATTATTCATTCCGTTGTGACCATACCTGCCACCGCCGGTCCCATGACGCTGGTTTACCCCAAGTGGATACCGGGAAATCATCGTCCCACGGGACCAATCCAGAATGTCGCGGGGCTACACATCAAGGCAGATGGCCGCGAAATCCCATGGCAGCGCGACCTCGAAGATATGTATGCCTTGCACCTGCAGGTCCCCGCGGGCACTCGTCAGCTCGAAGTCGCATTCGACACGATCACCTACTACGAAAAAAGATCGCTCGCTTCGAGCAAAGTGCTTGACCTCGTTTGGAACCAGGAAGTGATGTATCCGCAGGGAGCTTCCATTGATGCGGTTGAGGTGACTGCGTCCGTTCGCCTTCCGGAAGGTTGGAAGTTTGGAACCGCTCTCGATGTCAGCCACAAGTCGGGAGACACAATTGATTTCCAGCCAGTCACTCTCAACCGGCTGGTGGATTCGCCGCTGATTGCCGGCTTGTACTATCGTCAGGTCCAGCTCACGCCTGCGGGTGAAAAGCCTGTTCACGTTATAGACATGGTTGCGGAGAGCCCTGACGAACTTGAAATCACTGATAAGGACATCGCCAGCTACAAGCAGCTCGTTGCCGAAACCGGGAAACTCTTCGGCGCTCGTCACTATGAAAAGTACCACTTCCTGCTGACCCTGAGCGATCAGACCGCGCACCACGGTCTTGAACATCATGAATCCAGTGACAACGGCGCAGCGGAAGACATGTTTGCCAATGCCAACTCGCACAACCTTGAAGCCGATCTCCTGCCGCACGAATTTACTCACTCATGGAATGGCAAATATCGCCGCCCTGCGGGCCTGGTGCACCTCAATTATCAGCAGCCCATGCACGGTGATTTGCTTTGGGTTTACGAGGGCATGACCGATTTCTGGGGCAACATTCTTGCTGCGCGCACCGGCCTGCGCTCGCCGGAGCAGTTTCGTGAAAATCTGGCGTACACCGCAGCCATGCTCGACCACCGTGCCGGCCGCAGCTGGCGGCCGCTTCAGGACACCGCCACGTCTGTTCAGATCCTTTTTGCCGCTGCTCCCGAATGGCAAAACTGGCGACGCTCGGCCGACTACTACCCAGAAGGCTATCTGATCTGGCTGGAAGTGGATTCCATCATCCGCCGCCAGAGCGGCGGGCGTAAGTCGCTGAATGATTTCTGCCGCCTTTTCGAAGGGCCACCGAGCGGGCCACCCAAGGTCGTCACTTACAACTTCGAAGATGTGGTTTCTGCACTGAATCAGGTGGTTCCGTACGATTGGGCAAAGCTCTTGCGCGACCGGCTCGACTCCAAATCACCGCATGCTCCCATGGGAGGAATTGAAAACGACGGCTGGAACATCATTTACAACGATAACAAAAATGCCACCATGGAAGCTGCTGAGAAGGTCGGCAACGCCATAGACATGAGCTTCTCGCTTGGTCTCATCGTGACCAAAGACGGAGATATACGCGATGCCATTCCCGGAATGCCCGCTTATGCCGCCGGTATTGGTCCGGGAATGAAGATCATCGCAGTGAATGGCCGCAAGTGGTCGAAAGACACCATGCGCGCAGCGCTGCGTTACGGCACCCAGACGAAACAGCCGCTCGAGTTGCTGTGCGAAAACGCCGATTATTTCAGCACTTACAAAATTGACTATCACGGCGGAGAGAAATACCCGCACCTGGTAAGGAATGGCTCTCAGCCAGACGTGCTGAGCGACGTCATCAAGCCTCTGGCGCCTCCGCAGTAACGCGTTCAGGCGACACACGCGCGACGGCGGCTGTGCGCTCCAGTTTGTCCCAGGCAAACGGCTTGCCGTCAATGGCGCGCTTCAGGGTCTTGAACAGCACGGCAGAGAAGAGCTGGCGGTAGGAGAAGCGCTGGAGCCAAAGGTGAAGAAGCAATTGCATCTCTTCCCGCTGGCCGGCTTCGCGGCGCTCCAGCAGAAAAGCCAGTGCGGAGGCGATGAAGTCGATCAGCAGAAAAATCACAAAGTAGAGCACAAGCTGCTCAAAGCTGCGCGGATCGCTGCTCTCAGGATGAAAGTAGCGTTCCAGCAGGAACTTCAATGTCCCCACGGCAAACATGAGATCAATGAAAGGCGAGAGCAGCGGCAGCACGATTTGAAAGACGATAATGTTGGGCAGAGCAATCCAGCCCAGCCGGCTGCGGCGACGGATCGCCTGGCCGTGCTTCCACGCGGCCTGCAGAATGCCAAAAGACCAGCGGAAACGCTGCCGCATCAGGCCGTTAGCCGTCGTGGGAGCCTCCGTGAATGCCAGTGCCCGGTCTTCGTTAATCACCCTCCATCCCAGCTCCAGCAATGACATGGTCAGGTCGGCATCTTCCGCCACCGTATCGGTGTGATATCCACCCGCCTCGCGTACAGCCGAGGTCCGCCATGCTCCAATGGCCCCAGGAACTACGCTAACGGCCCCGAACACATTCAGCGCGCGCCGTTCGAAATTCTGGCTGGTGATGTATTCGAGTGCCTGCCAGCGCGTCCACAAGTTAACGCGATTGCCCACCTTCGCATTTCCAGCTACCGCCGCAACTTCCGAATCGGCAAAGTGGGGCACCAGCAGCGAAATCGCCGTGGGAGAGATCATGGTATCGGCGTCAATCCCGATATAGATTTCGTCATCAGTGTGCTCAAGGCCGTGATTGAGCGCCGCTGCCTTGCCGCCGTTCGGCCTGGTGAGCAGCAGAACCTTGCCCGAGGCAATTTCGCGCGCGAATTTTTCGCGCACCACCTGCGACGTGCCATCACGTGAGCCGTCATCCACCACAATCGTGCGCAGCCTGGGATAATCCGATGCGAGGACGGATTTGACCGTGTGCTCAATCACCTTCTCTTCGTTGTACGCGGGAACAATTACGGTCACGTGAGGCTTGAAATTATCTGGCGCCGCCGGAGGCGGTCTCCGTAGACGATCGAAGGTCGCCAGCGCTCCGATGCCGAGAAGTCGCCCGCTCATTAGAATGTCGCCGATCAGGAAGACCATGAAAATGAACGCCATAAGCCCCTGTCCCAGGGTGAAAATGGCATCGTTCAATCGGGCGCCCCATACTTCGTTCGGAGCGAGCCGCGGCATCACATCTGCACGGCTCTTCCCCAGCAGATCTTGAACGCTCACAATCTTGAATCCGTTGCCGCGCAGACCGTCAATGATCCGAGGCAGCGCCTGGATCGTCGCCTCGCGATTGCCGCCGCCATCGTGGAGAAGGATGACGTTACCGCACACTGGCGGGTCGTGCGTCTGGCAACCGGAGGTGGCGAACCTGTTCGCCTGATCAAGAACCGCCCGCACAATGTCATCTGTTTTGCGGCCGGGCTGCCAGTCATCGGGATCAATTTTGGATCCTATGGTGATGAACCCGAGCTTTTGCACGTGCTCGATCGGTTTTACCTGCTCAGCCACGTCCGGCTCCTGATCGATAGCGTACGGAGGTCGGAAGAACAGCGGCTTCACGCCCAGCTTGCTGGCGAACAGTCGCTCCGTCAGGTTCATTTCAAAATCGATATATTTCTGCGATACCTCCGTGATATCCGGATGGCTGAAGGTGTGATTGCCAATCGTGTGGCCTTCGTCGTAAATCCTCCTGGCCAGGCTGGGAAACTTCTGCGCCTGCAAACCAATCAGGAAAAATGTTGCCGGAGCGTTCTCGCGCTTCAGGATGTCGAGAATTCGTGGCGTGTTGGAGGGATCAGGCCCATCGTCGAAAGTGAGCGCTACTTCTTTTTCATGGCTGCCGTATTGGTTGAGCTGGTAGGGCTCGGGGAGGACCGTCATCTCCTCGCTGGTGACCAGGTCAGTATCGCGGTCGAGCGTGACTTCACGTTGGCCGGGCGAGGGCTGGTGCTCCACGTAAAGGATGTCGCCGTAGCCTTCGCGGTCCACGTCTTCGCCCGCTGGAACAGCCTTCAGCTTCTGCGTGGCGTCTGCAGCGCCGGGATCATCCCAAATAGACCACAAGGAGCGGTCTTCAGATCCAAGCCGCCACAGAGAGAAGGTGCGGATGCCAAGCTGGCGGGCGGCGCGCATTTCATTGAGGGCTGTGACCGCATCAAGGAACCAGACCTGGTGCTCCACGCCGTTGTCTTCCACATAGGCGAAATGGGGATTCATCGAGTCCTGATCCAACTCGATCGAAGCGTCAGATTCACCGGAGTGCAGCCACGCCTCCTGTACGTTGTTTGTCTCTACTGAAATTACTTTGTGCGACTTTGCTTTCAACGACCAGTCATAGCCATAGTTGCCGATGGAACAGATGACCTTTGTCTTTGGGATGTCCTTCAGCGCCTGCTTGAGATTGCTGACAAACCAATCCTGCGCAGCCACCGGTCCGGGAGAGCTCGTGGTCTGGTGCTGGTCGTAGTTCATCACAATCAGCCCGTCAGAGCTGGCGGCCAGCGCGGTGTAATCGTAATCCTTGTCCGCCACTGGGACGTTCACATAGAGCTTGAGGCCGCGTGCATGCAGGTCTCGCCCCAGCTCATCGATCAGCGCGCGGAAACCGGGCTGAGCCGAAAGCGGGATCTCCTCAAAATCGATGGTTGCGCCTTTGAAACGGTCGCTGGCCAAAAAGAGCAGCAATTGCGAGCGAAAGTTTTGCCGTGCCTGTCCGTCGCTAAGAAAATCGCCGATATTGGTGAGCCACTGCTTCGCGACTGGATCAAAGTTGTTGATCAGCGGCAGGACATCCACATTTGCCTTTTCCGCGCGCAGGAAGGGCATGACCTTGTCGTCCGGCGTATGCACGCGGCCGGTTTGCACAACGGAAAAGAGGTGGTTGTTTTCGTCTACGCTTTGAATATTGCCATCAGGCGTGAGGACGTGCAGCCATTCCGGAAACAGCAGATCGATCTGCGGATAATATTCCTTCAGCGAAACGAAGCTGGCCGCGTCCCACGTGACGTAGTAAGCGGCGCGGATTCCTTCATCAACGTTGAGCACTACTTCGGAACCGGGAGCCCTGGTTTTGCGATGCGATCCCCTAACGTGTGTTCTTTTCCGGTGCTCGCGCTGTTTCAGTGCCCGCAGGTTTCTGGCTTGCGCGGGCAGAAGAGTCGGCGGCAGCGGCTCTTTCTGGAAAAACACGCTGATCACAAAGAACAGGACCAGCGCTGAAATCACCACGCCCAGCACGTCAAAAAGCAGCCGCAGGCGGGTCCAGCGCTTTCTGCCCGGATCGTAGAAAACCTGTTTGGACATTTGTGGAATGGTTACTTCAATCGTAAGCTGCCGCTCTGTTGCGGTCAATTCAGATCAGCCCTCAGGAGCGGGCAGTTGAACACCTGAGGACAACGCCTTTAGACTGGATTTTCCTTGATGAGAGAACTCTTCGCACTGTTGCGGCGCAACTGGCTCTTCTTTGCTCTGGTGACCGCGGCTGCGCTGGCCTTCCGGTTCTTTTTCGTGTTCCGGCTCCCGCACCTCGACGGGGACACCTTCATATATGGCGACATCGCCAAGAACTGGCTGATGCACGGCATCTATGGTCTCAGCGATGGCAACGTAATTCGCCCCACCCTGATCCGTTTGCCCGGCTATCCAGCGTTCCTCGCCGGCATGTTTGCCATCTTCGGCCGCGAGCATTACTTAGCAGTCATGATCGCGCAGGCGCTGATTGACACCAACACCTGCCTTGTAATCGCCGCCCTCGCGCTCGAACTCATGAATCCACGCGCCGCCAAGGTGGCTTACCTGCTCGCCGCTCTGTGTCCGTTTACAGCGAATTACGTTGCGGCGCCGCTTTCAGAAACGGTGGCGGTCTTCTGCATCGCGCATGCGTTGTATTACGGAGTTCGAGGAATAAAGGAGCTAAAAGCCGACCGCCGAGGCCTCCTATTGTGGGGCTTGTCCGGATTCTGGACTGCGCTGGCCATTCTGCTGCGGCCGGATGACGGCCTGCTGCTGCCTGCTTTCGGTTTGGCGATTCTGTTTCTCCTCTTTCTCCGAACCAATCGAAGGCAGGTGTTTGCGGCCGCCCTGCTGTTCGTGTTCGTGAGTCTGGCCCCGCTGGTTCCCTGGACCATCCGAAACTGGCGCGTCTTCCATATTTTCCAACCGCTGGCATCACGCTATGCAAATGATCCCGGCGAGTTCGTACCGGCGGGATTCAACCACTGGGTGAAAACGTGGTTAGCCGAGTTTGCCTCGGTGGATGATGTTTACTGGAAAGTAAATGGGGAGCCGATCGATATTCACAACCTGCCGCAACGCGCGTTCGACTCCCGGCGCGAATACGACCGGACGCAAGCACTCCTTGATCAATACAACCGGCAGCTCTACATTGATCCGGATCTCGATCGGCAATTCGAACTCCTGGCACGCGAGAGGATCGCTCACAATCCGGCCCGGTATTTGCTGTGGATGCCATTTCTTCGCATCAGTGACATGTGGTTACGTCCTCGCACGGAGATGCTGCCTGTGGAGACGCGCTGGTGGGAATTCTCCGAGCATGCGGGGGAGAGCGTGTTTGCCTTGTTCTGGGCCGCGCTCAATCTTTTCTACCTGCTGGCTGCTCTGCGTGGCTGGCTCACTTGGAGGCTGGGGATTTGCGCAGTCCCCCTCATCGCGTACATTCTTATGCGCTCTGTGTTTCTCAGCACCCTTGAAAATCCCGAGCCGCGCTATGTGCTGGAATGCTTTCCCGTGATATTGCTTTTGGCTGCCGGAGCCTTCGTCCGACCAATGACAAAAATAAGCTCCACTGCTGGCGAGCCCGTTGAGGCTTCCGCTCCGGGCCGAGGGAATTAAGGCTAACCCTCGATTGTTTCCTCAAACCCCGTCAATATCCTTAGTTGAAGGAATGCGCCTTCGTTTGAAAGCTTTGATATTCGCTGGTTTCCTGCTGGCCGGTACCTGTGCGGCCGTCGGCGGCGAATCGAACGTCGATAAAACCACAATCCGCCGTCCCACCTTGCATCAGGCTGCGCCTACTTACAAAATCGAAGCAGGGATCGATGGTGAAATCTACCCCGTGTTCGCCAATTACGCTTCTCTCATGGGCCAGGGCGAGCGCACCTTCGGGGTGGTTGCGGTTACCATCTCCAATCCTGGTAACTCGAGTTTGAACCAGCGCATCACTGTCAACGTCCCTGGCTGGAGCGACCAGGAAATTCAGATGGCGGAACTAGCCGGCGGAGCTACGCGCACCCTGCTCTTCGCGCCTTCATTTCTGCCTCGCTTTTACAGAAACAAGGAAATCACGGCCGCTACAGTGCGCGTTTCGGTAACCGACTTAACAGGCAATACGGTATATCAGTCCACCGTGCCGGTCCGCCTGCGGTCTGCGCAGGATATGTACTGGGGGCGTAACTTCAAGTATGCGCAGTTCATCGCGTCGTGGGTCACGCCGCATGCTCCTGAGGTGGAGACTGTGCTGGCGCAAGCGAAAAACTACACTCCTGATCGTCGTTTGCCCGGTTATGAGAACTGGAAAAGCACTTCCGACCAGGAGCGCGAGACCTACATTGAAGCCAAGGCCATTTTCACCGCGCTTAAGAAGATGGGGTTTTCGTACGTAAAAAGCTCTTCCACGCTTGGTGGACACATGAACGTCAGTGAGCGCGTACGCATGCCGCGCGTAAGCCTGGCGCAAAGCAGCGCCAACTGCATCGATGCAGCGGTCACGTACGCATCGTTGTTTGAAAACCTGGGAATGGAACCCACCGTGGTGATTGTTCCCGGCCACGCCTACGTGGGAGTGAGGGTGGCCGAGGGAGCTTCCGAATTCCTATACATTGACGCCGCGCTGACCGGCCGGACGACTTTCGAGACCGCGGTTTCGTCTGGCAAAACTGGCCTGGCCAGGCGCGATCACGACGACATAACCCAGGTGAACATCGACCAGGCTCGCTCGGCCGGCATTTTCCCCATGCCTTAGTTGGGATTAAGGGTGCGCTTTTTGCCCCCTTTACCTCGTTCAGTGTCCCGCCTCTTTTTCTTCCAGAAGCCCTGCAGAGACTCTTGACAACGGCCCGGACGGGCTTAAAATACCCGCAATTCGTGAACCCGCGCTTCGAATCGGCGCCGTAGTACGAACATGAACCAGATCCGGAATCTACCTATCAAGAATCGACCTACCTCAGAAACACTTATGGATAAACTCTGCAGGCATCCGCGCGTGCGTGTTGTGGCGCGCCAAGAAGACTCTGAATTCGTTGAATGCCAGGAATGCGGCGACGTGTTCGAGGCCAGCGAATTCAAAGACATGGCCATTGAAGATAATATAGCTCCGGAAGAAGCCTGAAGGCGTTCGAGCGGCACAGACGCGGCTCAGCTTTTGGCCAGAGGCACAGGCGTATGACTTTCGTACCGGAACTGACTGATTTCACGCTTGCTAGTCTAAGCCGCGCCTGTTAATTTGACTCCCATCGCTCAGGGTAACTTTCACATGTCCAGGCTTGCTTTGGTCGTGGATGACTCCATGCTCATCCGCCATACTGTTTGCCGTTTTCTTGAAGACCGGGGGTTCCGTGTGGAGTCGGCTACCAATGGAATGGAAGCCATGGAACTGCTCGCCGGCATTCGGCCGGACATCATCGTGACCGATCTGCAAATGCCGAAAATGGACGGCCACCAGTTTATTTCCGCCCTTCAATCGAATCGGCAAACTTCAGAGATCCCGGTCGTGGTTCTTGCCGGGAAAAATCAGCCGAAGCAGCCGGACGAATTCTCCGCCCGGTACATCATTTACAAGGACATCGATATCGTTGAGCAGCTGGGACGGGCACTGGAAGCGGTGCTGCCGCAGTACTTCAACCCTTGAATGTCTCAACGCAAAGGCAGGGCTGCCTCGGCTGAAAATTCCGCAGAAGCAAAATCTCCGGCAACGAATTTGGGATAAGCTGCCGCCGCGATCATTGCCGCATTGTCAGTAGACAGCTTTCTTGACGGGAAGAACACGGGGATGCCGTTCTGCGTGGCCTCGCGTTCAAAGGTCTGCCGCAGTTCGCTGTTGGCCGCCACTCCGCCCGTTACAAACAGGGTGCGCGCTCCGCGATCTATTGCCGCTTCCAGCGTTTTTCCAACCAGATCATCCACCACAGAGCGTTGGAAGGATGCCACCAGATCCAGCGTCTTCTTGTCGCAAAGAGGAAGCACGTCTGCCAGTTTGGGCTTGGAGATCGACGCGAGTGCCCGTTGTCGTGCTGTCACTGCATCGCGCATGCCTTCAATCTCGACGTACCGCAGCACAGCCGTTTTGATTCCGCTGAATGAAAAGTCATATGGTGTTTGCTGGTCGCGCGGTATGCCGCGATTGCGGTGCTTGATCTGCGCCGGGCCAAATTTCACTGCGCGCGGGTTACCGTGCGGAGCCAGGCCATCGATGATTGGACCGCCTGGGTATCCCAGTCCGAGCAGCTTGGCGACTTTATCGTACGCTTCGCCTGCAGCATCATCGCGCGTCCGGCCGATGTTCTGATAACGCCAGCCCTGCTTTTGCTCTTCGGCCAGAAACAAATGCGTGTGCCCGCCGGATACCACCAGGGCTAGCACGGGAAACTCGATCTGAAAATTTCCTTTCTGGCGCTCCTCCAGCAAAACAGCATGGATGTGGCCTTCAAGATGATTGACCGTGATGAGTGGCTTCTCCAACGCGAAGGCCAGCGCCTTGGCGTAGCTGATGCCCACCAGCAGGGCTCCTGCCAGCCCCGGCCCCTGGGTCACGGCTATGGCGTCCACCGAGTCGTACGTCTGATCTGCTTCGTGGAGCGCCTGCCGCACCACGGGGACAATGGCCCGCAGATGCTCGCGCGACGCCAGTTCCGGCACCACTCCGCCGTACGGCTGGTGTGTGGCGATCTGCGAGGAAACAACGTTCGAAAGCAGGCGCTCTCCCCCGCGCACCACGGAAGCAGCCGTTTCGTCGCACGATGTCTCGATTCCCAGAATGCAGCCATCAGCCATACATCTATATTATTTGATGGAATTGAATTTGAGTGCAAAGGCGGAGCGGGTGAACCTGACTTCCGACAAGGCGCGCGAAGCCACGCAAATTGTCCGCGTTCTGCGCGACCGTGGCTACTCGGCTTATCTGGCGGGAGGCTGCGTTCGCGATTTCCTTCTGGATCGCGAGCCCGCCGACTACGATGTGGCTACCTCCGCGACTCCGCAGGAAGTCATGGCAGTCTTCCCGCGCACCTTCGCCGTGGGCGCGCAGTTCGGCGTGGTCCTTGTGCCGGTCCGCAGGGACTCGCATGAGGGCGCCCGCGACAACTACACGATCGAGGTAGCGACCTACCGCAGCGATGGCCTGTACAGTGACGGACGGCATCCTGATCAGGTGCAATTTTCTTCCGAGGCTCGGATCGATGTGCAGCGGCGCGACTTCACCATCAACGGGCTGCTGCTTGATCCGCTCAGTCAGCAGGTGCTCGATTACGTGGGCGGCCAGGCCGACCTGAAGCGCGGGATCATTCGCGCCATCGGCGCACCGCACAAGCGCTTTGCTGAAGATAAGTTGCGCATGCTGCGCGCCGTGCGCTTTGCTGCACGGTTTGCGTATACCATCGAGCAGCAGACCTTCGCTGCGATTCGCGAGCTTGCGCCGCAGATCCACCAGGTGAGCCAGGAGCGCGTCCGCGATGAAATCCTGAAAATGCTGACGGAAGGGCACGCGCGCCGCGCCTTTGAACTGCTGGATGAAACCGGGCTGCTGGTGCAGGTGCTGCCGGAAGTAAAAAAAATGCAGGGCGTGGAGCAGCCCCCGCAATTTCACCCGGAAGGTGACGTGTGGGTGCACACGCTCATGCTGCTGGAAGGAATCCCGGCAGGCACATCGAAAACCCTTGCCTTGGGCGTTCTGCTGCACGACGTGGGCAAACCACCGACGTTTCGCATTGCTTCGGACCGCATCCGCTTTGATCAGCACGCCGAGGTGGGCACGAAAATGGCGGAAGAGATTTGCCGCCGTTTTCACATGTCGAACGAAGAGACGCATCAGGTGTGCGCGCTCGTGGCCAACCACATGCGCTTTGGCGACGTGATGCGCATGAAGGAGTCCACGCTGAAGCGCTTCTTTCGTCTGCCCCGATTTGAAGAGCATCTCGAACTGCACCGGCTGGACTGCCTCAGCAGCCATCGCGACCTCTCTTTATATGAATTTGCTCGCGAGAAGTTTCACGCCATGCCTGAGCAGCAGATTCGCCCCGAACCTCTGATTACAGGAGATGATCTGATCAGCGCCGGCTATGCTCCCGGCCCGAAATTCAAAGAGCTGCTCACCGCCGTGGAAGACGCCCAACTCGAAGGCGCAATCGCGAGCAAAGAAGAGGCGCTGAGCCTGATCAAGAGCATGATGGAGCAGGATTCCTAGAATGCATCCTCTGCTCCGCCATACGGACCATCGTACTGCCCCTATGCCTTCGCGGCCCTGGGTCATGCTCCAGAAATGGCATGACTTACTGTTTGCTCACTGGGCGTTGCCGCCGCAGCAGGTTCGTCCGCTGGTTCCAAAAGAACTTGAGCTCGACGTGCGTGACGGCTCAGCATGGGTAGGCGTAATTCCGTTCTGGATGAGCGGCATTCGAGCACGGGGTGTCCCGGCTGTCCCCGGCCTCAGCAGCTCGCCGGAACTGAACGTCCGGACCTACGTTTCTTACCGCGGCATTCCGGGCGTTTATTTCTGGAGCCTGGATATCGCCAGCCATGCGGCGGTCTGGGGAGCGAGGACTTTCTATCACTTGCCCTATTTCTATGCTTCCATGTCAGTGAAGAATGCCGGGGAGAGATTCGCGTACAGTTGCAGCCGGCTGGATGACCCCAAACCTGCTGAGTTCCGAGGGCGCTATTGGCCCATA
>Ga0070681_10004294_pt1 | contig 13527 bp, 11 predicted proteins | sample KBSC83BmetaG_FD_65650 | JGI IMG/M metagenome (GOLD analysis project Ga0070681, IMG submission 65650) | Corn rhizosphere microbial communities from Kellogg Biological Station, Michigan, USA - KBS C8-3B metaG | ecosystem: Host-associated > Plants > Roots > Rhizosphere | place: USA: Michigan... | reverse complement strand
TCGACCGGAATGTCAAAGAACCCCTGAATCTGCGCCTTGTGCAGATCCATCGTCAGCACGCGATTCGTGCCGGCCGCGCTGACCAGATTCGCCACCAGCTTGGCGGAGATCGGCACGCGCGGCTTGTCCTTGCGATCCTGGCGTGCGTAGCCGTAATACGGCACGACCGCCGTGATGCGTGCCGCCGACGACCGGCGGAACGCGTCGATCATCACCAGCATCTCCATGATGTGGGCGTCGACCGGCGCGCTGGTCGGCTGCACCACGAACACGTCGGTGCCGCGGATGTTCTCGTCGATCTGGAACGAGACTTCGGTATCCGGAAAGCGCCGCAGCCGCGCGGCCCCTGGCTGCACGCCCAGAAACGCCGCGATTTCCTTCGTCAGCTCGGGGTGGGCACTCCCCGAAAACACTTTGAGCTCCCCGAAACCCGTGGCCATGAACGGCTCACCCATCACCGGCCGCCTCGCGAATTGGCTGGGGCGGAAGGATTCGAACCTTCGAATACGGGATCCAAAGACCCGCGCCTTACCACTTGGCGACGCCCCACCGTGCTCCTCGCTCCCATAGATCGATCGACACACAACGACCCGCGCGGGCTCCGCATCCGCCTGTCCCGCCGATCAGCAGCACGATGACTGCCGCCATTGGACTGAAGGCTGATGACTGAGGACAGGGGACTACCGTCGGTCCGCCGCGTGGTGCAAACGATAAGTTTATACGATGGGCTCAGGAAGCGGCAAGTGCCTGATATTGCACGCGATTGACGGTGCGCGTGACGAGCGCCCGCCAAGACCGCGTCGACAACGCCCGCGCCGCCCGCTGCGCCGACGCTCGCGAGGCGAACAATCCGAACACGGCTGAGCCGCTTCCCGACATCGCCGCCTGACTCGCGCCCAAGCGCCGCAGCGCCGAGATCATCCGCGCGATCTCCGGATGACGGCGGACGACCGCCGGCTGAAGATCGTTCACCACCTCGTCCATCAACCCACCTGATGAACCGAACAAACCGGTCCAACCCGAGGAACCCTCCGAACCCGCCGAACCTGCCGAACGCGACGAACCCAACGAACCTAACGAACCCCGCGAACTTAACGAACCCCGCGAACCTAACGAACCCCGCGAACCCAACGAACCCCGCGAACCCAACGAACCCCGCGAACCTAACGAACCCAGCGAACCCCGCGAACCTAACGAACCCAGCGAACCCCGCGAACCCAGCGAAGCACCCTCATCCCACCACCCGAACGCGGCCCTCGTGCTGACGCCAAACGCGGGCCGCACGAGCGTGACCCACGCGGCCGGCGCGTCAATCAGCGGAAAGACGAGATCGCCGCGATCGAGCCCCAGCGCCGTGCCGCCTTCCAGAAAGAATGGCACGTCGGCGCCGATCGCGGCCGCCAGGGCGCGCATCCGCGCGCGCGGAATCGCGACGCCCCACAACGCGGCAAACCCGCGCAGCGCCGCCGCCGCGTCGCTGCTGCCGCCGCCGAGCCCAGCCTGCATCGGAATCCGCTTCGCGATGCGGATCACGATGTCGCGCGGCGGCCCGGCGCTGCCGGCGGCGCGCGCAATCGTCTCCGCGGCGCGCCACACGAGATTCGTCTCGTCCGCCGGACACGATGGGTCGTCGCACATCACGTGAAAAGGACCGGGCCGCTCCCAGAACGTCAACGTGTCGTGCAGCGCCAGCGATTGGAACACCGTTCGCAGCTCGTGATAGCCATCCGGCGTCGTCCCGACGATCCGGAGCGACAGGTTGATCTTCGCCGGCGCCCGCACCCGCAGTAGCGGTCCCGCGCTCATGGGCCGTCCGGCTTCGGCGCGAGCGGACCGTTGCGCCGCAGCTCGTCGAGCGAGATGGGCGCCGCGCTTGCGGGAATGGCCAGCCTGAACGCGCTCGCGTCGAGCGGAACGTTCGTCTCGACCTGCGACAGCACCAGCTGCAGATCGAACGCGCCCGGCGATCGCGCGTCGCCGAGGCTCGCGACGCGAATCGTGCGCGGCAGGCCGTTCCGCCGATCGCGATATTCGGTGCGCCAGGCGCCGCTGCCGCTGCGGCGCACCAGCGCCGCGAGCACCCACGGCTCCCCCGTCTTTTCGCGCCGCAGATACAGATCGTCGCCCGAGGCGCGCGTCAGCTGCCGCCACGCGTCGCCGAACTGCCGCGCCTGCACCGGACCTGGCTCGCCGCCGGGAGCGCAGCCGGTGAGGATCGCTTCGAGATCGGCCGCGCCGAGCGGAACGCCGGCAACCGCGTCGAGCACGGCGTCGGCGCGTCCGTGCTCGAGTGCGCGGTCGTCACGCGGCAGCAGCAGGGTCGCCTCGTCTCCTGTGGCGACAAAGATGAAGAGCGGCGGACCGAAGGGGGCGATCGCTTCGAGCCGCGCCGAGGCGGGCGCGGCCACGCCGGCCGAGAGGCGTCCGCGGAGCCGGTGGCCTCCGGCGGACCCGCTGACCGCGACCTCCGCGGTCAGCGTGCGCAGGGCTTGACAGGACGCGGTCGCCTGCGCGAGCGACGCGTCAGCGTCCGCAGCGGATACGGGGGCGCCCGGTCCGGACGGCAGCTTCATCAGCGGCGCGCCGCAGGAAGCGGCCATCGCGGCCAGTAGCAGGACGAAACGCCGCGACATGCTCAATGCGCAACTCTCAACGATCAGCGCTCAACTATCAAGGCTCGAGGCCCAAGGCTCACTGAGACTTGAGACGTGAAAGTTGAGGGATCATTTCTTGAGCTTTTGCTTCGCGGCGCGGATCTTCCGATCGATGTCGCCGCGATCGATCGAATCGCCGTCGCCGTTCAGCGCGCGGGTCCAGGCGCCGATGGCCGCGTCGTAGCGTCCGAGCTTGAAGAGCACCTCGCCATAGTGATCCTGGATCACCGAGTTCGTGCGCAGCTGATCGGCCGCGCGCCGCAGATTGTCCTCCGCGAGATCGAGCTTGTCGGCTTTGAAATACGCCCATCCCAGGCTGTCGAGAAACGAGCCGTTGTCCGGATCGATTTCCAGCGCGCGCTTCAGCAGGCCGACCGATTCGTCGAGCCGCTCCCCGTGCTCCGCCAGCATGTACCCGAGATAATTGAGCGCCGCGGCATTGTTCGGATCGCGCTTCAGCACCTGCTGGAACACCGCTTCGGCGTCGGCGAAGCGCTGTTCCTTGTCCAGCACGGCGCCGAGCTCGAAGGCGACCGCCTGATCGGCCGGAAATTTCTTCTGCGCCTCCTGCAGCGTCTTCACGGCGTCGGGGCCGCGATCGGCGTCCGAGTACAGCTGGGCGAGCGCGACGACCGCGGCCGGATCGTCCGGGTGCGCGCTGACGGCGCCTTGGAGCACGGCGATGCCGTCGGGCGCCCTGCCGCTCAGACGCAGCGCGCGCGCTTCGATGCGCGCGAGCCGGAGATCGTCCGGATGATCGGCCCGGGCGCCGCGCAGCACGTCGATGGCCGGTCCGTAGTGCTTGGCCGCGATCTGCGCCTCCGCGAGGTACGCCGCGACCGTCGCGTCGCGCGGCGCCAGCCGGTGCGCCTCCTCGAAGGTCGCGATCGCCTTGTCCAATTCCCCGAGCTGCTGATACGCGAAGCCGACGTGCGGCAGGAGCAATCCTGCCTCGAACGCGGCGCCGCCCGACGGCCCCGGCTTGAACTGCGCGATCGCGGGCGCCAGCGCGTCGACGACGGCCTGGTACTGCCGGTGCTCCTCGAGCGCTTCGGCGAGCGCGTAATAGCCCCACGGGCTCTTGTCGTTGAGCGCGATCACCTTCCGCGCCGTCGCTTCCGCGGCGTCAAGATCGCCGAGGCGGCGCTGCGCCTGCGACAGCAGATAGAGCGCGCGCGGATCGGTCGCCCGCGCGGACGTCACGCCGACGAGCAGGTCGCGAGCCTTCGCGATCTGGTCGCGGCCGCCGGTGTTCAGCAGCGCCGATGCGTACCGCGTCTTGATCTCCGCGCTGCCCGGCGTCTGCTGCAGCGCCTTGCCGTACGTGTCGGCCGCCTCCTTCCAGCGGTGCTGACGCTCGTAGAAGTCGGCGAGGGTCGGCAGCAGCCGCGGATCCTCTTTCACGCGCTCCTGCAGCCAGGCGATGCCATCGGGAATCCGTCCGGCGCCGGCATAGGCTTCGGCCAGCAGGGTCGGGCCGTCCTGCCACTGCGATTCCTCGTTGACGAGCGCGGCCAGCACCGGGATCGCCTTGGCAAACGCGCCGGTCGCCAGATACAGGCGCGCCAGCGTCGCGCGCACGTTCGGATCGGCTTCGCCGTCGAGATGATCGATAGAGGTTTCGAGATACGTGATCGCGCGGGCGGCGATCGCCTCCGCTTTCTCGCCAGGATGCGGCGCGGGCGCGCCGCGTCCTCCTTCCGCCATCGCCGCGTAGATCACGCCGAGGACGCGATTCGCTTCGCGGTTCGCCGGCGCCACTTTCAGCGCCTGCTCCGCGGCGGCCATCGCTTCAGACACTTTGTTCTGCCGGAGATACAGGCCCGCGAGCTCCGCGGGCACGTCCGCCGCGAGCGGATCGAGCGCCATCGCCCGCTTGTACGCGGCGATCGCGTCGTCGATCTTGTCGTCGGCCTCGGCGCGATGCGCCAGCAGGAATTGATCGTAGGCGTCGGCGACGGCGTCGGCTGCCGGCGGCTTCATCGGCGTGCTGCGTGCCGCGGGTTTCTGAGCGGCGTGCGCGAGAGACGCCGACGCGAGGCACACCGCGACGAACATCGCTGCTTTCATACACGTGAATTGTTCCACAAATGCGCGAAGGTGTCATATATTCGCAGCATGGCTGTCGACCCCGAGCTGCTGGAGATTCTGGCGTGCCCCAACTGCAAGACGCCGGTGACGCTCGTGCACGACGGCGCCGCGCTCAAATGCGCGACATGTCACCGCGTGTATCCGATCAAGGACGACATCCCGATCATGCTGATCGACGAGGCGACACTGGAGCCCTGAGGATTTCAGAGTTCAGATTGCAGATTTCAGATTAGATTTTCAGATTGAAGATCCTGCTGGTCCGCCTCCGCCAGATTGGCGACGTGGCATTCACCACCCCGGCCGTCCGCGCCCTGCGGATGCGCTTTCCTGACGCGCACCTCACCTACATCGTCGAGCCGGCCGCCGCGCCGCTGGTCGTGCTGAACCCGCACCTCGACGAGGTGATCGTGGCGCCGCGCGCGGGGGTGGCGGCCGAGATCGCGTTGATACGGCGGCTGCGTGCCGCCCGGTTCGATCTCGCGATCGACTTCCATGGCGGTCCGCGCGCGTCGCTGCTGACGAGGCTGAGCGGGGCGCCGACACGAGTCGGCTACGAGGTCCTCGGACGCGGCTGGATGTACACGCGCCGCGTCGCGCGCCCGCGTGCGCTGCGGCCGCGGCACTCCGTGGAGAATCAGTGGGACCTGCTCGCCGCGCTCGAGATCGCTCCTCCCGATCCGGCGGCGTTCCCGGTGGAAATGCCGCTCGACGAGCGCGCGCGCCGCGCGACCGACGAGCGGCTGTCGCGCGCCGGCGTCGGCGGCGGCGACGCGCTGATCGTCATTCACGTCAGCGCCGGCAACCCGTTCCGCCGATGGCCCGCCGAATCGTTCGCGGAGCTCGCGGCGGCGCTCGTCACGCGCGATCCTCGGCGGCGCGTCATCCTGACGTCCGGACCGTCCGATCGCGGCGCCGCCGAGCAGGCGATTGCCACGGCGCGGGCGCAGGTCGCGCCGCGCGATCGCGAGCGCGTGCTCGCGTGCGGCGACTTCTCGCTCGCGGAACTGCGCGCCCTGGTCGATCGCGCCGCGCTGTACATCGGCGGCGACAGCGGGCCGCTGCACGTCGCTTCCGCCAGCGCCGTCCCGATTGTCGGCCTGTATGGTCCGACGCTGCCGGTGCGATCGGCGCCATGGCGCGATCCGCGCTGCGTCGCCGAGGCGGTGGAGGTGCCGAACCTCCCCTGCCGCCCGTGCGATCAGCGCGTCTGCGCGCCGGGCGACTTCCGCTGTCTCGGCTGGGTGCGGCCGGGGCAGGTGATCGACGCGGCCGAACGCGCGTTGGCGCGCGCCGCCGCTGGTAAGATGTCTACGAATGCCTGACACCGTCGCGCCGGCCGCTCCGACCGACCGGCTGGAGCAAGCCGGCGTCCTCGCGCTCTTCGGAGCCGCCGCGGCGCTGCAGTTTTCCATCGCGGGCGCCGAAGCGCTGTTCGCGGTGGCGGTCGGCTGCTGGCTCGCGCTTCTCGTCACCGGACGCGCGCGCTTCACGGCGCCACGTTTTTTCCCGATCCTGATCGCCTACGCCGCCATCACGCTCGTCTCGACGGCGCTCTCGCCCGATCCGCGCGCCGGCCTGTTCGCGTGCAAGCAGATGGTCCTGTTTCTGCTCGTGCCGATTACCTGCACGTTCATCGACAGCCGTCGCGGGCCGATCCTGACGACGGTGATCGTGACGTTCGCCGCGATCAGCGCCGCGCTCGGCATCTTCGAGTACGGCATCCTCCACTTCGACAACCTGCACCGGCGCATTCAAGGCACGCTCGGCCACTACATGACCTATTCCGGGCTGCTGATGCTGGTCATCGGCGTGGCGCTGGCGCGCGTGCTGTTCGGGAAGAGCGATCGCACCTGGTCGGCGCTGGTGCTGCCGGCGCTGGCCGTCGCGATCGCGCTCTCCTTCACGCGCACCGCCGCGGTGGGCGCCTGCGCAGCCGCCGGGCTGCTCTTCGCCCTGAAGGACTTCCGGCTCGTCGCCATCGTGCCGGTGCTGGCGGCGATCTTCATCGTCGTCGCGCCGGGAAAGATCGCAGCGCGCTACGAGTCGACGTTCAACATGAACGATCCGACCGTGCGCGATCGCGTCGTCATGATGCACATCGGGGCGCGCATGATCCGCGCGCATCCGCTCACCGGCGTCGGTCCGAACATGGTCCAGCGCCGCTATCTCGAGTACCGCGGAGACGATACGATCGAGAAGATCAATCCGCACCTGCACGACGTGCCGCTGCAGATCGCCGCCGAGCGCGGCCTGCCGGCGCTGGCGATCTGGCTCTGGTTCATCGTCACCGTCGTCGTCGATCTCGGCCGCCGCTTCCGCAGCGGCGAGCACCGCTTCTTCGCCGCGGCGGGGCTGGCCGCCATCGCCGCCATGCTCGCGGCCGGGCTGTTCGAATACAACTTCGGGGACTCGGAGTTCCTGATGCTGTTCCTGATTCTCATCACGCTGCCCTTCGCCGTCGAGCGCGCCAGGGCGCTGCGGCAGCCGCTGACCCGCCGTCCCGCATGACGCTGCCTGCGCTCGGCGCCGCGCGCGCGCGCCAGATCGTCGCGCGCTTTTCCGGGCTGCACGTCCTGGTCGCCGGCGACGCGATGCTCGATCGCTTCATCGTCGGACAGGTGTCGCGGATCTCGCCCGAGGCGCCGGTGCCCGTCGTCCAGTTCCAGCGCGAGCACCTGCGGCTGGGCGGCGCGGCCAATGTCGCGCACAACATCGCGGCGCTCGGCGGGCGCGTGTCGCTCGTCGCCCTCGTGGGGAGGGACGCCGCCGCGGGGCGGCTGCGCGAGCAGCTGGCGGCGGCCGGCATTGCAGGCGACGGTTTGGTCGAGGACGCGGACCGGCCGACGACCGAGAAGGTGCGCATCGTGACCGAGCGGAATCAGCAGGTCGCTCGCATCGACTACGAGCGCGACGAAGACGCGAGCGGCGCGGCGGAGCACGAAGTCGTGGACCGTGTGGCGCGGGTCGGGCATGGCGCGGCGGCCATCCTGGTGTCGGATTACCTGAAGGGAGTGATTACGCGACCGGTCGTCGAGGCGATGCTCCGGGTCGGCGCGGTCTCCGGCGCGGCGCTGATCGTCGATCCCAAGATCCCGCACCTTGCCTGTTACCGGGGAGCGACGCTCGTCACGCCGAATCATCACGAGGCAGAGACGGCGACGCACCGGCGAGTTCGGACGGACGAGGAAGCCGGCGGCGCGGCGCGCGAGTTCCGCGCGCGCGCGGAGTGCGGCGCCGTGCTGATTACTCGCGGAGAGCACGGGATGTGGCTGTCGGCCGACGGCGCCGAGGGGGCAATTCCCGCGGTGGCGCGGGAAGTGTCCGACGTGACCGGCGCAGGCGACACGGTCGCGGCGACGCTGGCGCTCGCGCTCGCGGCGCACGCCACGCTCGCCGAGGCGGCGGTCCTCGCCAACCATGCCGCCGGCATCGTGGTCGGCAAGTTCGGACCGGCGACGCTGACGCAGGAGGAGCTGCTGTCGGCTCTTCGAGCAACGAGCTAACCCGATCGGACAACCACGATGAGACGAAGCACAGGAAGCTTCTTTGCACCCGGGAACGCTTCGTGGTCGTCGCGCCTTCGTAGCGTGAGGTAACACGCCGTTGCGCGCGCGCGAGCGGATGGCATAACGTACCATCGGCACCATACAGGAGCGACCCTGAACGGCTCGCGAACGATGAAACTGAAAACACTGGCACTCATACTCGTCGCGGCCGCGGCCCTGCCATCGTGCAGCCGCTTCGGCAAGACGAAGGGCGAGACGGCGGGCGCCGATCGCATGGTCGTCATCTCGCAGCAGTACAACGAGCTGATCTACGCGCTCGGCGCGCAGGCGCACCTGGTCGGCGTCGACTACTCCAGCACGTATCCGCCGGAGATCAAGTCGGTGACGACGGTCGGGTACCATCGGGCGCTGAGCGCCGAAGGCATCCTGTCGCTGAAGCCGACGATCGTGATCCACGACAACAACATCGGACCCGAGCAGGTCGTCCGGCAGCTCGCCGATCTGAACATTCCGATGAAGACGTTCGACGCGAAGGACGATTCGATCGACGGCCTGAAAGCGCTGCTGCGCGAGATGGGCGCCTACTTCCACAAAGAGCAGCGCGCCGAAGAGTTGTGCGCGACGCTTGATCGGGACCTGGCGGCGGCGCTCGAGCGCGCGAAAACGTACACGACGCGCCCGCGGGTCGCCGTGATCCACTACGGGCGAGCGTCAAACGTCTACCTGGTCGTGGCGGGCAAGGGAGGCAGCGGCGACGGCGGCGCGGCGAGCCAGATGATCGAGTGGGCGGGCGGCGAGCAGGCGATTCAGGGGAAGGGCATGGAGCGCCTTGCGTCGCCGGAGATCATCGCGCAGGCCAATCCCGACATCATCCTCATGACCGAATTCGGCTTCGACCGGCTCGGTTCGCTCGAGCAGGCGAAAACGCTGCCCGGCGTCGCGCAGACCAACGCGGCGCGCAACGGCCGCATCTATCGCGTCAGCGAGCACCAGCTGACCTACTTCAATCCGGAGACGGGCAAGAGCGTGGAGCAGCTGGCGGACCTGATCCATCAGTCTCAACCATGAGCGCGCCGCGCGATCGGGCACGCGCGCTCATCCTGCTCGGCCTGTTCGCCGCGATGGTCCTCGTCGCCGTGGCGTCGATCCGGTTCGGCGCGATCGATTTCAGCCTGCGCCAGATGTTCTCGGCGACGCTCGCGCTCGTCACCGGCCGCGAGCCGGCCACGCTCGACGGCCGCATCTTCGCCGAGCTCCGCCTGCCGCGCGCCGTCATGTGCCTGCTGGTCGGCGCGTGCCTCGGCGTCGGCGGCACGCTGATGCAGGCGCTGTTCCGCAACCCGATCGTGGAGCCCGGCCTCGTCGGGACGTCGAGCGGCGCCGCGCTGGGATCGGCGCTCTACTTCGTGCTCGGCTCGGTGCTCAAATTCAACGCGGGTCCGTGGGCGCTGCCCGTCGCGGCGTGCATCGGCGGCATCGCCGCCACCTATGTCGTATTCGCGCTCTCGCGCGCGGGCGAGACGGGGCGCAGCTCGATCGTCATGCTGCTGCTGACCGGCCTCGCGATCAACGCGCTCTGCCTGAGCGGCGTCGGTTTTCTCTCCTATATCGCGCGGGATCCGCAGGCGCGCTCGATCATCTTCTGGAACCTCGGAACCATGTCGGGCGCCGACTGGAAATCGGTGACGATCGTCGGCGTGGCGACGCTCGGCGGCGTCGCGCTGTCGCTGCGGTACGCGAAGCCGCTGAACGCGCTGATGCTCGGCGAGGAAGAGGCGCTGTACCTCGGCGTCAACGTCGCGCGGCTGAAGTGGGCCGTGCTCACCATCAACGTCGCGATGGTCGCGGTGGCCACCGCCTTCACCGGCGTCATCGGCTTCGTCGGCTTGATCGTCCCGCACATTCTCCGGATCATCCACGGCGCCGACAACCGGTATCTGATCGCGGGGAGCGCGCTGCTCGGGGCGACGCTGCTCAGCGTGGCGGATCTCATCGCCCGCGTCTCGCTCAGGCCCGCCGAGCTCCCCATCGGCATCGTCACCTCGATCGTCGGCGTGCCGGTCTTTCTGTGGCTGCTGCGCAAGCGCCAATACGTGTTCTGACGATGCTCAGCGCTTCGGATCTCGTGTACTGCGTCGGCCGCCGCCGGATTCTCGATCGGGTCTCGGCCGCGTTCGATCCCGGCCGGCTGCACCTGATCATCGGACCGAACGGCGCCGGCAAATCGACGCTCGTGAAACTGCTGGCGCGGCTCATCGTTCCCGACATGGGGGACGTGCGCTATGGCGGGGCCGACGCGCAGACGCTCACGCACCGCGACCTCGCGCGGCGACGCGCCGTGCTGTCGCAGGCCGTCGAAGTCGCGTTTCCGATTCCGGCGCGGGAGCTCGTGATGATGGGGCGCTATCCTCATTTCACCGGAAGGCCGTCGGCCGCCGACGAGGAGATCTGCGACGAGGTCATGGATTTCTTCGATGTCACCGGACTCGCCGGGCAAAGCTACGCGACACTGAGCGGCGGCGAAAAGCAGCGCGTCAACTTCGCGCGTGTGCTCGCGCAGGTCTGGCGCCCGATCGTGGAGGGCTGCCGGTATCTGTTTCTCGACGAGCCGCTCACATTTCTCGACATCGGCCACCAGCTCGGGTTCATGCGGAAAGTACGCTCGTTCGCCGATCAACCCGACATGATCGTGGTGGGCGTCGTGCACGACCTGAACCTGGCGGCGCGCTTCGCCGATCGCCTCGTGCTGATCGATGACGGACGCGTCGCCGCCGCGGGCGCGCCCGAAGACGTGCTGACGCCGGAACACCTGCAGAAGGCGTTTCACGTGCAGCCGATTGCCGTCCGGAACCCCGCCGACGGCGGTCTGCACCTGATCTTCGAGTAGCCGGCACGCCGCGATCACCGATCCTCGGATCCTTGCACGCAAAGTTGCGGCAGAGGTCGCAAGGCGTTCAACGCGTGTATTAGAGTAGCCGCCAGAGGCGAGGGCATTCATGGCGACTCAACGCATGCTCCTTCCCGGCAGCGAACGCGCGCCGCGCGCCGACGCGCGGCCCGCCGGCGTTCCCAATCTGACCGACATCATCGACGTGACGGTGGTCCTCAGGCGCAGGACGCCATTGGATCTCTCGCAGCAGGACACGCCGATCGCGCGCGACGCGTTCGCGGCCCGATACGGCGCGGCGCCAGACGATGTCCAGCGCATCGAAGCGTTCGCGCAAGCGTTCGACCTCACCGTCGTCAGCGTCGATCAGGGCCGGCGGACGATCGTGCTGGCCGGCACGATCGCCGCGATGAACGAGGCGTTCGGCACGACCCTTCAGCTGTATCACGGCGTGCACGGACAGTACCGCGGCCGATCCGGCCCGCTGTATCCGCCCGCGGACGTCGCGGAAGTCATCGTCGGCGTGTTCGGCCTCGACAACCGGCCGCAGGCTCAGGTGCGATGCCGCCGGCATCGCTGCATCGTCGGCGCGGCGCAGGCGTCGGACACGTCGTACACGCCGCCGCAGGTCGCGACGTTCTACCAGTTTCCAACGACCGTCACCGGCGCGGGCCAGACCGTGGCGATCATCGAGCTCGGCGGCGGATACAAGACGGCCGACTTGCGCGCGTATTTCGGCGCGCTCGGCATCAAAGCGCCATCGGTGACGGCGGTGTCCGTCGACGGAGGGAAGAACGCGCCCGAAGGCGATCCGAACAGCGCGGATGGAGAGGTGCTGCTCGACATCGAGGTCGTCGGCGCGATCGCCTCAGGGGCGCGCATCGCCGTGTACTTCGCGCCCAACACGGACCAGGGCTTTCTCGACGCGATCTCGACCGCCATCCACGACGCCGTTCGAAAACCGTCGGTCGTGTCGATCAGCTGGGGCGGACCCGAGTCGTCGTGGACGCCGCAGGCGCTGACCACGTACGACCAGGCGTTTCAGGATGCGGCGGCGCTCGGCGTCACGGTGTGCTGCGCGTCGGGCGACAGCGGATCGAGCGACGGCGTCACCGACGGCCACGCGCATGTCGACTTCCCCGCGTCGAGCCCACACGTGCTCGCGTGCGGCGGCACGCGGGTCGAGAGCTCGGCGGGCGCGCTGACAGCCGAAGTGGTCTGGAACGGCGGTCTCAACGGCGGAGCGACAGGCGGCGGCGTCAGCGACGTGTTCGGCCTGCCCGACTATCAGGCGTCGGCGAAAGTGCCGGTGTCGGCGAACCCGACGCACGCCAAGGGACGCGGCGTGCCCGACGTGGCAGGCGATGCGGATCCGGCGACGGGCTATCAAGTGCGGGTCGACGGCCACGACGTCGTTTATGGAGGGACGAGCGCCGTGGCGCCGCTGTGGGCCGCGCTGATCGCGATGATCAATCAGGCGCGCGGCGGGCCGCTGGGATACCTGAATCCGACGCTCTATGGCGCCGCCGCGCACGCGTGCCGCGACATCACGTCGGGCACCAACGGCGCCTATCGCGCGGGCGCCGGGTGGGATCCGTGCACGGGTCTCGGCTCCCCAAACGGCGCGGCGCTGCTGAAGGCGATCGGAAAGCCGTCAACTGCGTCAACCAAGCGCCCGTCGAACAAAACACCTCTCCACCACTGAGGAGACGAATCACGGAGGAACGTTCCGTCCCGGATGAACCTCTGTGTCCTCCTGTCCTCCGTGGTGGAGAGTTTGCGGTCGTTTTGAAACCTACCCGCAGATCAGTGTCGGAAATGCCGCTTCCCCGTGAACACCATCGCGAGCCCGTGCTCGTCGGCGGCGGCGATCACTTCTTCGTCGCGGATCGATCCGCCGGGCTGCACGACGGCGGTGGCGCCGGCGTTCGCGACGGCGTCGAGACCGTCGCGGAACGGGAAATACGCGTCCGATGCAGCGACCGATCCGTTCAGCACGCCCGCGCCGGCCTTCATCACGGCGACATTTGCGGCATCGACGCGGCTCATCTGCCCAGCGCCGATCGCCAGCGTGCGCTGCGCGTCGGTGAAGAGGATCGTGTTCGACTTCACGTGCGCGCAGATCCGCCACGCGAAACGGAGCGCGGTCCATTCCTCGGCAGTCGGCTGACGCTTCGTGACCACACGCAGGCCGTCGGGGAGCGCACCGGGCGTCCACGGCTGCTGCGCTTCGACGACGCGATCGCGATCCTGAAACAGCACCGCGCCAAGGATCGAGCGGAAATCCGACCCGGCCTCTTTCAGCGCATCGAACGACGCGGTGACAACGCGCATCTTCGTCTTGCGCGCGAGAATTTCCCGCGCGTCCTGGTCCACCGCCGGTGCGATG
>Ga0070681_10004292_pt1 | contig 13530 bp, 12 predicted proteins | sample KBSC83BmetaG_FD_65650 | JGI IMG/M metagenome (GOLD analysis project Ga0070681, IMG submission 65650) | Corn rhizosphere microbial communities from Kellogg Biological Station, Michigan, USA - KBS C8-3B metaG | ecosystem: Host-associated > Plants > Roots > Rhizosphere | place: USA: Michigan... | reverse complement strand
GAGCTCGTCTTCGCCAATCAGGAGATGGGCCGGCCGGTGGCGGGGCCGCCCGGCATGCCGGCCGATCGCTTAGCAGTGCTGCGCACCGCCTTCGACGCGACGATGAAGGACCGGCAATTTCTCGAGGATGCGGCGCGCACTCATATCGACATCGACGCGATCACCGGCGCCGCCATCGACGAGCTCATGGCGCGCATGTATGCGACGCCGAAGCCGGTCATCGACAAGGTGATGGCGATCCGCCCCAAGGACTAGAAGAAGCTTTCCCGGAGGACGTTCCATGCGCCTGCCCTTGTCCGTCTTCGCTGCCGTCTCGGCCCTGCTCGCCGCGCTGCCGGCGGCGGCGCAAAGCCCGGCCGAGTTCTATCGCGGCCGCAACGTCACCTTTCTGATCGGCTATCCGACCGGCAACGGCTACGACGCCTATTCGCGTCTCCTGATCCGGCATCTCGGACGGCACGTGCCCGGCAATCCCACCATCTTGCCTGAGAACATGCCCGGCGCCGGCTCGATGGTGATGATCAATCATCTCTACAATGTCGCGGTGAAGGACGGCAGCGTCATTGGCCTGCCGTCGCGCGACCTCATCATCGAGCCGCTGCTCGGCAACAGCCAGGCCAAGTTCGATCCGCGCAAGCTCGCCTGGATCGGCAGCATGAACAAGGACACCGCCGTCTGCGTCGCCTGGGGCAAGACAGGCGTGAAGACGCTCGATCAGGTGAAGAGCCAGCCACTCGCGGTCGGCGCCACCGGCACCGCCTCGGGCAGCTTCCTGCTGCCGCAGCTGCTCAATGCCGTGCTCGACACCAAGTTCAAGATCATCCTGGGCTATCCCGACGCCTCGGCGGTCAATATCGCGCTCGAGCGCGGCGAGCTCGAAGCCTTCTGCACCTCCTATGCGGCGATCGAGACGGCGCGGCCGCAATGGCTCTCCGAGCATCAGGTGAATGTGCTGGCGCAGCTCGGCATGACCCGCAGCCCGGCGATCGACGCGCCGATGGTGCTCGACATGACGAAGGACGACGCGGCGAAGCAAGCCATGACCCTCGTCTTCGCCAGCCAGGAGATGGGCCGGCCGGTCGCCGGCCCGCCCGGCATGCCGGGCGACCGGCTACAGGCGATGCGCACCGCCTTCGACGCCACCATGAAGGACCCGGCCTTCCTCGAGGAGGCGAGGCGCCAGCGCTTCGCCATCGATGCCATCACCGGCGCGCAAGTCGACGCGCTGCTCGACCGCATGTATGCGACGCCGAAGCCGATCGTCGACAAGGTCGTGGCGCTGCGCCCCAAGGAGGCGGCGAAATAGCGCCTAGCGCTTGCGCCGCCTGAGCCAGCCGAGCCCGGCTATCCCGCTCGCCAGGAGGGCGAGGCTTGCTGGCTCCGGCACAGAGCTGGGCACGCGGCCGAGATAGGTGAGCGTGTCGATGCGGTAGATCAGCACCGCCTCGTCTGCGCTCTGGTCATGCAGCACGAATCCGATGTCGCCGAGAATTTCAGGGTTGCCGGGAGGAACCAGCGTCTGCGCGACGGGGTCGAAATCGGCCGTCGTGAAAATCGGCAGATCGTCGAGATTGGTCGAGGTCAGGCCGAAATTCTTGCAGCATTCCCAGCGAAGCGGCACCTCTGACAGGCTCCAGCCTGGAACGGGCACGGATCCGCCGATGAACGCGAGCTGGCTCGTGATCCCGAACACATCGGGCGACACGTGCAAGAGCAAGTTGCCATTTGTGGTGCCCGCCAGGCCGGTCGAGCTGGCCATCGACACGCTCAGCGCGCCGAGATACTCGACGCTGCCGGGGCCGAAATCCGCACCGGTCGCCGGTGCTGCCGTATTGATCGAGATTGTTCCAGCGGCGCTGCCCTGCTGGAGCGAGGCGGGAATGCCCGGGTTCAGATCAGGCAATCTCGTGCCGGAAACCGTGCCGCTGTTGATACCGATGTTGGTTACCAGCCGGTTCCGATAATAATCGGCGGTGAAAGCATAATCGATGAGATCGGCGCGCGCCGCCTGCTCGCCGGCAAGCAGCGCAAGCACGACAAGGATCGGCGATATCTTGTGAAGATGCGACATGGCTGGCCCCCAAGGTGAGGATTACCTCTTCAGGAGCAAGAACCCGGCCAATCGGCTAAGTGGTTCGCGTTCCTAGGCGCACGCGATGCCTGTATGCAGCAGGCGTCAAATCCGCCGACGCTTTCTGTAAAGCGGCTCCCCGGCCGGCAAGATGCGCGCGGACATGAAAAGGGCGGCCGAAGCCGCCCTTTCCGACAGGTCTCTCGCCGCGCTCTTACTTCGGATTGCGGCCCATCGCCTTCTCGACGCGGGTCACGACATCCTTGGGAGTCGCATAGGCCTCGTCGATGATCTGCGCCAGCTCCTGGCCGGTGAGCGGCCCCAGATTGAGCCGCGCCTTCTTCGCATCCGCGATGAAACCCGGATCCTTCATGGTCTCGTCGAAGGCGGTGCGCAGCGCCTGGACGCGATCGGCGGGCACTTGCGCCGGCGCCACGAAGGGACGGCCGATGGCGGCGCGTGCCAGAAACAGCTTCAGCGCCTGGCGGTCGCTGTCGGTCTTGGCGAGATCGGTCGCGACCGGCACGTCTTTGATTCGCGGATCGGCCTTCAAGGCGGCCTGGAACAGGAGGTTGAGGTGGCCGTCGCGGTAATAGGCGGTGTTGGCCACCGAGTTGTAGGAATTGCAGATGCCTTGGACCTCGTTGCGTTCGATCGCGGCGACGATCGGGCTCGAGCCGGGAAAGCCCTTCACGATCTTGAATTTCATGCCCAGCAGCCCCTGCAGGAACTCGGGATAGGTGAGCGTGTCGGCGCCGGTGCCGGTGGCGCCGATGATCAGCTCCTTCGAGAACAGGTCCTGCATGGTCTTCACCGGCGCGTCCTTGCGCGCCGTGCAGACGATGACGTCGAGCTCGGGGCTGCCGATCCAATTGAGCTTGCGCGGATCGAAATGGGTGGATTCGCCGCCGAGCAGCGGCTCGAAGGGCATGCCGCGATTGACGATAGCGAAGGTCGAGCCGTCCTTGGGCGCGGTATTGGCGATCTGGTTGAGCGCCAGCAGGCCGCCGGCGCCCGGCACGTTCTGCGGCACGATGCTGGGATTGCCGGGAATGTGGTCTTTCATGTGCCTGGCGACCAGCCGGCCCCAGGTGTCGTAGCCGCCGCCTTCGGCCTCGCCGATATACAAGTAGACGGTCTTGCCCTTGTAGAACTGCTCGGGCGACTGGGCGTGAGCGGCGGATGCGGCGACGAGGGCCGCTCCGATGAATGCCGCAGCGATGGCGCGGCCGATGAGGCGAGACATTCCGAAACTCCTGGTCGGAAGGCCCGAGGGATGGAGCCTTCGAAGCGGGGTAAATAGCGGGGCGCCCGCGAGAAATCCAGCCCGACCGCAACCGCCGGCGAAATGCGGCGGGATCGTGGCAGAGCCCTTTTCGCTGCTGCCCCGCAGCAAGCCATTGCCGCGCGTCGGCGGGGCGGGCTCTATAGCAGCAGCCGAACGGACGAGCCGGCCGGATTCAGCGGAGCGATCAGGCGTGTCAGCAGCAGGCGAGCAGCGGAAATTGCAGGACCCCTACATGGAGTGGGCGCGGGCCCAGGCGATCCCGATCGTCGAGGATTTCGGCATCGACATCAGGAAGGTGCCGGTCAAGGCCTGGGACCGCTATGGCATGAAGGCCGCCTTCTGCCATCTCAAGGGCCGCGACGATTTCATCTCCATCTTCGCCTTCGAGCTGCCGCCCGGCGGCAAATCGCGGCCGCTGCATCATCTCTACGAGGAGGTGATCTATGTCATCTCCGGCCATGGCTCGACCATGGTGACTACCCCGGACGGCCGGCAGCACAGCTTCGAATGGGGCGCGAAAAGCCTGTTCTCGATCCCGCTCAACGCGACCTATCAGCATTTCAACGGCTCGGGCCGCGAGCCGGCGCGCTTCGCCTCGACCAATAACATGGTCTTCACCATGAACCGCTTCCGCAGCGAGGCGCTGATCTATGGCTGCGACGCGCAATTTCCCGAGCGCATGGGCGGTCAGAACTATTTCGCCGGCGAGGGCGAGTTCATCGCCATCCGCCCGGGCCGCCACCAATGGGAAACCAATTTCGTCGCCGACCTGTCGGCCTTCGAGCTGAAGCATTGGGCCGAGCGCGGCGCCGGCGGCTCGATGCTGCGCTTCGTGCTGGCCGACAACACGATCGGCGCCCATTCCTCGGAGATGCCGGTCGGCACCTACAAGAAGGGCCACCGGCATTTCGACGGGGTCTGTGTCTATGCCTGCACCGGCCAGGGCTACTCGCTGCTGTGGCATGAGGACGACAAGGATTTCACGCGGGTGGATTGGGAGCATGGCGTCGTCTATTGCCCGCCCGATTCCATGTTCCACCAGCATTTCAACGTCGCCAACCATCCGTCGCGCTATCTCGCCCTGCAGATTGGCACAGTCCGCTATCCGCTGCTGAGGATGAAGCGCGAGATATGGGATGTCGGGGTCGACAAGGACATCAAGGAAGGCGGCGCGCAGGTCGAGTACGAGGATCAGGATCCGCGCATCCATCAGATCTGGCTCGACGAGATCGCGAAGAACGGCGTGACCTCCGGCATGGGCAAGTTCGTCGACGAAAGCCGCTTTGCCAGGCAGAGCGCGTGATGGCCGAGGTCATGCAGGCGAGCCCGCCCAAGGGCAAATATCTCATCGATACGTACGAGAACTGGGCGGCGGGCGAGGGCATTCCGATCCTCACCGGCACGGCGCTCGATCTCTTGTCCGTCGAGAGCAAGCCCTGGGCCCGCTTCGGCGTCGACGGCGCCTTCTGCCATCTCCAGGGCCGCGACGATTTCCTGAGCGTGCTGCTGCTCGATCTGGCGCCCGGTGCCCGCTCCACGCCGCAGCGCCATCTGTTCGAGGCGGCTTTCGTGGCCCTCGCCGGCGGCGGCACGGTCGAGCTCGAACTCGGCGGCGCGCCCGCGCGGCCGATCGAATGGGGCGCGAACAGCCTCGTTTTGCTGCCGATGAATGCCCGCTACCGGCTGGTCAATAGCAGCCCGGAGCGCGCGCGGCTCGTGCTGTTCAGCGACCTGCGCTACCTCCTCAATCTCTATCGCAACGAGCAATTCCTGTTCGCGACCGAGACGGATTTTCCCGAGCGTGCCGCCGCCGAAAGCCTGGTCCGCGACATTGCGACGCTCGACATGGCCGGCGCCGACCGACGCAGCTTCGATCTCGCCGCGAGCGCGCTCGGCTGCGATCTCCGGGCGCTGGCGCCCAAGAGCTACGGGCGCGCGCGCCGGCAGATGCAGGGCGCGCATCTCCTCGCCGTCGCCGGCACCGGCTATACGCGCATCGGCGGCGCGAGCGACGGCGAAGCGGAACGCATCGATTGGCGCCGCGGCCTGCTGTTCGCGGCACCCGGCATGCGCTTCGTGCAGCATTTCAATCCCGGCGCGGCAGCGGCCCGCCTGCTCGATGTCCAGCTCGGCAGCGAGCGCTATCCGCTGTTCCGCAGCCGTCGTGCCGCCTATGGCGACAGCTCGGTCTATGCCGCCGGCAATGCCGAGATCGCCAAGGACCAGGAGGATCCCGGGATCGCGGCCGAGTTCGCCGCTGCATGCCGCGTCTAGCCGCGCCCTTGCGAGCGCTTCGCAAGAAAGCCCCGGAAGCCGCCATTTCATAATTTGGCGGCTTGCCTAGACCGAAGCGATATCCTAGGAAAGCCGCGATTGTTCTTCACGACCTTCCGCCGGCTCGCGGATGGTGAGAACGCGACTGTCGCCCGACGCCGCCGACCGGCCGCGCAACGGGAAGGATCCCGTCCGGGCAGACAGTGCGATGGGTCAGCGCGACAGGCGAAGAGGGACGGGACCGCATGGCGGCGACAAAAAAGAAATCCGGAAAATCGAGCAAGGCCAAGAGCGGCGCGGCGAACAAAGCCGTCGCCGCGAAGGGCGGCGCCAAGCGCGCGGCACCCAAGCAGGCCGCCTCACCTGCCAAACGTTCGGCGCCCGCCGGCGCCAAGGGCAAGTTCGTCACCATCGGCGACGTCACGCTCGAAGTCGAGCGGCGCGGCAGCGGCAAGCCGTTGCTGCTGCTCTATAGCGAGGAAGCGCTCGAGCTCGAAGCGCCGTTCCTCGATGCGCTCGCCAAGCGCTACGAGCTGATCATCCCGTCGCCGCCCGGCTTCGGCCGCTCCAACCGTCCCGACTGGATCACCTCGACCGACGATATGGCCTATATCTATCTCGATCTGATCGAGAAGCTGGGTCTCAAGAAACTGCCGGTCGTCGGCTTCTCGCTGGGCGGCTGGCTTGCCGCCGAGATGGCGACCAAGGACGATTCCTTCATCTCCAAGCTGGTGCTGGTCGATCCCTACGGCATCAAGGTCGGCGGGCCGCTGGAGCGCGACATCCAGGATTTCTGGACATTGCATCCCGACAAGGTGATGAAGCTCAAATGGGCCGATCCCGAGAAGGGCAAGCGCGATTACCCGTCGATGCCCGAGCAGAAGCTCGAGATCATCGCGCGCAACTCCGAAAGCTTCGCGCGCTTCTGCTGGGAACCCTACATGCACAATCCCAAGCTGAAGCACCGGCTGCACCGCATCCAGGTCCCGACCCTGCTGATGTGGGGCAAGAATGACGGCATCGTCACCACCGATTACGGCGCCGCCTACAAGAAGCTGATCCCCGGCGCCAAGCTGGTCTCGATCGCCAAGGCCGGCCACTATCCGCATATCGAGCAGCCCACCGCCTTTGTCGAAGCGCTACGCTCTTTTCTCTAGGATCCACGCCGCTCCGCTCCAGCCCGCAGGAATCATCCCATGGACGCATGGCACTTCACCGAAATGCCCTATCCGCATCTCCCGCCTCTGGACCAGCTGGAGTCGATGCGGGTCAGCATCCCGAGCAAGCTGTTCGATCCCAAGGTCGGCGCCGATCTCTATAACCGCTATCTCGACGAGCATCTGATCGCCGACGAGCTCGGCCTCAACATCATGCTCAACGAGCATCATCAGACGGCGACCTGCATGGATGTGGCGGCGCCGCTCTCGGCGGCCATCCTGGCGCGCCAGACCAAGAAGGCGCGCATCTGCATTCTCGGCAATCCGATCGCCAATCGCGGCGACCCGATCCGCATCGCCGAAGAGATGGCGATGATCGACTGCATCAGCCGCGGCCGCCTCGATGCCGGCTTCGTGCGCGGCGTGCCCTACGAGATCTTCGCCTCCAACACCAACCCGACCCAGACGCTCGAGCGGCTGTGGGAAGGCGTCGACCTCGTGGTGCAGGCCTGGACCCATCATGACGGGCCGTTCAATTACGAGGGCAAGTTCTGGCACAAGCGCGCCGTCAATGTCTGGCCGCGCCCCTACCAGAAGCCCTATCCGCAGATCTGGATCACCGGCTCCTCGGACAAGCAGAACATCGTCAAGATGGCGCAGCGCGGCTATGTCTTCGCCATGTTCCTGCAGCCTTACGACAAGGTGAAGGACATGTTCGACGCCTACCGCGCCAACTTCGTCGATCACGGCCTGCCGGGCGGCGGCGGCATCGCCTACATGCCGCTCGTCTACACGGCGGACAACGAGACGGAGGCCGAGGAGGGTGCCAAGCAGCTCACCTGGTATCTGCAGGCCAAGACGCCGCCGCAATTCCGCAATCCGCCCGGCTACGTGCCGGTGTCCTTCAACGTCCGCGCGCTGCAGGGCGCCTATTCCGGCCGCACCGACGCGGTGCGCTCGCAGGGCATCGAATATCTGCGCGAGCAGGGCGTGCTGATCTACGGCACGCCGGACCAGGTCGCCGAGCAGGTGAAGCGCTTCTACAAGCTGGTCGGCGGGTTCGATCATCTGCTCATGATGCAGCAGGCGGGACACCTCGATCACAAGCGGACGGTGAACTCCATGACGTTGTTCGCCAAGGAGGTTTATCCGCAGATCCGCGACCTGCCGCGCACCAAGCCCATGCGCAAGGCCGCTCAGCAGAAGCAGGCCGAGGTGGCGGCCGAATGAGGGAAGGCAAGTACCTTCTCGTCGACGGCATCCGCACCCATTATTTCGAGTCAGGCGCCGCCCATCGCGGGCGGCGCCCGTCGCTCCTGCTGCTGCATTCGGCCGAATATGGCGGCGCCGCCGAATTCTCCTGGGAATACTCGCTGGAGGTGCTGGGCGCGCATTTCCATGTGCTCGCTCCCGACCATCTGGGATTCGGCCTCACCGACAAGCTCTTCGATTTCAACGGCCAGTTCGACCGCCGCATCCGCCACATCAAGCGCTTCCTGGAGACGCTCGGCATCGAGCGCGCGCATATCGCCGGCAGCTCCATGTCGGGCGGCATGAGCGCCACGGTCGCGGCGCGGAATGAGCCCGACTGGCCGTTCGCCAGCCTCATCATCTGCTCCGGCGGCGGCGATGCGCCCAACAACGAGGCGCGCCAGGTGCTGAATTCCTATGACGGCACCGAGGCGCATATGCGCCGCATCGTCGCGGTCATGTTCGTCGATCCCAAATGGGCGGCCGACGACAGCTATATCCGGCGTCGCTGGGAGATGAGCACCCTGCCCGGCGCCTGGGAGGCGACCTCGGCGGCGCGGTTCCGCGCCCCCTTCCGCCAGCCTTCCGGCCGCGGCGAGCGCGACGCCATCGATTACGCCGCGATCCGCGTGCCGACGCTGGTCTTCGCCGGCCGGCTCGATCCCCTGCGCGCGCCCAACTATACCGACCAGTTCGTGCCGCAGATCCGCAACGCGGCGCTGCATGTCTTCGAGCGCGCGGGGCATATGGGCAATATCGAATGCGCCGGGGAGTTCAACGAAACCCTGCTCGGCTTCCTCGAGGGCCTCGACTGAGCGCGAGCCCGCCGGTCCGGGGATTGCGTCCCGGGGGACAGCCGCGTTAGCCTTCCCGCAACGGCCCGCCACGAGGCCGCACGAAGGGAAGGGAAAGATGCCGAGGTCGCTCGAACAACGCGCTGCGTTGGCGGGAGCGGTGCTCCTGCTGCTGGCTGCCACCCAAGCCGCCTTCGCCGATCCGGTCGGCGATTTCTATAGCGGCAAGACCATGACCCTGATCGTCGGCTCGGACCCCGGCGGTGGCTACGATGCGCATGCGCGTCTCGTCGCACGCCATCTCGGCCGCTTCATTCCCGGCAACCCCACCATCCTCGTGCAGAACATGCCGGGCGCGGGCTCGGTCCTGATGACCAACCGCATCGTCAATGTCGCGCCCAAGGACGGCACGGTTCTGGGGCTGGTGCAGCGCGGCATCCTGACCTCGCAGCTCCTCGAGCAGCCGGGCCTGCATTACGAGGTCGACAAGCTCAACTGGATCGGCAGCGTCACATCGGAAACCTCGGTCTTCATCGTGAACAAGGACGTGCCGGTGTCCAATCTTGCCGATCTCCGGCACACGGAAATCCTGGTCGGCGGCACGGGCGCCACGTCGGATCAGGAATTGACCGCGAAGCTCCTGAACACGGCGCTCGGAACCAAGCTCAAGATCATCAGCGGCTATGCCGGCACGAACGATGTCATCCTCGCCATGGAGCGCGGCGAGCTGCAGGGAATCTCGCTCTCCTGGTCGAACGTCAAGCTGAAGAAGCTGCAGGACAAGACCAAGATGCTGCTCCAGATCGGCAACGCCAAGGAACCGGATTTGCCCGACGTGCCCCTCGCCTACGATTCGATCACGGATCCCGCCAACCGCAAGGTGGCGGAGATCTTCTTCGGCCAGCTCGCCCTCGCGCGCCCGATCCTGTCGGCCCCGGAATTTCCGCCCGACCGCCTTGCCGCCGTACGCAAGGCCTTCATGGAGATGGTCGGCGATCGACAGTTCCGGGCCGATGCCGAAAAGGCCAAGCTCGAAGTCCGTCCCGCCGACTATCAGGCGGTGAACCGTTTCGTGGCGCTCACCACGAGCGTGACGCCGGAGGTGAAGAAACGCCTGTTCGCGGTCTTCGGCGTGAAGGGCTGATCCGCCTGGGCCGGAGCCGGGTACGGCGGCGCCGCCATTGCATCGCGGCGCAAAGCCGGGATAGCGTCTCGTCCGCCGTCGCCGTCGCCGTCGCCGTCGCGAGGCCGGGTAAAGGTGGAAAGATGTCGAACGCTTATCAAAGGCTCCGCACCGCGCTCGCGGCGGCGTTCGCGCTCCTGCTCGCGGGGTCGGGCGGCGTCCTCGCCGATCCGATCGCCGATTTCTATGCCGGCAAGCAGATCACCTTCATCGTCGGCTCCGATCCGGGCGGCGGCTACGATGCGCAGGCGCGCCTCGTCGCGCGGCATCTGTCGCGCTTCATTCCCGGCCATCCCACCGTCCTCGTGCAGAACATGCCGGGCGCCGGCTCGGTGCTGATGAGCAACCGCATCGCCAATACGGCGGCCAAGGACGGCACCGTCATCGGGCTGGTGCAGCGTGGCATCCTGTTGTCGCAGCTCACCGCGCAGCCCGGCATCCATTACGATGTCGGCAGCTTCAATTGGATAGGCAGCATCGCCAGCGAGACCCTGGTCATGCTGGTGCGCAAGGACGCGCCGGTCACCAGCGCCGAGGACATGCTGACCAAGGAGCTCGTGGTCGGCGGCGCCGGCGCGACCTCGGATGCGGAAGCGATGTCGCGCCTGCTCAACGCCACCATCGGCTCGAAGCTCAAGATTGTCTCGGGCTATGCAGGGAGCAACGACATCATGCTGGCGGCCGAGCGCGGCGAGCTGCAGGGCGGCGTGCTCTCCTGGTCGAACGTGAAGCTGAAAGGCTTGCAGAGGACCATGCGCGTCCTGATCCAGACCGGCATGACCAAGGAGCCCGATCTGCCCGACGTGCCGCTGGCGATCGACTTCGTCAAGACCGACATCGACCGCAAGGTTGCCGAGCTGTGGTTCACCCAGCTCACCGTGGCGCGGCCGATCATGGCGGCGGCCGAGGTGCCCCCCGACCGGCTGGCGGCGCTGCGCACCGCCTTCACCGAGATGGCGAAGGACGAGCAGTTCCTCGCCGACGCCGCGAAATCGAAGCTCGAAGTATCGCCCGTCGCGCATGAGGTGATCGACCGCTTCGTGGCGCTCACCAAAGCGGCGAGCCCCGAGGTCGCGCGGCGACTGACCGAGATTCTCAATCCGAAGGGCTGAAGCGGACCCCGGCTGCCTTAAGTGTGGTCGTAGGCGCGCTCGCCATGCGTGGCGAGATCGAGTCCGTCATATTCGGCCTCGGCGGTGACGCGCGGATCGGTCACCAGGCCGATTAGCTTGATCAGCGCGAAAGTCGCGAGCCCCGACCAGATCGCGGTGGCGGCGACGGCGATCGCTTGCACGCCGAGCTGCTCCTCCCAGCCCATCTTCAGGCCGACGCCGCCGAGTGCCGGCAAGGCGAAGATGGCGACCAGCAGCGAGCCCAGCATGCCGCCGACGCCATGCACGGCGAAGACGTCGAGTGAATCGTCGATGCGGAAGCGCTGCTTGATGATGAGCACGGCGGCGAAGCAGACGATGCCGGCGGCGATGCCGATCAGCATGGCGCCCCCCGGCCCGACAAAGCCCGATGCCGGCGTGATGGTGGCGAGGCCGGCGACGGCGCCGGTCACGATGCCGACCGAGGTCGGCTTGCCGATGCGCAGCCATTCGATCGTCATCCAGGTGATGGCGGCGGCGGAGGCCGAGAGGTGCGTCGCGAGGATCGCCAGGCCGGCGCCGTCGCCGGCAGCGAGCGCGCTGCCGCCATTGAAGCCGAACCAGCCGACCCACAGCATGCCGGCGCCGGCCATGGTGAGGCCGGGCGAATGCGGCGGCACGAGCTGCGCCGGGAAGCCTTTGCGGGCCCCGATGACGCAGGCGGCGACGAGAGCCGAGATGCCGGCCGTCGTATGCACGACGATGCCACCGGCGAAGTCGAGCACGCCGAGGCCGGCGGCCCAGCCGTCGCCCCACACCCAGTGTGCTACCGGCACATAGACGACGAGCAGCCACAGCGCGCTGAACAGCAGCACGAATCCATAGCTCACCCGCTCGGGGAAGGCGCCGATGATGAGCGCCGGCGTGATGATCGCGAAGGTCATCTGGAACAGGACGAAGACGCTCTCCGGCAGGGTCGAGCCGTCGCGCACCGCGGCGAGGCCGATCAGCAGCACCCGGTCGAGCGAGCCGATCAGCGCATTGCCGCCGGAGAAGACCAAGCCATAGCCGACCAGCGCCCACAGCACCGAGACGACGCAGCAGATGGCGAAGCAGTGCATCAGCACCGACAGCACATTCCGCGCGCGAACCAGCCCGCCATAGAACAGAGCGAGGCCGGGCAGGGTCATGAACAGGACCAGCGCGGAGGCGGTGAGCACCCAGGCCGTGTCACCGCTGTCGGCGGTGGCGGCCTGTGCCGGCAGGGCCAGCAGCAGGAAGGGCAGGAGGAGCAGAAGGCGACGGAGTGCGGGAGCGGTCAACAAGCGGCGCATCTTTGTCCATATTTTGTGCAGATAACCCCTATAGCTGCCTATAGCATAGGCGGTCGGTCTGGGAAACCATCTCGCGCACGGCACCGCCGCTCCGGGCTGGAGCGGCTCTCGTCCTGGGGTAAGCTCGGCACCGAAGCGCCAGGGTCATCAGGAGAAGAGGCGATGCTCGATCTGCATTTTTGGCCGACCAGCAACGGCAAGAAGATCATCATTCTGCTCGAGGAGCTGGGCGTCCCTTACCGGATCAAGACGGTCAACATCCATCGCGGCGACCAGTTCGACCCGGGCTTCCTCAAGATCTCGCCCAACGGCCGCATGCCGGCGATCACCGATCACGAGCCGATGGGCGGCGGCGCGCCGCTCGCGATCTTCGAATCGGGCGCCATCATGATGTATCTGGCCGAGAAGCACGGCCGCTTCTGGCCGCAGGAGCCGCATCGCAAATACGAGGTGGCGCAGTGGGTCATGTGGCAGCTCGCCAACCAGGGCCCGAAATTCGGCGAGCAGAACCAGTTCAAGAAGGCGGCCGAGGATCCGAAGAATGGCGACATGGCCTGGGCGACGCGCCGCTTCGATAATGAGGTGCACCGTATCTACGGCGTGCTCAATCTCGGCCTGTTCGCCAAGCGCTATCTCGCGGCCGGCGAATACACCATCGCCGACATGATCTGCTACAGCTGGACCTCGAGCTGGAAGAACCGCAAGATCGACATCGAGGAATTCCCCAACGTGAAGCGCTGGCTCGCCGAGCTCGGCGAGCGCCCCGCCGTCAAGAAGGCGATGGCGATGGGACCCGAATTCCACGAGGACCCCGCCTCGATCTCGCCCGAGGAGCAGGCGCGCCGCAAGGCGCTGCTGTCGCATCAGCGCGCGCAGAAGGTGCCGGCCGAGTGGGGCAAAGCCGCGGAGTAGCGGCGGCTTCAATCAATTCCCCTCTCCCCCTTGGGGGAGAGGGTCGGGGTGAGGGGGTCGTAGAAGCGGCGCAAAGTCGATCGCAGCTTTGCGACCGCATCTTGTCTTGCATGATAGAGCGAGTCGTTTCGACGACCCCCTCACCCTTCCCTCTCCCCCAGGGGGGAGAGGGTTT
>Ga0070681_10004290_pt1 | contig 13535 bp, 13 predicted proteins | sample KBSC83BmetaG_FD_65650 | JGI IMG/M metagenome (GOLD analysis project Ga0070681, IMG submission 65650) | Corn rhizosphere microbial communities from Kellogg Biological Station, Michigan, USA - KBS C8-3B metaG | ecosystem: Host-associated > Plants > Roots > Rhizosphere | place: USA: Michigan... | reverse complement strand
GTTGTAGTAGTGGATGTAGATGTCACTCCAATGTTTACATTAGAAGAACTCGTGCTGGTACCAAGTAAAGCAGAGGCTTGTGTAAAATTAATTATGAGTAATGCGATAGTAATTATCAAGATCTTTTTTAACATATAATCATCTCCGACTTAGTGATTTCCACTTTTTCCATATTTTGCAATATCGAATTAAAGTGAAATTTCATTGTGACCAACTACACATGCTACTAAAATATCTCCATTCATTGTGTCCACTATCTCTAATTTCTCAATCAACTGGATCTCTACCAACCCCTATAACCTCCATTTTACTACAATCTCCTATAAAAAAAGGATCACCAGATTTGGAAATGATAATTTTTTTCATGTAAATTTATCCTGGATCAATGAAATCATGGATACGTAAAAGGAAATAGTTAGTATCTTCTAGAAGATTCTTCTATCATTGGGTTTACAATATAGAGTAAATTCTTTTGTAGTGTTTGCAATACGAGGCAAACCCTTTTGTCACATTTGCAATATTGAGTAAATTCCCTACGTAGAGTTTTGAATGTTCTTTTCACAAATTCTATGTTATGTTTTACTAGTGTACAACTTCACATGTCAGTTATTTTCAGATCTACAAAAACATCTTGATGAAAAATAATATGTCAATACAAAAAGAATTCAACAAAGAGCGGCTCTTGGGTTACAACCAGAACAGTCGTATCTCGCTTTTGCTGATTTTCATCATTTGTCCTCTTTTCGGTTTGGAACCCTAAAAAGGACATTATTGTAGCGGGCCCGGGGGGATTAGCGTCTATAATCTGCTAATGGAGGTTCCAATTACAATAACGACGGTGATTTTGAAGTTATTTTTGATTGATGAGACTCGAGTACCTTATTTATTGTCATAATATTGGTATCGTGTGGGAATTTTTGACGACAATCCTAACTTGAAATGGCTAGTAGTGGGAGCGGTAGGTAGTGCGTTCATTGCTATGTCATACGATGTTTTTCAAGGTTTATTCTTGCCCGATTTTAATGGATGGTCGGAGCCTTACAAGACTATATCTGCGAAATTTGTTGCGTTTTCAATTTCTTTGAGTATTGGAGTACTTTTTTTCCTATTAATTAAATCTAAAAAAAGCAATCAGAATTCAAATAATTCCATCGAGATGATAAAAGGTGGGTCGCATGTCAATAGATATTCCTCATCAAATTATCCGTATGTGATCATTGCACTATTTGTTATTGTATTAGTTAATGTATATTACATAAACAATTTTCTTTTCCCTCCAGCGGAACCTGCAATTGTAAAAAGTGAGAACCTTAGAAATTTCACTGTTATCTCTACAGGTACCGATTATGACAATAACCATACAGGAATTATGCGAGAAACAGACAGATTTGTACTTCAGATAACTGTTGAAAACAAGTATCCAGATAACACACGATTGTATTATTCTGATACCATAACACAGTCCAATCCATCACCATACATTCCAGTACCATCGCCCATAATAATCTCCAAAGGAGGATATCAGACCATTCCCAGAACATTCTATTTACACGGAGGAGTAAATGCAATAGATGCTACCTTTGATTTTTACACTGATCCCAACCAAACTTCCGGTAAAATGTGGCCTAGCCCAGTTGAAATTGGAAAAGCTACAGTGTTTAATTTAGCTACAGTAAGAGCAATCACTGAATCTGAGTATGAAGGTAGATTTGTCTTAATCGCTACTGTAGTATTGGCTGAAGCAACAATTGCACTTGTCATAGTGAGCCAGTTGAATGTAAAAGAGACTAGAGAGATCATCAGAGAAACTCTAGAATCAAACAGATTGTTTTCCCTAGAATTACAGGGAAAGTTCAAGCTATCATTTGATTTTAAAGATCCCCATTTCTACAATGAGGCAGGTATTTGGAAATTTGGTTGTCATATGTGGAATATTGGCAATGTCTCTGTGCGCAACATTTCAATTTATCATATAGAATATTCGTCACTAATTGTATTGAACGAGTTAATTAAAAATGAAGAAAATATCAAAACGGTTCTTTTAGAAAAAGTAGACAGTATAATAGAACCTGGACGTGACCACTACATATCATTTACAATACCACAGAACATTGCAGAAAATACTACTGCTGATTGCAGAATAGTTATCTGGTTAGAATACGACTACTTACACGGTAAGGAAGAAGGCATAGCTTTCATAGATCGCTATTCAAATGGGCAAACCGGATATGCATGGTTTGATAACGATTCAATTCAGAACAAGCGTAAAGAACTTAAACCTTAATAGAATTTTTCTATTTTTTATTATCATTATCTGCTTTTATCTATTGAATGTTTGAGAAGTGTTGTGACGGGTTTTAGTGCATCAGGATTTTTTATAGAAACTTTTTTTGCAAATTCATATGCTATGGTAGGTTTAGAACCTTTGAATTCTTTCTCAGCCTCATAGTATGCATCAATATCAATATCTCTCATGAGTTGTTCAAGATCTTTACTATCTGTTACAATAATGTCATAGTTATCAGTAATACCATCTTTTGTGATAGATCCAGGAGAAGAAAAAAGACTCCTAGCATCAGAATCAGCTAATATTACATGAGGAATTCCAAATCCATTCAATAACTTAGTGTATTTATCGAAGTTACCTTTTCCGCCCACGCTAGTAATTACAACATCATTACTTTCTAAATCCAGACTAGCATCAGCAGATTCTAGATAGTGTGCCATGCCGAGTAGATTTCTATCCGATTCACCTTCTGTCAAAATTATACATCTTCCAAAAAATACCCTACTGTCTATTTGATGTTTGAATCTGCTTCTATTTTCTTCAAACCATGATTTTACTTCGCCTTTCAAAGATTTTATCTTGCTAATGTGGTTAGTTTTTCTAATGTAAACAAGATCTGCCTCACTCTCAAAAAGTTCGTATTGAGATAGTTCTGCAGAATGTGTAATTATAATGAACTGATTCTTGTTTTCAGAATTTTCAATATATCTCATCAAAGCTTTCATCATAGGAGGATGAAGATTGACTGATGGTTCATCTAACATTATCAGAGAATTTTTCATGCCGTAACTTGCTGTAAGCAAATACACAATTTCTGTTAACCCTGCACCAACCTGTCGTAATGGAAATCTTTTTCCTAGTTTTTTGTCATTTATTACGATAGATGGTCTTTTTGGTATTTGAGGATCTGGTTCACCAAACGTTACATGTTGTTGAACAGTTTCATATTCTAAAGATACATCTACACTTAGTTCATCTGCTTTTACTATTTCATTGAACGCTTTTTTTATTTGCTCAAATTTTTCCTTATCTTCAAATCTATTGGACACCATCAAGTGGAAAAGATATTGCGGTAAATTACTTCCATCACTCTGTAATTCATGAGTACGTGCTAAATTCAATGATGCTGCACGAGATGCAAGTTGTCTATCAAAATCATCTCCCTGGCCATGAGTTTTTAGTGCTTCTACTATATCCAATATGTCGTGAGTTGATACTCTTCCAGATGCATGATAAATTCCACGTTTTAGAATCAAACCCAACAACGAACGAAATGCAATTTCTTGCTGTGATTGAATTTGATATCCCATGAATCCAAAAAGGCTTTGTAACAATGATTTACCCTCATCTGACAACTCTACATTATTTGAATAACGTATATTTTCTAATGTAACATATGCATTATTTCTTTCATCAAGTGAGGCAAGTATTTGTGTTTGATCTTCACCATTTGAAATTCGTTCCAATACATTACATAGAAACAAGTCACTTCTCAGCTGGAAACTTCCAAGTTTTGGCAGTCGTTTTCCGGCCATAGGGAATGAACCAGAATACATGTTCCACCCTCCCCAGATACCAATCTTTTCAAAATTTATTTCTAAAAATGGTTCTGAGCCATAACCATGAACTTCTCTTTGCCAAGATAATCTCATGAATATATTATCAAGATTTTTTATTAGAAATTCTCTATTACTGAATTTATAGAATTCTGATGTACGATTAGGTCCGCTCTGATAGAAGCTCAAAAAATCTACAATCTTACTTGTTTCTTGTGGAGAAAGTGTCAGTTTTATTTCTAAGAAGGGATTATTTCCAGTGTGTGATATTTCGGATTCTTCCAATCTCTTCAGATGATCAAATGTATCTATCACCAATTTTATAATCCGCATAATGTTTGATTTACCAGAATTATTAGGCCCTACAAGAACAGTCCTATCTGAAAGATCAATTTCTGTTTCTTCAGAATATGAATAAAGCCCAGAAAACTTCAAACTTCTAATATATACCATAATCACATACCTTTGAAATCACCTTTTGATTAAGGTTAGCTGCAATATCTTTGCAGTAACAATTACAGACCATATACAATTAGGTGGAGAGTAAAGATTCCATTAGATCATAAACAAATGTAAACACTTTTTTGTTGACAATTGTTTACTTTAGCCGAAGTAGAAATTCTCTGAAAAGAGGTAGAGTGAATCCATATTTTCCCCTCTCAGCCCTGTAGACTAAGCCTTTCTCTATTAGCCTCTTTAGTAATTCCATAAGAACACCATGACTAATTTTGGATATTTTTCTAATCTGTTTGATTTCTACCTCACCCATACCTGCCTTGGCCATGGCAACAAGTATTTGTCGTTCTTTTGCAGAAGCTAATTTTACCCTATCTTCAAAGAAACCTGCATCAAGTTCTTTGAGTATTTTTGATCTTATACCTAGAAAGTCCTTCAGGGTGATTAGTTTTTTTCCAACTTGTTCAATTATAAAATAACCATAGAATTGAATGAAATATGGATAGCCTCCAGTTTCTTCTATGATTTTATCAATTAGTTTGTCTTCAAATTGATAAGTTGAACTTTTGAGTGTGTTTATTATTGCTTTTTTAGCTTCTTCAGCTGCAAGATTTTTTACTTGTCTCAGTTCAAACATTCTTTCAGTGTAGGTTTTTGCATCTTTCAGATTTGATGTGATTATTGGCAGACCTCCCAGACATAGGTAATACTTGCAGCCAGTTCTTTGCGCATAAGATATAGCTCCAAGTAAGCTAGCAAGAGGATAAGATTTTTGTTGTTTAGAATCTTTTATTGTATGAAATTCATCATAAAGAAATACAACTCCATTTTTATCAGATTTCTTGAAAGCATTCCAATTCTTAACTAGCATTTCTTTCAGATAATCCTCTAAGAGGTGCTTCTTTTCTTTATAGAACGGTTTGTAAGTAACACCATAAGCACTAAGCTCCTCAGGTTTTATCATATCAAGTATCTTTTTTCCAACTTGTTTGGCCTTCTTAGCAAGCGATACTTCTGTTGCACCTTCGATTATATCTTTGACAATTGCTTCGGCAAATGAATTTTCATCAGAAAATCTATCATTAAACTCTCTTTCTATTGCAATCCAATTTCTTGATTCAGACAATACTTTGAAACGTCGTAAAAGGACAGTCTTTCCAGAACCTCGCAATCCTGATAAAACAGTATTTCTTGGAAGACCTCCTTCATAGGACTTTAAAGATCTCTCAAAAAATTCAATAAATTCTTCCCTTCCTGCCAGATAACGAGGTTCTATCCCATTTCCAGGCATGAATGGATTTGACATTATTTTGAAAGTAAACAATTGTCAACAAAAAAGTGTTTACATTTGTTTATTTGCCATTATTGACACCATCATTTCAGAGTAGACCAACGTGTGACATCTGATACATACTGCTAGTTTATGCACAATGAGAAGTTCAGTTTACTGCCCACGTTATTATAAACAGCGTAGATCTCTACTGCCCAAACTGCCAATAATGCCCCATACCCCCATACCACCCCCCGGATGGTGCGGGGGATAGCCCAGGGTATGCCCTGGGATTTGAGAGCATAGTCAATTTTATGGCATATCAAATTCTATTTCTATAATATATGGCAGTATGAGAAATCTGAAACAACTTGTAAAAGTCAAGTTTAAACCAATTACAGCAGGATACAACATCAGATAACAATTTGGACAAATTTGAATTTGATAAAAAGATTGCAATGTGGAATATCACCTTGGCAATCTTGCTTACCATTGGCGGAGCATTATTTGCTGCAGGCATAGCGTTTCTTACTACTGGTGCAGCAGAAGTTAATCATGGTATAGATCTTAAAGGATCGTCACAAGACAGGGTATTAACTACAGCTTTTAGATTCCTAGACTTAGGAGCGGAAGTATTTGTACTTGGTTTGTTAATCATAACTATAAGCGGAATTACGATCAGCGCATATATACACAAACTAACCATTTCCATTCAACCAGATGTAAACAAATCAGACAATATACAAAACTCCGATAATCCGGATACATTAAAAATAAATCAACATGAAGAGGAACTTAATGCCAAGATTCGTTTAGATATAGAAAATCTAAAGGTGGAACTTGCTAACCTGAAACTGGAGGCTGCTACGATAAAACTTGAACAAACTAAAAATAAAACAGATAAAATAAATCATAAATCTCAAAGAATAGATACAAAGACCAAACGAAATTGATTTTGTAATTACTTTATGCTCTACATCGGATTACTTTCATTTAAGAGTACTTTTCTTGTTATCATCTACAGACAATTCTTCAAGGATGTCTTCCTGTTCAAATCTGATCATTTGTTGACCAATTGCTACTTCAGCATTTTTCTTGAATCTGAACATACGTCTTAATCCATCAGGCCTTACAAGAGACACTTCTGAACCTTTTGTTGCAGCATGATAAATCTTCCAGACTTGTTGGCTAGGCAGGTTGCCATCCATCATACCAAGATCTTCATCTTCTATCCAGAAACCCCTAACTTCACACTCTAGAAATGAAATGTATGCAGTTCTGATAGTTTGGATTTCTTCTGCCATGGATAACATCCTGTGAACATATTGAAAAAGAGTTCTGTATAGTTAGCGGGACATTGTTTGACTAACTATTTCTCCTTGTCAACTGTAGGTACACAATAAAAAATCATCTATATCCTTTTGCTCGAAACAATCTATCTGTATTTGTATACGATTTCATAAATCTGTGACCGCATTCTAAAATGATATTCCCAAATACTATGAATATTCCCGTTATTACGTTAATGAGAAGCATGTATTCTTTATCATACAAACTTTCTACAGTACAATTTAGCAATCGAGTTTTGTTAATAGGTTCAGTAGCAATGCTACTTGATATGCAAAAAGTTGTTGCATTGTCGAACGCAAAAAAATAAACGTTTGCCACCAAAAAGAAGAATGTAGCAATTACAACTATTACCAAACCTATTCCGCTAATTTTTATTATTTTCAAACTATTTCGTTTTTACAACATTTTGAATTAAGGTTATCCATTTGTTTATCTTCTGCAATAGTTATTCCACAATTTTCAGATGGTGTCTTACCATCTAAGTCACATATGTCTTTAATGTAATAAAATCATGTAAAACAACCTAAAAAAATAAGCGAGTTCTGGTGACAGTATGGAGATAATCAAGAAAAAAGTTCCGACATTTCTCTTTGATGGCTTTTACATATTGGCACTCGACAAAAAATGGGCACAAGTACTTGGGGAACCATTAACATTCAAGGCCATGGTTGACAAGATGGGAAAACTTCACTTAGTAAGTACAAATGCCATACCTGAATACGTTACACCAAAGCGCAGAGCTGCAGGGATTAACTAATGGGTTGCATCTGGTGTCTTGTAAAGGAATGGGTCAAGGCAAACCCTGGTACAGTTTTTGTTATGATTTTAATATCATATCAAAAATGTATAGAATTCAATCACGACATATTTCCTAAATCAGTTCTCTCGGACCCAAATTATCCAGTTTTTCTATACATAGTATTTGGTGGTTTGACTGCCAATTTTTTATATCATGTTAAAAAAAACTGGAAGAAATACAGCAAACCAAAATCAGCCATAATACTAAATGATCATAGAAAGTATCAATTCACAAACGATACATTTACGGAATGGTCACATCTTCTTTATGATTTTGTTTCAAGTGCGATTTTTCTAGTATATGTATTTCCGCTTGTTGCTGGTACTGTCTCAGAAGATCTTAGAAAAGTCATGATTTTTGCAGACTTTTATGGACTTTTCATAGCGCCTTTCATAGTAAGCGTGCATTTTGGCCTAAAGAAAAATAAATGTTGAGCAAAAATATAGTTCACAGTGTTTCACTCCAGGACCATCAGTTACTTCTCGAAGTTTTAGCTCAAATTTTTCAAGCCATCGAAAGACGCAGAATTGTATAAAGAAGCATATCAGATAATTGTTCTTTGAAGTCTTTATACTTCATCCACCCATGGCTGATTTTATTTCTCACATTCTGTCCATCTTGACCTAACCAAACATCGAGATGTTTGTAAAAATCCTCATCAATTAATGGCTGTAATTCCCTTATGAGTCCACCCATCAATCTTTGATCAAAACCAGACTCTTGTGAATCATATGTGATTGCACTACCCCCTCGTTTTTTGATTACTGCTCTCATCATTTGTTCTATTCTAGGTACAATCACATGCGAAAAAGCAACATGATCTCCATCAATATAATAGCAAATTGCTTTCTCAATCAGAAGCATATCATCCGATTCAACAGTGGTTGAAGCTTTGAGAAAATCTACAATACCCTTCTTTTCAACTTGTTTACTATCCAGTAAACATTTGATTATTTCTCCAAATATCGATATGCCCACACTAGAATATACAATAAAACTCTTATTCGCATCCAAGACAAGTTTTTTCTCGTCATCTTCAATATGTCGTGATGGGAGAGTATCAGTGAATTCAATTCTTTGAAACAAATTTCCAAGAGGATGTTGTTTAGAAGCATTTTGTGTAGAAGTGTAAACTTGTTGCCAGTTTGGAATGAACATGTTATCATCAAGTGTTATCTGTAGAAGAATATCTGCTACATTTTTTCCTTTTAATTGTTTTTTATACTTGTCTGCTATTTCTCCAGTTTTTATCGTAGCTGAAAACACTTGTACTTCTTTAAACTCTCCAGTTTCTATTGCTTTTTTGACATCAAATTCACACTGTTTGGCGATTCCCTCTACTTTGTCAGTCATTCCTAATTCATAGTATATCTTGGCCACATCTTGCAACCACATAGAATGAACTAAGCTATTACCATCCTGATCTGCTCTTTTTTCTAATAATTGAGCAATAGTAAGTTTTATGGATTTTATCAACTCGTCAGACTTGATCACCTTTGCTAATTCTAATTTTTTCTTGAGGAAGTTTATTTCAGCGTCAAGATTAGATTTCTGTCTAGATTCATTTGCATAACCATCAAGCAAACTCATGGTATTATGTAGAATTTGTAATATATCTTGGTCCTTAGCATATTTTGAATTTAATAAATCACTGGCACATCGTTGTAATAATGTAATGAGAGTACTACAAACACCAATTTTGTGTTTTGCAATCAGGTTCTGTTTTTCTAATATCAAGTATATCTTTTGGAATATAGATTTTGCATCATGTGGTGCAAGCAGATGCAAAGAAAGTGCAAGTTTTTTGGATATTTCAAAAAACTTTTCCATGTCTTGATATTGTCTGAAGTCCAAATCATTTTTTTCTCCATAAATATCAACAGTTTTCATAAAATTTTCAATGGAGGATTTGGCTTCTTCTATATCCTTTTTCTCAACTGTCCATATTGCATAAGCATACCTAGCTTTACGTAATGGATTGAGTGTAGTATTTTTTCTTGACTTATAATATGATATATCCTCTGTTTTCCACTCAGGAAGTGGTTTGTTTGGATTTTGGACACACCATTCCCAAACATGAGATTGTACACTAAAAATAAAAATATTGAGTAATTTTTGTTCTTTTTTCATTTCTTCAAATTTTTGAGAGCTATCTTTTTCATAAAATTTCAATAGGTCGTAAATGATATTTTCTGCTTCAATGGGATAATTTTCTATCAACATATCCTCAAACTGTTTCCAATAATCATCAGGATTGAAAGACATGAGTTTTTACCTCTTAAATGAGAGGAGGTCGGACAAAGCGATTTTTCACGATATTGTTTAACATGACCAAACAAACTACTATGAAAGTAGATTTGTATAACAAATCTGTAAGACTCTCAAATTGTATGAATTCCTGGGCTGTAAATTCCACATCATATTCAAAATTCCAGTTCGGAGGACTTTGGAAGTGTATCTTCCAGGTTCCATTGTCAAATATTAATTCAAATTGGTTATGAGCAAGTAGGTCTCTTATCGCTCTTCCATCCGTTATGTACTTTTTATTGCGGGTAAGAATTGGATCATTTACAGAAAATATAGCTGGAATATTGAAATTGATTGAAGAGTCATGTCGATTTATTTTATCTAGAGTACCTTGTATCAAGTCAATAAACGCATATTCAGTTTCTTGTGTCTTCATAATGTGACTAAAGAAAAATGCAAAGATATGGGATTTATTATTTGGATCAGATTTTATCAAAGAGAAAATGTAATTTGAAATTTCATTAATCTTGATTATTTGTTTTCTGCGAGATGCATCAATGCCAAGTAATTCATACTCAATTATACCTGGATTTCTAACTGTAAAATCTGCTATAGTAATATGCGCCTGATTAAACTGGTTTAGTTGTTTAGAAATTATCGGTTGCCAGTTTAGAATTAGTGCATAAGGTATTTGGACATAGGCATCAGCCACTGATTCATCTAAGAATGGTCTATCACAGTCATGAATTTGTTGTTGTAAAGTGCGTAATTCCTTAGTGGCTTTTTCAAACCCTACATTTGGAACAGCTGTCGCAGCAGAAATTGTGAATTCCAGTATTAGGTCTATTACATCGAATACAACTTTTTTGGCTTCATTAAATGTGATATCAGTGACATTCTTACTCATGTTAGTTATCTAGAGAGTTTCTATAAAAACAGATTTGATTTGTCATCATCTAAAAGTGGAGACCATGTTCTCATATGTAGGTAAAAATTGTGAGAACAGATTTGCATCACAATTATCAAAACTAATGACAGATACATACAGGCCACCATTTATGGCATAATCTTCATTTTGACAGGTAGTGTCTCCTATTTTTTCGGTATACTGTATACGATAAGCTTCTTTGTCTTTTATTGTGGTTTTTGTTTGCGATTGTAATACAATTGGATAACCTGCTACTCCTGCATTATTTATGTAGGTATTTACAGCACTATCAAAGGAACCAGTATTTGGCATTGATTTTATTCCAACCAATACATCTGGTGCATTCATCTTGTTTTTGATTCCTATGCTACCAGAAGGAAAGTTGACGTTGTCAACGACCCAGTTACTCGGATAATCAATAGAAAATCCAAATTGTTTATCAGTATAAGTTATGAAATTTGTAGAAGACAAAGTAATTACAGTTTGTGCTGTAGAAGTCATTATTTCATTTATTCGAGGATCACTACAAACTGACGGATTATCATTAAAACCACATTGTTGTTGAAGCATGGGGATTGTTTGTTTACAATTATTTAATGTAAGGCCTGTTGTACCAGTGCAGTTACCAAGTACATTTTGAAATTGTGAGATAAACCAAGGTTTTGAGTTTTCTTTCTCTTGATTGATTTGTTGTAAATTAGAAGCACTATTTATGAAAATTGGGACTGAAATTACGAGTATTATAATCGGAATCGCAATTGCTGCAATTTTTTTTATATTCATGGTACCAAGGTCCAGCTATAACTTAAGGCTCTTGATAAATTATCAAGACAGTATTTGATGCGTTCGACTGGATGAATCATTTTGTTACAAATTGTGCAGGTTGTAACAATTTCTCTTTTTACGTTAGCGTCAAATGACGCTAACGGCATGCAATTAGCAGAAAAATAAACCAAGGCGCTAGGCCACCATTGGTCATCCCAATTCATGTCTCGACAAAGGTATTTCGAGTTCAAAATACAATATATCTAAACATATCTAATTATATAAGTATATCCATAGATATTATAAGATACATGTCACTAGAAAATACCATGAAATTCCTTCAGACCATAGATGATTCCATCCATTCCAGGCTAGAGAAGCTAGCTAAGAAGCGTGGCATCACAGTCCAGGAATTGATAAGGGCAGTAATCATTCCATCTTGGCTTGAAGTACAGAAAGACTAGATGTTATCATGTGGTTCCACTTCTGTGCAATCGTGCATACTAGTTGAAAAGGGTCCTGAATCCGAACCCTTTCTAAAAGGGATCATATTGTGATCCCTTTCTAACATCCTACCAAATGTTTGGAAGAGGTTGTTACTCTCTTCAAATTATAAAATATTTAATGCATCTAGAATTAACTTCTGAGACATTTGTCTCAGAGGTATACTGAAAGTCACCAGAAGTTACCCTTGAGATAGCCTTCTTAGATACTAGAGTTCTACTTCTGGGACACCTGTCCCACAAGTTGAAAGGGTGACAATCTGTCACTCTTTAGAGTTAGCTCTTCTTGTCACCAGGGTAATAATATTCATTTTTTGTAAAATTGAGAGTCATACCATGTTCCTTCAACCTTGAAACTACCTCATCTTGAATTAATTGAGCTTGAAGAATATCCTCCTGAGTATAATCCGGCCAGAGTTCTTCTGGTTTTTGGTTAAATGTCAAAATCACAGAATGGATTATTGTGGAATATCTTATCAATATCTCATTGATACGGTTGCAAACTCCTACAATTATTCTAAATTCTGCAGATGCAGGATCAAGCATCTTTGATTTTTCATAGTTTTCTATCCAATGTTGAGATTTCACTTTGTAATCTTCCAGAAGAAATCTGAAATTTTCATTAATCATCTGCATATTCTAGAATGTGGACTGGAGTGCCTTTTTGACACTCATGTTTATTGTATTTTCCAAATCTTGATTAGTTAACACAGATCCTGCATTGTGCACATTTACGGTGATATTAGGAGGCTGACCGTATTGTCCTGGAAGACCTCCGAATGGACCTCCTCCTGGATTGTAATTTGAAGAGCCTGATGATACGCCTCCACCATAACCAAGAGCTTGTTTTGCCTGGTTTACATCATGGATTCCAGTGGACTTCATCCATGCGTCTATTTGGTCTTGATGCGATGGTCCATTTCCATAAATTCCAGTTGTTCCGTATGGATTGGCATCGTGTTTTGCAGCATTTGTGAATACTCCATAATCTCCAGTCTGTGCAAAGTGCGCCAATTCTCCTGCAGATATTCCAGCACCTCCAATTCCTGCATATCCTCCAAGTGCTCCTGCTATTACGGAACCTATTCCAGTGTCAGAGCTTAATCCAATGCTGTTCAATACCGGAGCAAGGCCTGAAGTCATGTTGTCCAGGCCAGTGATTGTAGCTTGGGATTGTGCAAGTTGTGATTTTGCAGAATCAATTTGCGATTGTATTGTTTGCACACTTCCAATTGCACTCATAATGTCAGGAAAGTCGCTTGCAGTGAGATTTGGACTGTTTTCAAGATCATATGCATGTGCTGCACTTGCTGCATTGGCCGAAGCTTGAGCATCCTTGAGTTGTTGTTCTAGTGCTGCAATGTTTGATTTTAT
>Ga0070681_10004287_pt1 | contig 13541 bp, 10 predicted proteins | sample KBSC83BmetaG_FD_65650 | JGI IMG/M metagenome (GOLD analysis project Ga0070681, IMG submission 65650) | Corn rhizosphere microbial communities from Kellogg Biological Station, Michigan, USA - KBS C8-3B metaG | ecosystem: Host-associated > Plants > Roots > Rhizosphere | place: USA: Michigan... | reverse complement strand
GTCACCGAGCCCGGAGTCGGCTACCGCTTCGAGATGCCGCGCTGAATGCGCTCGCCGCTCCCCCGCTGGTTCCCCCCGTGGCTCTTCTGGGGAGTCGTGCTCGTGGGGGTCACCGTCGGCATGATCGTCTTTCGCAGCGCGCTGGACCAGGCGCACGTGGCGCTCATCTACCTGCTCGTGGTGCTGGGCGCCAGCGTGAGCGGCGGCCGCGTGGTGGGCATTGTGCTCGCGTGCACCGGCTTTGCTCTCATCGACTACTTCTTCCAGGCGCCGTTCTCCACCTTCACGGTGGGCAAACGGCCCGACTGGCTGGTGCTCGTGGCCTTTCTGGCCACGGCCGTCGTGGCCACGCAGCTGCTGGCCCGGGCGAGTGCCCAGGCCGACGCCGCGCGCCGGCGCGCGGATGAAATCGACCGGCTGTCGTCGCTCGGCGCGGAGACGCTGAGCGTCGGCCGCGCGGAGGATGCACTCACCGCCATCGCCAAGGTGATTCGCGACACGATCGGCGCGGCGATCTGCGAGATCCACGTGCGGCACACGGATCGCGACATGCTCACCCGGGCCGCGAGCGTCGGCGTCACGCCGGCCACGCAGGACGGCGACGTGGGCGCCACGCTCGTGACGTGGGTCGCGCAGCATGGTCGCGCGGCGGCCGTGCGCCAGGACGGCTCCATCTTCCGGGCAAGTGAAGACCCTGGCGCGGGAATGACGCTCGCGGCATCGCTCCCCGATGCGAGAGCGCTGCTGCTCCCGCTCATCGTGCACGAGCGCACCGTGGGAGTGCTCCGGCTTGCCGATGCCAAGGCCATTTCGCTCGACGCCGGGCAGCGCCGCTTTCTCTCGGCGCTCGCGTACTACGCCGCACTGGGTGTGGAGCGCGTGCGGCTGGTGGCGGAAGCGGAACACGCCGAGGCGCTGCGCGAAGCGGACAGCCTCAAGGACGCGCTGCTCGCGTCGGTGTCGCACGACCTGCGCACGCCGCTCACGACGATCAAGGCACTGGCGCACGACATCGCGACCGCGGGCGACGAGCGCGCGGCGACCATCGAGCAGCAGGCGGACCGGCTGAACCGGATGGTGGCCGACCTGCTCTCGCTCTCGCGGCTCAACGCGGGCGCGCTGCCGGTGCGCACGGAGCTCAACGCCGCCGAGGATCTCGTAGGCGCCGCGATCCAGCAGGTGTCGGGCACTCTCAACGGGCGCGAAGTGCTGGCGTCCATCGAGTGGTCGGAACCGGTGCTCGTTGGGCGATTCGACTTCGTGCACTCTCTCAGGATTCTCGTGAATCTCATTGAGAATGCCGTCAAGTACTCGCCGGACAGCGCGCCGGTGGAAATCGCGGTGAAGCGCGCGGGACACGCCCTGCTCATCACCGTCGCCGATCGCGGCGCGGGCATCGCGGCGGCGGAGCAGGCGCGCATCTTCGAGCCGTTCTACCGGATTGCCGGCGTGTCACCGGATGGCGGGAGCGGCGCCGGACTCGGGCTGGCGATAGCGCGCCGCCTGGCCGAAGCGCAGGGCGGCACGGTGACGTATCAGGAGCGGCACGGCGGCGGGAGCGAGTTCACGCTGGAGCTGCCGGCGGTGACGCTGGAAGAGCTGGTGAGCGCAACGGAGTGAATTCGCCTGGCGCAGGCTGGCGAAGGACACGTGATGTGCTCGAGCCGAAGCAGCGGCTGCCCTCCACGCTCGCGGCTATGACGGCCTGATCGAGACGGGAAAACATACCGGTCGCTGGTGCGCATGTCCGGCGCATAACGGGATGAAAGTCTTCGTAACGGATGACCGTCCAGCTCTCGACCGGAGAGGGCGACGTATCCGAACCTGAAGCGCGAAGGGACTTGATTATGTCACTGCAGCCGATCGCAACCGTGGACTTCGTTGACCGCGAAACGGCGGATGACGGCTTTGCCATCGTCCGTGCGTCGAAGGATGTCGTGGCACTCACTATCTCGCTCAGGGCGAACGGCGATATCGAAGTGTTCCTTGGTGCCGCTGATTGCCAGAGCCTGGCTGAGGCCCTCTTCAGCGCGTCCGCTATCGGCCGGACACACCATGAGGTGAAGCAAACCGCAGCGGATGGAATAACCACGCTGAGCTGGTATGCTACGCATCTCATTTTCGAGGCGTGGATCGACGTTGAACTCGAGGCGGATCCGTTGTGTGAGGACCAAGTCGTGTTGTTTCGGGCTCGCGACGAGGGCACCGCACGGGAGTTCGCGACTCGGTACGGCAAGGCGGAACAGGCCAGTTACCGCAACGATCGGGGCCAAGTCGTTGAATGGAAGTTCGCTCGCTGCGAAGCGGTCGAAGAAGCTGGACCTAAGCCGGACAACTGGGGCTGGGAGGTCGCGTCAAGATTCTTCCGACCATCCGATGCGAAGACCGCACAACAAGCGGAAGAAGGACGGACCCAGCGCGAGCAATAGGAAGGGAATTGCGGACGTTCATTGACCTACAATGTCCGAGACCTCCGCGCCGCAACTCGTCATTGACCGCTGGCTCGAGTCCGCCAGGTTGCCGGCCGCGAGCACCACGCGACCAGTCGGGCACGGTAGTAGCATGCGGGCCGCACATGCGTTCGTCTGCACTCTTTACCTTCGCCGCCGGAACGATGTGGCGCTATCCACAGAGCAACGGTAATCGTCGAGCCAGAGGTCGGATACATTCAGCTCTTTCTTGCGAACCGAAGTGACAATGCCTACGCCATGCGACATTTGACTGGCACGTGCCCTCCGCATTCCTACGAGCGCGCCTCGGTTCGCTCCGGCGGTTCGGCGACTCCTGAACCTACAGGTGAAACGCGAACCGCCTGTCGCCGCAGCGTGAGGAACGCCGCATTTACGACAAGTGCCTGCATGAGTAGCCGTACCCCGATCATGGCAAACCCAAGCCATGCATGGGATGGCCACAAGTGGCTGGGGATTCTCGCAACGCGAGTGACCGCAACGACGCTGGCCACCAGAACGTAGAGGGCGAACGCTCCGGCCGGCCACCAAACCCACCTGGAGCGCGGGCGCAGGAGCACGGCAAGCACCAGCGCCACAGTGACTGGAATCCATCCAGCCAACAGGAGTGTGCGCGGCGGAAGCGGATGGTTCGACGCGCGAAGAAGATGCGAGACGTAGTACGCCACTGCACCCTGGATGGCCGCGTACACCACTTCTGCCCACCGGGCAAGGCGATACGGTTTCATGGCACCTGCTCGCGTTCAGGATCGTGTGGTCGGCTGACTCACGGCTCTCATGCCGGCGCGACTCTCGAGATCCCTGGTGACGGCCACCGATGCCACCAGGGCAGGCGCCCGCCGACGAACCGAGGCCGGAGTCGATGACGGATCGTCGCACGGTTCTGCTTGCCCGGCAAGTTCAATTCGCACGACCCACCGTCTCGGAAGTACAGCATGATTGGATCCGAACATCACACATTGCCCATTCCCATCGTGGCGTAGCACGTGGATTCCAGACCTGCGCTATCAACGTGGGCAATCTGGAAGTCCCACGAGTTGACTCGCTGAAAGTCGGGCGAGAAGGTATCGATGCGGTCGTATCGCCGATGAAACCGGTTCGAATTGCTCCCACATTACGGAATCGGACCAAATGTGTTGAGCGCCGTCCAGAGTATTGTGGTGCTCAACGACGTACCAGCCGGGATTCACAGTTCCGCCGAATCGACGCACCTACGCACCGTCGCAAAAGAAACCAAGCAGATCAGCGATCTCTTGCGGCATCGTTTCTCCTTCCGGCCACAGGTCTCGCATCTCCCGCACGATCGGGTGCAGGAACTCCAGCAATTGCCCGGTCTCGTCGCCCTGGCCCCCTTGCAACAGGGAGGCAAAGAGTCGAGAAAAATCGACCAGCATGCGCTCATACACCAAGCGATCCTGTGGATTGCTTGGCCACTGCAGCGGAAGAGCAAATGCGAAATCCTCGCCGGGGGATGAAGACTGGTCCATCTAACTCATTTCATGAAGGAGTTGGTCTCATGAACAAAGCGACCCGGCTCCATGATTGGTCCGTGGTCCACGGTCGCGTCCATCACCGCTACCTGTCGCCACGAAAAAGGCGGCCCATCCCGGGACCGCCTGCTGCGCTTCTTTCGCCTCTCTCAGTTCTTGTGCCGGAACACGATCCGTCCGCGCGTCAGGTCGTAGGGCGACACCTCAATGCGCACCCGATCGCCGGCCAGCACGCGAATCCGGAATCGGCGCATGTTGCCACCGAGCGTCGTGAGGACGGTATGGGTCTCGTTCACCGCCACGCGGAACGTGGCGTTGGGGAGGACCTCGGTGACCGTCCCTTCGAGCTCTATCGCATCCTGTTTCGACATGTCAGACCAGGCGCGCCACGAGCATCGCGACGCTCAACTTGCGCGCCGCTGTGCACGCGCCACGCGCTGCCGGGCTGCACCGGCCTTGCGCTGCCGCGCCTCGCTGGGCTTCTCGTAATACCGCTTCCGGCGAAGATCCTTGAGCACGCCCGCGCGAATCACCTTGCGCTGAAACTGCTTGAGTGCCACGTCCAGACGATCGTTTTCACCGAGTACGATTTCGACCACAACACATCCCGCGCTGAAGACACGAAGCACAAAGACAGACCACGGTTCACGCCACGGTCCATCAATCGAAGACCGGACGACGGGCAACTCCCCCCTATCCTCCGGTAATCATGAAACCTAGCTTACGGCGGGGAGGGGTGCAACGGGAGGCATTCCGCCACCCCCCCACCCTTCCCTTGGGAATGGGCAATCGGGAATGGGGAATGATCCACACCCCGCCGCCCCACCCTTGGGAATCGGCAATCGGGAATGGGGAATCGTGGGAATGGGGAAACGGGGTGGGGCGGCGGTGAAAAAAGGCGGTAGGGTGCGGTGTGGGGAGGTCTTCCTCCCCGATTCCCCATTCCCGATTGCCGATTCCCAAGGGTGGGGCGGCGAGTCGGTGGAAGATTCCCAAGGGCGGTGCGGTGGTGCGAGGTGAATTCCCGTTTGCCCATTCCCGATCTTCACCCCCCTCACCAAACTTCCAACATGAAAACCGGTCGCCTCCTCGCCCTCGTCATCGTCGTCGCGCTCGTTGGCTTTCTCCTCTGGTCCACGCTGAGCGCGCAGAAAGTCCGCTGCAACGCCTGCGTCGCCTACCAGGGACAGCACAACTGTGCCTCCGCCTCGGCCGCCAGTCGTGCCGAAGCCACCCGCTCCGCGCAGGCCACGGCGTGCGGGCCGGTCGCCCGCGGCATGGACGAGTCCATTGCCTGCAGCAACCGCCCCCCCGTGAGCCTCACGTGCACCACCGATAGCTGAGCGACCCCGCCCGCTGCCGCTCAGCCACCACCAGCCACCACCAGCCACCGACCACCAGTTACCGACCAGCGACCAGCGACCGTCACTCACTCACATACGTATACGTCGGCAGATCACAGTTCGCCCACACCACCTTCACGTACCCCTTGGTGCTGCCGGAGAATGTCGCGTGCGCTTCGCCGCCCGTGAACGACGTCGTCTTGGTGGCGCAGCCCTGCGCGTCGTACTGGAGCGGGACGGTCGTCTCCATGGTCATCGTGAAGGCGTCCAACCCGTCATTCACCGAAATGGGGCCGGACACGCTCAGCGAGCCAAGCGGCAGTTCGGCGCCCATGAACACCGCGCTCCCCGCCTGCGGCGTGAACACGCTCGTCCAGCCGGTGGTGATGTCCAGCGCGGGCACGCCGCTCACGCTCACGGTGCTGTGCATCTGATAATTCTGTGACAGCCCGTTGTCGGCCGGCGTCGTGGTCCACACCCCGCCGCGCGACGTGTTCAGCAGCTCCGTGCCATCGGACGCCGAGAAGTCGATCGTGAAGTCCGTGGCCGTGCCGTTGGACGCGACGCTGGAGTCCGATGGCGACGGATCCGAGAGCGCGATCGTCCCCGTGATCTTGAGGATGTCCCCCGTCTGGTCCGTCGCCTGACAGTCCGGCAGCGAAAACGTGAGCGTCGCCTGGTCCGGCACACCGTCGTGATCGCCGTCCGCGGGCGACGCCGGCGAGAACGACGGGCACGATGATGGTGCCGCGGTGCCGAGCACGCGCGCGAGACTCAGCAGCGGCGCACCGGGCAGCGCATCCCGCACCCGCCGCACCGCTTCGCTCGGATGCGACACCTCGAACACCGTCATCAGGCTTGCGGAGCCCTCGACTTCGGTCGCGATGCCGTCGCCAATCACGCTGAGCTGATCCTGCGTGATCCCGGAACCGCCGGGATTCGTGGAATCGGAGCCGCACGCCATCATCAGCAGTGCAACGCCGCTGACGACGCTGGCGCGTGCCAGCGCCGCCCAGGGGGAAGTGACCCGCATCGGACACTCTCCAGAGTGTGAGGAGGAACTACTTCGTTCGGGTTTTCAGCGTGGAGACGTACGGGCGCTCGTCGTGTCCGACGTACAGTTGCCGGGGACGCGCGATCTTCTGTTCCTTGTCGAGCAGCATCTCTTCCCACTGCGCCAGCCACCCCGCCGTGCGCGCCACCGCGAACAGGACGGTAAAGAAATCGGTGGGGAACTTCATGGAGCGATAGATCAGCCCCGTGTAGAAATCCACGTTCGGATACAGCTTGCGCGAGACGAAGTAGTCATCCTTGAGCGCGATCCGTTCGAGTTCGAGCGCGATCTCGAGGTCCTTGTCCATGCCCACTTCCTTGAACACATCATCGGCAAGCTGCTTCACGATGCGCGCCCTGGGATCGTAGCTCTTGTACACGCGGTGGCCGAAACCCATGAGGCGCTGTCCCTCCTTCCCGCTCTTCACGCCCTCGATGAACGCGGGCACGTTCTTCACGCTGCCAATCTGCTGGATCATGCGCAGCACGGCCTCGTTCGCCCCGCCATGCAGCGGGCCGTAGAGCGCCGCGATGCCCGCGGCGACGGCCGAGAACGGATCGGCGTGCGCCGATCCCACCGTGCGCACCGCGGTCGTCGAGCAGTTCTGCTCGTGGTCCGCGTGCAGAATGAAGAGCACCTCCGTGGCCCGCGTGAACACCGGCTTCGACTCGTAGCGCGGCTCCGCCATGCGCGCCACCATGGAGAGGAAGTTCTCCACGTACGACAGGTTGTTGTCGGGATAGACAAAGGGCATTCCCTTCCCGTGCCGGTAGATGAACGCGGCGAGCGTGGGGAGCTTCGCGAGCAGCCGGATGATGGACAGGTCGCGCTGCTCGGGATCGTGAATGTCCTTGGCGTTCGGATAGAAACTCGACAGCGCCGCGACCGTGCTGCAGAGCATCGACATGGGATGCGCGTCGTAGCGGAATCCCTGCAGGAAGTTCTTGATGTTCTCGTGCACGTACGTGTGAAACGTGATGTCGTGCACCCACCGGTCATACTGCTGCTGGCTTGGCAGCTCGCCATTGCGCAGCAGCCATGCCACCTCGAGGAACGAGGCGCGGTCCGCGAGCTGCTCGATGGGGTAGCCGCGATAGCGGAGAATCCCCTTCTCACCGTCAATGAAGGTGATGGTGCTGCGGCACGCGGCCGTGTTGAGAAACGCCGGGTCGTAGCTCAGCAACCCGAAATCCTGGTCGCTGGTTTTCACCTGGCGGAAGTCCATGGCGCGCACGGCGCCGTCCGTCACCGGCATCGCGTACTGCCGGCCCGTGCGCGAGTCCGTAACCTCCAGGCCGCCGGTGGCCGACAGCTGCTCCTTCGCGATCTCCGTTGCGTTGCTCATGCGTCGCCTCTCCACGATTGCCGTTCCACCACGCGGTGCGTTCCTGCGAACGAGTGAAAGCTATCGCGTTCCGCGCCTGATTGAAGGGCAGCGCCATTGCCTTCCACCGCGACCGCGCAAAGATTGACTCCCATGCGAATTCCTCATTTCTCCCGGGCCGCGCTCCCCTCCCTCACCGCGGTCACCTGCGCCGCCCTCGTGGCGCTCTCCGCAGCGGGCGCCGCCGCCCAGTCCAATGGCGAGCGCATCGCGAACGACCGCTATACCCGCTCCCACGACTACGACCTGGTGCACCAGCGCATCGCCATCGGCGACTTCAACTGGGACTCCACGTCCTTCACGGGGCAGGTCGCTACTACCCTCGTATCGCTGCGTCCCGCCCTGGATTCTGTCGTCCTGGATGCCGGCGCACTGCTGCGCGTCACCCGCGCTCGCGACGCGCGGGGCACCGCGCTCGCCATGGCGCGCCACGGTGATTCGCTCGTGGTCAGGCTTCCCCACCCCGTCGCCTTCCGCGACACGGTGCGCTTCACCCTCGACTATCGCGGCAAGGTGGTGAACGGACAGGGCCTCACCTTCATCGAGCCCGAGGGGCGGCCGCACCGGCCCCAGCAGATCTGGAGCCAGGGGGAGGATCACGACAACCACTTCTGGTTTCCCACGTACGACTTCCCCAACGACAAGATGACCTGGGAGCTCTCCGCCACGGTGCCTCGGCAGTACACCGTGGTCTCCAACGGGCGCAAGCTCTCCGATCACGCGAACCGGGACGGCACGCACACCGTCCGCTGGTCGCAGGCGGAGCCGGCCTCCACCTATCTCGTGTCGCTCATCGTGGCGCCCCTCGCGGAGTTGCACGACAGTTGGCACGGCATTCCGGTGGATTACTACGTGTATCACGACGACAGCACCAAGGCCCGCCGGCTCTTCACCGAGACGACGAACATGATCGACGTCTATTCGCGTCTCACGGGCGTGAAGTATCCCTGGGCCAAGTACGCCCAGACCACCGTCGCGGATTTCTTTGGTGGCATGGAGAACGTGAGCGCCACGACGCTCGTGGACTGGCTCCCAGACGGCCACGCCTATCAGGATCGGCCGTGGTACAGCTACATCCTCATCCCGCACGAGCTCGCCCACCAGTGGTTCGGCGACTACACCACCACGGAGAACTGGGCGAACACCTGGCTCAACGAAGGATTCGCCGAGTTCATGCCCGGCGCCTACTGGAACGCCACGCTGGGCCGTAACGCCGGCGATGACTACTACCTCGACGAGTACCAGCAGTTCATGAGCATCGACGGCCGGCACCGGATGCCGCTCGCCTCGCTTGGCTCAGACAACATCTATCCCAAGGGCGCGCTCGTGCTGCGCATGCTGGAGCGCTATCTGGGCGAGCAGCCCTTCTGGGCGTCCATGCACACGTACCTCGAACGGCACCAGATGAGCAACGCCACGTCGGACGATCTGCGGCAGGCCGTCCTCGACGCCACCGGCCAGAATCTCGACTGGTTCTGGGACGAGTGGGTATACCAGTCCGGCTATCCCGAGTTCGATGTCAGCGCCGAGTACGATTCTTCGGCGCGCGTGCTCACGCTGGCTGTCAAACAGACGCAGGTGGACACGGCCACGGCGGACAGCACCGGGTTGCGCTTCGCCACGCCCACGATCTTCCGCATGCCCGTCACGATCCGGGTGGGGACGGCGGGCGGCGACGTCATCCAGCACGCCCAGCTCGACGCGCGCGAGCAGACCATCCGGATCGCGGGCCTCTCCGGTCCGCCCACGATGGTCATCTTCGACAACGGCAACACGATTCTCAAGAAACTGAACTTCCCACAGCCCACGAGCTGGCTCGCCACCCAGCTGCGGACCGATCCCGATCTCTGGGACCGCTCCTGGGTCATCACGGCGCTGCGCGCGCGTGCGGGCGGGGGAGACGCGCAAGCCGTCGCGGCGCTCAGCGACGCGGCGACACACGCGGACTACTATCTCACGCGCGCCGAAGCCGTGGACGCGCTCGCGCATGTCTCCGCGCCGCAGGCCCTGCCCGCTCTCGAGGCGGCGCTGCGCGACACGTCCTCCGCGGTGCGCCGCGCGGCAGTGACGGCGCTCGCCACGGTTGGCGGCGATCGCGCCACGGAGCTGGCGCGCGCCGCGTGGGCGCACGATTCCAGCTACGAGGTACGGGCGGCGGCGCTGGCCACGGTGGCCCGTCTCGACTCGGCGGGGCGGAGCACGCTGCTCGCTGCGGGGCTCACGACGCCGTCCTATCTCGATGTGATCCAGAACGCGGCGCTCGCCGGCATCGCGCGCGCGGCCGACACCACGCTCATTCCCCGCGTGACGGCGCTGCTCGCCACCACGCCCCGCGCCGCCATGACACTGGCGACCCTTGCCTCGCACAACAACGCCAGCGCGCTGGACGCGCTGAGCCAGCACCTGAACGACGACCACGCATACGTGCGCGGCTGGGTGGTGAACGCGCTCGGGCGTGTGACGCCCGCGATCGTCGAACCGCGTCTCAAGGCGCTGAGCGACTCACTGCGCTATGCGGATACGCGCTCGCAGGTCGCGTCGGTGCTCAAGCGTCTGTCGCAGGGAACGACGGTGCAGTAGCCGAGGGCGCGGCCGGCGCGGCCGGCGCGTCTGGTGCCGATGGCGCGGCCGGCGCGGCCGGCGCGAGCAGACGGTGCAGGCGGCGCGCGTCGCGATAGGGAAAGACATCCGCGATCTCGCCGGCGCGCTGCCGCATCTGCATGCGCGTCCAGTATTGTACAGTGAGCAGGTCGCCGTGGCGCGCGCGAAATACTTCACCCAGCCGCCCCGCCGGGACCAGAAACGCAGCGAACTCCTCGGGAAAGATGTCGTGCTCGCCCACGCCGAACCACGGTTCGGGCGAGAGCTCGTCCACCGGATTCTCCGCCTGCGGCAACCGGCGAACCGTGCAGTCGGTGAGCAGGCACAGTTCGTCGTAATCGTAGAAGATCACGCGACCATGCCGGCTCACGCCGAAATTCTTGAGCAGCATGTCGCCCGTGAAAATGTTCGCGCCGGCCAGCTCCTTGATCGCCAGTCCGTAGTCGAGAATGGCTTCCTCCGCCGGCTCTCCCTCCGCCTGCTGGAGATAGACGTTGAGCGGCGTCACGCGGCGCTCCGTGTAGAGGTGCCGCACGATCACGTGCTCCCCCTCCACCCGTACGGCGCTGGGCGCGACCTCCACCAGATACGCCAGCAACTCGTCGGGAAAGCAGCGCCGCGGCAACTGGAGATGCTCGAACTCCTGCGCGTCCGCCAGCCGGCCCACGCGGTCGTGAATGAACACGAGGCGATAGTGCTCCATCACCTCGCGGCGCGTCGTGCGTTTGGGGTGGCCGAAGGTGTCCTTGATGATCTTGAAGACCACGTTCAGCGAGGGCAGCGTGAACACGCTCATCACCAGCCCCTGCTCTCCCGGCGCAAAGCCGAAGCGTGCGCCCTCCCGCGCAAGATGCTTCACGAGCGTGCGGTAGAGCTCCGTCTTCCCGTGCTTCGTGTAGCCAATGGCGTTGTACAGTTCGTCCACCCGCTTGAGCGGCATGAGCGTCGCGAGGAATTCCACCGTCGCGCGCGGACACTGGACGTCGGCCAGGAAATACGACCAGCTGAAGCCGAAGACGATGCTCACCTCGTTCGACGAAAGCAGGACGGCATCCACGCGAATGCCGCGCTCGTCGTTGAGCAGCGGCAGCATCAACGGCAGCATCCGGTTGCCGCGGAAGAGGCGGCCCACGAGGTACGCCGCCTTGTTGCGCACGAAGGGACAGGCGAGCATCTCGATGCCGTCGAAGGCGTCCGTCCCCCATGCCTGGCGCGTTTCCGCGTCGATCCGTTCCGCCACCGCCGCGCAGTCGCCGTCCAGGTCCGCCCACGGCGTGCTCCAGGCGCAGCTGGTGAGCACCCGGCAGACGAGCTCCGCCGTGCTCCGCCCGCGGGGATACGTGCGCCAGGCGCGCGACTCGCTCTCGTCATCGTCCTCCGGATTGGTGTCCGACAGGACGTATTCCACGCGTTCGTTCACGCCCACCGTGGCGAAGATGCGTCGCGTGACGGAGTTGAAGAAGGTCTCCGCCAGCTCGTAATCCTCGCGGTCCACGATGAGCGCGGAATGCATCCAGCGGATCTCCTGCCAGGTCGGGACATCGGTCGCGTCGGCGCCCAGCATGCCGCGCACGCGCTGCAGCGCCGGCTGCAGATGCGCCGTGTAGCAGGCCAGTCGTTCGCGCGAGTCATCGAGAATGCCGTGCCAGTCGCGGCACTCGAAGCGTCCCTTCCCGCGGCGCGTGATGGCGCGGAATTCGGCGTGATACGCATCGAACGCATCGTAAATGGCGCGTGCCACGCGCTCGGTGCCGCCGTTGCCGTTCATCTCCGTCCGGGTAACTTTGAGAGACGTACCACGACGCCCAGCGACACACCTCGACTCCATTGGATCATCGCCATGACGACCTCCACCATGCCCGAATACAGGAACCTCACCCCACCCACAGGGGGCGAAACGATCACCATGAAGGACGGTGTGCTCCAGGTGCCGGCGGAGCCGATCATCCCGTTCATCGAGGGCGACGGCATTGGTCCGGACATCTGGCGTGCCGCACAATTGGTGTTTGATGCCGCGGTGCGCAAGTCATACGGCGGTGCACGCCGCATCGTGTGGTTCGAGGTGCTCGCGGGGGAAAAGGCGAAGAACACGCTCAACAGCTGGCTCCCGGATGACACACTCACCGCTATCAGACACCACCTCGTCGCCATCAAGGGGCCGCTGACGACTCCCGTGGGCGGCGGCTTTCGCTCGCTCAACGTAACACTGCGCCAGCAGCTCGATCTCTACGCCTGCGTCCGACCCGTGCGCTGGTTCACCGGCGTGCCGAGCCCCGTGAAAGAGCCGCAGCACGTGAACATGATCATCTTCCGCGAGAACACCGAAGACATTTACGCCGGCATCGAGTACAAGGCTCAGAGCCCCGAGGCGCGCAAGCTCATCGACTTTCTGCAGCGCGAGCTGGGCGTGCACAACATCCGCTTTCCGGAGACGAGCGGCATCGGCATCAAGCCGATTTCCGAGGAAGGCACCAAGCGGCTCGTGGCTGCGGCGATCGACTACGCCATCGCGCAGCACTGCCCCAGCGTGACGCTGGTGCACAAGGGCAACATCATGAAGTACACCGAGGGCGCCTTCCGCGACTGGGGCTACGAGCTGGCGCGCGAGGCGTACGGCGCGACCGAGCTGGATGGCGGCCCCTGGCTCAAGCTCCCCGGCGGCACGGTGATCAAGGACGTGATCGCGGACAACTTTCTGCAGCAGATTCTGCTCCGCCCCGCGGAGTACAGTGTGATCGCCACGCCCAATCTCAACGGCGACTACATCTCCGACGCGCTCGCCGCGCAGGTCGGCGGCATCGGCATCGCGCCCGGCGCCAACATCAACTACCGCACCGGTCACGCCATCTTCGAGGCGACGCACGGCACCGCGCCACGCTACGCGGGGCAGGACAAGGTGAATCCCGGTTCGCTCATCCTGAGTGGCGAGATGATGTTCCGCTACATGGGCTGGGGCGAGGCGGCCGACCTCGTCGTGGCCTCGCTGGAAAAGACCATCGCGCAGAAGCGAGTCACCTATGATTTCGAACGCGCCATGACCGGCGCGACGCTGCTCAAAACGAGCGAATTTGCCGAGGCGATGAAGGGGAACATGCGGTAGCTGGTAGCTGGTGGCTGGTAAAGGCAACGGGGCAGCCCATAGGGCTGCCCCGTTGCATTCCTTTACCAGCTACCAGCTACCAGCTACCAATCACCGTCCCT
>Ga0070681_10004283_pt1 | contig 13547 bp, 11 predicted proteins | sample KBSC83BmetaG_FD_65650 | JGI IMG/M metagenome (GOLD analysis project Ga0070681, IMG submission 65650) | Corn rhizosphere microbial communities from Kellogg Biological Station, Michigan, USA - KBS C8-3B metaG | ecosystem: Host-associated > Plants > Roots > Rhizosphere | place: USA: Michigan... | reverse complement strand
GGCGAACACGCAATTGCGTCGCTGGATCGGAACGTCCCGGATATCGTGCTCGCCGACGTCGGGATGCCGGGACGCAGCGGCTATGAGATCTCCCGCTACATCAAGAATTCACCGCCGCTGGCACACATTCCGGTGCTGCTGCTCACAGGGGCATTTGAACCCGTTGATCAGACCAAGGCGCTCGAGGCTGGCTGCGACGGCATCCTGATCAAACCGTTCGAGCCGCAGTTCGTCATCAACCGCGTGAAAGAACTTCTGCGGAAGCCGAAGGCAGGTACGAAGGAGGCGGAGGTCGAAGAGTATTTCGAGGAGCTCGACAAAGCGTTCGCCAACCTGAGTGCCTCTCAGTTGCCGGCTGTTCTCACGGAACCGCATGTCGAGTCGACGCTGGCGGCAGCGGCTGACTTGTCCATTGCACACGATGAACCGGTGTCTCACGGCTCACTCGAGCCCGAATTCTCGACCGAACTTCCTGTGATCGCCGTACCCGAGAGCGTCGATTCCGGGGCGCCGGACCCCGCGCCAATTGTGCCGATTGCAGCAGAACTCCCGAAAGTCGCGCCGGTCGTGGCAGTACCGCCTGCGCCGGCCGCGCCGACACTTGCGCCTGCCGCACCGCGCCCGTCTCTGGCCGAAGCGTTTGCAGCGCTCCTCGCCGCGGAGCGTTCCGGCAATGGGACCGCGACGCTGCAGCCTGCGCTCGCACCAAGGGCCAAACCGATTCCCGTCGACGCCATCGTTGAACAGGTCACCCGGCGAGTGATCGAGCAGATGACCGATTCGGTCGTTCGCGAAACCGTCTCTGATATCGTGTCGGCCACGGCGGAACGGCTCGTGCGGGAAGAGATCGATCGGATCAAAAGCAATATCAAATAAAATTATTGGATGCCCGCTTCGCTGACGGACCTGCTGCACCTCGATCTCGCGCGCCTGCATCTTCCCGATAAACCGGCCCTCGAAGGCCTTGAAGCGAAATGGATGCGTCGCTGGGAGGAGGACGGCGTCTATCGATTCGACGGCACCCGCCCGCGCGACGAGGTGTATTCGATCGACACCCCGCCGCCGACCGTCAGCGGATCGCTGCACGTCGGTCACGTCTTTTCATTCACGCACACCGATCTGATTGCGCGGTTTCAGCGGATGCGCGGCAAGGCGGTGTTCTATCCGATGGGATGGGACGACAACGGGCTGCCCACCGAGCGCCGCGTGCAGAACTACTACGGCGTTCGCTGCGATCCGTCGCTGCCGTACGATCCCGCGTTCGCTCCGCCTAACGAGCCGCCTAAACCACCCCTCTCGATCTCGCGGCCGAACTTCATCGAGCTGTGCAATCGACTGACGGTCGAGGACGAGAAAGCGTTCGAGAGACTCTGGCGATATCTGGGGCTGTCCGTCGACTGGTCGATGACCTACGCGACGATCGGCCGTCGCGCGCAACACGTCTCGCAGCTTGCCTTTCTGAGGTTGCTCCGTCGTGGCCTGGCCTATCAGGTCGAAGCCCCCACGCTGTGGGATGTAGATTTCAGGACCGCTGTCGCGCAGGCCGAGCTCGAAGATCGCGAGCTGACCGGCGCGTATCATCGCATCCGGTTCGGACAATCGACGGGCGGCGCGGTCGAGATTGAGACGACGCGTCCGGAATTGATTGCCGCCTGCGTCGCGCTCGTCGCACATCCCGACGATGATCGGTACAAGCCGCTGTTCGGTCATGAGGTGATAACGCCGCTCTTCGGTGTGCGTGTGCCGGTCAAAGCCCACGCGCTCGCCGATCCCGCCAAAGGCAGCGGCATCGCCATGATTTGTACTTTCGGCGATATCACTGACGTCACCTGGTGGCGTGAGCTGCACCTGCCTGTGCGCGCGATCGTGCAGCCCGACGGCACGCTCGGACCGATTCAGTGGGGGAGCCGCGGCTGGGAATCCGTCGATCCGGAGCGCGCGCAGCGGTTCTACGAGCCGCTCACTCGATTGCCGGCAGCAAAGGCTCGCGCGAAAATCGTCGAGCAGCTGAGGGAGTCAGGCGATCTCGTCGGCGAGCCGCGTCCGATTACCCACGCGGTGAAGTTCTATGAAAAAGGCGATCGTCCACTCGAGATCGTGACGAGCCGCCAGTGGTTCATCAAGACCGTCGAATTCCGCGACGAACTCCTCGCCCGCGGCCGCGAACTTCGATGGCATCCGGCCTACATGCAGGCGCGCTTCGAAAACTGGACGAACGGGCTGAACGGTGATTGGTGCATCAGCCGGCAGCGTTTTTTCGGCGTCGCCTTCCCCGTGTGGTATCCGATTGCGAAAGACGGCCGCGTCGAGTACGACCGTCCGATTGCGGCCGCCGACGACCGCTTGCCAATCGATCCATCCACCGATGTGCCGCCGGGTTACACAGCCGAGCAGCGCGGCCAGCCAGGCGGATTTTTCGGCGACCCCGACGTGATGGATACCTGGGCGACGTCATCGCTGACGCCGCAAATCGTGTGCGGGTGGCCCGACAACCCGGAGCTCTTCGCGCGGACATTTCCGATGGATCTCCGTCCGCAGGCACACGACATCATTCGGACGTGGCTCTTCGACACCGTGCTTCGGGCGCTGCTCGAGCACAATTCGTTGCCGTGGAAAAACGCCGCGCTCTCGGGATGGATCCTCGATCCGGACCGCAAGAAGATGTCGAAGTCCAAAGGCAATGTGGTGACGCCGATGGCGCTCCTCGAAGAGCATGGGTCCGACGGGGTCCGCTACTGGGCCGCCAGCGGGCGACCAGGCGCGGACACCGCGTTCGATACGAACCAGATGCGGGTGGGCCGGCGCCTGGCGATCAAAATCCTGAACGCCTCCAAATTCGCGCTCGCGTCTCCCGAACCGCAGGGACCGATTACCGCCGCGGTCGACCGCGCGTTGCTGCAGAAATTGGCGGCCCTCGTGGACGACGCCTCCCGCGATCTCGAAGGGTACGACTACGCGAGGGCGTTGCAGCGGACCGAAGAATTCTTCTGGCGGTTCTGCGACGACTATCTCGAGCTTGTGAAGGGACGTCGATACGGCGAACAGGGACCTGAAGGGGCCGCATCCGCGAATTCGGCGCTGGCCGCGGCGCTTTCCGTGTTGCTCCGGCTGTTTGCGCCGTTCCTGCCCTTTGTCACCGAAGAGGTCTGGTCGTGGTGGCGCCCGGGCTCGGTCCATCGGGCTCCCTGGCCGACACGTGCGGAAATTGAATCGCTGATGCCGGCGCGGGCGGATGCGGAGAAGCTTGCGGATCAGCACACCTACGAATGGGCCATTGATGTCCTGTCCGAGATCCGCCGTCAGCGTTCCGAAGTGAAGCAGCCGCTGCGCGTTCCGATCACGCGGGTCACGGTCACGGCCGAGCCTGAACTCATCGCGCTGACGCCGCAGGTCGAAGGCGACCTCAAGGCAGCCGTGCGCGTCCAGCAGTTCGAATGGCACGCCGGCGCACCGCGCGCGTTCATCGTGGCCGGATACGATGCGCCCCCTTCTCTCTGATCAGTATCGCGACATCGTTCGTCGCGCGCTCGCCGAAGATCTCGGTTCGGGAGACGTCACCACGAATGCGACCGTTCGTCCGGATCAGCGCGCGCGTGGCCTGTTTCTGGCGAAGGCCGACTGCGTGCTCGCCGGCCTGGACGTGGCTGTCGAGGCGTTTCGTCAGCTCGAACCCGACGTGCACGCGGCGTTTCGAAAGGCCGACGGCGACGGCGTGACGACTGGCGAAACCTTTGGCGAAGTGACCGGTGCGGCGCGGACGCTCCTGATCGGGGAGCGAACTGCGTTGAACTTCCTTCAGCGCCTTTCCGGGATTGCCACCATGACACGCCGGTTCGTCGATGCTGCGGCCGGGCGCATCACGATCCTCGACACGAGAAAAACGACACCGACGCTGCGGGCGCTCGAAAAGTATGCGGTCGCCGCTGGTGGCGCAACCAACCATCGGATTGGCCTGTTCGACGGTGTGCTCATCAAAGACAATCACATCAGCCTCGCGGGCAGCGTGTCGCGCGCAGTCGCTCTGGTCCGAGAGACGCGCCCCGACTTGCGCATCGAGGTCGAAGCACAAACGCTCGACGAGGTCGACGCGGCGGTCAACGCGCAGGCAGACGTCATCCTGGTCGACAACATGTCCATTGACGAGATCCGCCAGGCGGTCAGCCGCGTGCAAGGACAGGCCAAAATTGAAATTTCCGGCGGCGTCACGCTCGATCGGATTCCCCTGCTCGCGACCACCGGCGCCGATTTCGTATCCGTCGGCGGGCTGACGCACTCGGCGCCGGCGGCCGACATCAGCTTCGAGATCGAACCGCTCTAACGTTGATGGCCACACAGCCCGAACGCTTGCCACCCGAATTTGCGGAGGCGTTTTCTCGAGTCAACCTTCGGCGTCTCGGCCGGCCCACGTTGTTCTTTCCCACAATCGGATCGACGAACGACATCGCCTCGACGCTGGCGACCAACGGCGATCACGAAGGTGCCGTCGTCATCGCCGAGACGCAGACCGCCGGACGAGGCCGTCGCGGACGCGTCTGGTTTTCGCCGCCCGGTGCGGGCCTGTATGTGTCGGTCGTGCTGGTGCCGGCGCGGGCGGATCGCGCGCCCGAGCGCGCCGCGGCGTTGCTGACCCTGACGGCCGGCGTGGCGTTAGCCGAAGGCGTCGAACGCGCGACCGGCCTTGGTCCGGCGATCAAGTGGCCGAACGATCTGCTCGTCGGCCGTCGAAAGCTGGGAGGCATTCTTGCGGAGGGCGTCGCGTCGCAAGGCGCTGTTCCGGGGTTGCAATCGGTCGTCCTCGGCTACGGCCTGAACGTGAGCGCCGCGGCGTATCCGCTGGAGCTCGCCGATCGCGTGACGTCGCTCGAATCCGAGCTCGGACGCCACGTCGATCGCGCCGAGTTGTGCGCGCAGTCGCTCGCCGCGCTGGCGGCGCGCTACGATGACCTGCTCGCGGGAAGGTTCGATGCTATTCTCGACGCCTGGCGCGACCGTTCGCCAGGCAGCCGCGGGGTGCGCGTGGCGTGGGAAACGCCGAGTGGCGCCCAAACGGGCGTCACGATCGGTGTCGACGACATGGGCGCCTTGCTGGTGCGCGTCGGCGAACGCACCGAGCGGCTTGTCGCTGGCGAAATAAATTGGGCATGAAGCTGTCAGGCGCAGTGTCCGGCTGTAGCCGGACCTTGGAATGCGAATGCTTTTAGCAATCGACGTTGGCAATACCAACATGGTGATTGGCGTGTTCGATCGCGACACGCTGATCCAGAGCTGGCGGCTTCAGACGCTGCGTGAACGCACTTCCGACGAACTGGGTCTGCTCGTCGAAGGATTGTTCAAGCACAGTGGACTTGATCAGGGGAAGATCACCGGTGTGGTCGTTGGTTCGGTCGTTCCACCGCTGACGGGCACGACCTGCTCGATGGTCGAGCGTTTCTTCAAACGCACGCCGCTGGTCGTCGAGCCGTCGCGAAATGCCGGTATGCCGATCGCGTACGAAAATCCCGGCGAAGTTGGCGCGGACCGCATCGTCAACGCAATCGCCGCGTACGAACAATTCGGGACCAAACCCGCGCGCCCACTCATTGTGTGTGACTTCGGTACGGCGACCACGCTCGATGCCGTGAGCGCGAGAGGGGAGTATCTGGGCGGTGCGATTTGTCCTGGCGTGAGCATTTCCGCCGACGCGCTGTTCCAACGAGCGGCGCGTCTTCCTCGCATCGAAGTTCGGAAGCCGAAGACGGTCGTCGGCCGGACAACGGTCGGCGCCATGGAAGCGGGTCTGTTCTATGGCTACGTGGGGATGGTTGAAGGCCTCGTCCGCCGGATGAATGACGAACTGGGCGGCAACGCCATCTGCGTCGCCACGGGCGGCCTGGCGACCGTGATTGCGCCCGAGACGCAGCTGTTCGACCACGTCGACATCGATCTGACGCTCCAGGGTCTCCGAATCGTGTGGAATAGAAATCGCCCTGCGGCCTGAGCGAACCCTCACGTGGACACGAACAACGGAGGTGCCGGCCGCCATCAGATCCAGGCAGGCGAGGGGGCGCAGATTGCCGAGTACTGCCGAGAGATTGAGACGTATCTGTGTCGAAAAAACGACGGACATCTCATCCGCATTGTCGGCCCATCGTTTGAGGTAGTGTCGCGATGGGCACGCGACGGCGTTCCCCTCAAGGTGGCGTTTGGCGGGATCGATCGCTATTTCGAGCGCTACTACAGTAAAGGCCCACGCCGCAGGCCCGTCCGAATCGACTTCTGCGAGGCCGATGTGCTCGATCTGTTCGATGAGTGGCGGCGAGCGACAGGAGTGCTGACGTCGCCTCTGAGCGGAACGGCCAGCGCGCCTGCCACCAGACGGGCCCCTTCGTTGCCTGAGCACCTGGAACGAGCGCTGATTAAGCTGACCAACGCCCAGGCCACCGGTCGTCTCGGTCCGACCCTCGATCCGGTCATCGGTCAACTTTCGCAGGAGCTCGATCGTGCGCGGGGTGTCGCCGGCGGCATCCGTGGAGATGCTCGGCGTGCCATGAGCGAGCGGCTGGCCACGCTCGACGGGACGTTGCTGGCGGTGGCGCGCCTCAATCTGGCCGAGAAGGATCTCGAGGAACTTCGCCGGGAAAGCGTCGAGCTGCTGGGCCCGCTGGTCGATCAGATGGCAGAGGACGCCAGAGATCGAGCTCGTGAGCGGGCGCTCAATCAACTCGTCCGTGAACGCTTCCATCTGCCCACCCTCACATTCTCCTGATCCTGAGCGATGAAGCCTGGTGAGACGCTCACGCTGCACATCGACAAACCTGCGGCGGGCGGCTGGATGATTGCCCGTGCCGGCGGTCAGGTGGTTCTGGTGTCCGGCGCGGTGCCTGATGAGCGGGCGGTCGTGTCGATCGACCGTGTTGGGAAAGGTGTCGCGTACGGTCATGTGACGTCGATCGAAGAACCGTCGCCGGATCGCCGTCAACCGTTTGTGGACCTGGCGTGCGGCGGCTGCTTGTACGCGCACATCGCCTACCCGCGTCAGCTCGATATCAAGTCTCAGGTGATTGCGGATGCGTTCACGCGCATTGGCCGCATCGCGTGGACCGATCCGATCGCGGTGGCCGCATCTCCCGACGAGGGCTATCGGATGCGTTCGCGGTTGCACGTGCGGCATCGGCGGATCGGGTTTTTTCGCGAAAGCACGCATGACCTGTGCGACGCTCGCGCAACCCGTCAGTTGCTGCCGGAGACATCGGACGTCGTCGACGAGCTCGCGCGGCGTCTTGCCGCCGCGAATGACGTACGCGGCGAGCTGGAGCTGTCGGAGAACGTCGATGCCAGCGGCCGTGTCGTGCACTTCGAGGGTACGGAATCCGTCGATCGTCGGGTCTGGGCCGAAGCGACGGCCGGGTTGAAGCTTACCGGGGTCACTCTGAGTGAAGGAATCGGTGGCGGCGGGACGGTTGTGGTCGCCGGTGATCCGCACGTGACGGACGTGTTCAGTGTCGACGGCCATGAGGTGCGAGTTCGGCGGCATGTCCAGTCGTTTTTTCAAGGCAATCGATTTCTACTGCGTGATTTTGTGGCTCATGTGATTCGTCAGATTGGGGCGGCCGACGAAGTCATTGATTTGTATGCAGGTACTGGACTCTTTTCCGTTTCCGCGGCAATCGTTCGAGGCGCGCGCGTAGTGGCGGTAGAAGGCGACCGGTTTGCCGCGGCCGATCTGCGGGCGAACGTGGCGCAGGCTGAAGGCGTCGATGCACTCCGCCAGTCAGTCGAACTGTTTGTCGCTCGCGTGCCTCGCCGCGCTCCGTCTGTCGTGATCGTGGATCCGCCAAGGACGGGCATGTCGAGAGAGGCGCTTACGGGAGTCCTGCGGCTGAATGCCCGGACGGTCATCTACGTGTCGTGCGATGTCGCAACGCTTGCGCGCGATACGCGAAGGTTTGTCGAGAGCGGCTACGACATTCAGACCATTTCTGCGTTTGACCTCTTTCCGAATACGCCTCACGTCGAAACGGTCGTCGTCATGCGAAGGCCCGGCTGAAGCCGGGACCCCACTGGTGGTCGTCTCCGACAGTCGTAGGGTCCGGCTTGAGCCGGACCTCTTGACTTCTCCGATGATTTTAGTACTAAATGATTAGTAGACAAATGGCCAAACGAGCGCAGTCGCTGCTGACGCCTCACGAGCTGGAGATCATGCAGATCGTCTGGGACCGTCCTGAAGTGACCGTCCGCGATGTGTACGAAGAACTCCGTCAGCGGAGGAAGGTCGCGTACACGACCGTCATGACGCTGATGCACATCCTCGAGAAGAAGGGTCACCTGAAGAGGTCGACAACCGAGCGACGGCATGTCTACAAAGCGGCGCGTCCCAGGCGACAAACCGTGTCCGCGCTGCTCAAAGACTTCATGGACCGTGTGTTCAACGGCTCTGCGAAGCCGCTGCTGGTGCACCTGGTCTCTGAGGGTCGGTTATCGAAGTCAGAGATCGAAGAGCTTCGGGAGCTGTTGAAGGAACGGTCATGACGCCAGCCTCGCTCGGCAATCTCGTGGCCTACAGCTGCGGACTCTCGCTCATCGCGATCGGTTCGTGGGTGGCTGCCGCATCGACGCGTCTCTGCGCGCCTCGCGTGCGGCTGCTGCAAACTCAACTCGCGCTGATCGCCGCCGTGCTCTTACCTTGTATTTCGCTTCTTCAGCCTGCGACGCGGTCGGACACAGGCCTCCTCCCGATGGTCGCGGCAGCAGCCGGCGTCGAATCGGCCGCGTGGTCTGCGCGTCCGGCGCTGACGACGGTGGTCGCCGGTGTCATCGTTGCCGGAATGGCGCTGAGATTTGCATGGCTTGCGATTGGGTGTCTGCGTCTTCGGCGCTGGCGCCTTTCCGCAACGCCGATCGCGCCCACGCCTGAAATCCTCAGGCTCGAACGCGAAGCCGGCGTTCGGGTCCGCTGGTTTGCGTCGAATCGGCTGACGAGTGCCGCGACTTACGGTCTGTGGCGGCCTGTTGTCCTGCTGCCTGGACGCGATCTCTCTGGATCGGCCCAGACGCTGGAGCTCATCGCGCGTCATGAACTTCTGCACGTCAGGCGGCGGGATTGGCTGTTAGTCGTCGTCGAAGAGTGCCTTCAGGCGGCACTGTGGTTCGAGCCAGCGGTCTGGCTGCTGATCGATCGCATCCGTCTCTATCGCGAACAGGTCGTGGACGAGGAGATCGTCCAAATCACCCGTCAATCAGAGATCTACGCGCGTGCGTTGATCGCCGGAGCGGGGCTCGACTGGATCCTGTCGCCGCGTCCGGCCTCTCACTGGCTGCGAGCGCGTCATCTCCGGCAACGAATTCAGGCGATTGTGAATGGAGGAACCATGTCGCGGGCCACGCTTGTGAAATGGACGTGTGTGTTCGGATTGACGCTGCTGGCGACCACTTATTCGGCGGTTCAGGCTTTTCCGCTTCGAGGATCAGGCGCGTCGCAGGGCGACAGACACGTATACAGCACGAAGGATCCTGGTGTTGTGCTGCCCACGGTCGTCAGGGAAGTCAAACCGCAGTACACGCAGGAAGCGATTGATGCCCACATCGAAGGGTTCGTGCAGCTCGCCATCGTGATCGAGGCCGATGGATCGGTCAGCGACGTACGAGTCATCGAATCGCTAGATCCAACCTTCGGCCTCGACGATCAAGCCGTGAAGGCCGCGTGGCAGTGGAGTTTCAAACCTGCCACGAAGGACGGTCAGCCTGTCGCGATCGGCGTCGACCTTCAGCTGAGATTTATGTTGAAGTAACCGGTCCGGCTGAAGCCGGACACTACGTGTGATGGTCCGGCTGAAGCCGGACACTACGAATGTGCGTGCGACACCTTGTTCGCGGCTTCCATGAAGCCTTCGAACAGCGGCCGGAACTCACCGGTCCGCCAGAAGTTTTCCGGATGCCACTGCACGCCAAGGCAGAACCGCGCGGCCGGATCCTCGATGGCCTCAATTACGCCATCGGGAGCTGTGGCGCTGACTTCAAATCCCTCGGCGAGTGTCTTCACTGACTGGTGATGCCGGCTGTTCACTTCGACCGAATCCGCGTCGCTCAGGCGCTCGCGCATCAACTTCGTCAGCAGTGAATCCTTCTCGAGCCAGACCTCGTGTGCGAGATCAAAGGGCTGGTGCGGCGGCACGGTCTGTTTGTGTTCGAGCGCGCCGGTCACCTGGGTGGGAATGTCCTGAACCAGCGAGCCGCCTGCAGCGACGTTCAGGACCTGAATGCCCCTGCAAATCGCGAGGATCGGCAGATCCCGCTTCCTTGCCTCTCGCACGAGCGCAATTTCGAACTCGTCACGCTCGGGCGCGACCGCCTTCACCGCCGGATGTTTTTCCTCGCCGTACCGCGTCGGCGCGACATCGTCGCCACCTGTCAGGAGCAGGCCGTCCATCCCGTTCAGGGCGTCTGTGACGCTCATGCTCGAATCGACGATGTGGACCTCGCCGCCGGCGTGGAGAATCGCCTGCTTGTAGTCTTCGAGCCGTGAGCACGCGGTAATCGCTATGTGAGCCATGATTACATCCGGGTCGGAACGTCAATCCCCATCAAGTCCAGCATTCGCGTCATCTGGGTTCGAAATTGCGCCACACCAGCGGCCCGCCAACGGCGGCGCGCAGGATCGTCCTCGTTGAGAATCGGATACCGGTGATAAAACGCGTTGAAGAGCTGCGCCAGCCCGAACGCGTATTTTGCCAGCACCGAGAATTCCAGCGCGCGGATCGTCTGATCGACAACCTCGTCCAGCCTCGCCGATTCAAACACCAGCGCCCACAAATCGTGCGAATCGGGCTCACTCGCGGCGGTGAGTTCTTCTGAATCGAGTTCTGCGAGGCCCGCCAGCATGTCCTCTTCTGACAACCCTTCGCGCTCGCGAAGCTTATTGAAGATATTGTTCGCGCGCACCACCGCATATTGCAGGTAGGGACCTGTTTCACCCTCGAAGCTGAGAGCTTCTTCCATGTCGAACACAATCAGCTTGCCGCGGGAAAATTTCAACATGAAGTAGCGAATGGCGCCGACCGCAATCTGAGAGCCAACCCGCCTGCACTCTTCTGGCGCAAACTCCGGGTTTCGCTTGGCGACTTCGGCCGTCGCTTTTGCGATCAGCACATCGAGGAGGTCGTCGATTTTGACGCCAAGCCCTTTACGGCCAGACACTTCCACGAAGGGTTTCCTGCTCTCGTCGCCGTCCGGTTCGGGATACCCGAGCTCGCGCGCGGTCGCGTGCGACAGCGCGACCATCTCGTACGAGAAGTGAATCGAATTTTCCGCTTCCGCCGGATGACCGAGGGTGCGAAGCGCCTGGCTCAAAAGCGCCTGCAGGTACATCTGGCGCGAATCAATGACGTTGTAGATGCGTGTCGCCCCGCCGAAGTGCGGCGCGTTCGGTTCACCGTCTGCCGCGGTGGTTGACCACAAGACGTGATCGTTGCTCTGGGTCGCAAAGCGACGATAGCGGAAATCGCGGCCGAGCAAGCCAAATTTCCAGAACTGGTTGGCGATGTCCTTCCCGACGTACGTGACGACGCCGTTCGACCGCACGATCACTTTTTCGCGCGACTCCTCGTCGCTCTCGCTGGCCTCTTGCGGGTCGCCTTCTTCGATCCGCATCACCCAGCATCCGGCCAGACGGCCTTCTGTCTGAAGAAATACCGCTCCCTGGGCCTTCAGGATCTCAAAAGCCTGCGCCCAGAATTTCAACCGAAGGATGTCTCCCTCATAGGTGAGCAAGTCGTATCCGATATTCAAGCGAGCCATCGTGTTCAGATGGGTTCGCACGATCCGATCCACGATGAACGCGCCCATTTCGGCTGTGGCATTCCCGCCATGTTCGAGATCGTGCAACGCTGTGGCTCGGACTTCGAGCCGGGTCTTGTCGGCGTCGTACCACTCCGTCACGCGCGAGTACAGATCCCAGCAGTAGTAGTCGAATCTCGTCGTGTCTGCAATCTGCCGCACTTCTTCGAGCGACTTCTCTTCAAGTTCCTTGAAGCCGACGATGACGTCAGCGACTTGCACGCCCATGTCGTCGATGTAGTTCTGCACTTCGACCGGCATTCCGCAGAAGCGGAGAACCCGCACGAGCGTATCGCCGAGCGCCGCATTACGGAGGTGCCCAACGTGGGCCGCCTTGTTCGGATTGATGGCGGTGTGTTCGACGATGACTTTTTGCAGCGGTCTGGAAGTCGCTTGCGGCGCAACCTTCATGCGTTCCAGAAGAAATGCCGGCCGTTCGAGAAACAGATTCAAGTAGCCGTTGGGCGTGGGAACGATCCGAGCAACGCCGGGAATGGTCCCGACTGCGGGCGCCAGCTCCTGAGCGATCGCTCTCGGTGCTTTGCGCAGCGTGCGGGCGAGCTGGAAGGCGACAGTGACCGCAAGATCACCGAGCGCACGGCTGGGCGGCGTTTCGACGGCGAACGCAGGAACTTCGGACAGGCCGAACTGGCGTTGGACTGCCTGGCGAACGGCGTCGGCAACGCGGTGTTGAATCGGGAGAATCATGAAGCGGTACTTGGCACGCTCTACCGGCTGTGTAAAGACGAGATAACGCTAAGTTCGTGATACGATTATAGTTCGTGACCGATCAGCGCCTGGACGTTGTCGAGCTCGTCAGGCGTATTCACATTGGCCAGCACGCGATCGCCCCCGTACATGGCGACGTGCTCCGGGCCCACCACGTGCACGTTCAGGTCTTCGAAGAGGTCCAGCATCTTCAGTCGGCGCTGTGCCAGCCGTCGGACGACTGCCGGATGGCAGGAGCGTCCATAGACTGCGCACAGTGGATGATATCCGCGTTCGGTCCGCGGCACGACAGCATCCACGGAACCACTGAGCGCCAGCAGGCTGGCCAGGAAATCGGCCGTCACAAAGGGCATGTCACAGGCGACCACCAGAAGACGGTCGTCGCGGGCAGCCTCCAGGGCCGCGTCCAGGCCACCAAGCGGACCGCTGTCCGGCACCCGATCGCTGATACGACGAAGACCCTCGCGATCGTCGAGTGGACGGGCGCCGACGAGCAGAATATCGTTCGTGAGCCGGTGAAGCGCCTCGAGTTGCCAGTCGAGGATCGAGCGTCCGGCAACACGCAACAGGCTTTTATCGCGGCCTTTGAAGCGCCGCGCTTGACCGCCGGCGAGAATCGCAGCGCTTGCCACCCATGAGTGATTGTACCTTCGGCGAGACGTTGTGAAGGCTGGTAGCCGCTTATTCGAGGTGGAGCCCCGTTAACTATGCGCGACGCCGGCATTGGCCGCGTCCTCGTGGCCAGCCTTCACCAGGCCATTTCCGATGTGCTCCCGACCCGCATCGGGTTCTACGAAAACTGGCTGAACGCCGAGGGGTTGCGCGGCGGGACGATCGGGCTGGGAGCGGTCAATGCGGTCCTGAGCTTCCTGCGCCAGGAGGGTGCGCCGTACCGCACGATTACGGTGCGAGCCGGTGAGTATGCTGCGGAGTGGACCGTTGAAACGATGTCGTCGTGGCAGAAGTCGATCCTGAATGCGGCGCCCGCATGGCTTCGCATCCGTCTG